>CXWL01107522.1_pt1 | contig 10947 bp, 7 predicted proteins | sample 590931 | NCBI WGS metagenome assembly CXWL01 (sample SAMEA3498368, study PRJEB10139) | groundwater metagenome | biome: water well; material: biofilm material | place: Germany | collected 2015-04-27 | reverse complement strand
CCTCCTTAAGCTTTGTTGGCGCCGCCACGACCACTCGGCACAGCCGGACCCGCACCACCCGAGAGGTAGTACACCTGGGGCTTGTTGCCGGTGTGATCCAGCAGACGAACACCGCGTTTGTCCGAAATCAGCCGATTGACGTTGGACTTGGGATTGTCCAGGTCGCCAAAGTAGCGGGCAGTCGGCGCACAGGTGCGGACGCAGGCTGGCACATACTCGCGATTGGCTGCGTCGTCGTTGGACAAATCGGCAATACCCTTGGGCGCCTTGCTGATCTTGTGGTAACAGAAGGTGCACTTGGACACCACGCCGTGCGGCTGGATGCCGACACCGTGGGCATTGTCCTGCTGCGGCCCTTTGTAGGGTGGATTCCACGACAGGTCGCCCTCGCCTTGGAACACGTCCTTGATGTTGGGCTCGATCAACGGTTTTTCGTCCGTATAGAAGCGCACGCCGTAAGGGCAGGCGATCATGCAGTACTTGCAGCCGATACACTTGTTCCAGTCAATCAGCACCACGCCGTCCTCGGTCTTGAAAGTCGCTTTAGTCGGGCACACATGCATGCAGGAGGGTTCCTCGCAATGCATGCAGGGCCGAGGAAACCACTTCAGCACTGGCGTCGGCTGAGTGCCTTCGGTGTAATACAGGACGTCCTGATAGTTTTCGCCGGGCAGGCGGTTGTTCTCCATCTGGCAGGCGGTGCTGCATGCCTGGCACCCGGTGCATTTGTCCAGGTCAATTACCATTCCCCATTTAGCCATTTCTGTTTCTCCTTATTCGTTAAGCACGCTCGACCGTGACTTTTCCGGTGTAGAAAGTTTGCATACCGGAAATGCGATCGGATTGCTGCACCAGAATATAGTCGGGATTGGCACCACGACCCTTGGCCCAACGCCCCCACGCCCAGTGACCGTGTTCAAAAGGCAATACGATGGTGTCGGGACGGGTGAGTTCGGTCACGCGGGCAATGGCAACAATCTCCCCCATCGAAGACTTGATCTTGATGCGATCGCCATTCTTGAAGCCCTTGGCACTGGCCACGCTGGGATGCACCTCGGCCACTGCCTGCTTCTTGCCGCCAGCCGACGGCTGGAAGAGTGAAATGGCGTGGGGAATGTTGGCCGAGCGACCCTCCGCATGCATCGCGGTCTTCGGCGAGACGAAGTGCAGGTCGCCACCGCCGGTATATTTCGGCTCTTCCCAGTGCGGCATGTTGTACTTCTCGGCTGAACGTCCCGTGGCCTTGAGGATCCAGTCTTTCTTGTGCTCCATGTAGGAGGACACAAACTCGAACTTGCCCGAGTCGGTCTTGAGCAACTTTTCCTTTACTTCTTCGGGCTTCATGGGCTTGTTCCAGCCATTGCCGTCCCACTCGAAGAATTCGCCGCGCACCTGGCGCCAGTGATAGGGTTTCTTGAACCAGCAACCCTTGGCTTTCCATGAGTCAAAGTCATTGACACCATTGTCACCCGGAGCATCCGCGAAGCCCTTGGCCAGGTGGCGCACGATGTTCTCGGCGCTCTCCAGCTTCTTGAAGTACTCGCTGGTTGGCCCCTTGATGCGGCTGCCGATCTGGATCAGCACGTCGGCAAAGGTTTTGGTGTCATAAACCGGTTTGACGGCAGGGACGCGCAGCTGGGCTAGTGGGAAGCCCTGGAACGGATACGTGGGTGCATCCTGATAGCGTTCGAGATAGGTGTTGTCGGGCAGGATCAGGTCCGCCATCATTGCGATCTCGCTCGGGAACGGCGAGGTATCAATGACGAACATGCTCTTTACCGCTTCTTCCCACTCTTTGGCACAATTCGCGGTGGAAAATATTGGGTTGGTCATGTAGAACAAAGCTGTATCAATCTTGTATGGCTTGCCCGCAAGGTGATTCTTGCCAACTTCCTGAATCATGTTCTTGGCCATCAGGTAGCCATCTTCGTGGCCCTTCAGGTCGATGCGCGGCATCTTCGTATGCGGGCCGTTCTTGGCATAGTCATCCATGAAGTCGTCAGCCTTGGCCGGAGCCGGGCCATACGCCGGGCCCATCTGGTAAGCGATGCCACCTTCGGCAAACAGCGAGCCGACTAAAGCATTCAGCGAGTGAATTGCCATGCCGTTCAGCACGCCGTTGCTATGGGTGTGAGCGCCACGTTCGAACAATGCGATAGCAGGACGGGTGGAACCGAACTCTCGCGCAGCGGCGGTAATGGACTCAGCGGACAGGGTGGTAACACTTTCCGCCCACTTGGGAGTGCGATCCTTGAGTTCCGTGTTCCACCACTGAATGAGTCCCTTCACCCACTTTTCGTTGAAGGAAGACTCTTCAAGTTTTTCGCCGGTCTTGAAATGATTCACCCCATCCTTGAAATTTCCCACGAAGGATTTTTCCCACAGACCTTCGGTCAGGATCACGTGGGCTACGGCCAGCGCCAGGGCGCCATCGGTTCCCGGTTTGATCATCATGGCTCTATCGCAGGCGGCCAATGTCTGGTTCATATGCACATCAACAGCAATGATCCGCGTCTTGGGGGTCTTGACACCGCGCATGTAACCCCACTGCTGCATGTTGTTGTTATAGGGGCGGAACGCTTCCAGATAGTTTGCCCCGAAAATGAAGAGGCAGTTAGCGTGGGCATAATCATATGAACTGTACGAGGCATTACCATCCGTACAAGCCTTTGCCAGTACCGAACCATCGGAGCAGATCGAGGAATGGCCGATGGGCACATTGGGAGAGCCATAGAGCTTGCCGAATTCATTTATATTTACGCCCACATCAGAGGCGCCCCAGCCGCGACCGAAGAACAAGCCGAAGCGGTGGGATTCACCCTTTTCACGCAACACGTTCAGGCGATCGGCGACCATCTTGAAAGCCTCATCCCATGGGATGGGAACGAACTTGGGATCTTCATCGCGCCCCTTGTTTGGATTGGTGCGCTTCATGGGACCCTTGATGCGGTCCGGGTCATAGAGCATGTAGGTACCCAAGTGTCCCTTCGGGCACAGCTTGCCGTTCGCGATGGGATGGTCGTTATTGCCATAAATGGCATGCACCCTGCCGTTGGTGGTGTAAACGTCAATTCCGCAACGTGCCGGGCACTGGGCACAGAAGCTTTTGGTTACGACAGTTCCAGACGATGGCTCGGCTGCCGCGTGTGCTTTGGACAGGGTGGAGAACCCCTCCAGCTTGCCCCCCCCCAAACCGACTGCTCCCGCTGCTCCAACCGTTCCTGTTGCCTGCAGGAAGCGGCGCCGGGAAATTTTTAACTTCAGGATATTCTTCAGGATATTCATTCCACATCCTCCTTGTTGTTGTTGGATACTCCGGCAGAACCGGAGCAGATAAAGCAGATATCAGACGTGATAGTGCAATAGCTGTGCCAGCAAATATTATCGCCCTGTACGGAGCAGTGGCTGGAAGGCAGAACTCACGAGTTAGTGGCGCTTTTGGCACTGTAGGCAAAGATCTTCAAGAGCTTTGCGGTTGTAAGGCAGACAATACTCAGGGCAGATATGCTCGCCAAAAGAAGCTAGGCGAATGGGGCGATCTGGTAGCGCATCGTAACTGTTTGGTAACGCACTCAATGCCCCAAAGGGTATATTAAATCACTACTGTTTGATTAAACGAGAGGGCGAATCGTTGAAAGCCATGAATGACGCTGGATTCCGAGCGATAAAGGGTGGTGTGAAGACCGGCGATAATGGGAGCGCCCAGATCGGCGAGCACACCCTCCATTCCGTGGCAAAGGGCGCATTTCTCCGCGATGACTTTACCCGCCTCTGCCACTCCTGCCGATTTGGGTTGGCTCTTGGCAGCCGTATTTTCATAGGCCTGCCATTGTCTTGATGCTCTTTGTGCCGGTGACGGAGATGCTTAAGCGTTGTTTTCCGCCGCCAGATACGGCGGAATTTTGCGTGAAACCCACATCTGCCAAATGGAGACAAAGAACATGATGGAAAAACAGGTTCCCATCAACGCGCCGCTGCCAATGACTACCCNNCGTACCAGTAAGTTTTAGCGACCTGAGCCGAACAGAGACTGGAAAGCAGAGCTCGCGAGGTGATGGCGCTTTTGGCACTGTCGGCAAATATCTTCACCGGCTTTGCCGGTATAAGCCTGACCGCACTCAGGACAGATATTCTCGCCAAAAGAAGTCAGGCGAATGGGATAATCTGGTAGCGTATCGTAACTGTTTGGTAATACACTTAATGCGCCAGAAGGGCATATGGAATGGCATTCGTTGCAGCCGATGCACAACCGGGTGTCAAACATTATTTCCGCCCGACTCACTTGATCAAAAACACCAAGCGCCCCTGTGGGGCAGATGCTGGCACAGAGCTGGTGATTGTTGCAGGTGTCAGTTATTACAACCTGATAAAACAGCCTGGTTGGCTGAGTAACGCCTGCGGATTTGCCAATCAGCTCCATACCACAAAGTAGGCGTTCCCGTTCTCGCGATGCCACCGGTTCCCTTTCAAATCCACGTCTTCTGCGCGCTTCAAGCCCCGGCGCCAGAGGCTTGATCTTGTCTATCGTGACTACAGCTTTGGCTGTTAGCGCACTGAAGAACTCGCGTCGGGACATTTTGGTTTCGGTTGCGGGCTCCGGGATCTCGATGGGCATAAGACTAGCCGAAAGGTAAAGGCTGCGCAGCCTGGGTAACTGGCTCGCTCCCAAACCGGCTGCATCGAGCAACGACCGGGCCTGATCGAGGCTGGTATGAATGGGATGATCCGAGGATCTGCCGGCATTGCACCCTGAGCACCATCCCCGATCAAGCAGTTCGAGCGAACGTGCCCCGGCCATCGCCACCAGTTCAAGAATGCGGCCAGGGCTCAACCCGCCCAGACAGGGCACACGCACCGACCCTTCGGGAGAGAGCTTGCCTGGTACTTTCCAGCAATCAACGCTCAGCGGCATGACGTTATTCTGCGGAACATCCGGCACTGAAAAGCCGGGTAGACCGAGCGCGCCCATAGGGCATGCTGCAGCGCAGCGGCCACAACGTACGCAATTTTCGTCGAGCTGGATTGCAGCTTCGCCGATGTGAATCGCCTTGACCGGGCATACGCTTTCACAGGCACGGCAGGTCGCATAGCGCGGTGCGCGCATGGGCAAACAAGCGTCCTCAAGCAGACCAAGTGGTTGGCCTTCGCGCAAAGACCTGTATTTGAGTTCTACGGAAGCATTGTTCGGGTTCGTCACCGCTTTTTCCATTTCATAGAATCCTTACTGGCCGAAGCTACCAAATGCATAAATTCGATACTGCAACGGCTGTTGGCCCTCAGAGTGCCCTGCGCTCCAATCGGGCGCACCGAAAAACGACCTACCCCAGTCTCAAACATTTGGAGGATGAATCATTTTCTCCTCGTAGAAAATCTTAAAGATGCTGCAAGTTCAAAGGGAGGGAACACGCAGCACCCTTCAGTCTTGCAACAAACGCGCCACCCAAGTTAGCTGCATAGTGTCAGACAGAACCAGAGTTGGGTGGCGCGTGCTGCGGAGCAGTTGAGTCCCACAACGGTCCGGGATCTCATCTGCGATCATCTCAAGCGTGTTGTTGCCGGAATTACTGGCCCACTACAGCCGCTGCAACTTGTCGCAAATTCGGTCAACTACGGTTTTTAGGTTGATATTGAATTGTTGGTCAGTTTTCAGTCAGCGGCAACAGTGCTGCGCATCTGGCCGCGAAGGCTGGGGCGCGTATTCTCGGCAACTTTTACCTTGAGGCAATTCGGGTGATAGCAAACCTAATTGCCCTGACCGCCCAGACAAGGTAAAATTCGCGCCCTTTTGCTATGCTATCTGACAATTTGTGTCGCCGCTTTTTGGCTATTGGCTTGAATGATTTTGATGAGGAATAACGCGTGAACCTCCCTTCGTCGCCCGTACAATCAGGGTTGCCAGCCCAACAGGGTTTGTATGACCCGCGCCAGGAGCGCGATGCGTGCGGTGTGGGCTTTATCGCCCACATCAAGGGGAAGAAAAACCATGACATGGTGCGCCAGGGTTTACAGATACTGGAGAATCTTACCCATCGCGGCGCGGTTGGCGCCGACCCCTTGGCGGGCGATGGCGCAGGTATCCTGATCCAGGTTCCAGATGCATTTTTGCGCAAATCTTGCGCGGCGCTGGGCGTGACGCTGCCACCGGCAGGAGAATACGGTGTCGGCATGTTGTTCCTGCCACGCGATGCGGCAGCGCGTTTCGCTTGCGAAAAAATCTTGGCGGACAAGATCGCCATTGAAGGGCAGCACCTGTTAGGTTGGCGCGATGTGCCGGTGGATAACTCCGGTTTGGGTGAAAGCGTAAAGAAGATAGAACCTGTCGTGCGCCAGGTATTTATCGCGCGCGGCGCAAATTGCGCCGATACCGATGCGTTTGAGCGCAAGCTGTTCGTCATCCGCAAAACTGCCGAACACGCCGTGTTCGCTTTGCCGGATGAGCAAAAACGTGGCTTCTATATTCCTTCGCTGTCTTCGCGCACCATCGTCTATAAAGGCATGTTACTGGCCGATCAGGTCGGCAAGTATTACCTTGACTTGCAGGATGAAAGCCTGGTCAGCGCCTTGGCGCTGGTGCATCAGCGTTTTTCCACCAATACTTTCCCCACCTGGGATCGGGCGCATCCGTACCGCATGATCGCGCACAACGGCGAGATCAACACCTTGCGCGGCAACGTGAACTGGATGGCCGCGCGCCATGCCACGATGTCGTCCGGGCTGCTCGGCAAAGATCTGGACAAGCTTTGGCCACTGATCATGGAGGGACAGTCTGATTCTGCCTGTTTGGACAATGCGCTGGAGCTGCTGGTGGCGGGCGGTTACTCGCTGGCGCACGCGATGATGTTGCTGATCCCGGAAGCCTGGATGGGCAGCCCGCTGTTGAACGAAGAGCGCCAGGCTTTTTACGAATACTTCGCTATCCTGATGGAGCCGTGGGACGGCCCGGCTGCCGTAGCTTTTACCGATGGCCGCCAGATCGGCGTGACGCTGGATCGCAACGGCCTGCGCCCGGCGCGTTACCTGATTACCGACGATGATGTGGTGTTAATGGCATCCGAAATGGGCGTGCTGGATATTCCGCAACACAAGATCGTGAAGAAATGGCGGATACAGCCGGGCAAAATGTTTCTGGTTGATTTGCAGGCTGGTCGAGTTGTTGATGTTATCAAAATGAAACAGCAACTCGCCACCGCCAAGCCCTACCGCCAATGGATAGAAAAATCGCGCTACTTTCTGGATGANNCCCTGCTGGATATGCAGCAAGCATTCGGTTACTCGCAGGAAGATTTCAAATTTATCCTCGCCCCCATGGCTTCTGCGGGCGAAGAAGCGACCGGTTCCATGGGCAACGATGCCGCGTTGCCGGTGTTGTCGAACAAAAACCGCTCGTTCTACGATTATTTCCACCAGTTGTTTGCGCAGGTGACCAACCCGCCGATAGACCCGATCCGCGAAGAGATCGTGATGTCGCTGACTTCGTTCATCGGCCCCAGGCCCAATCTGCTCGGTATCGACGAAACCGATCCGCCGCTGCGCCTTGAGGTGCACCAGCCGGTGCTGTCCAATGAAGATTTTGCCAAGCTGCTCGACATCGGCAAGCTGACACAAGGGCGTTATCAGTCACTGGTATTGGATATTACCTATCCCGTCACCCGGGGCGCGAAAGGCTGCGAGGCTGCGATCAAGTCGCTGTGCGCTGCAACCGATAAGGCAGTAGCAGACGGCTACAACGTGCTGATCCTGTCCGACCGCGCGGTATCGGGCAAACGCGTAGCCATTCCCGCGCTGTTGGCCTGTGCGGCGGTGCATCATCATCTGATCCGCGAAGGCAAGCGCACCAGCGCAGGCCTGGTGGTGGATACCGGTTCCGCGCGCGAAGTGCATCATTTTGCCCTGCTTGCCGGTTATGGCGCAGAAGCGGTNNGGGTTGCTCAAGGTGATGTCCAAGATGGGCATCTCCACATATCAGTCTTATTGCGGCGCGCAGATATTCGAAGCCATCGGCTTGAATGCCGAATTTGCCGAAAAATATTTCACCGGCACGGCGACCCAGATCGAGGGCATCGGCCTATATCAGGTGGCCGAAGAAGCGGTGCGCACCCACCAGTCAGCATTTGGCAACGATCCGGTGCTGGCGGACGCGCTCGAAGCGGGCGGCGAATATGCCTACCGCGTGCGCGGCGAAGAGCACATGTGGACACCCGATTCCATTGCAAAATTGCAGAACGCCACGCGCACCAATAATTTTGCGACCTATAAGGAATACGCCAAACTGATCAACGAGCAGGGCCAGCGCATGAAAACCTTGCGCGGGCTATTTGAAGTCAAGCCTGCGGGCGCTCCAGTGCCGCTGGAAGAAGTCGAGCCGGCGAAGGAAATTGTCAAGCGTTTTGTCACCGGCGCGATGTCGCTCGGTTCGATTTCCACCGAAGCGCATACCACGTTGGCAATTGCCATGAACCGCATCGGTAGCAAGTCCAACACCGGCGAGGGCGGCGAGGATCCGGCGCGCTACAAGACTATCAAGGGCGGCGAGATGCTCTCCGAGATCATCGGCAAAAATCGCGTCGCAAGTGACCGTGAACTCAAACCCGGCGATTCGCTACGCTCGCGCATCAAACAAGTGGCCGCAGGGCGTTTCGGCGTTACCGCCGAATACCTGAGCAGCGCCGACCAGATACAGATCAAGATGGCGCAGGGCGCCAAGCCGGGCGAGGGCGGACAGTTGCCCGGCCACAAGGTGACCGAGTACATTGCCAAGCTGCGTTACTCGGTGCCGGGCGTGGGGCTGATTTCCCCGCCGCCGCACCATGATATTTATTCCATCGAAGACCTGGCGCAACTGATTCATGACATGAAAAATGCCAACCCGTCCGCCTCGATTTCGGTGAAGCTNNGCCGACCACATCGTGATTTCCGGTTTCGACGGCGGCACTGGCGCTTCTCCCCTGTCGTCCATCAAGCACACCGGCACGCCATGGGAGCTGGGTCTGGCGGAAGCGCAGCAAACGCTGGTGCTGAACAAACTGCGCGGGCGCGTCGCTTTGCAAGTGGACGGACAGCTCAAGACCGGGCGCGACGTGTTGATAGGCGCCTTGTTGGGCGCCGATGAATTTGGTTTCGCCACCGCCCCGCTGGTGGTGGAAGGCTGCATCATGATGCGCAAGTGCCATCTCAATACCTGCCCGGTGGGCGTGGCGACGCAAGACCCCGAGCTGCGCAAAAAATTTACCGGCCAACCGGAACATGTGGTGAACTACTTTTTCTTTGTCGCCGAAGAGCTGCGCGAATACATGGCGCAGATGGGCGTCCGCAAGATGGATGAACTGATCGGACGCAGCGATCTGCTGGATATGAAGCACGGCATTACGCATTGGAAGGCACAGGGCCTGGATTTCTCCAGGATATTCCATCAGCCGGATGTGCCTGCCAGCGTGTCGCGCTTCCATACGGAAATACAGGATCATGGGCTGGAAAAGGCGCTGGATAACACGCTGATTACGCAAGCCAGGCCAGCGCTGGAGCATAAAACACCGGTGGTCATCGAGAGCGCGATCAGAAATGTCAATCGCACGGTCGGTACCATGCTTTCGCACGAAGTGGTGAAGCGTTATGGTCAACACGGACTGCCAGCCAACACCATCACCATCAAGTTAACAGGCTCGGCGGGGCAAAGTTTTGGCGCTTTCCTCGCGCATGGCATTACACTGGAGCTATCCGGCGAGAGCAACGACTATGTTGGCAAAGGGCTGTGCGGTGGCCGCATCGTGGTGCTGCCGCCCAGGGAATGCAAGATAGTAGCGGCAGACAATATCATTGTCGGAAACACCGCGCTATACGGTGCAACCAGCGGCGAGGGCTATTTCTGCGGTGTGGCGGGCGAGCGTTTTGCGGTGCGTAATTCCGGCGCGGTTGCGGTGGTGGAAGGCTTGGGCGACCACGGCTGCGAATACATGACCGGCGGCATGGTAGTGGTGCTGGGCCAGACCGGGCGCAATTTTGCGGCGGGCATGTCCGGCGGGGTGGCCTATGTGCTGGACGAAGACGGAAGCTTCGAAAAACGCTGCAACCTAGCGATGGTTGCGCTCGAACCGGTACCGGAAGAATTGGCCGCGCTGGAAAACGCGGATGTCGAGCCGTATGGGCATGGCCGCGTGCATTTTAACCACCTCGGCAAAGCCGATGAAGCCGCCTTGCGCGGCAAGATCGAGAAGCATTTGCGCTACACTGGCAGCGTTCGCGCCCAGCTTATTCTCGATAACTGGCCACTCTACCTGCCGAAATTCGTCAAGGTCATGCCGACCGAATATCGCCGAGCCTTGCAGGAAATAGCAGAGCAACAAGCCAGGCAAATGGAGGCCGTGTAAATGGGGAAGCTTACCGGGTTTATGGAATTCAGCCGCCTGAGCGAAGAGTATTTGCCGGTGTCGGAGCGCCTGAAAAATTATCAAGAGTTCGTGCTGCACCTGACCGACGAGCAGGCACAGACGCAAGGCGCGCGCTGCATGGATTGCGGCATCCCGTTTTGCACCAGCGGCTGCCCGGTCAACAACATCATTCCCGACTGGAACGATCTGGTGTACAGGGGCAACTGGAAGCAGGCGCTGGATGTATTGCATTCCACCAACAATTTCCCGGAAGTCACCGGCCGCATCTGCCCCGCGCCGTGCGAAGCGGCATGCGTGCTGAACATCAACGAGCCTGCGGTGGGCATCAAATCCATCGAGCACGCCATCATCGACAAGGGCGGCGAAAACGGCTGGGTATTGCCGCAACCGCCGCAACACAAGACNNTTGATGCGGTATGGCATCCCCGATTTCAAGCTCGACAAGCGCCTGATAGATTGGCGCATGGCGCAGTTGCAGGCGGAAGGAGTCGAATTCCGCACCGGCATATTCGTCGGCAACGATGCACCGGGCAAGTGTGTGGCCAATGATGCGAAGAAGACT
>CXWL01122686.1_pt1 | contig 10948 bp, 10 predicted proteins | sample 590931 | NCBI WGS metagenome assembly CXWL01 (sample SAMEA3498368, study PRJEB10139) | groundwater metagenome | biome: water well; material: biofilm material | place: Germany | collected 2015-04-27 | reverse complement strand
GCGGTTTTGCTGGATATCTCGGAAGTGCTTACTGCATTTCGAGCAACTTCTTCAACGGCAGCAGTCATCTCGGTAACAGCAGTAGCGGCTTGCTGTATTTCTCCGCTCTGAGTCGCCAATCCTCGTGTACTGTCCTCAGTCACTGCAGTCAATTCCTGCGCCGCGGATGCCAGTTGGCCAGCAGCGCTAGCAATTTGTTGAACGGTACCTTTGAGGTTGATTTGCATATCGCTCAGAGACTGCAAAAGTTGTCCAGTTTCATCAGTGCCGCTGACCTTAACAATATGAGTCAAATCTCCCGTCGCGACTCGGCCTGCGGCTTCTACCGATTTATAGATCGGCCCTGTGATCATTGCTGTCGTAATTAGGCCAAGCACAATGGCGCAGACGACCGCGAATAAGCACCCGATAATCAACATCCAGAATATCTGCGAGTATGCAGTTTCTGCAATTCTGTTCGCCTCACCGGTTTGCCGGGAGTTGGAGTCGAGTATCGTAGTAATATCGTCCTTAACATCTTTATAGGCCAATGCTACAGTGGATGTAGCAATTTTTCGGGCTAATTCAGTGTCCCGGTTGCTAAGAGCGGCAAGGCCTGTGTCAACAGCAGCAATGTAAACTGACCAGTCACGTTCAAATCTGTCGCCAGCGGCTCTCTCATCAGCTTCCAATGGTGTTGTCCGATACTCTCTGAACGCCTTCAGGGCTTTCGCTTGATTGTCGCGATAGAACTGAAGATTTGCCTTGATATCGTCCTCACTGGCATTTGAGGCCGCTAACATGATTGCCCTGAAAAAGTCGCGGTTAGTGGCAATGGTGTTGTTATTTACAATTTGAGTTTGTTCGATTGACTTTACATTATTAGTGATTATATTCTGCATCTGATCGTTTAGCTGGCCAAGGCCAGATAAGCCGAGAGCTGCTACTACCACAGTGATTAGTGCGCACAAGCCGAACGCGGTGATTAGCTTGGTCTTTAGTTTTAGATGTCTTAACCAAATCATAGCCGTTGTCCCGTGAAGCATAATAGATATTGAGCGTTCATGACTGTCAAGTCAGATATTACTGGCTGTACATGATAGATCTCAGGCGAAATTGTTTCTAAGTAGCCCATTTTGTCTATGGTTCCAACGCAGAATATGTGTGTTCAATGCACATTCTACCTCCGACTCTGAAGCCTCAGATCAGCTTAGCTTCCTCAAGGTTTTAGCAGTGAAAGGCTGAAGGCCGTTTTAGTACATTTCAATCGTTCGCTATGTAACATGGTCAGCGATCAATCAAACGAAGCCGTGATTCGAGGCTTTCCAGCAAATCTAAACTTTCAATTATATCAGACCTGGCATTACTCAAATCTCTACTATCTTGTGAGTTGTCTATCATGGTGTGGTGATTGGTCGCTAACTGCGCATCGCCATTTTGAATTAATAACCTGATGGATGTAGCCAAGCCTTTTTTTAAACGTAGTATCGCGGTAAGCAGTACGTGCATATCCCGATATAACATTCTTTCCATCAGGGCGTGTTTTACGACCTTATCTGTTTCGATGGTGGGAGAGAGGTTCAGTATTCCTGAACTAACCTCTTTGAAAGCCTCCTCAAACCGTTGAACAGTAACGGATGCTTTGCTTGCTTGTCTCGAGAGATCTTGCGAAAACTTAATAAACGCCAGTCCCGGTTTTCCATTTTGCGTTGGTAGACTCATCGATTGACCTCGTCAACCCTTAAAACTCATTGAATCATAACTTCCACCTGGAACGGGTGCGCAGCTATTTATCCTGTGACTTTGCGACAACACTAAAGTAGGGCTATGATCTGATATATGATTTCAACATTGTCAATTTCTCGCGTAGGCCAATCAGGTGTCTATGATGAGCCTAGCCTAGCCGAACGGAGGGCTAACAACCTCGAATCTTCGAAAATTTTCTTGCGCTTTAGTTTAATTTTGCGTTTTTTTTGAATTTTTATTTCGCTTTCTGCATTCAGGCTTTCCGCTTATGTCTCACCCCCGCGCCGCGTCGGCATTAACGATGGTATAGCGGGTAACTAGCCCCACCTGTGCTCATCGTAAGCGAATTGCGAATCATCAACTTTCGGCTTCAAGATGATCGCGTCAGTAGCTAAGCGTTGTCAGGAAGCGCCGATGTAAAGGCGCAGTGGTTAACGGTGACGACCAGTGGCAGCCGGACTGATATGCGGCGCTGCGCATCCCTTCCAAGGGCATGGGGCGTACGCGAACTTGACCAAATTGTGACGTTGAAGACAATCTATCGTGACTTCGATGGTGCCCTATGTATTCAAATCTTACTTCTGGTAATATTTTTGATCTATGCCTCGATAGCGCTGCTGTCGATTCGGAGGTACAGGTTGTGCCATTCATTCGCCCGGTAGTCGTCGGCTTACATTAAGGCTTACGGAAGCCTGATTTCCAGATGTTGCCTCCCCTACACGGATATATTTTTGCTATTGCAGGCAGACTTCGATCACACGATGAACGTCTATCGCTAATAGCGTCGACCGCACGTTCTAAGTCACAGCTCGAAGCTGTCACATTTACTTGATCAGCTTCTGCGCGATATTGGTGCGTCTAATCAAGCCGTTTACCTGTGCTTGCGTACGTAGGCAACCTGCACCTTGCGTGTTCGAAGAGTTGCGGCATTGGTGTAGGGCTGATCATTACGTTGCCATAATAGATGACGGGATCACTGGTATATGGCGGGCCTTCGGACTTATCGCACGCCCAAGACTCGCTTATGGGCGAACGGTTTCTGTTAGCTTATTTTCAGCCTGTTCCGCGGCGGGAAAAGCATGGCTGGCCACAAGCTCTTGCAGTGAATAGTCAAGGGCGTCACTGTCTGGCGCGTGATAGCGACATCATAATGACTCAGTGTATTGTCGCAATGTGGGGCGGCTTCCCATCAACATAACTGGTGTTAATCAACTCTCTCAGAAGGTTTGGCGCTGCCTTGGTTTTTCAAATTAATGAGTAGGGATGGCCTGCACAGACCGACGCTATCTCGCGGTGGACGGTGGGTGATCACACCTCATCCCTGCCACGAACAGTTGGATTCTTGTTCTGTCTGGGCAATCGCAGTAGCCGACTGCAGCGGACGTTATTTTCGTTTGAAATCACGGCGTTCAAGCCAAGGGATATTACCTCTCCAGTAAATCATATTCATTCGGTTGCGCAGCGTGTTGAGAAGGGCGAGGAACATGGCAACAGGCCGCCAATTTTAGGTTTGGCTGGACCTAGTCAGCTATGCCTTCAACAAATCTCCAAAAATCGGTGTGTCGCGGTTGAGATAGGCTTTGTCGATTTCGGTGCAGGTCCGGCCATGCCTATTGCAACATGAATTTTTTTTTAATACCTTTCATCGGAACAGCGTCACCAGGCGCAAGTGCTTGGACTATTATGTTAACTACCTATAACGTTAATGAGACTTAGTAATGAGCGAGATCACTTTCTCGTCATGTCAACTTACCTGCGAAAATTCTGCAAGTGAGTACTTTAGCAATCATCGCTGCGATATTGGAGTTGTCGGCGGAATAGAAAACACATTCGATTATGCTACTAGCATGTGCAAAATAGGGAATACAACGATCAGTCGATCAGAAAGTTCGACAGGCTGGGCTTACGAAAAAAGAGCGGAGCAGGACGGTTTTCTGCTTACTGTTCCCGATTCTGGGCGTGTCTCATGGCGAACAGCAAAAAATAATTATGAGTCAAGGCAGGGTGCTGTTTTTGTTTCAGATCAACGGGAAATTGTTTTATCCAGTTTTTCTCAACAGGCCAGCTATACGTGCATTTTTTTGCATTATGATGATGTAATTCGATGCATGAGTTCTCTTGTTGATGAAGCACCTAAGGCGAGAATATGTTTTTATAATAGAAGCCCCGATGTTAAGGTTGGTGGCTTTTTAGCTAATATGGCCGAGACTGTATTGTCTTTGCCGGCTGAGCTTCCATTGGTCGAAGGGCCCTTCCTTAATCATCTGAAAGATAGCCTAATCTCCTACACGATATATAATATCGAAAACAACTATTCTCGTATAATACGCTCAACTGATACCGTGCGCATACCTACACCGCACTGTATAAAAAGTACAGTAGAGTATATAGATTCTTATTTCTCTGAAGAGTTGACCCTCACCGGCCTAGCTGCACGGGCTAACGTAAGTGTTAGAGGTTTGCAGGTGGGTTTTAAAAAATACAGAGATACCACAATTGTAAGATATATTCGCGAGGTCAGATTAAGTCACGCCCGGAAAATGATTTCCGATACCAGCCTTTTTTTGTCCTTAAAGCAGATTGCTTTTGCCTGTGGTTTCACTAACTACTATCTGTTTTGCAAGTATTACTCTTCGAGATTTGCAGAGCCCCCTCTCGAGACGCTTAGGCGGTCGCGTACCCCAGGGCTGTAGCCCTATCCCTTACTCATTAAACTCCGGTTTATACCTGAGTGATGACTCTGTACTTTTAGAGAGTGGTTACAGAGTTGTCCGATGTCTCCTGCAGTGAGATGTTTATGTATGGCATCGTTTAGCGAGGCTTGCAGATCGAGTGATCCGTTTTAAGTCGCGCAACGTTCCATACGGAGTAAGCGCAGATGTCGAAAGTGATGCATTATTCCGTATTTGCGATATTGATCAGTTCTTATGGTTGGGTCAGCTGAATCATACTGAGCTTGACTCTACCGTATCGATATTCAGTCCGACAAAAACTGGGCCGTTGCGTGTGCTTCAGGCGCCCGTTGCAAAACGCATAGCTGTGCTGCTGATGCATCAGATCAGCGTTCGTTAGGAAGCTTTGCCTCATCAGGCGTAACGCCTTGGAAGGCCTCAACGATACCTACTTGCAGCCCATCACTCGACGTCAAGCGTTGGCGAAATTGTCTTGCGTTCTGTGACGTGCAAGAAATTTCACCACCAAAATCCTGCCGCTTCGCCTCAACTAATTTGAGCCAAAGACGTCTTAAATCCCCGCTCAAAAATAAGATCGTAATGATAAAAAACCGAACAAACCACTCGGTGATGGTGCTGTGCTACGACTGAGATAAAAACGCCTTCTGCCTTTAACGACACAAAGAGAAGATTCGATTCTCGCGGTTCAGATAGGGGGCTTGAGCCAATTGTCGAAAGCGTGGCGTGCGTACCTGAAAGCACGGGCGTCACTACACAGCCTCTGCAGGATGCTGCAACTCGCAAGCGGGCCCAAGCAGATCGAGGTCTTCCAACGTCAAGCCCGAGCTTTTCACCTTTTGGCGAGTGAGAATTGACTATCATGTATCGGCTGCGTACTATTTGGAACATCGTTCCATTAAGGGTTTTTTGTCACATTCACCTCATTGCCAAAGATAAGTCGAGAAAAATATGAGAGTCGTGAAAGGGGCTGTTGACCGTTGCCTGGAAGCTATTGAGCTGCTGGCGCGTGAAGCTCGCTGGATGCGGATGTCCGATATCGCAGCCGAGCTGGGCTTGGAAAAGGGTCCTGCACATCGAGTGCTTGCTCAATTAGTCGAGCAAGGGTGGGCAGAACAGGATGAAGCCACCTCGCAATACCGCTTGACGCTCAAGTTGGCGCTGCTTGGGCAGCGCTATTTACACGGAATTGGCTTGCCTGAATTGGTACAGCCGATCCTTGAGCAAGTGGCTGTTCAGTGTCATGAGTTGGTGCGACTTACTGTGGTCAACGAAGGCACCTTGTCCTGGTTGTCTTCAGCCCAAGGTGCCGCACCGGGGCTGATGTATTCCCCGGCCATGGATAAACCGATCAATCTCCATGCGACTGCCAATGGCAAAGCCTGGCTGGCCTCAATGCCTGATGACTTGGCCGTTGAGCATGCGCTGCGTAGTGGGCTGGGGAAAGCTGACGGGGGAACAGGGCCGAAAGCGATCAACAACATCGAAGGTTTGCTGACTGAGCTGGCGCTGACCCGCAAGCGCGGGTATGGCTTAGTCATCGAAGAAGCCGAGGTGGGTGTCTGGGCGATTGCCGTACCGGTCAAGCTGGTTCCATCTGGCACTGTGGTCGGCACGATGAGTATCGCCGGCCCAGTCTTGCGTATGCAGCCTGAACGTTATGACCAATTGCATGCGTTGCTTGAGGATGCAGCCGACAAACTGGGGACGGTTTGGCCGCGTCAGAACAGCCTGCATTCGGAGCACGTATGAGCCCTCCCGCAGCGACATTGACCGAGATGGAGTCAGAGTTAGAAGTCGCTGCGGCGGCTCTGGTCTGTGCACGGTTAGAGGGGGGGCGACTAGCCTGCTTGCCCGGCTCGAATGTGCCAAGCAGCCTTGCACAAGGTTTTGCCATTCAGCAGCGAGTGGGGTCATTGGCTGGAAAAACCGTGGGGGGTTGGAAGTGTGCGTTACCCCCGGCTGGCAAGTGGATCGTTGCCCCGATCTACAGCGACAGTATTTTAAAAGGCGAACGTTACCGACTGGCCGCCGACGCGGATAAGGCGCGCATCGAGCCAGAACTGGCGTGCGTCCTGGCCCATGATTTGCCGGCCCGTGTCGAGCCTTATACCGCTGAGGAAATCGGTGCCGCGATCAGTGCCGTGCACATGGCCTTGGAAGTGATCGACTGCCGTTACACCGATCCACACACACTGCCGTTCGTGCAATTGCTTGCCGATGGTCTGTTCAATCATGGCCTGGTACTTGGAGAGGCAATCACACTGCCAAACCCTAGCGCCATGCCCGCTGAACTGGAAATCACCGTGCGCGGCGCAAAGGCAGAGCGACTAAATATCAACGGCCGCCACCCGGACGGGGATCCGCTTCTGCCGATCATCTGGCTGGCTAATTTTCTTTCTACACAAGGGATAGGGCTGCAAGCAGGGCAGGTGGTTATCACCGGTTCGTATGCAGGTGTTCTCGATGTGCCTGTGAATCAGCCGCTGCATGTTCAATTTGGCGAAGCAGGCTCATTGTCTGTCCATTTCTCAACGCTGGAGGAGTAAAAAATGCGCTTAGTTCGTTATGGATTACCGGGTCAGGAACAACCAGGGATCTTGGATTCACGAGGGGTCGTTCGAGACCTGTCTGGCATTGTCGATGACATTGATGCGTCGGCACTGAGCCCGACGGTGCTGGAAAAACTGCGTGCTGTAGACGTTGCAAAGCTGCCGGAGGTAGCGCCCGGCACCCGTCTTGGTCCATGCGTCGGTAATGTCCCGAACCTGATTTGCATCGGTCTGAACTACTCCGATCACGCGGCTGAAACGAACACGCCTATCCCGAGCCAGCCGGTGGTCTTCAACAAGCACACCGCATCCATCAGCGGACCCAACGACCCTGTTATTTTGCCGATCGGTGCCGAGAAGCTTGATTGGGAGGTCGAACTGGCCATCGTCATCGGCACGCCTGCCTGGCAGATCAATGAGTCCCAGGCACTGGATCATATTGCTGGGTATTGCCTCGCCAATGATGTGTCCGAACGGGCTTATCAGCTTGAGTACGAAGGTCAGTGGACCAAGGGCAAAAGCGGTTTTTCTTTCGCGCCACTGGGACCCTGGCTGGTCACTCGTGACGAAATCGCCGACCCGCAAGACCTCGACCTCTGGCTCGATGTGAATGGCAAACGTCTTCAGACCGGCAATACCCGGACGATGATTTTCAGCGTTGCGCATATTGTCGCGTACCTCAGTCGCTTCATGCCGCTAATGCCGGGCGACGTGATCATTACCGGTACGCCACCCGGTGTAGGGCTCGGGCAGAAGCCGCCGGTGTTCCTCAATGCGGGTGACACAATGCGTGTCGGTGGTCACGGGCTGGGTGAGCAATTTCAGACCGTGGTTCCTTATGTAGCCGAAATGGGCGCTGCATGGGTCGCCGGTCGCCATCCCAATGTTGACTGACTATCGCTAGAGGAAACGCTATGAGCTTTGCAGGAACAGGTGTAGTCGCTATCTGGCATGATCTTTTGCCCGAAGCGCGGGACGAGTTCTATGAGTGGCATAACCGTGAGCATATGCCTGAGCGGGCTGCAATCCCCGGGTTTCTGCGCGGGCGGAGATACATTGCTCTGGATGCAGGGCCCACGTATTTCAACCTTTATGAGGCCGACACCGTGCAAGTGTTGGGAGGAGAGGATTATTTATCTCGCCTCAACACTCCGACCCCATGGACGCGGCAGTCTGTTAAGTCCTATCGCAATGTCGCGCGATCCATTTGCAATGTCACTTACACCAGCGGTGTGGGGCAGGGTGCTTTTTTGCTGACGGTGCGTTTTGATGTGCTCGAAGGACAACATGAATCGTTATCCAACGCGTTGTGCCAACGTGTGCTTCCTCCCATTGCGGATAAACAGGGCATTACCGGCGTGCATTTGTGCGTAGCTGATGAGGCCGTGAGCAAGGTCGAAACTGCAGAGAAAAAAGCCCGGGCCGAAGGGACCCAGATACCGGCCTGGATCGTCATGATTGAAGGCTGTGCGGCGGACTACGTGCGTGCCGCTGGCGAGTCCTTTTTGGCTCAGTTGCAACGCCTTTTAGAAGGGCAATCGACGGGGCCCGAAACGACGCTTTATCAACTGGAATACACGCGTTGCAAAACACCTGGGAGCGCGGGTTGATCACTGAGCGTTAGAGTCCGTATTAGCTTCACGTCGTTTTAATNNCGTGCATGACTTGTCTCGAAATTAATGACATAACTTGAATAGAGAAATAATAATAATGACTCTCTTAATCCGTTCCGCTGTGGCTTGTGTATCTCATTTGCGACCATTGGTGGTGGGTATAACCCTTGCGATGACAACCTGCGCCGCACAGGCCGAAGGAAACAGTTTTATTGAAGATGCGAAGGTCAATTTGAACCTGCGTAATTTCTACATTAATCGTGACTTTACTGACCCCATGAATACCCAATCCAAGGCCGAAGAATGGACTCAAAGTTTCATTCTCGACGCGAAGTCCGGTTTCACTGCCGGAGCAGTGGGTTTTGGGGTAGACATGTTAGGGCTGTATTCGCTCAAGCTCGATGGCGGTAAAGGCACTGGAGGGACTCAATTGCTGCCGTTGGATAGCGACAGGCGCCCTGCTGATTCTTTCGGTCGTATGGCGGTGGCTGGCAAGATGAAAATCGGCAAAACCGAACTTAAAGTAGGCGAATGGATGCCGGTATTGCCGATCCTTCGTTCCGACGATGGGCGCTCACTGCCGCAAACATTCCAGGGTGTGCAGGTGACTTCGCGGGATATCGATGGATTGGCTTTGTACGGCGGCCAATTTCGCCAGAACAGTCCGCGCAATGATTCAAGCATGGAAGACATGTTCATGCTGGGCAAGGCTGCGTTCACCTCAGACCGCTTTAACTTCGTCGGTGGTGAATACACGTTCAATGAAAAACGCACACTGATCGGCGCGTGGAACGCGCAACTCAAAGATATCTATCAGCAGCAGTATCTGCAGATCGTTCACAGTGAACCATTGGGTGACTGGACCTTGGGTGCCAACCTGGGTTACTTCTGGGGGCGAGAGGATGGTAGCGCCCGCGCTGGCGACTTGGATAACCGCACTGTTTCAGCACTTCTGTCCGCCCGCAATGGTGGCAGCACGTTTTACATCGGCTTGCAGAAACTAACAGGTGACGATGGCTGGATGCGGGTCAATGGCACCAGCGGCGGTACTCTGGCTAATGATAGCTATAACAACAGTTATGACAATGCCCGAGAGAAATCGTGGCAATTACGTCACGACTATAACTTTGCCACCTTCGGCGTGCCTGGGCTGACGCTGATGAATCGCTATATCAGCGGCGACAATGTGCACGCAGGTAGCGTCACCGACGGCAAGGAGTGGGGGCGGGAATCTGAAGTGGCTTATACGCTGCAGAGCGGCACGTTCAAANNGGCGGCAGGTCTTTGGCAGGTAAATGTACCTCGGTGTACATTTAGCGGTCATCCACGTACATTCGGGCCACGCATTTTTGATAGAAGGTTAATGGGATGCCCGAGTTAAAAAAGGCACGTGGCAAGGGCCAGGACGCGGGCTGGCGGGGCTCGCCGGACGGCTGGCTGGCAGCGGCCTATGAGACCCTGAAGGAGTCGGGCATCGATGCGGTGCGGGTCATGCCGCTGGCCAAGCGTCTGGGTTTGTCACGCACCAGTTTCTACTGGTTTTTCGAGGACCGCGAGCAACTGCTGACGGCGTTGCTGTCGCGTTGGCGGGAGACCAATACCGGGGGGCTTATACAGCAAAGTGAAAGTTATGCCGAAAGCATTTCCGAGGCGATCCTNNGCAAATATGTTCAAGCGCTTTGGCTATGACAGCCAGGGCGCTGACGCCCGGGCCCGTACGATCTATCTGACGCAGATCGGCTACATCACCATGAACACGACAGAGTTGATCACCGTGCGCTTTGAGCGCATCCCTCATTACGTGAGCATCTTCACCGGCAAAGCACCCAAGCGGCGTGAGCTGGATCGTTTCTACGGGAAGTTCGGCTATGCCGAAAAAGAGCCCGGGCTTTTCGTTCCCTTGACGGACACTTTCGAAGGCAACTGCGATGATCAATAAAACCTTGGGGATTATTGGCGGCACCGGCTGGTTGGGCGGCGCGATTGCCAGGGCGGTCCTGGCGAAGGGGCTGGTGCCGGCGGCAAAACTGATCATTTCCAATCGCTCGGGCAGCCATCCGTTGGCTGAACAAGGCGCTCGCTTGGTCACGGACAGCCAGGCGCTGGTGGATCACAGCGATGTGGTGATCATCGCGGTGCGGCCCGAGCATGTCGCCAGTCTGAATATCAACGCGACGGGTAAGACCGTTATTTCCCTGATGGCCGGGATTAGTGCACAGACAATTGCCGCCCAGACTTCGGCTTCAGCGGTGATGCGGGCGATGCCCAGCGCGGCGGTAGAAATTGGGCAATCCTTTACGCCTTGGTATTGTTATTCAGAGGTAGAGCCAACGACGAAAAGCTTCGTGCAGAGCTTGTTCGAATGCGT
>CXWL01050319.1_pt1 | contig 10948 bp, 7 predicted proteins | sample 590931 | NCBI WGS metagenome assembly CXWL01 (sample SAMEA3498368, study PRJEB10139) | groundwater metagenome | biome: water well; material: biofilm material | place: Germany | collected 2015-04-27 | reverse complement strand
GGCCCCCTACAGCGCCGAACTGCGTCAACTGGGTGTGCGTGCGCTGTGCACGCACCGGGACTTGCCCATCCTCATGCCCACCGGCCAGGCCGGCGGTGACCTCACGGTGTCTGCACCGGTGCCGGTGCGTGAAATCAAGGTGGTTCGGGGGCCTTCGCGCCCCTTGTCGGCCTTGCGAGAAGGCAACGTGGCCTGGAAGCTCATCAACCAGTTGTCGCTCAACCACCTGTCGCTGCTGGACACCGACGCCGAACTGGGTGCCGCAGCGTTGCGCCAGATCCTGCGCCTCTACGCCAGCACCGGCGACGCCGCCGCGCAGCGCCAGGTGGACGGCGTGCGCTCGGTGCGCATGAAGCCGGTGGTGCGCCGGCTGCCCATGCCCGGGCCCATCACTTTCGGGCGCGGCGTGGCCATTGATGTGGAGGTAGACGACCTGGCCTTTGAAGGGGGCAGCGCCTTCTTGCTGGGCAGCGTGCTGGAGCGTTTTGTCTCGCGCCATGTGTCTATCAACGGCTTCACGCAGTTGCGCCTGCGCTCGGCTGCGCGTGGCGACATCCTCAACGGTGTGCCGCGCAGCGGCGCCCGGCCCATGCTGTGAACACGCGCCCCTTGCCGCCGGCTTTCGATCCGGTGCCCGCCATGGCGGCGCAGCCCTGGCGGTGGGATTTTTTCCACGCGCTGCGCACCCTGGAAGCGCATCACGCGGCCATGCCACGCCTGGGCACGGCCCGCCGCCCGGCTGACGAGCCGGTGCGCATGGGGCAGCGGGCATCGATGAGTTTCGCGCCGTCCAGCCTGCTGGCCGTAGTGCCACAGCACCGGGGGGGCGTCACGCGCATCGAGGTTCAGTTCTTTGGCCTCTTCGGGCCCAATGGCCCGCTGCCGCTGCACCTGACGACTTACGCGCTTGAACGCAGCCTGCACAAGGGTGACCACACTTTTCAGGCCTTTGCCGATCTGTTTCACCACCGATTGCTGCTGCTGTTTTACCGTGCCTGGGCGCAGGCCCAACCCACGGCCAGCCTGGACCGGCCCCAGGAAGACCGCTTCGCAGACTACGTGGGCTCGCTCATTGGCAGTGGCGGCCCCGAGTGGCGACAGCGCGACGCTGCACCGCTGCATGCCAAGCTGTTTTTTGCCGGCCTGCTTTCGCGCCAGGCACGCAATGCCGACGGTCTGCAGGCGCTGGTGGCGGGCTACCTGCGTGTGCCGTCGCGCGTGGAGCCCTTTTTGGGCCGCTGGATGCGGCTGCAGCCCCAGGAGCGCAGCCGCATCGGACGCCGCGGGGCCAGTCGCCGCACGTCCAGCGCGCAACTCGGCGTCAACGCGGTGCTCGGCGGTGCCGTGTTTGACCGTCAACACCACTTTCGCATTCACCTCGGTCCGCTGGACGCGGTGGGCTTCGGGTCGCTGTTGCCCACGGGCACTGCCTTGCCCGCGCTGAAGGCCCTGATCGACCATTACATCGGCCTTGAACTGGGCTGGGATCTGCGGCTTGAACTGCAGCCCCAGGCCCGCCCCGACTGCCGCCTGGGCCTCCATTCGCGCCTGGGTTGGACCACCTGGCTGGGCGCGCCGCGCCGTGGCCAGGCACCGCACCTCATTCTCAATCCTGAACCCGTCCAAGCCCCGCACTGAAAGGAAGCTCCATGGCAGAAATCAATCGCGTCGCGCTCTTTGGCAAGCTCAACGCCCCGGCGTACAAGGCGGTCGAAGGCGCGACCGTGTTTTGCAAGCTGCGCGGCAACCCCTACGTGGAGCTGGAACACTGGCTTGCGCAGATCCTGCAAAGCGCTGACTCCGACTGGCACCGTGTCATCAAACACTACCAGCTCGACATGTCGGCGCTGGCCAAGGACCTGACGGCCGCGCTGGACCGCCTGCCCCGTGGCGCCACCAGCATCAGCGACATTGCCGAGAACATCGCCGACGCCATAGAACGCGGCTGGGTCTACGGCTCGCTGCTGTACCACGACAGCGCGGTGCGCAGCGGTTATGTGCTGCTGGGCATGCTCAAGACCAAACACCTGCGCAATGCGCTGTTTGCCATTTCGCGGCAGTTTGAACGCATCAAGGCCGATGAGCTCAGCGACACGCTGCCCAAACTGGTGGCCGGCTCGCCCGAAGACGGGCAGGGCGCCAGCGACGGCTCCTCGGGCGCTGCCGGCGGCGCTGCGCCGGGTGAGGCCAGTGGCGCCATTGCACCTGCCGCCATGGGCAAACAAGAGGCGCTGAAGAAGTTCACGGTGGACCTGACGGCGCAAGCGCGCGAAGGCAAGATGGACCCCATCGTTGGCCGTGACGACGAGATCCGCCAGGTGGTGGACATCCTCATGCGGCGGCGCCAGAACAACCCCATCCTGGTGGGCGAGGCCGGTGTCGGCAAGACTGCGGTGGTGGAAGGTTTTGCGCAGCGCATCGCCCGCGGCGACGTGCCGCCCAGCCTGAAGGAAGTTGAACTTCGTTCACTGGACGTGGGCCTGCTGCAAGCCGGCGCCAGCATGAAGGGTGAGTTCGAACAGCGCCTGCGCAGTGTCATTGACGAAGTGCAGGCCAGCCCCAAGCCCATCATCCTGTTCATTGACGAAACCCACACGCTGGTGGGTGCGGGCGGTGCGGCGGGCACCGGCGATGCCGCCAACTTGCTGAAACCGGCACTGGCCCGCGGCACGCTGCGCACCATTGGCGCAACGACATTCGCCGAGTACAAGAAACACATCGAAAAAGACCCGGCACTGACGCGCCGCTTCCAGACCGTGCAGGTGGACGAGCCCGACGAACCCAAGGCCATCCTCATGATGCGTGGTGTGGCCAGCACCATGGAAAAACACCACAAGGTGCAAATCCTGGACGAAGCGCTGGAAGCCGCCGTCAAGCTGAGCCACCGCTACATACCGGCGCGGCAGTTGCCCGACAAGAGCGTGAGCCTGCTCGACACCGCCTGCGCCCGTGTGGCGGTAAGCCTGCACGCCACGCCGGCCGAGGTGGACGACTGCCGCAAGCGCATCGAGGCACTGCAAACCGAACTGGGCATCATCGGCCGCGAGAAGGCCATCGGTGTGGACGTTGGCAAGCGCGAGGCCGAGGCCTCTGAACTGCTGGCCACCGAGCGCACACGGCTGGCTGCATTGGACGCCCGCTGGGCCGAAGAAAAGGGCCTGGTGGACGAATTGCTGGCCCTGCGCGCCAAGCTGCGCAGCGGTGTCTTGCCGGTCGAAGGCACGGGCAGCAAGCTCGAAGCCGCCGCCGATGCCGAAGCCGGGGCCGAAGGTCTCGCCGTCGCCGCTGAAGCCGAAACCCAGCGCCTGGCTGACCTGGCGCAGCTGAAGGTGGTGCAAGACAAACTGTCCGCGCTGCAAGGTGAAACACCGCTGATCCTGCCCACGGTGGACTACCAGGCCGTGGCCGCCGTGGTGGGCGACTGGACCGGCATCCCGGTCGGCCGCATGGCCCGCAACGAGATGGAAACCATCCTGAAGATTGCCGACGCCCTGGCCCAGCGCGTGATCGGCCAGGACCATGCCATGGAGATGATCGCCAAGCGCATCCAGACNNGGCCTGGACAACCCGAACAAGCCGATCGGTGTCTTCATGCTGGCCGGCACCTCAGGTGTCGGCAAGACCGAGACGGCGCTGGCCTTGGCCGAGGCGCTGTATGGCGGTGAGCAGAATCTCATCACCGTCAACATGAGCGAATACCAAGAAGCGCACACCGTCAGCACGCTCAAGGGCGCGCCGCCCGGCTACGTGGGTTATGGCGAAGGCGGTGTGCTGACTGAAGCCGTGCGCCGCAAACCCTACAGCGTGGTGCTGCTTGACGAGGTGGAAAAGGCCCACCCCGACGTGCACGAGATGTTCTTCCAGGTCTTTGACAAGGGTTTCATGGAAGACGGCGAAGGCCGCTTCATCGACTTCAAGAACACGCTCATCCTGCTCACCACCAACGCCGGCACGGACCTGATTGCCGGGCTGTGCAAAGACCCTGACCTGATGCCCGACCCCGAAGGCATGGCCAAGGCGCTGCGCGAGCCGCTGCTGAAGATCTTTCCACCTGCGCTGCTGGGGCGGCTGGTGGCCATTCCCTACTACCCGCTCAGCGACGAGATGCTGGGCAAGATCGTCAAGCTGCAGCTCAACCGGGTGAAAAAACGCGTGGAAGCCCGCTACAAGATCCCGTTCGTGTACGGCGACGATGTGGTCAAGTTGGTGGTCAGCCGCTGCACTGAAAGCGAATCAGGCGGCCGCATGATCGACGCCATCCTGACCAACACCATGCTGCCTGACATCAGCCGCGAATTCCTGACCCGCATGATGCAAGGCCAGCCTATAGAAGGCGTGAACGTGGGCGTGGCCGAAGGGCAGTTCACCTACGGCTTTGATCGCTGACTTTGCACTGTGCGTAACCCGGCACCGTGCGTATCCCTGATGTGATGCTCAACGCGAGGAGACTCCACCATGGCCAATGACCGTTTCGGCACCGAGTACGAGACCCAGCGCGTGCTGCTGGGGAGTGCCACTCTGGGGGGTGTGGCCAGCGGTGTGCTGGGCTTGAAGAAGGTGCTGGGTGCCAGTGGCCCTGAGCGAGCGCAGGCGGACTCGCTGGAGACCTTGAGAACGGTGTCGCTCAAGTTCAAGGAGGCCGACAAGATCATGGAGGCCGCCGGCCTGGACCCGGCAGGCACAGGCGTGCCCGACGAGGCGGGTGTCAAGAAGGCTGGGTTGCTCAAGTTTTTGCGCCATCTGTACCTGGTGAGCGAGCGTGGTGGGCAGCAGGTGTGGGTGTTGTCCACGCCGTCCAAGTACCGGCAGTTCCCGCAAGACGAACTGCTCAGCGCCAAGACCAGCCACGCGCTGCTCAAGACCAAGCTCACCGATGTGGACGAGCAGTTCAGCGCCGAGACGCGAAAACGCATGGGCCAGGCCACCCAGTTGGGCTTGGCCTGGGTGGAGGCGGCCAAGTCGGTGCTGTCCACGGCCAGCACCGATGTGGCCGCCATGGCCAAGGTCAAGCGCTGGTTTGCCACCAGTGCCACGCCCGCAGCTGACATCACCAAGACCATCTCGGCGGTGCAGGCCGGCTTCAAGAAGATGGCCAACAGCCTGAACGGCAACATGCTCGTCATCACCGACATGCCGCAGCAGCGCAAGGACCCCAAACAGGAGTACACCGAGGCCTTCATGCTCTCGATAGGTGCCAACGCCGAAATGCCCCGCACCTGCTACATCGAGCAAGCGCTGTTTGGCAACTACAACATCTCGGTGCTGCACGACATGAAGAAGAACTGGGCGCGTGTCATCGTGCACGAGCTCACCCACATCGACGGCCGCACTGAAGACCACGCCTACGCCCATTCGGGCATTGGCGTGGGCACGCACATCACGGCCGACGAAGCGGCCACAAACGCCGACTCCTGGGCCTTCTTTGCAGCCGACTGCGGTGGGGCACTGACGGCCGGCGACATCACCCGCGCCACGGGTGGAACCAGCGGCACGCTGGACAAGCTGCCCGCCAACTGGAACTGATCTCTGCCATGCGCCGCGCCGTCGCGCCCTGTCACATCGGCCTGTGGCCAGTGCTGGCCCTGGCGGCTCTGTTGGGAGCCTGCGGCCACCCCACCCCACCCCAGCCGCCCAAGGAGAACCCNNGAACCCCATGTCTTTGAACGTCACCAGCAGTGCCAGCCGCGTGGGCCGGCCCGCCTTGCCGCACATTCCGTTTGAAGGCAAGCGCTACGAGCAAATCATGAACGGCGAGCGCGAAGGGCTGGGCCAGCGCACCGGTCTCATGGCGGTGCGCGACATGGCCACAGGCAAAGTGGTGGCCGTGGTCAAGGTGTACGACTTTGCGCGTGACCCGCGCATGGAGGCCGACGCCGGCGACGTGTTCTTTACGCGGTTTCAGCTGGACGCCGGCCAGCGCCAGATTGCCATCGAAAACGAGCGCGGGCAGAAGTTTGTGTACCGCATTGACGACGGCAAGGTCAGCATCAGCCCCTGACAGGCCCACGCTGCCCTCAACCCTCAACCCTCAACCGTCAGCCAGGCAGGCCCNNGTTGCCAGGCAGGCCCCGCAAGGCTTGCGCTGGCTGTGCCACTGACTGCCAGCGCATCAGACTCGCGGCATTGCGCTGGCGGTGGCTGAGCAGCGGCATCAGCCCGGCGGCCAGCAGCGCCTGGGCTTGCGCATCACTGAGGAAGCGTTCGGCGCAGGCTTGGAGCACGCGTTCGCCATCGGCGTTGTGGTAGCTGTAGGCGGGCAGGTCGGTCAATTCGTGGTCTTCGTCCAGCTGCAGGCCCCAGCCCTGGCGGGCATAGGCCCGGCCCAGCAACAGGCCACAAGCCAGGGCACCACTGCCCCATAACAGCGTGCCGTTTTCAGGCGCCGACAGCAGTTCTTCAAAGGCAAAGGCTTCCAGTGGTTCGTGGCCGCGTCCATAGGGCAGACGCAGCAGGAGCCGGGGCGCCACCAGGCCGATCCACGGTGCGGCCTGTGACGCGCGCAGTTGCTGCCAAGCGGCAGCGGGTGTTTCGGTGCCTTTGGTCAAGGTGTTGGCGGCGCTTGCCACGAAAGGCGCGCCCGCCTGAGCCGCCAGCAGGCCCAGGGCCGCGAGCAGGCCGATGTCGGTGTCCCCGGGGCCGAAGTCGTGCAGCCCCAACAAGGCGCTCCAACGCGCGGCGCCAGGCTGGCCTTGTGCAGACACGCCCAGTGCAGTGGCCAGCGCCGAACGGGCCATGTCGCCGCGTGAGGCCACCACGTCGGCCACGAGTTCGTCGCGGGTGGCGTGCAGCAAGTGCAGTTCGAGGCCGTCGTCGAGCTCGAGGTTTGACACCAGCCAAAGGGCGCTGCGCCAGCTGGATTCCAGCGCCTGAAAGGCAGGTGTGTGAAGCACCGTGCGCAGTTGCCCAGCCAGGGTGTCCCGTGCAGCCTGCACATAGGTGTTTTGGTGCGCAGGTGCATCGGGCACCACATGGGGATTCACGATGCCGCGAAGCAAGGCGTCCATGCCGGCCGCTGGGGACGAAGGCGGGGTTGGCGCTGGCGCTGCAGGGCCTGCGGGCCCACTCGGTATCTGCCCACCCAGCATTTGCCCGCCGAGCAATTGCCCGAGCAGCGAGCTGCCCAAGGGCGCACCCGCAGCAGGGGCGGGCGCAGTGGCCGGGCTTTGCACCGCTCCCATCTCGGCTGCAGCCTGGGCAAATGTGGCGGGTGAGGAGAGGCGCCGCAGCCGGTCCATGGCGCTGGCCAGTGGGGGCAACAGCACCAGCAGCTGGTCGGCGTGGAAATCGTCGATGCTGCGCGGCGCGAACATGCAGTCCTGGCCATCCACGCGCAGCGCCACAGCGGGCGCCTGGGTTTGCATCACCGCGTCGAGGCTTTCTATGTCGAGCTTGCGTGGCCGCCGCTCGGCCAGGCCGGCCGTGCCGCTGGTACCAAAGTCGCCCAGCAACAGGAGCCGCATGGGTTCGTTGTCACGCCGCGCCCGCGCGCCGCCCGTGCCCGTGCCCATGGCCAGCTCAAAGTTCAGATGTGATGGCATGGGCTTGGTCGTCAAGTGAGCAGGTTGGCGGGGTTGGGTGCATCGGTCAGAGGCGGGAGATTCGCACTCGTCCTTGGGGGGTGCAGGTAGCATGTGCGGCTTGCCGCTGCACCTACTTTGCTGCAGAGTCAGGGGATCGGCAAGCCCCTTTGTTCGCAGTACGCACCACCACCATGCAAGCATCCGCATCGATTGCAGAACCCGCAACGCAAGACCTGCTCGTTCAGGCCATGCAAGCCCATGGCGAAGGCGCCGTCGAACAAGCCCGCGCCGCGTATCTGCAGGTGCTGCAACGCAACCCCGACAACGCCGACGGCCTGCACCTGCTGGGTGTGCTCGAAGGCCAGCATGGCTCTGACGAAGCGGCCGCTGGGTTGATCTCGCGTGCCATCGCCCTGCAGCCCGGCGAGCCCATGTTTCACAACAACCTGGGCAATGTGCTGCTCAATCTGAAGCGGCTCGCGGAGGCAGAGGCCAGCTACCGGCGCGCGGTGGAGATTGACCCGGCCCGCTACGACGCCATCAACAACCTGGCCGTGCTGTTGGGCCAGCGAGGTGACCACGAAGGCGCCGAGGCCACCTTCAAGCAACTGCTGGAGAGCGCGCCCGGCTTTGGCGATGCGCGCGAGAACCTGGCTGCGCTGTACTTGCGGCGGGGCCGCATGAACGACGCCCTGGCCCAATGCGCCATCGGCCTGGTCACCACCCCACGCGCGCCGGGCCTGCGGCGGCTGCTGGGTCTGGCCTATTCGTGCTGGGACATGCCCGAGCAGGCGGCGCAGGTCTACCGCGACTGGATCCGAGACGAGCCTGACAACCCCCAGCCCGTGCACTACCTGGCCGCTTTCACCGGCCAAAACGTCCCCGAGCGTGCGTCTGACGAGTTCGTGCGCGTCTCGTTCGATACCTTTGCCGACAGCTTCGATGCCAAGCTGGCCGAGCTCGACTACCGCGCCCCCGCGCTGGTGGGTGAAGCCCTGGCCGAGGTGCTGTCCCCACCGCGCAAGACCTCTCGTGTGGCTGATGCCGGCTGCGGCACCGGGCTTTGTGCCGTACACGTGCTGCCCTACGCCAAGAGCCTGGTGGGCGTGGACCTGTCAGCGCCCATGCTCAAGCGCGCACTGGCACGCAATGCCTACGACGAACTGCTTGAAGGCGAGCTGGTGGCCTTTTTGCTGTCCAGGCCCGCTGCATTTGATGTGCTGGTGTCTGCCGACACCCTTTGCTACTTCGGTGTGCTGACTGCTTTTGCCCAGGCAGCGCGAGCCAGCCTGGACGGCGAAGGGTGGCTCGTGTTCACCGTTGAAGCGCATGACGACACCGAGGGGGCGCCCGACTACCTTCTGCAAGGCCACGGCCGCTATTCGCACCGTGAAGGCTATGTGCGCAGCGTGCTGGTGGACGCAGGCTTTGCGCCGCCCGCGCTGCGCTCGGTGGTATTGCGCAACGAAGCCAAGCTGCCCGTCAAGGGCTGGCTCGTGCGTGCGCAGTTGCTGGCCCCCGTGCAGCCAACCTCACCCACGCAGCCGGATCCCGGCCTGGCGTCAAGGACACCCACCCGTGGCTGATTCAACGCTGTCGATCAAGCTCACCACCTCGCCGGCCAGCCCGCTGCGCTTTCTGTCGATGACGGGGCGCGAAGAGTTGTCGCGCCCCTTCGAGTACAGCCTGCTGGCCGTGGCCAAGCCCGACGAACTGATCGACTTTGACGCCTTGCTGGGCAAACCGGCGCAGGTGGATGTGTCCGCCAGCAGCGGCACGCCGCGGTCCTACCACGGGCTGGTCACGGCCATTGCCTATGACCGCACGGTGGGCAGCTACCTGGCCTACAAGCTCACGTTGCGGCCCTGGCTGTGGCTGCTGACACAAGGCGCCGACGCGCGTGTCTTTCACAACAAGACGGTGCCTGAAATCCTCCAGCAAGTGTTTGCCGACTACGGCGGCACCGTCGAATTGCAGACCAGCGGCACCTACCGCCCGCGCGACTACACCGTGCAATACCGGGAGACCGATTTCAACTTCGTCAGCCGGCTGATGGAAGACGAAGGGATCTTCTACTTCTTCAAACATGCGGCCGGCAAACACACGCTGGTGCTGGGTAATGCGCCCGCCGTGCACGTGGCCATGCACGGCCTCACTTCTGTGGACTACCAGGCCGATGGCGACCCCGGGGTCAGCGGCAACACGGTTTCCACCTGGCGTTGGAGCCGCGAGATTCGCACCGGCAAGGCCATGGTTCGCGACCACAACGAACTGCTGCCCAATGAGACCTACGAAAAGACCGAGACCGCCGAGGTGGCGCATGCGCAGGGCAGCATCGAGGCCTATGAATATCCGGCCGGCCTGCCCACCTACCCCGACGAGCCCTCAGAGCTGCAGAAGCTCCCTGGTGAGGCCGCCGCCATCGTCAAACGCAGGCTTGAAGAACTCCGCTCTCGGCATGCCGTGGCGCACGCGCTCAGCCGCTGCGTGGGGCTGTGCGTCGGCGCAAGGCTCAAGCTCGCCAAACACCCGGTGGCCGCGCAAAACGCCGAGTACGTGATCTTCTCCACGCAGCTGAAGATGCGTCTGTCGGGTTATGAAGGCGGCGCGTCCGACACCACCATGCACGAGTGCGAGTTCACGGTCTTTGATGTCAGGCTGCCCTTCCGGCCCGCACGCCTCACGCCGCGCCCGCGCATGTCGGGGCCACAAACCGCCACCGTGGTCGGCCCTTCGGGTGAAGAGATTCATGTTGACAAACATGGCCGTGTGAACCTGCTCTTTCACTGGGAGCGCGACCGCTCACGCACCAAGGACGCGATTCAAACGTGTTTTGTGCGCGTGGCGCAGCCGTCGGCTGGCAAAGGCTGGGGCATGGTCTTCCTGCCGCGTGTGGGGCAGGAGGTGGTGGTGGACTTCATCGAAGGCGACCCCGACCGGCCACTGGTCACGGGCCGCGTCTACAACCCAGAATACAAGCTGCCCTACACGCTGCCTGACAACAAAACGGTCAGCACCATCAAGAGCCGCAGCACCAAGACGGGCGGCGCAAAAGACTTCAACGAAGTGCGCTTCGAAGACCTCAAGGGCAGCGAATACCTGCTCATGCAGTCGCAAAAGGACAAGCTCGAATTCGTCAAAGAAACCACCAAGTCGCAGGTCGGCAAGGACGAGCACCACACCGTCAAAAAAGACCGCAAGCACAAGATCGAAGGCGAAGACCACCTCACCGTGGTCAAGGACGTCAAGATCAAGGTTGATGGCAAGTACAGCTTGAAGGTGGCCAAGGACATCTTGCTGGGCACCGACGGCCAACACAGCCTGAAGGCGGCCAAAGACATCACGGCTGAAGCCGGCACGGCCTATTCCATCAAGGCCGGCACCGACATCCACATCAAGGGCGGCAAGAACGTGGGTGTGGACGGTGG
>CXWL01052148.1_pt1 | contig 10951 bp, 10 predicted proteins | sample 590931 | NCBI WGS metagenome assembly CXWL01 (sample SAMEA3498368, study PRJEB10139) | groundwater metagenome | biome: water well; material: biofilm material | place: Germany | collected 2015-04-27 | reverse complement strand
CTCCAGATCCAGGATGACCACGTCTGGTCTGGTTCCGCTGGGGAATCCATCCGGGATCCTCCACTGGTACGGGGGCACGACCATCTGAACGGTCGCGCGGCCCTCGAAAACTTTCTGCAAGCCCAACCACACGAGGCATTGACGGCTCAGAATCGCGATCATGAGAGATGGACTCGCAGCGCTGGTGCTGATCATGATGTGTCCTTAATCAAGACGAAATACTGGGCGGGCTACCGGGATCCTGCTATGGGTTCGAGGGTAGGTCGTTCGGCAGAAAACGACTCAGACAGCGCACGAAGGATCACATGGAACGTGACTTCTCCTCCAGCGATGGCCAGGGTCAGTTTACATGTATCACGTACGTCCATTCTCATTTCACGTTGCATCGATCCCCCAGCTCCTGTAGCAATTTGGAGATCGGTTCTATGGAGCCGGCCCCGCAGGGGACGCCGCGACCGGGACGGCGTGCTGGGCCTGCACCCGATAGGTCCTGTCGCCATCCAGCGTCACACGAACCTGCCCGGCTCGACTCAAATAATCGATCGCGATGAACACTTGGTTCCAGGTGAGCTCCGGACAGAGGGTCATCACCTCTTCCGTGGAACAGTCGGTGCCGACCTGCTCCAACACACGGTGCACACGCACTCTGATCGCCGCGAGCACCATAGAACACCCCTCTTCTTGTGACGTCCACATTCCAGGCAGCGCATCATAGGTAAACGAATTGCGGAGACATACTAGGCGAAGCCTAGGTGCGCGGTGAAATATTACTGGAATGAGTGTACCGAACGATGTTGGTGACGAACGATGAGGTTTATTTAGCAGGCTGCGGAAAACGCTGGCAGACTTTTTCAGCATCCTGTTCAGAGGCTCACCAAGCCCTCACTGACGGCATACCTGGTGAGCTCGGCAACCGAATGGAGATCCAACTCCTCCATGATCTTGGTCCTGTGGAATTCCACGGTCTTAATGGAGATGTTCAAGATGGAGGCGATCGACCTGGTGCCTTTCCCCTCCGCGAGGAGTTGCAGCACTTCCCGCTGGCGTGGCGTGAGGGCGGTCACGGGCCGTTTACAGACAGGGCCCTCGGATGGAAGGCGCTTCGTCCACAACATATCCTTGGTCACCGACGGCGTCATGTAGTGCTGACCTCTCATGACTGCTTGGATGGCCAGCTTGAGCTCCGCCGTCGCGGACTGTTTGACCAAATACCCGACAGCCCCAGCCTTAAAGGCCTCGGCCACATAGGTGGGGGTGGCATGCGCGGTCAAGAAGATCAATTTGCTGTCCGGCACTAGTTTCGTGAGTTGTCTCGCTGCGTCCAGGCCATTGAGCAGCGGCATGGAAATGTCCAAGAGAATAAGGTCCGGCCGCAGCTTTTTCGCCTCCTCGACCAAGGCTCGCCCATCTTCGACCGTGCCGACCACCTCCCCCTCCTCTTCCACCAGCCTTCGGAGACCAGCCAGCACGAGCGAATGGTCATCCGCCATGAGGATGCGAGGGCGAGTCACAGTGTCTTCTCCTGAAATGGAATCCAGGCACAGACCTTGGTCCCGTCCGGCGGCCTGGAATGGATGTTGAGGAATCCGTTCAGCAACCGCAGCCGCTCCTGCATGCTGATCAGCCCCAACCCCTTCTGATGACCGCTCTTGTCGTGCGCGTCGAATCCCTTGCCGTTATCGATCACGGACAGGCCGACCCCTTTTGATGCGCCGCTCAGCTTGACTAACACCTCTGTGGCCTTCGCATGCTTCACAATATTCTGAAGACTCTCCTGGAACACGCGAAAGAGGCAGAGGGACCACTCCAGTGGGATCGCACTGGGAACGTCTTTGGCCTTCAAACTGATACGGAGCCCCGTCCGCTCAATCGCCTTGTGAATATGGTCCTCGATAGCCGCTTGCAGCCCCACATGTCGCAGCAGAGGCGGGTGCAGCCGGTAGGCTAAGTCGTGAAGATCGCTGGTCAGCTGCTCCAGTTCTTTGCAAACCGGCTCCAAGGCTTTGCCGATCAACTCGGGCAGGCGCGGCGGATGCTTTGCGAGTGACGCCACATCGAGCACCAGCGCCGTCAGCCGCTGGTTGAAGTCGTCGTGCAGATCGCGCGCGATCCGCTGGCGCTCCTGCTCCTGGGCATTGATCAGTTTCCCCGTCAATGTTTTCAGCTCCCCCTGCCTCTGATGAAGCTGAGCGACGTACTCCTCCAACACCCGCCCTGCCTGGACCCGCTCAGTGATGTCCCGCAGAATGACGGTGAAGAATCTCTTGTCGCCGACCAGAATCTGGGAGATTGAGGCCTCGATGGGAAACTCCTCTCCATTGGCTCGCAGAGCGTACACGTTGCGGGCACGGTGCATCGCGCGGGAGGGCACACCACTCTTGGCGAAGCAGCTCATGTAATCGTGATGCACCTCTCTGAACCGTTCCGGAATAAACCGGTCGAGCGGTTGTCCGATCGCCTCGGCGCTCCGACAGCCAAACATGGATTCTGCCTCCAGGTTGAAGAGCCTCACGCGCTCCTGCTCATCGACTGTAATGATGGCGTCCATCGCTGACCCGATGATCGCCTCAAGCTGGGAATGTTGTGTGTCCAGCTCCTGCTCAGCCCGCTTGCGATCGCTGATGTCCAGGAGCGCCGTCCGCCAGTAGGGGATGCGTCCGGGCTCTTCGGGAACCGCAACGCTTTCCAAATAGAGGCAACAGACAGCCCCCGCCTCTTTCCGCATACGCACTTCACAGGTTTGTCGTGTGCCGGTCTTCAGGACTTCCTGACAATGCCGATGGAGCCGGTCCTGATCCTCCGATGCCACAAAGCGGCTGAGCGGCTGTTCGATCAGGTCTTTCCGGTTGATGCCCAGCAGCGTCCCGGCCCTCAGATTCGCCTCTGTAATTGTCCCCTCCCGATCCAGCAGCAGATGGCCGGCCGGGGAAAAATCGTAGAGGTCCGCATAGCGGTCGCGCGCTGCTTCGAGTTCCACCTGGGTCCGGCGCAACTCGTCGCTCTGCATCTCCAGCTCGATCTGATGAACTTGAAGCTCATGCACGAGCTGTTGCACGTCCTTGACCGGCATGGCGGCCACATCGCGTTTGGTCGTCCGGAGGAGTTCCTCCGCCTGCCGGCGGAGCCCTGTGGGCTTCGTGGGTCCGTCCGGCTGCTTAGCCATCGACGCTCTTCCCTTCCCCCGCCTTCACCTCTTCCATGGCCAGCAGAATTCGGCCCGGCTGTGAGACGTCTTCCTCCAGCCGTCGGCCGTTGAGCGCCAGCACCTTGCGGCCAATGCGGGGGAACGTCTTATCCACGACAAAATCCTGGAACGAGGTACACTTGGGCAACACCTCCTCCAGGATGGAGCGCAATTCGGGAATGTTCCAGGCCCCGTCGCAAAGGTGGTAGAGCTGCTGCTGCTCGACCTCGCGTGGCGTGACCTGAAAGGTCCGGTAGAAGGACTGGTTCACCGAGACCACCCGGAGCTGATCGTCCAGCACCAGCAAAGGTTCACGCACCGTCTCGACGATGCTGGCGGCCACACCGCGCACCGCTTCGATCGCCCGCTCCGCCTCCTTGATCTTGGTGATGTCCAGAAACGTCAGCACCAACCCATCGATGGTGTTCCTGGATGTTCGATAGGGCAGGATCCGCATAAAGAAGCAGCTCCCGTCGGCACCCTGCACCTCCCGCTCCGTGATGACCAGCGTCTGCAACACGCCCTGCGCATCCTCCAACAGCCGGTCATAGGTCAGCTTCGACACGATGTCCGAGAGCGGGCGGCCGACATCGATGGCCATCAGGTTGCTCACCCGCTTCGCCTCCGAGGTGAACCGCTTGATACGCAAATCGTTGTCCAGGAAAATGGTGGCCACCTCGGTGCTGTTCAAGAGGTTCTGCAGATCGTCGTTCGCGTCCGCCAGCGCATCGAGCTTGCCCTGGAGTTCGGAGTTGACGGTCACCAGCTCCTCATTCAAAGATTGCAGTTCCTCTTTTGCCGTCTCCATCTCCTCATTCGTGCTTTGTAGCTCTTCATTGGTGGATTGGAGTTCCTCGTTGGTGGACTTCAACTCCTCATTGGAGGTTTGCAGCTCCTCGATCGTCCGTTGCAGCCGCTGCCTGGTGAACTCCAGTTCCCGCTTGAGCCCGGTCTCCCCGGGCTTCGGCGATACCGCCGCTCGCGCCTGTCGGCCCTTTCGTATGGGGGTCTTATCCACGTGCTCGGTTTCAAACGTCACCAGGAACAACCCCTGGAGGGACTCCGGTTCGGCAATCTTCCTGACCGTCAGAGTGACCATCATGACATCGCCGTTGGCCTTCACCCGCACACCACGGCGCACGACTTCATCCTGCCTGCCATGCGCCTGATGGAGCGCGGTCGCCAGATCGTGCTCCAATCCTTCCCGCGCCATCTCGACCAGGTGGTGGGTCGGCGGACCGGGGGCCGGTTGCAGATAGGCCCCCGTGTGCCCGTGGATGTACACGACCTCGCCCCGCTCGTTGACGACGACGGCCGCCGGCACGAAACGGGCGACCAACACCTGCTGAATCAGATCGGGAATCGAAGCGGGTCGCCTCATGCCGGGGTGCGCCTCGAGGTCCGCGTGAGCCTCGGTGATCTCTTTCATCAATCCACCGGGAAACCGGTCCAGCCGGGGAAACGTGCCGGGCTCCTCAGACCGCCTGAACAGTTTCCATTTCCGATCGATCACGCTGTAGAGCNNACGCTGTAGAGCCGCTCAAACCCGCCAATCGTTTCGGAAGAACCGAGAAACAGGATGCCGTTCGGTTTCAACGCGTAGTGGAACAGCGGCAGCATTTTTTGTTGCGCCTCGGCATCCAGATAGATCAGGAGATTGCGGCAGGACAACAGGTCCAGCTTCGTAAACGGCGCGTCGGTCAGAATGTTATGCGTGGCAAACACCACCAGATCTCGAATCTCCTTCTTGATTCGGTAACTACTGTCTTCCCGCGCAAAGAACCGTTGGAGCCGCTCCGGAGCGATATCCCCGGCGACGCCGATCGGATAGAGGCCGGCGCGTGCCGTTTCAACGGCCCGGCTGTCCAGATCCGACGCAAATATCTGGACCGCGAGACGAAGCTTTCGCTCGGTCAGGTATTCACGGATGAGGATGGCAAGGGAATAGGCTTCCTCTCCCGTGGAACAACCGGCCACACACGCAAGGTCGCGCCCTCGGGCTTGCCCTCCACGAGCGCGGGTAACACTTTCTGTTCGAGGGCCTCGAAGGCCTGCGGGTCGCGAAAGAAGCTGGTGACCCCGATGAGCAGCTCCTGAAACAGGACATCGAGTTCGTGCGGATTCGCCAGCACAAACCGGAGATACTGTTTCAAGTTGTCGATCTGATGCACGTTCATCCGGCGTTCGATGCGCCGCTGAATCGTGTTGGCTTTATAGAGCGCAAAATCGTTTCCTGTCCGATCGCGCAACAGGATGAAGATCTTGCGCAACGTTTGGGACGCGTCGCTCTCAGGAAGCGGCAGGACCGGCCTGGTGAGACTCCGCCTGTAGGCGAGCAACGACTCCGACATCTGGCCTGCGGGTTTGACCACATCGACCACCCCGGCGGCGATGGCGCTGCGCGGCATGCCCTGATATTTGGCGGCCTGCGGATCCTGGGCCATCGTCATGCCGGACTCGGCCTTGATTGCGCGCAACCCCACCGTCCCGTCGGTGCCGGTTCCTGAGAGAACGATCCCGACAGCCCCTTGCTTCCGGTCTTCCGCCAGCGAACGAAAGAAGTAATCGATCGGCAGCGGCACTCGCTCCTGCAGGGTGGTCTCCATGAGATGCAGCTTGCCGTGCAGGATCGCCAAATTGGCCCCGCCCGGCGCCAGATAGACGCGATTGGGCTCCACCTCCATCCCGTCTGAAACCTCGACTACTGGCATCGCGGTACACTTCCCGAGCAGGCCCGGCAGGAGACTGACATGACCCGCATGCTGGTGCGACACCACCACGAAAGCCATTCCACTACTGGGAGGCATATGATGGAAAAACTCTTCCATGGCTTCCAATCCGCCGGCGGAGGCGCCGATGCCGACGATCAGAAAACCTGGCGGCCCTGATGGCAGGACCATCGATGGTGAGGGTGTCTCCTCTGGCGGTGTACTGACCGTTGCCGGGCGTCGCTCAGCAACGTTCTGCTTGCGGCCTTTAGGTACAGGAGTTGCCTTTCTGGGAATCTTTCGTCCCGCTGCCACAGCATCTTCTCCTCGGCATGACTGAGCCCCCACATCGGAATCTGGCATCCGCGGCCGGAGAATCAAGGAGCCAAAGTCTAAGCCTTTTCCCGATACCACACAAGCCGGACAGTCGCCACTCGTTGTGACAGCCTTGTGATCCCCGTATCGTGATGCCGCCTCCCCGCACACTTCACCGTCGATGCTGGGAATCGGGACCATGGAACCGTCCCATGCGATCTTCGAGAGCGGCCAGGTCGTTGCTTCATCCGTTATGGGTACCAGGCTCCTGCTCCGTGGGGATGTCGTTGCGTAACGATGACTGCTGCAACTTCGCCAATTCCCGCAAGAGCGCCCGCTCGCGATCCGATAGATCGGTCGGCGTCCGCACTTCCACCACGACAAAGAGGTCGCCCTTTCCTTTCTCTCCGACTTTGGGCATCCCCTTCCCATTCAGCCGAAGTGCCGTGCCGCTTTGTGTTCCGGCAGGAATCGCGACTTGGAGTGTCTCTCCCCCTAACCCCGTCACGCGCAATTTTCTCCCTAACGCCGCATCAGGGAATGTTAGCGATTGAACGAGATACAGATCATCGCCGTGGCGTTCGAAGATAGGATGGCGTCGGACATGTGGATGAATCAGAAGATCCCCTGGTGGGCCGCCATTCGCGTTCGCTTCTCCCTGGCCCGGCAAACGAATGATCATGCCGTCATCGATTCCCGGCGGAACCTTCACTTTCAACCGGTGCGGGAGAAATCGATAGCCACTCCCCTGACAGATCGGACAGGGAGACTCGACGATCTGCCCCCGCCCCTGGCAACGCGCGCAGGTCGTCACCGTCACGAGCCGCACGTCTTTCCTCATCTTCACGTCCTGCTTCTTTCCGGTTCCTCGACAATCGGGACAGGACAACGGTTTCGTGCCGGCCTTGGCCCCGCTCCCTCCACAATCCGTACATTTCTCTGATCGCGTGAGGTGGATCTCCTTCTCTCCTCCACGGGCGGCTTCTTCCAGCGTGAGTTCCACATCGTAGCTGAGATCCACCCCTCTCGATGCACTGGTTCCGGGCCTCATGCGCCGACCAAAGAAATCTCCAAACATGCCTGACAGATCGCCGAAGCGACCTCCGAAGAAATCCCCGAACTGAAAATCCCGCATGAGGTCGTCTGCCGACCAGCGTTCACTCACACCGGCGTGACCCGTCGTATCGTACTCTTTTCGCTTGGCATCATCGGAAAGCACGGCATAGGCTTCCGCTAGTTCGCGGAACTTCGCAGTCGCATCGGGATCCTTGTTCTTGTCCGGATGGTATTGCAGCGCCATCTGCCGATAGGCGTGCTTAATCTGATCGCGGGTGGCGGTCCGATCCACACCCAACACTTCGTAGTAGTCCCTTTTGGTTTCGGCAGTGGGCACTGGTTACTCTCTCTACAACCTCAAGGCCGTTGGACCATGTCAGAATCTACAGAGACCAGAATGACACCACGAGGCGACTAGCGAGCGAATCGACTCATGAGTTGCGCCTCGGCCAGAACATGACCCTTGCATGCCGCCAGCACGTGAGCTTTGGTCGCGCGGGGCTTCAGATTGAGGATAGTATCCAGCGCGTACAGCTTGAAGTAATAGCGATGTGGCTTCCCCGGTGGGGGACAGGGGCCTCCGTAGCCGATGCGCTTGAAATCATTCAGGCCTTGTACGGCCTCGTTGGGTAAACGGTCCTTGGCAGGAATGCCCTCCGTGAGCCCACGCAGGTCAAGCGGAATATCATAGATCACCCAGTGCACCCATGTGCCGACCGGTGCATCGGGATCGTCTACGATAATGACGAAGCTTTTCGTGGCGGCGGGTGGCACGCCCCAATGAAGCGGCGGCGAAAGATCTTCCCCCATGCATGTATACCGGTGAGGAATGGTATCACCTTCCTTGAAAGCCGCACTCTCTAGCCGAAGAGCCATGTGTTCCTACCCTCTGTGGACCAACACCGAACAGGGTGCATACTTCACCACCGTATCGGCGATACTTCCCATGAAATACTCGCGGGCGCTGCGTCCGCTGCGAGACCCGACAACCATGAGATCGGCCTGCTCACGGCGAGCAAGCTCCACCAGTTTGGCCCCCGGATGTCCGGCCATGACCATTTCCTTCACGGAAAATCCTGCCTTTCTCAACGTTCCTGCGACCCGCGACACGAGCTTTTGGACTTCTCGCCTGAGCACTCCCTGGACTTGATCACCGACCGCCACAGCCCCTGCTGGAACGCGGACACCTTCTAACGGGAGAGGAGGGATTACGCTGGCCACCGTCACGGTGGGACGAATCGTCTCGGGCAATTGCTCCAGCCATGCGACAGCCTCCCAGGACTCGATAGATCCATCCGTGCCGACCACAATTCCCTTGAGTGCCCGTGCCGGCTTCTTAATGAGGAGCACCGGACAGGGAGCCTGCAGCAGTACCTTTCGAGAGACACTACCGAGGAGCATGGGTTGAAACTCCATCACTCCGCGAGACCCAAGCATCAAGAGATCGGCTCGTTCCCGCCTGGCAGAATGAGCGATGGCCTCCGCTGGGCGACCGCGCAAGAGTTTCGCACGGACATGGTCCCACGTCTTCGCCGCCTTGAGTTCCGCGCTTTCCAACAGTCGTGCCGCTGCTTCCAACGAGACGTCTAAGACCTTCACGAGGGCTGATCTGGATTTCTGGTTGAGTTTGGAAAACGTCTTGAACTGCGTCAGGTCGACTGCATGCACCAACAGCAGCGACCCGTTGCGGTGAGCGTGAATCCGCTGCAACCAGTCCAGAGTCCATTGGGAGTAACGGGAACCATCAATGGCGCAAACAATCGTCATTCTGTAACCTCAGCCTTCGGTGAGAGAACCGCCCACGCACGCTCCAGACAGGTAATGACCTCGTCATCCTCCACCTGAAGAAACTGCTCGTAGAACTGTCCGATCCCGAAGAACCATTCGGATGTGTGCAGAACCACTATCTCGTCGACAAGGCTATTCAGCTCGGCCACCACACGGGGAGGAGCGACCGGCACAGCTGCAACGATCCTCGCTGTCTCCGCCTTGAGAAGAGCGCCCAGTGAAGCAAAGAATGTTGCCCCTGTCGCAATGCCATCGTCCACCAGGATAACCGTCTGCCCCTTCAAGGAGGGAAGTGTCCGACCCTCTCGGTACCGCCGAACCCTTCTGTCGATTTCACTCTGTTGACGCCGAATCTCCTCCTCCAAGTCAGCCTTGCTCACACCATACGCCCGAATCACATCCTGGTTCATGTGCCGATAGCCTGTTTCGGCCAGAGCACCCATTGCCAGTTCAGGATTTGAAGGAGTCCCCAACTTGCGCGTGATAAGGACATGCAAAGGGAGTCGCAACGCCAGACTAATGTCGTAACCCACAACCACCCCGCCGCGCGGTAACGCGATGATGATCGCATCCTTCGCCTCCTTATAATGGAGGAGTCTCTGCGCCAGTTGTTTCCCTGCATGATGGCGATCCTTGAAGAGCGCAAACTCGCTGCTCGATCTCATCTTCTCCCCGCTCCATATGGGCTCCACTGTGGAGGCCCCCAGTAGACGCCGAAGTACGGAAAGGGATGGAACCAGTAGGTCGGCAGCTTGGGTGGCCAAATTGTCAGTGACGCGATATCAACCGTTGGATAGGCATAACCAACCTCATCTAACATCAATGTCGTCGAACCTGTCACCTCACCCACGACCGTCACTCGTGTCCCGGTAGGAATCGTCGCTGGATCGAGAAACTCTTTGTGGAACGCAAGAAAGCGTCCGTGGGAATCTATCAGTCGACCCTGTGGTTCTTGATCGCTCGCGAGGGGAAGTTGGAGAATTTCGATTCGCGTGCCGTCTTGTGTGAGCTTGACTGACAGCACAATCCCCCCGGCCACGATGAACTTACCTATATACGAAAGCGGCGAGGCGCTCACCTGCTGAAACGAAACATTCCGCTCGATTTTCCCCTCAAGGTCTGGTGGCACAACCGGCACGCCGGCGCATCCCGTAATACAGATACTCGCCACAACAGCCGTAAGCGATTGGATGTAGCTTGTCCCATCCTGAGAGGCCATGCCATGGTGTTCAGCAAGACAAGTGCCTCAGAACGCACGAGAGAAGATGAGCGAAACCTCCTATGTCTTCAGAGGAAGTTGGAGGATCGGTTTCCCACAATGGACAGCCCAACGGAGTAACTGGGGGAAATTGCCACAGTGTACGACCACGACTGCTGCGTGAAGGGGCAGCTGCGCGTCGCATCAATGCAGCGTAGAGCTGCGACCTGGCCGTGGCTTGGATCCTGAAAAGACCGACCGCTACGCAACGACGCGATGGGCCGTCTTCTTCAAGACTCTTGATGTCGTAAGCGTGACGATCATGGCCAGCGCGGCGCCGCCAAAGGCCGATGCCATGTCCTTCTGGGCGTCCCACTCGTCGCCCTGCGTGCCGAGATACGCGCTGCCGAGTTCTGGGCTCACGAAAGCCGCCACGACGGATTCGATGATTTCGAACAGGCCGCTCTGGGCGAGAATCAAGCTGGCCGGCAGATAGTAGGACCATACTCCTTGCACACCGGCCAGGCGTATGAGTGCCTCTCGCACCGGATAAGCCAATAACGCGCCGTAGGCGAAGTGGACAATGCGATCAAAGGGATTGCGGCTCAACGAAAACAAGTCTTTGAGCCAAAAGCCGAGGGGCACCTCGGCATAGGTATAGTGCGCGCCCACGGCATGGAGCGTCATGAAGCATGCAATAAG
>CXWL01010174.1_pt1 | contig 10952 bp, 8 predicted proteins | sample 590931 | NCBI WGS metagenome assembly CXWL01 (sample SAMEA3498368, study PRJEB10139) | groundwater metagenome | biome: water well; material: biofilm material | place: Germany | collected 2015-04-27 | reverse complement strand
CCCAGCGGCGCCTCCTTGGCCAGCGCCTGGAAGAATGCATTCGGGCTGGCACCGAAGGCCACTTCACGTAATTCCAGGTTGAGCAGGTGGTAGCGCGCGCCGGGTCCGTCGTGCAACAGCAGGCGCAGGTGGCGCGTTTCCGACTCCGGCAACAGCAGATAGTGGTCCTGGCCCGCCGCCGCGCGAACCTCACGCAGCGTGGTCCAGTGTTGGCGGTCGTCGGACACTTGCACGTCGTAACGCGAGGCGGCCTCACCGGGCGCCCAGTGCAAGACCACGCCGCCAAACTCCCGAAGCTGGCCGAAATCCAACACCAGTTGCTGTGCCTTGCCGCTGTCCGCAGCACTGCGCCACGCCGTCTGGGTGCGGCCGTCCGCTGACGGCGGCACCTGGCGCCAGGCGGCGCCGAGCAACTCGTCCTGCACCGCTTGCCAAAAGGGCGCGGGCTCAGTCGAGGAGACGGTCAAGCTGGGCAGCGGGACGATCGCCGGGGGCGGCGGCAGCTCGCTCCAGCGCAACTCATCAAAACACAGCGAGCCACGCCCGCCGCCCTTGCCGCTGGACACCACCAACTCCATCGACGCCGTTTGGCGCAAGGTGCTGTCCGGGCTGGGGCCCCAGGCCTTTTCGATATGACGCTTCTTGATGCGCCAGGTCTCCCAGTTGGCCGGCGGCGTGAAGTCGCGCCGCTGCGCCCACCACACGTTGTCGCCACTGGCGTCAACCCACTTCACTTCGAGCTGGTTGCTGGGTGCGTCACCCCGCACCTGTATCTCAAAGCTGTAGTGGTCCGGAAACACCAGCGGCAAAGCGCGCCGCGCAAAAGCGTAACCCGCCACGCCATTGAAGTCGTAGTCCAGACACAGGGCCTTGCCCGCGACACCTTGCACCTGCCGCAGCGAGGCCTTCACTTGGTCCGAGGCATTGGCCGTCCAAGGCGTGAGTTCGTCGAAGTTGTCCAGGGTATGGTTGGCACTGCCTGCGCTAGCTTGGGCATGCAACAGCGTGGGAACCACCACACCCATCAACGCCAACACCAAGCACACGCCATCCCGCCTCATGCGCCGCGCGAACCAATATGCCGTCATTGCGAGCGCAGCGCGGTCGGAATGCCGTCATTGCGAGCGTAGCGCGTTGCCGCGTCGCTTTCGCTCCTCGCAATGACGAATTGATCAGCGCCGCAGACATGGATTGCCGCGCTGCGCTCGCAATGACGGGGTGCGTCCGCGCTACGCTCGCAATGACGGGGTGCGCTCGCAATGACGCGAATGGCCAGCTTCACTTCACGCTCCCCATCAGCAAACCCTGGATGTAGTAGCGCTGCATCAGCAGAAACAGCGCCAGCACCGGCAGCACGGTGACGACCGAGCCGGCCATCATCAGTTCGTTGTCCTGCACGTGTTCACGCGAGAGTGCCGACAGGGCTACCGGCAAGGTGTACAGCTCGTTGTCGGTCAGCACAATCAGCGGCCACATGAAATCGTTCCAGCTTCCCAGAAAAGTGAAGATGGCCAACGTCACCAACACCGGTTTGAGCAGCGGCAGCACGATGCTGAAGAAGATACGGGCCTCGCCGGCTCCGTCGATGCGGGCCGCGTCAATCAAGTCGTCGGGGATGGTGCGGGCGTACTGGCGCACCATGAAGATGCCAAAAATACTGGCCAAACCGGGTATCAAGATGCCCCCATACGTGTTGACCAAGCCCATGTTCTTGAGCATCAAAAACAACGGCATCATCGCCACCTGGCCCGGAATCACCAGCGCCGCCAGCATGGCTTTGAAAATCGGTTCACGCCCCGGGAAAGGCAGCTTGGCAAACGCATAACCCGCCATCACATTGAACAACAAGGAGATCAGCGTCACGGCGCTGGCCAACAGCACGCTGTTGAGAAAATAGCGCCCCATGCCAGCGCGTTCGAACAACTCGCGGTAGTTGGCCAGCGTGGCGTGTGCGGGCAACAGCGGCGGCGGGAAGGTGCTGGCCTCCCCCGCTGACATGAAGGACACCGACAACATCCACAACAAGGGTGCCAGGCTGACGGTGGCAATGCCGATCAGCAGGCCGTTGACGACTGCGGTGGCAATCGGTTGTTTCACAAGGCCCCCTTGCGCCGGGCGAACCACAACAGGCCATTGGTCAAGGCGAACATCAGGGCAAACAGCACAAAGGCCACCGCCGAGGCAAAGCCCAGGTTCCACCACTTGAAGCCCTCGTCGTACATCAGGTACAACACGCTGTAGGTGCTCTGCAAGGGGCCGCCCTGCGTCATCACATAGGGCTCGGCAAACATCTGGAAGTAGCCCGCCATGGTCATGATGCCCACCATCAGCAACGTTGGGCCCAGCATCGGCGAGGTGATGTGCCAGAACTGCTGCGGCACCGAGGCGCCATCCAGGCGCGCGGCTTCGTACAACTCTTCGGGAATGGCCTGTAGCGACGCCAGAAAGATGATCATGTTGTAGCCAAAGTTCTTCCACACGGCAAACAGGATGATGGTCGGCATCGACCAGTGCGGGTCGCCCAACCAGTCAATCGGCTCGATGCCCAGGCCACCCAGGCCATAGTTCAACAGGCCGTAGCGCACGTGGAACAGGTAGCGCCAGATCACCGCCACGGCCACCACGGTGGTCACCACCGGCGCAAACAGCGCGGTGCGAAAGAAGGGTTTGAATCGTGCCAACCTGGAGTGCAGCAACAAGGCACAGACCAGCGAGGCAGCGATCGACAAGGGCACCCCCAGCACCACAAAATACGCGGTGTTGCCCAGGGCCAGCCAGAACAGCGGTTTCTTCAGCAAGGCGATGTAGTTGTCCAGCGCCACAAAACGCAGGTTGCTCAAGTCGGCCAAGGCGTACAGGTCAAAGTCGGTCACGCTCAAGGCCAGGGCCGCCAGCACCGGCAATACAAAAAACACCGCAATGGCGATCAGGGCCGGCCCCACAAAGCCCCAGGCGGCAAGCTGCAGCTTCATGGTTTGGCCTCACCCCGGGCCAGCATCCAGCGGCGTTTTTCCAGGAAGGCGTCCACGCGCCGGTCCAGTTCCAGCACGGCCGCGTCCACGCTGAGTTTGCCATGCACCACCTCGGCTGCCAGCAACTGCATTTCGGTGGCAATGCGCTCCCATTCCGGCACCTTGGGCGGTGCCTTGGCGCGTTCCAGTTGCGCCCGAAACGCGTGGGCGTACACATCGTTGGCCAAGGCGGGCGTTGCCCACACCGAGCGGCGCGGCGGCAGGTTGCCGGTGAGCGCATGAAACCGCGCCTGCACCGCCGGGCTGGACAGGTACTCCACCAGTTGCCAGGCCTGTTGTTTGTGTTTGGACGCCTTGAACACCACCAGGCTGGCCCCGCCCGCCGTGGACATACCAGGGCCGTCCGGGCCCGGCATGGGCGCAGTCATCCAGTTGGCTTGTTGCTCGGGCGGCAAACGACGCTTGAACTCACCAATGTTCCACGGGCCTGAGATGTAGAAGGAAAAATAGCCGCGGCCAAACTCGACCCACAGGTTGGCAATCTGGTTGTGGCTCATCGGGGGCGCCCACCCGCGCTGAAACATCTCGCGGTAAAACGCCAGTGCACGCCGGAAGTCCGCGCTTTGGAAGTTGCCCCAGCGTCCGTCCTCCCGCAACAAGGGCGCGCTCTGTTGCAAGCCCAACACCAGCAGCGGATCGAATTCGTCGACCGGCAGCAGCACGGCGTACCGGTCTACCCCCACGAGGCGCTTGATGGCGGCCAACATGGTCCGCCACTCGTCCCAGGATTGCGGCGGCGCATTAAAGCCCGCCTGCGCGAGCAAGTCCTTGCGGTAATACAGCACCCGGGTGTCCACATACCAGGGCACGCCATAGACCACGCCAGCCATCACATTGGTGTCCCAGATGCCAGGGAAGTAGTCCGCCGGCGCAATCACGGCACTGGTGGCAATATGCGGGCTTAGCGGCTCCAGCGCGCGCAGCGCCGCCATCTCAGGGATCCAGGTGTTGCCCAGTTGCGCCACGTCCGGCGTGGCGTCGCCAGCGAACGCGGTCAACAATTTTTCATGCGCGGCGGACCAGGGCAGTTGCTGCACCACCACTTTGGTGCCGGGGTGTTGGCGTTCGAACTCGGGTATCAGTTCGGTCACCACCTCGCCCTCGCGGCCCATGGCCCAGAATGTCACGGTTTGGGGTTTGGGTGCACAGGCGATAAGGCACAGCAGTGACCCCAGTGAAGCCACCCGCAGCCAGTGCGCCAGACCTCGACGGGAGGCGCGAATACTCATTTCTCGTTCAGCCAGCCGCCGGTGAACCCGGCGCGCTCCAAGGCGCGGCGCAGATAGGGGCTCTTGCGCATGATGCGCCAGACCAACTCACTGCGGTAGTTTTCGATCATGCCGACGATGGGACCCTGATCTATGCCCACGTAATCGGTGTCGACCCAGCCAAAACCCGGCACCACACGCCCGTTGCTCAGCTTGGCCTGCGCGTCGACGAAGCTCGGGTTGAAGGCTTCCAGAAAACCGTACTGCGCATAGATCGTGGCGCCGTACTGCCGCTGCATGGCCTGCACCGCCGGGATCACCAACTCGGGGGCGAATGGCAGGGACGAAGCGGCCGCCGAGGGTGCGATCGTGCAGTCGTCGTACGGGTTTGGCAAGCCCACGCCGCGTGAAAAATAGTCCTTGAACTGCCGCGTCTGCCCCGCGTAATCGGCCAGTTTGAGGTCGCCGGGACCGTCGCTGGCGCTGATGCCCCAGATGTTCTCGCCGTAGCCCTTGCAGGCCAACGGATTGGCCATCGCATAGGTACGCTGCGCATAGGTGGCGCGGCGACTGTTCTCGAAATAGTCGATGCCCTTGGCCTTGATGTAGGCGTCCTGAATGCCGCGAAAGTCCACCCAGAGGTGCGTGAACTGGTGCGCAAACAAGGCCTGAAAACTCAGATAGTCGTAGCCCTGGGTGCGGCTCCAGTCGGCGTCGTAGCTGGAGGTGAGGTCGGTCCAGACCGAGCTTGACAAGGGTTGCGTGGGAGACGCCATTCCCATCAGCACCACCAGCATGGCCTCGTTGTAGCGGCTCCAATCCGACGCGATGAATCCGGTCTCCGGGTGCCAACCCAGCGTCACTCGGGGGGGATGGTTCTGCTGCGCCCAGGCCCAGTCCACCCGTCCTGCAATCGTGTCCACTGAAGCGCGGATTTCCGCCTCTTCGGCATCAGTGCCGTCAAAGTACGACTGCGCAAACAGCAACCCCACCAGCAGCAGGGAGGTATCCACCGTTGACAGCTCCGTCTTGCCGAATCGGGCGCCGGTGTTCATGTCCAGAAAGTGGTAGAAAAAACCTCTGTAGCCAGCCTTGCAAGTCGCCTGCGGCCCTTGGGGTGCGTCTCGGAAAAAGCGCACCGTGGCAAGCGTGCGGGCACGCGCCTGAGCCCGCGAAATGTAACCCCGCTCCACCCCAACTGAGTAAGCAGTCAATGCGAAACCAACTGACGCAACGCTGGCAAAGGGCGGATTCGGCCAGCGATCCGGAACCAGGCCATTCACGGGATTGGTGGTCTCCCAGAAGAAGTCGAAGCTGCGTTTCTGCAGGTCATCAAACAAGGGGGGCAGCGCTGGCTTGGGCGACACCATCGGTGGCGGCACCAGCGCCGCAACCGTGTAGGGCGCGGCCGTGGTCGCGCTGCTGCCCGCAGGCGGCCCGCCTGGCCCCGAACACGCGACCAGGCAGACACTGAGCAAACTTGCCAAGGACGCCGCAAGCAGCGGCTTGGCCCCCAGGCGCCAACGAAAAAGAGCGGTCATAAGCAGAAAAGAAAGGAACGTGAAAGCCGCGCCGAAATGCCCCAAGCGCTTGCTCGGGGCACCGGCCACAGGCGTCATCATGAACCGGCGTTGACGCGCCGCAATGCGGGGCAAACCCGCAACACCCCGGCGTGGGAGTTAGAAAGAGTATTTCATCGACAGTTTGACGGTGCGCATCGGGCCCTCAAAACCGTTTGGAACACCCACGTTGGCGTTGTCACCACCGTAGGCGTTCTGCGGATTACCCGGGCCACCGATCCAGTCGTCAGCTCCACCGTAGTTCACGGTGTTGAAGAGGTTGATCACATCCAGCCGGAATGCGAGTTTTCCGGATTTGACGGTCACGTCCTTGCTGATGCCAAGGTCGAACTTGCGAAATGCGCCGCCATCGCCCGCGACGTAGACGCACTTGTCCCAGCCAGCCGCGCAACTGGTCAACTGGTGTGGCAAGCCTGAGCCCACAGTCAACTTGCCCGAGACCATCAGGCCCCATGGCAACAAGCCGTCGGTCGTCGCGTTGGCCACCAGCCGATGCCGCTCTACTTCCTTGGATGGATTCCAGCCGGATGTCGAGCGGCCATAGGTCCAACTGAAGATGTCGTTGTTCCAGTTCCGATTGGTGGTCTGGGCATCACTGTAGGTGTAGGTCACGCCAAAACCCCAACCCGAGCTGCGGGTGTAGGGCTTGTCCGCCTTCAGGTACACGGTCTGGGTCTTGGACTGGCTGATGAAGTCGCCGAGAACCAATGTGCCGTAGCCGTCTGGACCGCCCCACAAGGGATCGATTGGACTTTGGTTGGCCCAACCACCGTTGGCGTCGCGGTTGCCACCAAACCAGTTGAACTGGTTCTTGGCGTGTGAGTAAGTCGCGCCCACTTCGGTGTTCCACACGCCCACTGCTTGCCGCAAACCNNCCGCCAGTACCGCGAGCATCCAGGCTGGAGCGTGCAACTGCACTTTGACAACCTGTGTGCTGCCTTCAAGGGCAGCGACACCGCCGTGGCCTCCTACCCCACGGTGCGGCGCTACTTCAAGGCCCAGGGCATGTTCCGCCAAAGCCGGCCCAAACGCGCAACGGCCGGGGCGCTGGCCGCGCGTGACCGCTTGGAGCGCCTGGAGGTGCGCAGCTTCGAGGTGGACCATGTGGGTGCGCTGTGGCACTTGGACTTCCACCACGGCTCGCGCAAGGTCCTGACACGCCAGGGCGAGTGGGTCACACCGATGCTGATGAGCGTGATCGATGACCGCTCGCGCCTGGTGTGCCATCTACAGTGGTACCTGGACGAGACGGCGCAAAGCCTGATCCACGCCCTATGCCAGGCCTTCATGAAGCGCGGCCTGCCCATCTTATCGAGAGCTCTCGATAAGATGGGTAATCAGCAGGACTCAGTAATGCGCGGAACTCGTTGGCATCCCCTCGATGGGTCAGCAGTTCCGGGAGGCGGATCCTGCTGATAATTTCCGTGGACCTCAGAGCGCATCGAGCCAGGCAAGTACGCTCGCATCGCGCCTCCATCGCGGAGGCTTCGTAACCTTGGACGATGGGATGAGCGTCTCGAGCGCTTTGCGCTTCGTCTCCAAGTTGGCTTGAGCGTAGTGATTGGTCGTGTCGAGGCTGGCATGCCCAAGCCAACTGCGAATCACCGTCACATCGACTCCTGCAGCGACCAAGTGAACCGCGGTTGCGTGCCTGAACCGATGCGGCGATACCTTCTTCGATGACAGCGTGGGGGCGGTTCGCTTCGCGGCCTCGACATACTGTGCAAGCTTGAAGCGCACTCCCGAGGCGCCAAGCGGGGCGCCGTAGCGGTTCACAAACAGTGGCTCGTTGTCGGCGCGTGGTTGTCGCTTGAGCAGCGCTTTGAGCAGCGCGACGGTCTCTGGCCATAGCGGGCAAATTCGCTCCTTGCGCCCCTTGCCCATTAAATGCACGCACAACGGTGTGTCGAATCGGATCGCTGCCGGACAAACGTCGAGCGCCTCCTGGATGCGCGCGCCGGTGTTGTAGAGGAAGGACAGCAGCGCGTGGTCACGCTGGCCCTCGACACACCTGCGATCGGGCTGCGCTAGGATGGCTTCAATCTCACTCGACTCGAGGTAGCAAGGCGCGGGCCTGGTGGTCTTCTTGCTTGGAATATGAAGGATATCGGCACATTGGGCGATGGCTGCCGGTTCGCGCTCGGCGACGAAGTGAAAGAAGCTGCGCAGCGCTGCGAGTCGACAGTTACGCGTGCCGATCGAGACACCACGCTCAATCTCGCTGTGCTGCAGGAAGGCGGCCACTTCGGCAGCCGTGAGTTCGGCCAGGGTGAGGCACGCAGCGGCGCGCTTGTGACGTGCGGCGACAAAGCGAAGGAACAGGCGCCAAGTATCACGATACGAACGTACCGTGTGAGCCGAGACGTTGCATTGCTGGACAAGCCGCTCGTAGAAGAACGCATGTAGCAGCCCGGGAAAGGGGTCATGCGACTTCATTGGGAGCCTCCTTGCTCGGTGGGGTGCAGGGTGTGCGCGGCGAAGGCCCGAAAACGCTCGCTCGCCTGCTGCAGCAGCTCCTGCGTAATGGTCAGATAAACGAGCGTCGAGTTGATGTCCTTGTGGCCGAGGTAGGTGGCCAGGTACGTCAAGCGTGCCTGGGGGTTGATTCCCTCTCGATACCATTCAAGCATGCGGTTGACCACCATCGAATGCCGAAGGTCGTGTATGCGCGGCCCGACACGGCCCTTCTCGGGCTTCAAACCTGCACGACGCAGTACGCTGACCAGAAGTTGCCCGGTCATCACGTACGAATAGCGTTCGGTGGTGCCCGGACCATGCCAGAACAATCCGCTTGACCCATCCTGTGATGCACCCGCAAGCCGCCTCGCGTCCAGATACTTGCACAGCGCCGCCATCACGCTGCCGCAGAGAGGTAGCGTTCGCGACTTGAAGAACTTGGTCTCGCGAATTGCGATCTCGCCCTTGTCCACATGTATGTCGTCCAGCGTGAGCCGCACGAATTCACCCAGACGCATTCCGGCGCAGTAGGCGAGCACGATCATCGTGTACAGCGTGAGTGGGCGCAGCGGCGAACGAGGAGTGGCAAACGCGAGAGCGGTGTCGAGCAGGCGGCGCACTTCTTGCGGTGTATAGATATACGGGCGTCGCCGTTGTTGCACGAGCAGACGAGACAGCCGACGATCGACCTTGGGTAGTTCAACGCTCGGATCAATCCGCCGCTGGGCTTTTGCAAGACTACGACCGACATGCTGGCACTCGCAGGTACGGTTCAATGTCGGTGATTCGGCTGCCCAATGTTGCAGCAGGACTGCCAGAGGCTGATCAGCAAGATCGAGCCGGCATTGAAGGAATCTGTCGAAACGCAGAAAGAGCGCCGCCTCAGTTTCGTAGCGGTGGCCGAGGACTTGCATGCGCTCAACATGTTCGCGCATGCAACTGCCGAGAAAGCTCGCGAAACGTGGCAATGGTCGCTGTGCCTCGAGCGCCTGTGTCGAGTCCGTCGCGAGCAGCGCGCGAATGATCGGCGCACCAGAGCGCTGACCATAGCGGACCCGAAGCTGCTCAAGCGGGTTGGCGGGGATCGAACCCTCGGATGCGAGAAAGTCCAGAAACCGGTCGACAATTCGCGCGCGATGGAGTACGAGATGCATCGGCCAACACTTGGCGCGGTTATGCAACCAAGCTTCGATCGTTGCTGGGTTGAATACGGCGGAATCGTCGCACCGCTGCACGAATTGCTGGAAGCCTACCAGGATGCATCGGTAGACCCTGAACGTGCTGCGATTGCGCGGCCGCAGTTGCTGAATGTGACGCTCGATGGCGTCGCCGTTGTCGTGAGGCCAGGTTCTCATGACTGTTCCTCCCCGGCGCACATCGGAATCTCCAGCGCAACATCACGCAACTCTTCGGTCGCGAGCTTCAAGTACGGTGTTGTGGAGGCTGCCGATCGGTGTCCAAGCACATCGCCGATGACCTTCTGGGAAACGCCTGCTCGAAGCAGGCTTACGGCACGTGCATGTCGGAATGCATGTGGGCCGCGCTTGCCGACAGGTTGTACGCCGGCAGCGTCAAGGCGCCCGCGTATGACCGTGTAGAGGCTAGAACCCTCTGCAAAGCCTCGATACGGAGCGCAGGTTCGAATGAAGACCTCTCGGGCGTCGGTTACGGGCCGTCCTCGACGCAGGTACTCGAGCAAAGCATCCCCCACCGTTGGAAGAAGAGGAAGGAGCGAATGTGTTGAGGTCTTGGTATGCAGAACACAAATGCGATCGGCGCGCCAGTCAATGTCATCCAGCTTCAGTCGAGCGATCTCGCCAGCCCGAAGTCCGTACGTCGAAAGAAGCGCCAAGATGGCATAGTCGCGAAGGCCCTTCGGGCTGTGGTCCTTGCGCGTCGCATCCGCCACGGTACGTATCTCCTCGGAGTTCAGGCACGAGGGGATCGATTCCAGTGCGTAGAGGGTTGGCGATGTCACGCACAATGAGAAGTCGCGCCCGCTTCGCCCGGTAGCATGCACAAATTGCAGCAAGCAGCGCAGGTGATATGTGACGGTCTTGAGTGAGACGCGTCGCAGCGAGGTGGCGCGCGTTTGCAGATAGGCATCAATATCTGTGATCGCCATGGCCGAGAGGTTGTCGCAAGTCCTGCCTTCGCCGTACCACATCAAGAAGCGACGCGCCTCACCGCACAAGCCATCGATCGAGGCGGTGGCCAATCCGCGTTGCCCGCCGAGACATTGAGCGTATTCGACGCATAGCGCTCGCGAGAACGCTTCGAACGGGCACCGGGGCGCGCTGGCCGCTGGCAACCGCCCATTGGCCCACAATAGCAATTGGCGGATGCCAGACGAATGCTGAGAACACCAATCGCCGACACAGGCTGGTGGGTGCCCACGGCGTCGAGAGAATTGAAGTAGCTCGCGACCAAGGAATGCCGATATATGCTCGGTGCACACCTCTTCGATCGGCACCTTCCGCCTCGAAAGATACTCGAGGAAGAGGCCAGCTACCGCCACATAGGCACCAACGGTACTTGAGCCGTACCGTTCCCGGGCGACATGTTCCTTGAACTTCGCAAGCAGCGCGCTTCGCTGCGATCTGTTACCTGACATCACGTATCTCCTTAGCGGGTTGAGTCCCGAGCCAAGGGTGACATCAGAAAATAATCACCAG
>CXWL01103961.1_pt1 | contig 10953 bp, 15 predicted proteins | sample 590931 | NCBI WGS metagenome assembly CXWL01 (sample SAMEA3498368, study PRJEB10139) | groundwater metagenome | biome: water well; material: biofilm material | place: Germany | collected 2015-04-27 | reverse complement strand
CCCAGAATATATGATCAGTTGTTTGCTATTGGGGCGGGGTAACTGCCGGATTTAGGTTTATTCACTGAAATTGTGGACAAATAAAAACCCGCCGAAGCGGGTTTTTATTTGACAGGAACAGAATTCAGTTTGTTAGTTCAAGACGCTTTTCGATCTTCTCGATTCGTTCTGCCAGTTTATCGACCATGTGCCGATTCTCGATGATTTCGCCGTAGTTGCCTGCCTCATCCCTCGTGATTCGCGCTATACCGCTCTCAATACTCGACAATCTCGACTTGATCTCTGAATTGTCTTGTCGAATTCCTGTCAGTTCGGTCTGAATCTTTTTTAAGTGTTCTAGCATTAAATTATCTACGTTGCTCATGATGTTTCCTTTCAAAGTGAATTAAGTCTAACCGTTGACCAGTTTTAAGTAAACCTGTGAAGTCTGTTCCTGCCACTCTCTGTGCTTTATCTTGCCAAAGGTAAGGGGTAGGGTGCGCTGTTCGAACTTTATTGCCTTCTGGAACATCTGCCGCCATCCTGCCGCGCATTCATTTTTAAAAGCCACTAGGAACTCAAAAGCCTTCGCGCAAAAGAATGCGAAAGAACCTTGTACTACTCTATCGTGATAAGGAGTCGGGACGATCCATTTTTTCTATACAGGCTGGCTCGGTGAGTACATGAATTGCAATGCAGCGTGTTCGCTCGGATCGGGTTCAAGCGAATTGTTGGCGCAAATATTGGATGATGTCGCGTGACTCATACAGCCACTCGACATTGCCATGTTCGTGTTCGATGCGCAGGCAGGGAGTTTGTACTTTTCCACCGCCTGTCATCAGCTCCGTTTTGTGTTTGTGATCATGCTGTGCATCTCGAAGTGATATCGGCAACGAGAGCCTTGCCATCTCGTGGCGAACCTTGATGCAAAACGGGCAGGTACTAAAATGGTAAAGCACAAATTTGGAGCACGCCAAGTCGATTTTGGATTGGGCGTCCTTTGCGCGTAACAACCCGGAAGGCGCCCCGAATCTTGCCCAGAGCAGCATAAAAGGCATTAAAACCATGCGTAGTAATTTGAAAAATAATTTCATTGTTTTTCCTGTTGGGGGTGGGCTCAAAAAAGCGGTAGAAAACTGGGTAACTTTCCTTCAGCCAATATTTTAAACCAACGGCTCGAAGTTATTCCTAACAACGCTACAAACCCATATCGTTTAATGGCGCGTCGGGTGGTATGGTACAGATGAACGGGTTGGAAAATGGATCAAGGGTATGCTGAGTTACAGATCCGATGTCGATGATCAACGCTTCTGTGACATCAAATCGAACCTTCCAATTTGGTGATAATCGACATGGCGCAAAGCTACAACGCGGTACAGTCGAAGTATGTGCGCAGCCGCACATTGTTAAGGGCGCCACAGCTCCATCACTGCAAACACGCGGATTTCTCAATGTCCGTCGTACATTTCCGCATATTCCTTTTGGAAGTGTTCCAATACTTTGGAGCGTTTGATCTTGAGTGTGGGAGTCATCAGTCCGTTGTCGGGACTCCAAACCTCGCTCAACAGTGTGATGCGGCGGATACGGGCGTAGCCGGGGAAGGTTTGGATAAGTTGAGTCACGCGCTGCAAAGCGTAAGCCTTGGCTTGGGAGAGTTGCAGGCTCTCCGGCCAGTCTGACGGCAAGTTTCGGTCGCGCATGGCGGCTACCCAGCGTTCACGATTGATCACGGCAAACAAAGCCAGGAAGGGTTTGCCTTCCCCCACCACGATCAGTTGTTCGAATAGTGGATCGGCAAGAATCGCCGCCTCCAGATCGCCCGGCGGCATTTTCTCGCCGTTGGAAAGCACGATGATTTCTTTGATGCGTCCGGTGATGGTGAGGCGCTCCTGTTCATCGATGCGCACCACGTCTCCTGTATTGAGCCAGCCATCCTCGGTGAACATCTCTTGGGTCGCAGGCGCGTTGTTCCAGTAGCCCAACATGACATTGGGGCCGCGCACTTCCAGCGCATCGTATTTACCCAGTCGCACTTCCACATTGGCGAGCGGCTTACCCACGCTACTCGGCAGATTGTCATCCAGGCGGTTCACGCTGATGACCGGGCTGGTCTCGCTCAATCCGTAGCCTTGAATGATGGGAATGCCGAGGCCGATGAAAGTGCGTGCATTGGTGGCGGAGAGTGCTGCCCCGCCCGCCACCGCGAGGCGCAATTTTCCGCCGAGACGGGCAGTCAACTTGTCCGCCACGAGCGCCTTGAGAACAGGCCACAGCAACAGTTTCGGATGCCAGGCGGCCCGACCCTGCGCATGCTCGAAACGGTGATACCCCACATCGATCGCCCATTTGAACAAGCGGCGCGCATAGGTGGGGCCTTTGTCCAGTTTGTTCTGCATGCCCGCCTGGATACGCTCGAAGATGCGCGGTACGGTAACCATTACGCTCGGTCGCAATAGCGACAGATCTTCCTGCAATTGTTGCACCGAGCGTGCATACGCGACGGTGGCACCCGCCATCACCGGCACGTAATACCCGGCCATACGTTCAAGCGCATGCGAGAGCGGAAGGAAGGAAAGGAAGACGTCGTCGGTGTAAACCTCGAAACATTGCAAAGCACCTGTGATGTTGCTCAGTAAATTGCGGTGGCTCAGCATCACACCTTTGGACTTTCCGGTGGTGCCGGAGGTGTAGATGATGGTGGCCAGCGTATCGGCGTCATTTACCAAATGGCTGAAACCGTTGTGTGCATCCGGCAACCATTCATCGAGCCCGCGCAAACGTGCATCGTTATCGCCATCGGGCGGCGTGCGCAGGGTGACAATCCGGGTCAGGGTTGTGATGTCGGTACAGGCTTCGCGTAACGGATGCCAGTTCGACGCATTGTCTATCAAGACCAGCTTCGCGCCTGAGTCGCGCAACACATGCGCCACATTTTCGGGACGATCCGCCACATAGAGCGGCACTGTCACCAGCCCCAACCCCAACGCGGCCTGATCGAACATTACCCACTGCGGACAGTTCTTCAACATGATCGCCACCCGGTCGCCGGGACTCAACCCTTCGCGGGTCATCGCGGCTTGCCAGCCCGCGATCTCCTGTTCCATCTGTTGCCAAGTCAGATCAAGCCACTCGCAGCGACTGTCATCAAAGTAGCGGTAGGCGATACGGTTGGAGGATCGGCGCGTCCTTGCATGGAACAAACCGTCCAAGGTGACAGTGAAATCCTGTGGAATGAGGTCGATCCTTGCGTTCATTCTGTGGCTCCCCTAGTGTCGTGATTATTCACCGCAGCTGCGCGAGGTGTCGTATTTCAGAATTCAATTGACGGCCGGATGACCAGCGTGAGTTTGTTGGCATTGGCGAATCTTAGCGCACCCGCATATTCGTCCGGACTGGTCCAAATAAAACCGATGCTGAAAGTCGGGTGATAGCCTTTGTCGGGCAGCGGAATCTTTTTTCCGGCGATCAATTCCGAGCGCACCAGCTTGCCACCGTGCTGCAGAAAATGCAGGCGGAAATCGAAGTTGGTGTTTTCCAGCCAAGCCAGATAAGAAGAACGCAAATCGGTATTGGTGCGATGTAGGTTGATGAATGTGACGTTATTCACATCGTGGTTCTTGTTGAACTTGCCACCGATGCGAAAGCTCCAGGAAAGCTTCTCGTCGGGGTGGTCGATCTTGCCCTTGATTTTCCATTCGAGTTCGCACCAGTCATCGTTCACCGGAGTGTTGTGCATGATGTGTTTGGTGCCGACGCTAATCAAATAACCGGTGTAGCCGTAGTTATAGTCTTGCCGGTGGTCTCCAGGGCGCTTCAATCTGGCCACATTGCCGAAGAAGGCCGAGAGCGCCCAAGGCTCCTGAAATCCGGCAGTGAGCGATTCGATGATATTGAAGTCCTTGCCAATGCTGAACTGATCGTAAAAACCCGGCGAGTGCGATTTGATAAAGGTGCCCAATATTGGCATGGGATAGATGCTGGCTTCGAGCAGCATATATTGCGGGATCAGTGAATCCTTGATGAGTTCGCGGTAGATCACCGCTTCACTGCCCGAAGAGATCGTGGGGATCGGTTTGTTGGTCAGCGGAATGTTGTAACCGATGTCGGAATAATAGGCATCCAGTTCATACACGAACTCGGATTTGGCGTCACCGCCTGCTTCCTCTGCCGGGGAATTCATCGAAACGAAACTGCATAGCATGCCCAGAACGATGGCAAAACAAACCGGTGGGCGCGTATACGCACGGATGAATGGGATAGGCATGGGGCGGAATTCTATCCGCTGTTGCTTGCCAGTAAAAGCATGTAAAAATACGGCCTGTTCACTGGGAGATTCATTTGAAGAAAATCACCGCCGCCGATCTGACCTCACTTGGCCAACAAGCATCACAATCTCCGCGTTTTCGCGCCAACACCAACTTGCATACGGATCTGGGCGACCCCGTCCAGCGCCTCGCCATCGCCATGGAGCCGGACACGCTGATCCTGCCGCACCGCCACCCGCACACGTGGGAAGTGCTGACCGCATTGCGCGGTCGCTTCACCGTGTTGTTGTTCAACCAGGACGGCACGGTCATCGAACGTCTGGAGCTGGGTGAGGACACCCGCGTGGTCGAGATTCCGGCGGGCGGGTGGCACGCCGTGTTGTCGCGTGATGACGGAGCGGTGATCTTTGAAGTGAAACATGGCCCGTATTTTCCCGTGCCGGAGGCGGATGTGGCCGCGTGGAGCAAAGGGCGTTCCGCCGAGTTGAATGCCTGGTATGCCGTGGCACAGGCGGGTGATCGTCTGTAACAAGTGTTACTTCATACTCCGGAAATCAGCGATCGAATTTGGGAAGCAGCGTCACGAAGCCCAGTGACCCGACATCCCCGGTCTGGGCACACTTGAAACCGGTACCGCTTTGAGTGTATTGAGTCGGGTGGGCTAGATCAAAACGACCATCCCAATCCCAATTCGGTGTAAGTGTCATTCGAGGGCGGTATCACGGTCGATCCCGCCGGAATTGTCAACGCCGGGATATTTGGGAAGATTGTCTGTTTGGTGACCACTGCGGTGGAAGAAACGCGTGAAACGGCAGCGGTGAAATTGAGGTGATCGTTCACCTGGTAGTCGATCCCCAAACGTCGGGTCTTCTGTGTCTGGTCCAATTGGGTAAGCGTCTTGATGGAGGAGAGGTCGACCGAGAGGGCATCCGACGCGAGCCAAGTGATGCCGAAATTGGTCGTCGAATCCGGGAATGAAAGCAACGATGATCTTGAATCGGAAGACCTGCGCGGTGAGATCTTCATCAGGTATTGCGCGGCTTGTTTGGGATCGTGGTCGTAGAGGTATCGGTCGTACGAGACATAGATCGAGACCGGGATAGCGATATCCTGACTCAACCCGAGACTGTTCGCGGACTGGTTAATGGTGTCTTTCTTGACGGTTTGCGGGAGTTGCTTGAACGTATGCGCCGATGAGCCATGTTTCAGTTCTAACCTGGTTCGCAGATCGCCCTGCCACAAAGTATCCAACATCAGCGCGAAGCTGAGCGAGTTCCCCGACACATCGACCTGACTGTTGGACTGCTTGGTGTGTGACGCACCCAAATTGACGAGTTTGGACAATGACCAATTCAGCCCGAGAACGGATTGACTGGCGGGGTCGCCCGCAGAGGAGTCCGATTTGAAAACGAGCGCGTTCAAGTTCAACGGCGTATCCAACAGGTCGGCATTTCCGCGCAGCTCGGTTGATCGGTAGCCATCGGGGCCGGTACCCGCCGTTGCGGCGAGATAGGCGCCCGCATCGGCGGCGGAGGGGAATATGCAGGACAGCGCCATCCCCAATGCGACTGCGTGATTCTTCATGGTATTCATGCGCGACTCTCAATTCATTGTGGTCTTTGTTGCTTGCGGTGTTCACGTGGATGCTGCGCATCACGTTCGCGGCGCACTGTCTTTTCCGCTTTGTCCTTGCGCACTTCGTTCTTGAGCTCCATACGTTTGTGTATCCTTTCGCGCAGCGATTCCTTGCGCTGTTGGATGCGATGTTCGATACGTAACGAACGGCGCTCCATGAATGCCGGACGTCGCGCGAGCAGGACAGGAGCATGTTCGGCATCGCGTGCCGCGTAAGCGCTCTCACCCGGACGCACCTCGGTATCACCCCGCTCGGACCGCATCACCGTCATGCCTTCGTACACCGTGTCGTAAGTGCCCGGTTGATCGTCACCCTCGGAGTTCTCCAGGATGTAGGTCTCGTGATCGGTGCCCCGTACGCCGATGGTCGCCGTGGGGGTGTGCAACTTATAAGCGGCAGGGTTGCGTTTCGCGATCCAGCCGCTGATCGAGCGCAACGCGCCTTTGAGCAAGGAGAAGGCGATCTCGTCGGTTTCCTCACCTTTGGCTTGATAACGCTCGACACGGAAGTTGCTGTTGGGTCTTAAGGCAAGCAGGGCGCTATCGGTCGTGACGATATGCACTTCGCCATCGTTCGCGGTCGTGATGCTCTGACCGACATAGATCCGTGTGCCGACCGATAGAACAGTCGTAATACCCGTCACACTACTGAGGACGGCAGAACCGTCCATGTCATCCACCGTACCAAACAATTCAGCCGCTGCTGCGGCGCCACACATCAAGAATAAGACGACCAATATCCCCAACGAACTCGTTCTCATGGCTCCCCTTTCATTTCCGATTGCGGATCGGCCTTTGCTGACGGTCGATGCGACGCTGGATGATACGCTCCCTCTGTTCCGGTGTCAGGCTGCGCCAGCGAGTTATCGCCCGTGACCTTTGTTCCGGCGTCATGCTTTGCCATTTCTCGCGCATCGCCTGACGTTGTTCCGGCGGCAGTTCGCGTAACACGTTCATGCGCCTTTTCACGGCCTCGCGTTCGGTCGGCGTCATGTCCTTGAATCGGTTCAAGCGTTCTTTCGCCTGCGACCGTTGTTCCGGCGACATGTTTGCCCACTTGCGCGCACCTTTGCCCAAACGCTCCTGCTTTTTTTGGGGGGTACGCGTGGCAAACAGGGCGATGCGGAAGGCACGTCCTTCGATCGCTGCAAGAAACTTCTGCATATGTTGAAAACGCGTGCCTTATGTAAGCGATGTAAGCGATGCGGAATTATCTGGCTTGTTGCGCGCGGTGGTCGTGGCGGTGTTTGGCGCGGTCGCCTTTGTGATCTAGGCGGCGGTCAATACGTTCACCTTTGCGATCCAGATGCCGGTTCATTGCCTCCCCTTTTCTTTCGAGGCGCTCGGCCTTTTCAGTATTACCTGCAGCGCGCGCCTTGTCCGCCCGAGCATCCATGCGCTCTTCGATGAGGTCACCTTTACGGTCCAGACGTTCCTCGATGCGGTCGCCTTTGCGGTCCAGATGCTGTTCCATGCGTTCGCCACGGTGTTCGATCTGGGCGGGAGTGGGGGAAACGTTTGTGGGCGGTGTGCGGTCATCGGCAAATGCTGTGCCTGTCGAGACCAGGGCGAGGAAAGTACCAGCAATAAACAGTTTGTTTTTCATTTGATTACTCCTGAGTTGGGTGGAATTTCACACCATTTTTTGTGGTGCTTACGGTATAAAACGCGCTGGTTTTGACTTCGACTACACACTGGCGAAAATATATCACCTCCCTGAGCCGGTGCGGGAGCGACGAATTTGGAGTTAAAGGAGCTACGGCTTCTCGGTGAACGGCGGTACACGCCCCACCAAAGCCTCGGCCATGATGAGTTCTTCATCCGTGTGGTTAGGCACGGGCAAACGCGGTATCGGGTGGATGTTTTGACCGGGTTGCCCTTTGCCGTAGATATACAGCGGTTTGTCGTGATGGGCGGAGACCAGCGTTTCTTTGCTGTCGGGATCGTTCACCGCCTGCACATCCACCTCGCCATAACAGGTGCAGAAGTAAGTTTTCTCCGGACCGGCCTCCAGATAGACCCCCGTGCCGCGGATTCCGATGGTTGCCGTGGGGGTGCTGATGCGCAGGCCTTTGTTGCGCGAGACGGATAGCAATTTCCCGGCGAACAGGCGCAGACCGCCGATCAAGAATCCTCCTATAACATTATCTTGATGCGGCTCGATCACCAGATGGCTGCTGCCGCGTAGCAACATGACATGGTCACCCACCACGAACACCAACTCACTTCCACGCGAGGTCTTGACGATGTCGTTCGGCTTGATGACCGTGTTCATATCCACCGGATTGCCATTCACCCAAGCACGACCTTTCAAACGGAATACGGACTTTGTTGCTGCACCGACCTCCAACGCGCTGGCGGAGGCAGGGATCAAGGTCCAAAGTAAACCCGCCGAGAGGACTTGCAGAAACTGTCTGCGTGGCAGATCGGTCGTGCTGTGCTTGTTCATTTCATATCCTTTCCCGTATGTGTCTATCGAGCAGGGCGTCCAGCGCCCAAGCGCTGCGGCTGATGACCAGTAACACCGCCAGCAGGATACCCCAATACAAATGCTGGTTGAGGCCTGCTTCGCTGAGTTCGCTATAGTAAGAGATCACGGCTACGCCATTGAGGATGAACAGTCCGGCAGCGGCGAAACGCGTGAAGAGTCCGATCACCAGCAGCACAGGCAAACCCAGCTCCGCACCAGTCGCCAGATAGGCGGCCAATTCGTAGTTGAGTAACGGCACTTGATAGACATCGCTGAACAGGAACAAGGTGCTGTCCCAGTTCTTGATCTTGGTCAGTCCCGACTTGAAGAAGGCATCGGCTAACAACAAGCGGATGCCGACATCGAGCAGTGGCGCGAGGTGCTCCGGCCAACGTGCGGCGCTGTGATACAGGTGCAGGGTTCGCAGCAAAATGTTCATGATGTCTCTCCCAAAGAGAAGCCGGTCCAAGCGTTCAGTGAGGCGCAGTGCAGCAAACTATCTTGCAGGTCGAATAACGGGAAGCGTTCCAGTGTGGCGGCTGTCGCCGTGCCCAAGCTCTGGCCATGTATTACGGCCTCCAGCCAATGCGCTCCATCCTTGTTCAGTTCGTGTACGTTCACCACATTCTCGCGGCGACTGACCAGTGCAATCTCGCCGCTCCCAGCCCAATCGATCTTGAATCCTCCTCCTTGATGTGCCTGCCAGATAGCGACAATGGGAAAAGCCGAGGCCACGATGTCACAGGCCGGATGCACCTGCAGCAGCAAGTTCGCGTAAGTAGATGGAGCGACTTGAGCCAGACGCGCCAGGTCGAGAGGCGCAACATCCGTGGCGAAATAGGCGCGATGGCAAGCCCATTCCAATCTCGCCACATCAGGCAGGTAGGCAAGCGAACGCGCAGGTTCATAGTGTTCTAAGAAATCGCCAAGCTCCGCGCCATAGTCGAATAAATTGGCGCTGCATGAACCCTGTTGTGAGATGAAATCGCGGGACAGCATGCGCAAGAAATCTGCGCCCACCAATTGCCCGATGACAGGATAGGCACCCGCCAAAGCATCTTGCAGATTGCCGCGATAGTTGTTGCGATAGACATCAAGGCCGATGGCGGCAGAATAATGTGGTGATGTGGCGAAGCGCACCGAAGCGGCGGCGCCTTGGATGATGGCGCGCGAAAAGTCGGCGAGTTCATCATGCAAAACATTCATCACATGCCTCCATGCGCTGTTGCGCTTTGACTGCCTCGGCCATCAGCACGGGCAATGCGGGGATATTGCCATCCCACTCGATCAAGGTCGGGCGCGGGCCGATGTGGCGCAAGACTTTTTCGTACAGCGTCCACACCTCGTCGCACACCGGATGATCATGCGTATCCACCAGACATCCGCCGCGCACGCTGAAGCCCGCCAAGTGATATTCGCCCACAGCGTGTGCCGGGATGGCGCGGATGAACTCATCCTCATCCACGCCGAGGTTGCGCACGTTCACGTACAGGTTTTCCACATCGAACAAAATGCCGCAGCCGGTGCGCCGCACCAACTCGGCGAGGAACTCGCCTTCGCTTATCTCGCTGCAAGTGAAACTTAAATAACTGGATAGGTTCTCCACCAGCAACTGTTGTCCCAGTACTTCTTGCACATGATCGACACGGCTCACGACATGCGCCAATGCTGTTTGGGTATAGGGAAAAGGCAGCAGGTCGTTGATGACATCGCCATCCACCGTGTTCCAGCACAGATGCTCGGAGACACGCGCGGGTTGCACGACATCGCATAATTGTTTGAGTGCGCAAAGGTGGTCTTGAGCGAGCGGGGCAGGGGAGGCGAGTCCCATTCCCACGCCGTGCAGACTCACGGGGTAACGTTCGCGTACGGCAAGCAAGGTATGCAGGGGTGCGCCGCCGCCAAAGAAGTTCTCGCTATGGACTTCTACCCAGCCCAGATCGGGCAGTGTATCCAGCACTTCGCGATAATGAGGCGCCCGCAAGCCGATCCCGGCGACACAGGGCAAAGCCGACGTTGCGGGCGGGTACATCACATGCCTTTCTTCATCATCATGTCATCGCTTTCGGTGGTGCTGCCCCCGGCGATTTTGTCGCACGTACCTTTGGGCAACGCGACGAAGTCGTGTTTGTCGTTGTTCACAGTGGCGTGGCCTGCGCACGCATGTCCGGCCTTCTTGCTGCCGCAGTCGTTCATGCCGGCCTTGGCTACGCCGTAACATTTTTCCATCTTGGCATCGGCTGCGGTCGCATTGCCGACCCAGCCCAATGTCAACAAACTGCCGATTGCGAGTGACAACATGTGTTGATTCTTCATGGTGATTCTCCTTGAGTGGTTGATAAATCGCTCGGACGTTGTTCGCCCTTGCAAGCATTGATTCGGGCGGGGGAGTAAAAAAGTTACAGCGCGGCGCGAAAATATTTATTGGTAGAGCTCGGGAAACTGCTTGCGCAGCTGTTCCAGTTTCGGTTTGTCGTGGAAGACGATGTAAGGCTGGAACGGATGCAGTGCCAAATAATTCTGGTGATAGTCCTCGGCAGCATAAACCTACTTCCGGCAGTTGACACGCCCCCGCCCGTTGCTAAAGTACGCAGCCATTGGAGT
>CXWL01014438.1_pt1 | contig 10953 bp, 9 predicted proteins | sample 590931 | NCBI WGS metagenome assembly CXWL01 (sample SAMEA3498368, study PRJEB10139) | groundwater metagenome | biome: water well; material: biofilm material | place: Germany | collected 2015-04-27 | reverse complement strand
GTCGGCTGCAAGATCCGCTTCGCCGACCAGACCTCGGGCGACACCGTCATCAAGTTCATGACCGACGGCATGCTGCTCGCCGAGCTGCAAGCCGATCCCTCGTTGCGCAGTTACGACACCATTATCGTGGACGAAGCGCACGAACGCTCGCTGAACATCGATTTCATCCTCGGACACCTCCGCCGGCTGCGGAAAGACCGGCCGGAGCTGAAAATAATCATCACCTCGGCGACGATCGACACCGCGGCGTTTTCCAAGGCGTTCGACGGCGCGCCGATCATCGAGGTGTCCGGGCGGGTTTATCCGGTCGAGGTCATTTACTCGCCGTTGGACGAGATGAAAGGCGCCCCATCCTCCGCCAAGGCTACGGAGGGCAGGGCAAGCGAGCTGACCTACATCGACGCGGCGGTGGAGGCGGTCGAGCGCGTGCTGCACGAGAGCAGCGCGGGCGACGTGCTGGTGTTCATGCCGACCGAACGCGACATCCGCGAGACGCGCGATCTGCTCGAGGGGCGGCAGCTCGGCCGGCTGGAGGTGGTGCCCTTGTTCGGCCGGCTCACCAACGCCGAGCAGCAGCGCGTGTTTGCCCCGTCGCAGGGCCGGAAGGTCATCGTCGCGACCAACATCGCCGAGACCTCGCTCACCATTCCCGGCATCCGGTTCGTCATCGACACCGGGCTGGCGCGCTTCAGCCGCTACACGCCGCAAAGCCGCACGCGCCGGCTGCCGGTCGAGCCGGTGTCGCAGAGCAGCGCCGACCAGCGCAAGGGGCGGTGCGGGCGCGTGAGCGACGGCGTGTGCATCCGGCTGTTTTCCGAGCAGGACTACCTCGACCGGCCGCGCTTCACGCAGCCGGAGATCCAGCGCAGCAACCTGGCGGACGTCATCCTGCGCATGAAGGCGTTCGGCTTGGGGGACATCGAGGAATTCCCCTTTCTCAACGCGCCACCGGCGAAAGGCATCCGGGCCGGCTACGCGCTGCTGCACGAGCTTGGCGCCATTGACGAGGCGGGCCTGCTGACGGACATCGGCTGCGAGCTGGCGCACCTGCCGTTGGACCCGACAGTCGGGCGGATGATCTTGCAGGCGCGGAACGAAAAGGCGCTGCGCGAGGTGCTGATCATCGCGTCGGCGCTGAGCATCCAGGACCCCCGCGAGCGGCCGATGGATTTGCAGGAAAAAGCGGACAACGCCCATAAGCGGTTCACGCATCCCGACTCGGACTTCCTGACACTACTGGCCATCTGGGAAATCTACCACGACGAATTCGAGCAGATGACGCTCGGCAAGCTGCGGAAGTTCTGCACGGCGCACTTCCTGTCGTTCATGCGGATGCGGGAGTGGCGCGACGTATATGCCCAGCTGGAGGACAGCCTGCGNNGGTCAAGTTCGCCCTCGGCACGCCGGCCTATGGGGCGGTGCACCGCTCCATCCTCGCCGGACTGCTGGGCAATATCGCGACGCGCACCGACGAGGGGGATTATCACGCCGCGCACGACCGGCGCGTGGGCATCTTTCCCGGTTCGGCGCTGTTTGAACGGATCGAACGCAAGAAAAGCGGGGCCGGAGGCCACGCTCCACCACCGAAGGCCAAAGTTGCGAAGTGGCTCATGGCGGCCGAGATCATGGAAACCGCGCGCGTCTACGCCCGCACCTGCGCGCGGATCGACCCGTCGTGGGTGCTCGACCTGGGGGCGCATCTGCTGCGGGTGGCGCACAGCGAGCCGTTCTGGAACGCCGAGGCCGGCCGCGTGCTCGTGAAGGAGCGCCGCCGGCTCTACAACCTTGAGCTCGAGACGCGCTCCGTCAGCTACGGCAAGATCAACCCGGGGCACGCGACCGAGATCTTCATCCGCGAAGGCCTGGTCAACGACACGATCACCTGGCCGTTCGATTTCCTGGCGCACAACCGCCGGCTGCGCGAGCAGACGGAGACAATCCTCACGCGCACGCGCAGCGCGGGTTACCTGAACCTGGACGAGGCGGTCTACCGGTTCTATGCGGCGCAAATCAAGGACGTCTCGGCCGTGGGGGACTTGGTGGACTTCGTGCGCCACCAGCAGGCGACCAAGCCGAAGTTTCTCTTCATGACGGAGGACAGCCTGCGTCCGCCGGTCAAGACCGAGCATGGCGCGGAGGCTTTTCCCGCGGCCTTGCCGGTGGACAACCGCGTGCTGCCCCTGGCCTACGCCTATCAGCCGGGCAAGGAAAGCGACGGCGTCACGGTGCGCGTGAACCTCGCCGAGGCCGAGGCGTTGACGCCGGCGGCGCTCGACTGGGCGGTGCCGGGCCACCTGGTGGAAAAAGTGGAGCTGATGCTCAAGGCACTGCCGAAGGAACAGCGCCGAGGCTTGATTCCGCTGGCCGAGACGGCGCAGAAACTGACCAAGGATCTGACCTTGTTGAGGGCGCGCGCCAAGCAGCCGACGTTGGCCGAGGCACTGGCGGAACTGCTGTCCCCGCGGCTCGGAGTGCGGATCGACCCGGCGCTGTGGAGCGACAAGCCTTTGCCCGATCATCTGCGCGTGCGGATCGAGCTGGTGGACAACGCCGACAAAGTGCTCGGCGCCAGCCGGGATCTCGCGGACGTCCAGGCGCAGCTGCACCGCCGTTCGCGCGCGGTGAGCCGGCAGGCGGCGGCGGGGGACAACAGCGCGTGGCGGGCGGCGCGGACGAAGTGGGAGGGCGAGCCGGCCGCCGCCTGGGTATTTGGCGACCTGCCGGAAAATATCACCGTGAGCGAACATCACGGCGTGCCGGTGCGGGCCCATCCAGGCCTGAAGGCGATGACGGCGGGCGTCGGGCTGCGGCTGTTCGCCACGCCCGAGGAAGCGACCGGGGCGACGCGCGAAGGATTACGCAGGCTCTTCGAGACGCAACTGCGCCACGATCTCGGCTGGCTGGAGAAGGAACTCAAGGCGCTGCGGATGCTCGGCCCGCTGGCGGTGACATTCACGACGCCTGACGCGCTGCAGCGGGACGCATTGGAATCCATCCGGCGCTGGGCGTGCGAGCGACCGGTGGCACCCTTGCACGCAGCGATATTCGCGCAGCAGCTGGCCGCGGCGAAGCAGGATCTGCGTGGGCTGGTGCCGAAGCTCACCGATTGGTTGAAGGAAACCTTCACGCTGCGGCTCGCCCTCGAGACGAGCAAGACACCTTACCCGGGAATGGCGGAAGACCTCGCGGCGCTGCTGCCCCCGGATTTCCTGCGGCGGATGCCGTTCCAGCGCGTGCAACATCTCCCGCGCTACCTGCGCGGCAGGCAGGTGCGGGCGGAGCGGCGGAAGCGCGACGCGGCCAAGGACGCCACCCGGGCGAAAGAGCTGGCCCCGTTTACCCAAGCAGTGGCGGCGCTCCATGAAGAACGGCCCGGCGGCCAGAGACCGCCGCCACTGGACGAGGCCATCGAGACATTCCGCTGGCTGGTGGAGGAATTCCGCGTGAGCCTGTTCGCGCAGGAACTCGGCACAACGGAGCCGGTGTCGGCGGTGCGGCTGGAGCGGATGTTGGCAGAGCTGGTCAGGGCGAATCCTGCCGCCGCCGCCAAGGCCGGGGCGGACAGGCCGGATGAGCCGGCTCGTCGGGACGATTCACCCTACCTCAAGCCATCCACGGCGACAGCGAAGAAGAGCGCGAAGCTCAAGAGCCTTGGCGCGCTCGATCAGCTTTTTAGGAAATAGGCGGAGATTTGGCGTTGTAGCGGCTGAGCGAGGCCGGGTATGCTACGGTCAATCGATTTGCCCATGAATACCTCTATTGCTACATTGTTGGATGGGAAGGGCCGGGCGCTGCACGCGGTGCCGGTGACAGTGACGGTGTATGAAGCCGTTGTGGCCATGAACCAGCACCGGATCGGCGCCATGCTGGTGATGGACGGCGCCAAGCTGGCCGGCATCTTCACCGAGCGCGACGTTCTGACCCGGGTCATCTCCGCCAGCCTCGATCCCAAGGTGACACCCGTCAGCCAGGTCATGTCCTCCAATGTGCTCACCATCGCACCCGAAGCCACGGTGCAGCAGGTGATGGACATTTTTGCGGAGAAGCACTGCCGCCATCTGCCGGTGATCCAGGGCGACAAGCTGGTCGGGTTGATTTCCATCGGCGACGTCTCGCGCTGGGTGGCCAACGCGCACCGCGCCGAGGCCGAGTCGTTGCGCCAATACATCGCCGGCGGCCTCTCGAATTAAGCCAGGGGTTTCCCCGCCGGGATTGGCACGCAGGCATTGAATTTCTNNTACCTCGCTTACGACGACGCCAAGGTGTCCGGGGACAAAAAGGTGCCCGGGGTGCTGGTGATACCGGAATGGTGGGGCCTGACCGATTATCCCAGGAGCCGCGCCGAACAACTGGCGAAGCTCGGCTATGTGGCTTTCGCGGCCGACATGTATGGGGCGGGGGTCACGACGACCGATCCGAAGAAGGCGGGCGAACTGGCCGGCCAGTTCTACGGCAAACCGCTGATGGCCGAGCGGGCGCAGGCGGGGCTTGATCAGCTGCTGGCCACCGGGCTCGTCCGGCCCACGCAAGTCGCGGCGATCGGATATTGTTTTGGCGGGTCCACGGCGCAGGCGCTGGCTTACAGCGGCGCACCGCTGGCCGGCATCGTGAGTTTCCACGGCAGCCTGATCCCGGCGACGGCGGAAGCGGCGGCGAAAAACCACGCCAAGATATTGGTGTGCCACGGGGCGGTCGATCCCTTCATCAGCGCGGAGGAAATCGCCGCCTTCATGAAAGGGATGAACGACGGCAAATTCGACTACCAGTTCATCAGCTATGCCGGCGCCGTGCATGCGTTCAGCAACCCCGGGGCCGACAAAATCGCGAAGGCCACCGGTCTGCCCATCGCCTACCACGCCGCGGCGGACAGACGTTCGTGGTCGCACATGAAGGCGTTTTTCCAGGAAATCTTCAAAGGGCAGAAGTGAGCCGCGGCATGGGTTGCACGCGGCGGCTGGCGGACAGCGATTACCCCGGCGGGGTATTCTGATCAATCCGGGGACCAACCCGGCCGGCCGCGACGGGAGATTCCGGCCGGCGGCAGTCAAAGCCTGAGGAATTTGGTAACTTTTCCCCCGCCGGCGGTGTTATCAGGGGCACAACCCCATGAAATCCCTCTTTCCCCTGCTCGCTATCGGGGCCCTGCTGGCGTCGCCAGTGGTGCTTCCGGCCAAGATCATCCGCACGGTCGAGAAGACCTTCACGGTGCAGCCCGGCGGCAACCTCAAGGCCACCACCCAAGGCGGCGATATCACGATCAAAACCGCCGACATCAATGAGGTTCGCATCACCGCCAAACAGGTCATCCGCGCCTCCACGGACAAGGAAGCCGACGCGCTGCTGGAAAAACTCAGCCTTACGATCGAGCAGAACGGCAACGACATTGTCGCCGAGGCCAAATATGCCGAGCGCACCCTGGGCTTCCGTTTTGGCAACTGGCCGCCGGTGCAGGTGGATTTCACGGTGATCCTGCCCATGCGCTTCAATGCCGACCTGCAATCCTCCCCCACGGACACCCAGGGGCAGGTGAAGGCCGGCCCGCTCAAGGCGAGCATCAACCTGGACCTGCACACGTCGGGCGGCGACATCACCGTGGCCAGCCTGCAGGGCAGCGTCCGCGCCCGCACCTCCGGCGGCAACCTGAAGTTCGACCGCATCGACGGCGACCTCGAGGGCCACACCTCGGGCGGCGACATCAGCCTGAAGGAGGGCACCGCCCGCGCCAAACTGGGCACTTCCGGTGGCGATATTGAGATTGATCGGGCCGGCGGACCCACGGAGGTTTCCACCTCGGGGGGTGACCTCAAAATCAATTCGGCCGCCCAGCTGATCAGCGCGACGACCTCGGGCGGCAATGTGCACGCGACCATCACCGAACCGCTCAAGCAGGATACACTGCTCAGCACCTCCGGCGGCGATGTGCGGGTGCGCATCGTGAAAGACGCCGGTTTTGAACTCGATGCCAGCACGTCGGGCGGGGACGTCCGGGCCGAGGGCCTGACAATCACCATCGCCAAGGGTGGCGTCGGCCGGAGCCGGCTTATCGGCAGCGTCAACGGCGGCGGTCCCCGCCTGAAGCTCCGTTCCAGCGGGGGCGACATCTCGGTCCGCACCGACTGAATTTCACCAGGCAAACCCCGGTGGGTGTGTAAAGGAGGCCAGCGCGAAAGCGCTGGCTTCCGACTTTGGGCGGGCTTCAATCGCCGCATGGGACTGATAGATACGCACACGCACCTCGATTCATTCGCCCGGCGCGGCGAACTGCCGGCGGTTTTGGCGCGGGCGAAATCGGCCGGACTGGAGGCGATGGTGAGCATCGGCACGGACACGGACGACTGGGCGCTCTATCGTGACTTGGCGCGCGAGCACACCGGATTTGTTCATTTCACGGCGGGACTGCATCCGTGCAGCGTGGGCAAGGACTGGGCCGGCCGGGTGGCGCAGTTGGAGCCATTCTGGTCAGAGGCGCCGAAGCCGGTCGCGTTGGGCGAGACCGGGCTGGATCGTTTTCATCTGCCGAAGGCGGCGGCGGAGGCGGCGGAGGTTTTTGGGTGGCAGCGGGCCGCGTTTGCCGGACAGCTCGGGCTGGCGAAGCGGTTGGGTTGCCCGGTGGTGGTGCATTCCCGCGGGGCTTTCGCGGAGTGCATCGAAATGATCGATGGGGCCGGGGTGGAGTGGGGCAAGGTGGTGTTTCATTGCTTCACGGAGGGGCCGGCTGAAATGGCGGAGCTGACCAAGCGCGGCGGCCACGGGTCGTTCACGGGCATCATCACGTATAAGACGGCTGAGGTGATCCGGGCGGCCGCGCTGGCGCAGGGACTGGACCGGCTGATGATCGAGACTGACGCACCTTACCTGACGCCCATGCCACACCGGGGGAAACCCAATGAGCCGGCCTACCTGCGGCACACGGCGGAGTTCTGCGCCGGGGTGTTCGGCGTCAGTTACGAGGATTTTACCCTGGCCACGACCCGGAAGGCCCGGGCCTTTTACGGCTTGTAAGGCTCAGACTTCCTCGAATTTCTTCGCAAACAGGGCTTCCAACTCAATCAGCAGTTGGGGGGCGTCCTCGCCCGTGACGATGAATTTGACGGTCGAGCCCTTGGCCGCGGCCAGCATCATCAGGCCCATGATGCTCTTGCCGTTGACCTGCTCCTCATCCTTTTCGACCAGGACCTCTGATTTGAACTTGTTGGTCACCCGCACAATCATGGCCGCCGGCCGCGCGTGAATGCCCATCTTGTTCTGCACGAGGAGTTCCTTCGTGTGGGTGGCGGCAGATGTGGTGTTGCTCTTTTCCATTGCGGTCGACCTGTGGGGTCGGATTAAAGGGTAACGCAAAAGCCGGTAGCGCCCCGGCTTGCAATCACAAAGACCCCCGCATGCCCGCCTTCGCCATCATTGTGCCGTGTCGCCTGGAGTCCACGCGGTTTCCGCGGAAATTGTTGCATCCGATTAAAGGCAAGCCGCTTGTGCTGTGGGTGGCCGCGCGCATCGCGGCGCAAGCCCCTGATTTTCCGCTGTGGTTTGCGGTGGACCATGAATCGCTGGCCGAATGCATTGAGGGCGCCGGATTTAGGGCGATAATGACCGCCGCCAACCACCCCAGCGGCACCGACCGCATCGCAGAGGCCAACCGCACCGTCCAAGCCAGTTACGTGCTCAACGTGCAGGCCGACGAACCCTTGGTCAGTGCCGGCCAACTCCACGCTCTCGCCAAACTCATCCAAGGCGACTGTCCGATGGCGACGTTATGCACACCGTTCAAGCGGGTGGTGGACTTCCACAACAACAACCAAGTAAAGGTGGTCATGTCCCAAACCGGACGGGCGCTCTATTTTTCGCGCGCCCCGATGCCCCATTCCCGCGACCTCGGCCTGACCGTGGACGACGCCTGGGTGACAGCCAACCCCTGCTACAAGCACCTCGGGCTCTACGCCTACCGGGCGGACTTTCTGGAGAAATTCGTGGCTCTGCCCCCCGGCAAACTGGAACAGATCGAGAAGCTCGAGCAGCTCCGCGCCCTGGAAAACGGCTACCCCATCGGCCTCGCGGTCACGGACGACCCGACCATCGGCGTCGATACGCCGGAGGACGCAAAGAAGTTCGAAGCCCACCTGGGGTAGGTGTTACCTGCGGCCTTCCCAGCGTCCGCGGGAAAACCTATCCCATGGCCCCGGTTGGCGGCGGCGCCTCCGCCTCCTTGCAGATGCCCTGGGTCGCGTCGCGCAGGCTTTCGATGAACTCCTGCGGGTCATCGGGAGAGACAACAATCTTGTGGGCGCCGAATTCGAGGACCACTGATTTCGCCGGATCGGTCACATAAGCGCGGAAACGGCCAATCACCGAGTTGCGATAGTGGCCGATGAAACAGAAGAGGCCTCCGTTGCCGAATAAACGGATCGAGCCCATCATGGCGTGGGGATTGACGTTGAACGCCGATAGCCCGGTGAGATCGAACTTGGTGGCCCACCCCAGGCGGTGAACGATCAGCTGGCCGTCTCGCACGCTGAATCCACTCACGGAGAAAAAGAGACAGAATACCACCGAGCCCCAGGCCACCCAATGCACCCAGGGCAGGGTTCCGGTGGGAATGATGAACGGCAGGGCCAGCATCAGGGCGATCACGAGGGCCGTGACAATCTTAACCGTCAGGGCCCAGGGCGCGCCAAAATGGATTCGCGCCGCGGCGGGCCGCAGGCTGTCCACTGGCAGGCCAAACGCCTCCGCAATGAGCCGCAGGGTTTCCGTCGAGGCCTCGGCGCCGCATTCGATGCGTTGCACCGTGCGGGTGCTGAGCTTGGCCCGCTCGGCCAGTTGTTCCTGGGTCCAGGAACGCTTCTGGCGTTCAAGTTTGATCCGGGATGAGCAATCCATGGTGGTTTCGATGTTCATAGTGCCACCATCCTAGCTGGCAACGCCTTGGATTACCACGTCACCGGCCCGCCATTGGGGCGACAATCGTCCGAAAAGGACGCGAAACGCCTAGATCTTCCCGGCCTTGCGCTTCTTGACGAAGTGGTAGAAGTCGGTGAAAAGCGGATCGGCGTCATTCGGGCCGGGGGCGGCCTCGGGGTGATACTGGACGGAGAAGACCGGCAGCTCCCGGTGGCGCAGGCCCTCGACGGTGTTGTCGTTGAGGTTGATCTCTGTGACGACCGCACCGCGCTTTTCCAGCGACTTGGGGTCGGTGGCGAAGCCGTGGTTCTGCGCCGTGATCGAGACCTTGCCGGTCTCGAGGTTCTTCACCGGCTGGTTGCCGCCCCGGTGGCCGAACTTCAGTTTGAATGTCGAGCCGCCGAGGGCGTGCGTGAGCATCTGGTGGCCGAGGCAGATGCCGAAGATGGGGTAGTCGGGCAGCAGACCGGTGACCGTCTGGTGAATATAGGGCAGGGCGGCCGGATCGCCCGGACCGTTCGAGAGGAACACGGCATCCACGCCGTATTCGCGCACCTGTTCGTGCGTCGCCGTGGCGGGGAACACGTGCACCTCGAAGCCGTGGCGGACGAGCTTGCGAAAAATCGTGTATTTCGCGCCGTAGTCGAACGCAGCCACCTTGAATTTTTTCTTCGGCGTGACCGTGGCGCCCTGCGAGGTGCCGACGGGGAGATACTGGGTGTTGTGCCGCGAGGCGTCGCCCGACTGCCAATGGTAAGGCGCGGCACAAGTCGTGTCCTTCACGTAGTCGCTGCCCGCCATGTCCTGCCAGGCTTTGGCGCGCGCGACCGCTTCGGTGTCGCTGAGCGGCAGGGTGGAGAGGCAGCACTTCAGCGCGCCGTCCACGCGGAGTTTTTTGGTGAGGGCCCGGGTGTCCACCTCGCTGATGCCCGGGATGCCGTGTTTTTCCAGATAAGCGTCGAGCGACATCGTGCTGCGCCAGTTGCTGACGATCGGCGACACCTCGCGGACAACGAAGCCGCTGGCTTTGGGCCCGGCGTGCTCCTCGTCCTCGGCGTTGATGCCGTAGTTGCCAATCTGCACGGCGGTCATCGTCACAATCTGGCCGAAGTAGGAGGGATCGGTGAGGATCTCCTGGTAGCCGGTCATCGAGGTGTTGAAGACGCATTCGCCGGCGATGGTGGCGGCGGCGCCAAACGCGATGCCGCGGAATACACTGCCATCTTCGAGGGCCAGGATCGCGGGTTGGTGAGCGGACATTAAAGAGGCACGAAAGGCATTTCGTCCCCGCCTGTCTAGTGGTTTTCGTGGGCCGCGCGGAATTCCCGTCATTTGACACCCAGAACAAACCGACTATCCCTGCTTTCCGCCGATGCCCTACACCGAAGACCGCTCCACATGGTTCGCCGGGCAGGGGCTATGGTCACACGTGCCGGAGCCGGACTGGCGGGACTGGGCCTGGCAGCTGAAGAACCGGCTCACGACCATCGAGCAGCTGGAGCGCTATATGACGCTGACGCCGGGGGAACGGGCCGGCTGCCTCTTCGCCAAGGAGAAACTGGCGCTGGCGATCACGCCGTATTTTTTCAACCTGATCGATCGCCACGACCCCCTCTGCCCGATCCGCAAACAGGTCATACCGCGCCACGATGAGATGGTTGTTTCCTCGGGGGAGATGCTCGACTCGCTCGGCGAGGACGAACACTCGCCGGTCCCCGGCCTCATTCACCGCTATCCCGACCGCGTGCTGTTTCTCGTCACCGACCGCTGCGCCGCCTACTGCCGCTATTGCACCCGCAGCCGCCTCGTGAGCAACGCGCAGGACTACAACTTTCATCCCGAATACGAGCAGGCGCTCCGCTACATCGAGGCGCACCCCGGGATCCGCGACGTGCTCCTTTCGGGGGGCGACCCGCTGCTGCTTTCGGACAAGAAGCTCGACCACCTGCTGGGCCGCCTGCGCGCCATCAAGCACGTCGAGTTCATCCGCATCGGCTCGCGCATTCCGGTGTTCCTGCCGCAGCGCATCACGCCGGAACTCGCGGAGATTTTCAA
>CXWL01005075.1_pt1 | contig 10954 bp, 10 predicted proteins | sample 590931 | NCBI WGS metagenome assembly CXWL01 (sample SAMEA3498368, study PRJEB10139) | groundwater metagenome | biome: water well; material: biofilm material | place: Germany | collected 2015-04-27 | reverse complement strand
GGAAATTGGGCACGGGCGTCCAGCACGGCTTGAGCGGCGGTTTCGATGGCGGAAATCCCCCCCGTGCTGCGCACCTCCCCCCCGTGCTGCGCACCTCCCCCTTTGTCAAAGGGGGGATTTCAGGCCAGGGGAAGTTGTTGTAGACGATGCCAGCAGAATAGCGGTAATCGCTTTTCAAACGTCCGCACACCGTTCGCATCCATGCATTGTGCATGGTGGAAGTGAGGATGCCGAAGTGATAGAGAGTAGCATTAGGCATCATAAATACTAAATCGCTACAGAATGTGTCTTGTCGCATAAATCCAAGCGGAATAAAGTTACGCCGCTCAGATGAAACTTTTGGAATAAGCAGATAAGGCGCTTTTGGTATGAGTTCAGTTCCAAAGTGAGTCGGTGTGTTAGCCGCTTTTAATGTTTGTGCGCGCTTACTTTTTAAGCGAAATTTCTTAACAGCTTCGACTAAAGACAACACTTCTGGAAGCTGACGTAATTCGTTTGGAGGACAATCTCCTAGCCATAAACACCAGCGTTCATATCCATTGAGAAACTCAATTGCACCGAGCCAACGATGGAAATATTTCTCTGCTGTAGGTGAGCATTTAAGAAATTCTTTTTTTTCTTCCGTAGTGAATAGGAAGTTACCATCATCAATTGGCTGGCTTCCTATGCCGATTTCAGGGACAGAACAAATTGGTTTGTTCCGGTTTTCAAGAAATAGATCTGGTGAATCCACTAAATATGGATTGATGTTCTTAGCAGAAACCGCATGCGGTTCGCCTTGAATATTCACGTATTCAAAAATGATTTTGTGCGCAGCTTCCTGCAAACCAAAACCGATAATGACGCAATGTACAGCGGCTTTGCCTTTGGCTTCGCTCATCCACTGAAACGTGCGGTGGGCAAAATGAAGTTGTACGCCGCGCCGAAGCAAATCCGGCCACAGCACGCCGACTTGCTCGCCCTGGGTGATGGAGTTGGTGGAGACGAAGGCCGCTGAAATCCCCCCTGGCCCCCCTTTTGCAAAGGGGGGAATCGAGGTGTGTGCGCTCAAGTTGCCACTCTCCACTTCCCCCTTTGAAAAAGGGGGATCGAGGGGGATTTGCGCCATGTAATCCGTGGCCTTGCGATACCAGCAAGCCACATAATCCAACAATCCGGAACTCCTGGTATCGTGGAAAATGGTAGCTACGTCAGCGCGTTGTGCTTCATTCATAAATTTTGCGCCAATAAACGGCGGATTCCCCATCACAAAGCTGCATTGCGTTGCCGGAATAACAACATTCCAATCCAGCCGTAACGCATTGCCATGCACGATGTGCGCGGATTTGGCCAGCGGCAGGCGGACAAAGTATTGGCCGAATTCTTCCGAGACTTGCGCGTTCATCTGGTGGTCGGTCAGCCACAACGCGACTTGTGCGATTTGTACCGGGAATTCTTCGATTTCGATGCCGTGGAATTGGTCGACATCGACCTGAATAATACTGGTGATATCCAGCATTTGCTGGCCGCTGTCGTGTAGTGTGCGCAGTACTTTGAGTTCAAGCTGGCGCAGTTCGCGGTAGGCGATGACGAGGAAATTGCCGCAGCCGCATGCCGGGTCGAGAAATTTCAGATTGGCCAGCTTGCTATGAAAGCCTTGCAGGCGCTTGGTGTTGTTTTTGATTTTGTCGAACTCAGCATGCAGTTCGTCGAGAAACAGCGGGCGGATCAGCTTGAGGTTGTTTTCCTCGGTGGTGTAATGCGCGCCGAGATTGCGCCGGGCGTTCGGGGTTTCGTCCATGATGTTCTGGAACAAGGAACCGAAAATCGCCGGAGAAATGCCGCTCCAATCCAGTGCGCAGCAATATAACAGCGCGGCGCGCATGTCGCTGTCGAAGCTGGCGAACGGCAGGTGTTCTTCAAATAATTTTCCGTTGATATACGGAAAATGCGCCAGAGTGTCATCGAGGTTTTTTAGCCGCGCAGTTTCCGGCGTATTCAGGATTTCAAACAATTGTGAAAGCTGCGACGCCAGATCGCTGCCGTCTTCGCGTGTTTTCTGTTCGATGAATTCGGTAAACTGCGTGCGCTCGAAAATACCGGTATCTTCGGCGAACAGACAGAACAGCAGGCGCACCAGATAAACTTCAAGGACATGAGTATTTTTACTTTCTTCAGTTCTACCATAACCAATCTGTTTCAAGCGGTCGTGCAGTTTGGCCATACGCTGCACTGCTTTGGCATTGACCGGGCTTTGCGGGGAAATTTTTTGCGGTTGATAACCGGCGATGAACCAGAACAGTTTGACGAATTTATGAAAATCTTTCAGCAGGAATTCGGTTTGCGTGCTTTCAATCGAGTCATACAGGCGAAAACGCGCGAAATCACTGACTAAAATAAAACGCGGCAGTTCGTGTTCTTTCAGGCCGGGGAAATAATCAATGGCTTGCTGATAGGCGCGATCCAAATCCTTGCCGCGCGATTTATGCTCGATCAGCAGGTTGCCTTTCCATAACCAATCAATGTAGCCATCTCTGTCGCCCAGTTTTTTGACTTTTTGTTCAAAACCACCGATGCGCCGGGGGCTGATGCCAAACACATGAAAAAACTCGATCCAGAAGTGCTTGGCTTCCGCATCTTCCGATTCTGCATTGGCCCATTCTCTGGAAAACGCCAGCGCGCGATCTCTGATTTCATTCCAGGCCAGTGCCATGCGGTTCCCCAATGTGTCCGTGGCAATTTTGCCAGGCCCGATTCTACGTGATCCGCCGGGAACGTTAAAGCATCGCTTGTGGTATGATTTTCGATCATCACTGGAGAATTGAAATGCGCGCTATTTTTCTGGATTTTGGTTCCGTAACCCGCGGTGATATGGATTGTGCGGCACTGGAGCGGGCGATATCGCCGTGGCAGTATCATCACGATTCTTCCGAAACGGAAGTTTCGGAAAGAATTCGCACGGCTGAGGTAATTGTCAGCAACAAGGTGTTTACCGCGCGGCGATCGTCGCGGCGAAACATCTAAAACTTATTTGCGTGGCGGCGACCGGGTATAACAATGTCGACCTCGTGGCCGCCGCCGAGCGCAACATTCCGGTGTGCAACGTGCGCGGTTACGCCACGCCGTCGGTTGTGCAGCATGTGTTCATGCTGATGCTGAATCTGGCGCGCCATTTCGTTGACTATCAGGAACTGGTGAAACGCGGTGGCTGGCAAGAGAGCCGGTTTTTCTGCCCGCTCGATTTCGGCATCGAGGAGTTATCGGGAAAGATACTGGGGGTCATCGGCTACGGCGAATTGGGTCATGCCGTGGCGCAAGTCGCGCAGGCATTCGGAATGCAGGTACTGATCGCGGAACATAAAGGTAAGCCGCCGCGTCCCGGCAGAATGGCATTTGACGACGTATTGCAGCAGGCGGATTTTATTACGTTGCATTGTCCGCTGTCGCCGGATACGCATCATCTGATCAGCCGCCGGGAATTTGAATTGATGAAGCCTTCCGCGTATCTGATTAATACGGCACGTGGTAAGCTGGTGCACGAAGCGGATCTGCTGCATTGCTTATCCACCGGCCGGATTGCCGGTGCCGCCATCGATGTGATACAGGAAGAACCGCCGGGAAAGGACAATTCGATACTACAGCAGCAACCGGAAAACCTGATTGTCACACCGCATATCGCCTGGGCCAGCCGCGAATCCCGGCAGCGGTTGCTGGATCAATTGGCAGCTAACATTCAAAACTTTTTCCAGCAGAAACCTTTTAATCAGATTACCGATGCATTGGGTCAGTAACCTGTTAGCGCAACTTTGAGGAGTGACCAAATGCAACACTGGATTTTTCTTTCTATCGCCATCATCAGCGAGGTGATCGCGACATCGTTCCTCAAATCAGCAGAGGGATTTACCCGCTTCTGGCCGTCGCTCGTGGTTGTCGTGGGCTATTTGCTGGCTTTTTATTTACTTTCCTTGACGCTTAAAACCATTCCGGTCGGTGTGGCGTATGCTATCTGGTCTGGTGTTGGCATCCTATTGATCGCGCTGAGCGGCTGGCTATTTCTTGATCAATCGCTGGATATGCCTGCGCTGATCGGCTTGTCATTGATTGTCACGGGCGTTGCCGTGATCAATGTGTTTTCCCGTACCGTTGTGCACTGATAATCGTCAGGTTTTGCGCAGATCGGTGAGAAATTGATCAAGAATTTCTTTCTTGGCATGCGGCATTACTACGACATGTGCGCATGGCGTCCGTTCTCCTTCAATGTCGATTTGCATGGTCGCTAATGAATAATGATCGACCACGGTTTTGCTCGGTGTGATGAAATAAACCGTATTGGAGCGGTCATTGGCGCGCACTGGCTGCAGGTAGCTATAGTGATTGTTCATTTCTTTCAGCAAATATGTGGTGTTATCCAGCATTGCTTTGGCATCGGCAGTTTGCCGTATAAACGACGATTCCGAGCTGAAGAAATAAAACTCGGCCGGTTTGACCGCATCGCGCGAGCAGGTAATCGTTCCGGGCACTTGCTGGATGTATTCCGGGTCATGAATTTGGCTGAATTGGGCGCGGAACGATTCAAAGTTTGTTCGCGTGGTGATGAACAATCCGGCGGGTGATGGGAAGCCAAAAAATTTGTGGCAGGAAACGGCGATTGAATCGTAGCGTTGCAGTTTTGCTTTGGAAATTGGATCAACGATGCTATGCAACAAATCGCCGGCAAACGCAGTATGTGGCAAATAGCCGCCGAATAACGCGGCATCCAAGTGAAGGTAAGCGGTGCGTCCTTTTAGCTTAGCCTGGATAGCGTCAATCGGGTCTATCGCGCCTTTGAAGGTGGTGCCAATGGTTGCGACCACCAAGGCAGGGCGGTTGGGATTGGCATTCAATTGCCGTTCTAAATCATCGGCATCCATGCCGCCATCGGGCCGAGTGGCTACTACTACCCAGTCGAGATGCAATAAGTCACGCAGGATCTGAATCGAGTAATGCGCTTCGCGGGTGAAATAGATTTTCGGCATTACACCGGTACGGCCTTTCAGGATCGTACGCCCCATATACAGTCCGTGCATATTGCTGTCGGTACCGCTGTTGGTGAGGAATCCCCAAATATCATCCAGTGCGAAGCCATATACTGCGCCAAAACGATTGATCAATTCTTTCTCAAACGGATGGCAGTTGAAAGGGATATGGCTATGATCGTAAGGATTGCCGACATTATTGAAAGAAAATTGATTGAAACCCGCAGCCGCGAGTTCGTTGCGCCAAGCGAAAAATTCTTCTGGCGGGGTAGTCATATTAATCGGATAGCCGAGTAGCCGATTTCTTTGTTGCGCGAGTTGCTGCATCGCTTTCAGTGTGGCAGATACGTTTTGTTGCGCACCATGCGTCAGCGTCAGCGTTTGCGCTGCGAGTGCTTGAGGTGAGCATACGGCCACTAGGGCCGTTGCGCCAGACATGCCCAGAAATTGGCGCCGGTTCATTAACATGATCACGACCTCCTGATTAGTATGTTCTTTAGATTCATTGCCGGATGCAAGGTTTCTTTACAATATCGCAGAATATGCACATAAGTATGGAAGTTGTCTTGAATAGATGACAGAAGACCGCTATCTTAACGCTCTGTCTGTTTCCAATGAAGATTTATCAATATGAGCAAAGCATTCACCAAGGAAAGCGAAGATGACGACGAACTCGACGGTACGCCAAAATTACCGCAGGGCTTGAAGAACTATATCACCCCGGCTGGGCATCAGCGATTGAAAGACGAGTTCGATCAGTTATGGAAAGTGGAGCGCCCCGAGTTAGTTAAAACCATTACCTGGGCGGCTTCCAATGGCGATCGCTCGGAAAATGGCGATTACATCTATGGCAAAAGGCGTTTGCGTGAAATTGACCGCCGCCTGCGTTTCTTGTCTAAACGTCTGGAAAACGCCGAAGTGGTCGACCCTGCCCAGCGCGGTGAATGCGATCAGGTGTTCTTCGGCGCCACTGTGACCGTCTGTAATGCACAAGGCGAGGAACATACTTACAGTATCGTCGGCCTGGACGAGGTAGACCCCGGCCGCGGCCGTATCAGCTGGATTTCTCCGCTGGCCAAGGCGTTACTCAAGGCGCGTGAAGGCGATACGGTGAAGCTGCATACCCCTGTCGGCGTGGAAGATTTGGAAGTGGTGGAGATCCTCTACGTGGCTTTATGAAACTCGATTGCCGCCACCATTGCGATTGCCCCCCCCTTACTGACCTGACTGCTCAATATTCATAAATCTCTGGGGATCTGAATTGATAAGATTCATTGCCTATACATTCTTGTTGCTGCTGATCGCGGCCCCATTTGCGCTGATCGGCATTCTTCATCTGGTGATGGCGGATCAGCCCATGGTCAACCGTGCCGCAGAATTCACGCCGGCGCATATTGAGCGCGCCAAGCATATCATTAAAAAAATGATCCGCGCACGATGAAACCAGGCGTGTTGCGTACGTTTGCGCTCTCGCAGGAAGATGTCGATCTGACCGTCAATTATCTTGCCAGCCGCTATGCACGCGGCAGTTCTCGTGTTGTGCTACAACCAGGCAGAGTGATGCTCTCCGCGAGCTTCGAACTGCCGCCCAATCCCTTTGGACGATTTCTGAACATCTCGGCAGTGCTGCATGAAACCGATGGGCTTCCAGTCTTCGATCTGCTGCAAATCGGGCGGTTATCGGTTCAGGAGTGGTTTGCGGATACGTTGCTCGAATACGCACTAGAACTACTCAGCGCGCGTGAAGAGTACCAAATCGCGAGTGACACCATTAAGAAAATCAGTGTTGCGGATGGCCGATTCACCGTAACCTATGCCTGGCAGGCAGACCTGCCGGATCGAATCAGAAGCATCCTGCTGCCGCATGAAGAACGGGCGCGGTTGAAGGTTTATCAGGAGCTGCTTGCCGAGAATGCCCGCAGCGGCTCAGGCGCGGCTACGATGGCGCTTGCAGATGTGATGGTGCCGTTGTTCGGGTTGGCAGCCGAACGCTCCACGAGCGGCGATGCCGTGGCGGAAAATCGCGCTGCGATCGTAGTGCTGGCGTTCTTTGTGAATGGTAAAGGGCTCGGCGCAATAGTGCCTGCCGCGCGAGACTGGCCGCAACTACCGCCAAGCAAGGTATTACTGGACGGCCGTGAGGATTTTTCGCAGCATTTCACGATATCCGCAGCCATCGCCGCCAATGCTGCTGCGCCGCTCTCGGATGCCATTGGACTTTACAAAGAAGTCGATGATTCGCGCAGTGGCAGCGGGTTCAGCTTTAACGACGTTGCTGCCGATCGTTCTGGCACGCGCTTTGGCGAACTTGCAGTGAGCAACAAAGAATCTGCACTGAAATTGCAACGCCAGATTGCCGCAGGTATCCGTGATTCAGATATCCTGCCGAGAGTCGCGGATCTGCCGGAATTTATGCCGGAAACAGAATTTAGGAAACGCTTTGGCGGCATCGGCTCGCCCGCTTATAAGCGCATGATGGGCGATATCGAAAGACGCATTGCGGCTTTGCCATTGTATCGCTGACCAGGGAAGTAAGCGCTGCGCCTGGATAAAACGGCGAACTCACTTTGTAATTTCCTTCAATCTTGTAAGATATCCCCATCCACATAAAACCATAATCCGCCCTCCCGCACGAATCGGCTGATTTCATGTAACCGGTCAGCGCGGCCATTGATTCTGTAGCGTGCGATAAATTCAACAATCGCATGATCCGGAGCCGATTGTTCGTGACGTTTCACTGTGAGACCCAGCCATTGGTTGCGCGGCTGATTTGCCAGTTCGAGTGCGGCGGGACGCGTGCTGTGATGCCAGGTTGCCAGCAGATAGTCTTCGCGATTCAGTGTATAGGCAGTGTAGCGCGAGCGCATTAAGTGTTCTGCGGTGGCGGCGGATTCACCCTGATCCAGATAGCGGCCGCAGCAGCCGGTAAATTGTTTGCCGCTGCCGCACGGGCAGTGCGGTGTTTTTAAATTGTCAGCTTTGGTCTTCATATACAATGCAAGGTAATTGATGGCGTAATTTATCACAGTCCGCAGGAATATCGTTTTTGACCAATACAATAAAGACTCCGCAACGCCGTATCGCTCATCTGGATATGGATGCCTTTTATGCCTCCGTGGAGTTGCTGCGCTATCCTGAGTTATGCGGTCTGCCGGTTGTGATAGGCGGGCGGGATGAGCATCAGCCGTTGATCCAGGCGGATGGCAGCAAGCATTTTTTCCGCTTGCGTGATTATGCCGGACGTGGCGTCATAACTACCGCCACTTATGAAGCGCGTGCAATGGGTGTTCATTCCGCCATGGGTGTCATGAAAGCAGCACAGCTTGCGCCGGAAGCGATTCTTCTGCCGGTTGATTTTGCTATGTACCGCCATTATTCGCGTTTGTTTAAAGCTGCGGTTGCCGGTATCGCGTCGCAGATTGAGGATTCCGGTATTGATGAGATTTACATTGATCTTACTGATCTGCCGGATGATACCCTGGCGCTTGCGCAGCGCATTAAACAGGCGGTGGAAGATGCCACCGGATTATCTTGTTCCATAGGCATCGCACCGAACAAATTACTGTCAAAGATCTGTTCAGATCTGGAGAAACCGGATGGATTGACTATCCTTGGGATATCCGACATACCTGAGCGGATTTGGCCGCTGCCGGTCAGTAAAATTAATGGTATCGGCCCTAAATCCGCCAAAAAACTTGCATTACTGGGTATCACGACCATTGCCGAGTTGGCGCAAACTGAATTGAGTTTTCTCCGGATTCACTTTGGACGTAGCTATTCGATTTGGTTATATGAGGTGTCTCATGGGATCGACCAGCGTCCAGTCATCACCAATGCTGAACCGAAGTCCTTCAGCCGGGAAACCACTTTTGAAAGGGATCTGCATCCGCGTCAGGATCGTTTTGATCTATCCGAAGCCTTCACCGCATTGTGCCTTCAGGTGGCCGATGACCTGAAACACAAAGGTTATGTTGGGCGTACTATCAGCATCAAACTGCGTTTCGAGGATTTTCATACACTCACACGAGATTGCTCGCTGACTACGCACACTGCCGATCCAGCTTTGATTCGCCGCGCAGCAGGAGAATGTTTACGACGGGTGCCGTTGCAGAAAAAAATTCGATTACTCGGCGTAAAAGTCAGTACACTTTCTCCGCTTGAATCCAAACGGGGAGCCGGAGCTCTTTGTCAGAGAGAGTTACCGCTGGAATTTTGAAGTATTACAAGAGGCAGTTATCAATAATCCAACGCTGAATTATGCGGCATGTATTTTTAGTGCTCTCTTCTTATTGACTAGCCCGGAGCGCTATGAATAAGCGTAGTGTTGATTCTGACAATAAATCATAATCAGAAGAAAAATTCAGAAGGAATTTGTTATGTTTGATCGTGTTAATTTATGTCGTATAGCGCCTTTCGGCGCATATGTCTTTTTTATGCTGCTGGAAGATATGCTGTTGAAGTTTGGCTGGGAGGCTAATGATTTGCGCCTGCTTTATGCGGTGAAAATAACTGTCGTGGCCGGTTTGCTTTGGGCGATGAGAAGTGCCTACAGTGAATTGCGCTGGCCGGTTGGTGCAAGCTTTCGTACCTGGGCTGTCGCGATAGTTGCCGGTATCGTTGTATTCGTTGCGTGGATTAACTTGACAGCAGACTGGATGGTGATGGGAGAGCCCGTCGGTTTTGATCCGCGAGAGCAGGATGAGATTGACTGGCTTCTCGTTGCGGTGAGGCTGATGGGTGCGGCACTGGTAGTCCCGGTAATGGAAGAGCTTTTCTGGCGGTCATTTTTGATGCGCTGGATTGATCATCCAAACTTCCTTACTGTCAATCCGGCACATGTCGGATTAAAAGCATTCTGCATCACGGCTGTACTTTTTGCGCTGGCACACAGCCTATGGCTGGCTGGCTTATTTGCCGGTATTGTCTATAACTTGTTATATATGCGTAGCGGAACGTTATGGTCGCCGATTCTTGCCCATGCGACCACCAATGCAATACTGGGTATATGGATCGTATCGACAGGTAACTGGGGTTTCTGGTAGACGGATTTGCCGGTGAGATTTTTTCCCGATTAAATTACATTCTCAGGATGTTCAACAATTTCTTGATAAATCAGGTGACGTATTGTATGCATATGTTCCGATTTCATGTCGATAAACTCAACGCCGGAGGAGATTGTTTTCTGGCCATTCTTATTGACTTGCTTGGCAGATCTGATAGCACTTTTTATTGTTACGGGGATTTCTTTGTCAAGGATTGTGATGGTAAAAGACAAGGTGATCATTGTTCCTAGTGGCCCCAAAGGGAGGTTTGAGCTGATCCCCGCACCACATACACTGAGATCTATCAGGGATACTGGGATAGATTTTTCAACGACAGACCCTGGAAGACTGCAACGGATTCTTCGTGATCTTCGTATGTTTTGACCTTGTATTTCCTTAGGGAAGGACAAGTGCAGATACTTAAACGGCACTTTAATAACCTTGTCGACAAAGACTATAAAATTAAATACTGAGTTTCCGCTGAATAAGCTTACTTGAACTTGATCGCTTTCCACGAATGGCTCTCCTATTAACTGATCAGTTGCGGGCATGGCGATGATGAGGGAATTGTCTTGTACATAACCAATCAGGGTTGATACATAGGAATTAAATTTTATCTCGATAGGACCTTTTTTTAATCGCGAGGATAGTTTGAGCTGTAGCTTATGTCCTACTCTGAGTTGCATATCATCAAAGCTAAACTTATTGTCGCTTGACTCCTCAGTCTGCTCCGGTTCGGGTTTTTGAATGCGAAATATCGACGATCCTTCCAGTTGCTTTAATTCATCTTCTGTTTTGAAGATATAACCGCGTTTTTGTATCGGTTGATGCGCTTGATCGAATAAATCCCATGGTAATGGCTGGCCAATTGTCAGATCGGTAGTTTGTATCGGTATCAAATTCATAATCAATTATTTT
>CXWL01133209.1_pt1 | contig 10955 bp, 17 predicted proteins | sample 590931 | NCBI WGS metagenome assembly CXWL01 (sample SAMEA3498368, study PRJEB10139) | groundwater metagenome | biome: water well; material: biofilm material | place: Germany | collected 2015-04-27 | reverse complement strand
CTTGCCTGGCAAAAAAATTCATCCGTTTCATTTGTCCCGTTATTTCCGGTTTGCGACACTAGTAGTTCCATCAGGGAGGGGGTAGAAACCAAGCATGAGCACAATCAGAATTTCTACCCCCATCCCAATTGCCCCCTCGCTTCGCTCTCCCCCTCTGCAAGGGGGAAGGAGTAAAAAACCCGCCGCCTTCAGGCGGCTCACGGTTTTATCCTTTGAGGGGCTCACCCAATAAGCCCCCGGCTTTGCCGGGGGTAATTTAACTTATCCTCGGAGGCTTGCGCTGTCGCCTCAAATGAGACGCCATGCTTCTGGATACTCGCGGTCGCCTTGTCGGTGCCCCATTCAAATTTCATACGGCAATTTTAGCGTGTCTCGCCGCTCTATGTCTAACGAAGCTGCGGAAAACTACATGCAAAGCCTTCAGAGTTGGGCAAGCTGTTGTTGCTGACCGAAAATTGCCCCACTTAGAGGTGTTCTGCTGATCGAAAATTGACCCAGGTGTTCTACTTGTTCTGCCTAATTTTTGGGCGGGAGATAAAAGGTGATCACTATGGAAATGTTGGGCAAGATTCGACGGATGTATTTACGCGACAAGATGTCGCTTCACGAGATCGCAAAGCGCACGGGCTTATCGCGCGATACGATACGCAAATGGTTGAGGGGGTCGGGGGTTGCTGCACCGCCGAGGTACAGCAGAAGCAAAGCACCGGTCAAGCTCAGCGCCTTTCGCGCCACACTGACACAAGCACTCGAAGCGGATTCACACCGCCTCAAACAGAATCGTCGCACGGGCCTTGATTTGTTTGCGCAAATCAAGGCAGATGGGTTACAGCCAGGTAACGGCGTTTATTCGCGACTGGCGAGCTGATGAAGGCAAGAAGCCACACGCCTTTGTGCCATTGAAATTTGAGTTGGGCGAAGCCTTCCGGTTTGACTGGGGCGAAGAGGGTTTGGTGGTCGGTGGCATTTACCGGCGCATGCAGGTATCACACTTGAAGCTGCGCGCAAGTCGCGCATTCTGATGAAACAACTAGCCATCTGACTAACCCGGCAAAAGACGCCGGGTAAGTCATTGGTTATGGCGGGTGGCTTATGCATGATGCCGGTGCCGACCCCGTTCGATGGTTACGTTGGGGCAACTGGCTACGCTGCCGTTTACCGATACTGCGCAGAACGTGGTGTTCATCGGTGGGCCGGGTACCGGCAAGACGCATTGCCGAACAGAAGGCGATTCAGTCCAAGGAGAAATTGAGCAAGGCAACCTTGCACGCCACCCTTAACCAGATAAAAGCCTTTTTCCAGTGGCTATCGCGGGAGACGGGCTACAAATCCCGCATTCAGTATTCGGATGCCGATTATTTCAACCTGTCTGCCAAAGATACCCGTGTTGCCACGGCGCGGCGGGAGCAGAACCTCGGACATGAAAACGCGCGAACCACCCTAATGAGCTATGGAGAAGTCAGCTTTCAACGGCAGGCGCAGATTTTGAAAGAACTGGCTGCTCCCCAGCCTGAGATCATTTCGCAGGATGTTAGCGAGCTGGCAAAAGCAGTAGTCCGCGAAATGAAAAATTCAGGCGTGGCGTTGCAGGTCAGATAGGGGGGCGATGCGCAAGATTTTATCGGGCGAGCACCTACGTCTTTGCTGATGCCGTGCGCCGCTTCACCGCAGGGGTCGGCACTTGAGTGATGTGGTCGAGCAATATGGGCGGTCGGTTCGGGAAGCGCGCAACCAGATCAAGTTCGCCGCCCATTGCCTCGACATAACGCCGTAAAGTGGAGAGCAGCAAATCGCTACGGCGTTCAATGCGCGAGATCGTATCCTGCCCCACCCCAAGGCTCGCGGCGAGGTCTTGTTGGGTATGTTCAACGGCCAGACGCAAATCCTTGAGCGTTGCCAGTTCCCCCGTCCGCTGTTCCACTTTTGCCCGACGCTTGGGCGGCAGTGCGGCCAACACCTCATTTAGATTTTTTGCCATGATCTTTCTCCTTTACCTGCTTTGAAACACCGGCAGCCTTAAGCGAAGCCAGATGCCCGTCAAACCTCGCGTCGGCATTGGCAATTAGCTTTTTATAAAATCGCCGCTGATCTGTGCCGCCCTTATCGTCGCCCACCAGCAGGATTGCCGCGCGCTCCGTATCAAATGCAAAAGCCACCCGCCACACCCCACCCTCACAATCGAAACGCAACTCTTTCATATTCGCGTGCTTCGAGCCTTTCAGCGTATCCACCGTTGGCCTGCCCAAGTGCGGGCCGAATTCCTGAAGGAGCCGTGCGTGTGCGAGCAACTCATCCTGGAGCGCGCTACCCATCGCCTGAAACTCGGCGTGAAAGTCATCGTGAAAGAGTACGTTCCAAGGCATTGGCGGATTATGGACTTAAAGCCATATTTGTTCAAGGGGGTGAAGAGTAAATAACCTTACTTTTTGCTGATTTCCTCTGCCACCAAGTCCAGCAACTTTCCCGGCGTGTAATTGAGTGCCTGAGTTCGCGTTCGGTCATGGTCAGGCAGGCACCCTTTGAAAATTTAGCCTCTCGGATGTAAGCGATTTTGCCAATTTCACCAGCTCTCCAAAAACAGGATTCTCGCTTTCTCCCAGATCATTCAGTTGTGCCAGCAAGACTTGTTCAATACGCTGCATTTCACCGCTGAGCGGAGTGTTGGCAAAGCCCTTGGCATCGAATGTATAGGCTTCATCCTCGTCATTGAAGTTGAATCCCAGGCAGGCTTTGCGCTTGCCGGTCTGGGGATGCCTGATTGAATACACCTCGAAGCTTCCGCTCTGGCATTTATCGGCGTATTCATAAAGACAATTGCGCATCTCCATTGCTTCGAGTACGAGGTCAACACTGTTGGTGATTGGGAAGATAGGGCAGGTGCGTTGCCCTGAGTGCAATCAGATTTATGCAGCCAGTGAATTGGTTTCCGAGACATCTGGCATGGGTGCTCAGGGCTGTTGCTCGACGGTATGGAAATTTCATAAATGCCCAGCAAACCACGTTCTGATGAGTTATGAATTCATGTGCGTATATTTTGGGCGTTCCAAGGATGATTCTGCTCGCGAAACCAAACCTCAGAAAAACTCGATCATTTCAAAGTTCACCGCAGGGGCGGATTGATGTTTGCGAAATTGATGATTATTTCAGGCGGTCAAACAGGTGTGGATCGCGCCGCACTCGATTGGGCTATTGCGCATGATGTTCCGCATGGTGGTTGGTGTCCCCAAGGGCGAATGCGGGTGGCGGTTTCGAGTACATCGCGCTTGTTGATGTCTTCAACGGCTTTCGCCACGATGGCGGGGGTGATGCTGGCAATGGGTAGCTTGCCGATCGATGGGTAGATGTCGCGCTCAAAAGCGCGAGTCGATTTTGTGAAATGACCGGCACTCCATTCCTTCTGTTTCATTTTCAGCCATTCGCCTGCGACTCCCTCAAAGGTATTGTCGCCTGCGGCGCTGGTTTCTGCCCGGTTGACGCGCCTCTGGGTAACCGGGTCTTTGTTTTCTCTGAGTAATGACTTTATCTCGTCCAGCTCGATTCGGGCCGCAGCAAGTGAGACCTGGGGGTATGGCCCAATGGAATAAGTCTTTTCCTTGCCTTCAATGCGGTACTTGATTCGCCACACTGCGCTACCAGCAGGCGTAATAAGGAGATACAGCCCGCCACCTGCTGAAAGCTTCTTCCCATGCGCCTTCTGAGCTGCGAATGCCTTGCAAGCCTTATCTGACAGCGTTTTTAAGATACCCCCAAGCATGATATTTTCTTCGGTTCAATTTGTCGTGATACCCCCAATGATACCACCATCTCGTCAGGATACAATTGGATGGTGATGGTCTTTATGGGGCAATAGGAGTAAGGGTTTGCAAAGAAAAACGCCGTCTTTTGGACGGCGTCGGATGTTGCTGTACTTCGTATTGGTGGGGCGGCGGCACCCGAACAGCCGCATGTTGACTGGCTTTCACGCAATGCCGCCGGCGCGATACTCACATCAATACTCACACGCATCCGGTGTGATTCTTTTTTGGTGAATCGAATTCAGCGCAGTTCGTACCAGACACCTCGTCCGCTTCCGTGCTGGTTCAGGTGGCCGCGTTCGACCAGCATCCGAAAATGCTGCTTGAGCGTATTGCGGCTCGCCCCGGTCAGTTTGACGGTATCGCCGATGGTGATGCGGCCATGCTCGCGGGCAAATTCGACGATTTGCAGCGAGAGTTCCGGCAAGGCGGCCAGCACGAGCTTTTCGCGCTCCACCTTCTTTTCAAGTCGCCTGACCTGTTCGGCGAGTGATCGTAGGAAAAACACCAGCCACGGTTGCCAGTTCGGGGCGTCGGTACGAATTGTCCCCTGGGTCTGACGCAGCGCCAGGTAATAGGCTTCCTTGTTCTGCTCGATGACGCTTTCCATGGAACTGTATGGAACGTAGGCATAACCCGCCTGCAACAGCAGCAGGGTCGTGAGCACGCGGGAGAGCCGCCCATTGCCGTCCTGGAACGGATGGATTTCCAGGAACACCACCACCCACAGCGCAATGATCAGCAAAGGATGCAAGTGTTCGGCAGTGCGTTCCTCCTGCACCCAGGTGACCAGCTCCGTCATCAGGCGCGGCGTATCGAAGGGCGAGGCTGCCTGGAAAACAATGCCGATCTGTGCACCGTTCTCATCGAGAGCGACGACGCTGTTGGAGGTGGTCTTGTAGTTGCCGCGATGCCATGCGTCCTTCTCGCTGTAAACGAGCAGTTCCTGATGCAACTGCTTGATGTGGTTTTCGGTGAACGCGATGTCCTGCCACGACGTAAATACCAATTCCATGACTTTCGCGTAGCCAGCCACCTCTTGCTCGTCACGGCTGGTGAAGTTCTGGATTTTCAGGTTGGATAGCAGGTGCTCGACCTCGCGGTCGGATAACTTGCTGCCCTCGATCCGGGTGGACGAGCCTATGCTCTCGATTGTGGCGACGCGGAGCAGGGCCGACAGACGATCAGGCGCGAGCGTACCCAAGGCGCGCCAAGCGCCTTTGAATTCATCAATCCGGGCGATCAGTGACAGGATGTCCGGGGTGATCTGGATTGTATCGGCTCTAATCATGAAACCAATAATACACCCAATTACACCCATTTAAGAATCATTATCCAGAACCACACCCATTAACACCCAAAAGATAGCGACACCGTACTAAAAGGTATATATTTGCCTGTTGTATAAATAATAACTATTAGTCGGCATAAAAATACCGCTTGACGTAACTTGCATTTAATGGCATAAAGTTGAGCGGCACAAAATAACCGCTTAACAGCCTTAACACCAACTAACCGGCACATAATGACCAATGAGCGCGCTACTATTTAATACCCCAGAAGAACTCCAGACCGTACTGGGAGAGCGGCTGCGGCGCTTGCGCCTTGATCGCAATCTGGATCAGCGCAGCACCGCAGAGAAGGCCGGCATCTCTGAAAAAGCGCTGCGCAATCTTGAAGGCGGACGCGGCTCAACCGTGGAGACTTTGCTGCGCGTGTTAAAAGCGCTCGACTATCTTCAGGGCATCGAAATGCTTGCGCCGGAAATCAGCGTCAACCCACTGGAGTTGTTGCGCCAGCCTAAAGTACAGCAACGCGCGCGGCGAGCGTCCAAGCCCCGCAAGGAAAATTAATGGATACCCCAGTCATTGAGGTGCGCATCTGGGGCAAGCGTGTCGGCGCCGTGGCGCCTGACCCGCGCCTGGGCTGTTACGTGTTTGCCTATGACCCCGCATGGAGGCGAAGCGGTATCGAGTTGGCGCCGCTCACCATGCCATTGGCCGACACCCGGCCTACCTTTGCTTTTCCAAATTTGTCCGAGTCCAGCTACAAACGCCTTCCCGGATTACTGGCCGACGCGCTGCCAGACGACTTCGGCAATGCGCTGATTGATGCCTGGATGACCGGCAAAGGGGTGGAAATTCGCCAAGCAGGCAGGCTTGAACACTGCGATTGCAAATGCCATTGCCACAGACTTTGAGCCTCTCTGAACGCGAAAAAATAAAAATGAAAACGGCCCTCGCCCACGAACATCACAAACCCGCAAGCGAGGTGTGGGGCGATTACTAACCGCCAGCGGACAATGCCTCTGGCCGACTCGCCGTAATCTGCCGATAGATCCAGTCCTGCACTTCTGATTCGACCCATCCGGATAAGCGCACCAGTTTGACCTGCCTCGGAAATTCACCCTTCTTGATCTTGTCGTAAATCGCCGTCGTGCCAAGGCCAACCATGGCCTTGACTTGAGGAAGCCGTATCAACCTCAGGTTCATTGAATTACTCCTTGCTTCTGACATGGTCGCTCCTTTGCTTATATTGATCACACGAGCTGAATTGAACATCACCACGGCAGGATTGAGGCGTTGAAATGCGTCCTGCCGGGCCACATTTCGGACGCCATCAAATGCGGACGGAAGTTAGCGTCACGAGCTGGATGCCAACCGACATGCACAAACCAACTCGAAAAAATAATGATTCCGGGCCGCAGCATCTCAAAGCCTGGATGCGTGGCGACCAACTTCTCCTCTGGCCGGAAGAAATCCGTTGCGCGCCGAACGAGTTTTTACGCAGTGCGCTGTTCAACGCGCGCAACCGCAATCAGAAGCGCCGTTATTTGCGGCAGGAAACATTGGCGATCATCGGCAAGGGGCGCATCACCTACACGGGCGAGGAATTGCGGCAGGACGATGCCACGGTCTGGCTGCAATTGATCCAGATAGCCAGCGATACCACGTTGGGCACGCCCGTGGAATTTACGCCATACAGTTTCTGCAAGGCAGTCGGCTGGACACCCTCCGGCGAGACCTACGCCCATCTGCGCAAATGCCTCACGCGCTTGTAGGCCACCGCGCTGGCTTTCTATGCCGAACGCACCAAGCACACCATCTCGCTGTCCATGATCCCGGCCTTTTGCTGGCAGGACGAGAGCACCGGCAAGCCCCTGCCGCGCTACCGGGTCAAGCTCGCGCCGGAACTGGCGGCGCTGTTTCATGGACAGCATTACACCTACCTCCAATGGGCGCAGCGCCGGCAATTGCCAGAAGGTCTGGCCACCTGGCTGCACGGCTACCTGGCCAGCCACAAGCAACCGCACTCGCTTGCCCTCGAAGATATTCAGCGCGCTGCCGACCTCACCATCAGCCGCCACGACAATCTGCGCAGGGTAGTTATAAAGGCCTTGAAGGCGCTGGTGGAAGCAGGATTCCTGGGGTCATGGCAGATCAACGGCAATCATGTTGCCGTCATTCGGCGCTGACTATTGTCGGATGAGTAGGAAAACTATTGGCGTTTGAATAGGGAGATGCCTAAAATCGTTCGATCCGGGATAAAAATCACCACCGGATTACTGCCGCACTATAGGCGTTTGAGTAGGAAGCTATTGGCGATTGAGTAGGGAAACGCGGCTCATAACTTGGCGTATGAGTAGGGGAAAGAATATTCCGCGCAACTCGATTTGGCGTTTGAGTAGGGGTGTATTTTTCTGAAAGCAAGATGCAGCAAGGCTTTCCAGGCGAAGGTGGCAGGTAACCTATTTAACCTATTTATAACCAGCCAGAGCGGTTCATCAGCATGATGGGGGCATCTCTCACCAGAAAGCTCCGCGCCTGATTTCATGGGTGAACTTTCAGAAAGAGGTAAATCTTGTCGTGCATCTTTTCAATTTTCAAAAATAAAACGGGAGGACGAAAGCCCTCCCGACATTTCTTCTTAACCCCTTCTTGCTTCAATCCGTCCTGTAAATCGCAAGACCATTCTCGGTAGCACTGATAAAGTGTCGTATACAGAAGCGTCTCTTCCCATTAACATCGGGCTGCCTTGATGCGAAGTGAGTTGATCGCGAGCGGCATCAATCATTTCTTCCTCATCAAAAATACCCGGCACATCAAGCCGCCAGCACTTATTGCTCTTGTCAAAGATCACAAACTGGGACATGGCAGCTAAAATTGGAAATACTACTCCGTCAGATACTGTAACCTCTCCTTCCGCTCGCACCACTTGTCGGCTAGTTTCCTTCAGGTATTTACCATGCCATTTCTGATGATGACGCCATTTCAGATACTCTTCCCAGCCCACCCCAGCCATGTCTATAAAGTATTTATAACGTTGGGTTGCGTGCTTGCGCTCATCGTCATTTTCGCTTTTGTCTTTAGCGATAAAGTCATTCTCAAAATCAACCAAGCAGTATGCACGATTCTTGTATGATTTTAAGCGTGCCTGCGCGACATTACGTTTGCTTTGAGGAAGCAATTTTTCTGGCATCATCACCCACAACACCTGCAACAACTTTAATGTATCGACATACTGATCACCTATGTCGGTTTCACTACGGCTCAAATCGAGCTTAGGAAATTTTTTCTTAAAGCTGACATCAAGTTGTTCAAAATACTGTTTCTTACCTGCCATTGACAACCGCTGAATATTTGTCGACGTGTTGCGGGCAATAGCTGTCTCGACAATAAATTCATGGTCAGGGTCAATGATGAATTCTACGCGTGCGTGAAATTCTGGAACATATTCATTTGTTGCATTCAAGTCGGAGAGATATCTGCGAATCTCGCCCTGAGTTTGCGCGCCGTTAATTATTGAGCCTCGCTTTATTCGAACCAGTTTTTTATCATCGTCGATACTGATATCCGTGGCGCAAACGGTAATGCCACTCGACAATTGGATAAATCGTTCGGGCCTGTCGGATAGCGTATCTCCGATTGCAACGTGCACCTGACTTCGACGTTTTCCAGGATGCTCCGGCACATAACTCCGAAGGTTAGCTTCCGTATCAAGTTTTAGGAGCTCCGGAACTGGGATGTTGGCAAAGTAGCTTTTTGCGCCACTTTCCTTTTCTTCCGGCGAGGTGAGATTGCGTATGGATTCGTAGCGGAGTACCACAGTACCCTCGCTACTCAGTTTTTGAGTAGTCATATTTACAGTCCTTATTTTTGAACCTGTTGTACAGAGCGCATGACACCTGCCATGACCCCAAACAGAGTTCGGGGCGAAGAATACGCGCTTACAAAGTGACGGTCAACCAGAAATTTCTGGCTGGAGAACGGGGCAGGCTTGCACTATTGCATTGTTTGCGGGCAAGTGACGGTTTAACCCCATGGCTTGATAACTTCCAAACGGGAGTAGTCGAGTGCCTTTGGGGCCAGCATCGTATTACTTCCCCGCAACCCCGCCAACCCTTGTTTGAAAAACTGCCATGCGCAATTTCACAAAAGCTAAGCGAACTAATTTTGTGATACATTTTGCCTGACTGATTCATCCAGGAGAATTCATGGCGGACTTCATCGAGCGCATTTTGATCCTTGCCAAGACTTACCCATCGCCCAGCGCGAAGTATGTCGAGACTTCCTGTGTGGCAGGCATCAATGAGCAAGGGCAGCTTCGTCGCTTGTATCCTGTGCCGTTTCGGCTTATCGAGGAAGGCCAGCAGTTCAAAAAATGGCAATGGGTCAGTGCGCGGGTAAAGAAATCGAATAACGACAACCGCCCGGAAAGCCACCGGATTTATGTGGATACCATCGAATGCGATGCGGAGCCGCTCTCGACGAAAAACAATTGGGAAGAGCGATGGGCATGGATTGATCGCCTGCCCGCTTTCACGAATTTCAAGGATATAGATGGCGGCAGAGAAAAGGCTTTGGTAAGCCTCGCTTTGCTTCGCCCCAAGCGCGTCATCAGCCTAGACATTATGCCTGCGCGCAACCCGGACTGGACGGACGATGAGCGGGCAAAGCTGTTGCAGGAGCAGATGCAGGGCAGCTTGTTTGATGAGGCGGAGGCGAAACGCCAGATACGGGAGTTAAAGAAAATCCCGTTTGATTTTTATTACCGCTATGTTTGCGACACCCCGGATGGCGAGCTCGAAGAGCGGCATAAGATTGTTGACTGGGAGATTGGCGCGCTTTACTGGAAGTGCCTGCGCAGCCACAGCAAGGAATGGGAAATTCCCTTTCGGGCAAAACTTGAGGGAGAACTGACCGGGAAAAATCTGATGTTCTTGATGGGTAACCAGCACCGTTTTCAGGATCAATGGCTAATCATCAGTTTGATCTACCCGCCTATGCAAAAGCCAATCCAAAATCCGCAGGCGCCTTTGTTCTGACCTCGTCAACACGGATGTGAGATACGCGTATTCCGCTTTGCTGCTTGACCGCATCGGCCACCATCGAGCGATGGCAATAATTGAAGTCGGCCTCGAAGCAAAGTAGCGCACAGTTTGAAGAGGTTGCCAGTGTCGCCAGCTCTTCGATGGCATCTTTTTGCGTTTTGAGGTATTTCAAGAATCCCTCTTTGTAACACTGCCAATCAGCATCAGCACGGTAACGATCACGAATCGGTTTCGGGCAGCCGAGGTCTGCGAGATGCGTATATTCCAACCCACTCATATTGAGGGCTGCGGTCAGTATTTTCTTTGAAAAGCCCGGTTTGCGAGAAAGCGGCAACTCACGCACATCAACCACGGTTTCGATGCCGTGTTCCTTAAGCAGCATGAAGAATTGCTCAATATCAATACCTTCATAGCCAATTGTGTAGATTGTCATAACCCTGCCTCTCCCGTTAACCCGAAGTTTAACGGAGTTTTAACGCTTCATAAACCATGATCTTTGCAGTGACAAGATAGGCAGATTTCTCATGCCGCCGAACGAGGCATCGGTGGCTCCCCCATCCTCCCCAGCCACCCCCACAAAACCTTAACCGCCAACCAGTAAGCATAAGCCGTCGCTGGTGCCATATCTCGGTGATACTTCCAGAACGCGATCACCTGCCGCTTGCCGATCTGCTCGATGCCGGTCAACCGGAATTCTGCCTGCATCCAACTGGCCATAATCACCAGCCGATCCACCTGCTGCCGCCGGTTGGTTTTTCCACCATGGGCGACATACACATGCGCCCTGCGCCGTATCTGCTCAGCCAAGGTAGGCATTGGTCACCTCGATG
>CXWL01090695.1_pt1 | contig 10956 bp, 10 predicted proteins | sample 590931 | NCBI WGS metagenome assembly CXWL01 (sample SAMEA3498368, study PRJEB10139) | groundwater metagenome | biome: water well; material: biofilm material | place: Germany | collected 2015-04-27 | reverse complement strand
GGGTTGCATAACGACCTGTTTGAGGCATGGAACGTTTTCAACGTCGACTTGAGCGATGAAGCCAAGATCACCGAGTACGTATCCAAGCGCGGTGTGGACCGCAATAAATTTGCCGCGGCCTACAATTCTTTCTCGCTGCAAAGCAAGGTGGCGCGCAGCAATCAGCTGGTGCAAAGCTTCGGCATTCGCGGCACGCCCACCATCGCGGTGGATGGCAAGTACATCATCACCGGGCTGGAGCCGCAGGAATCCATCCGCGTGCTGAATGAAGTGATTGATATTGCACGCAAGGAGCGTCGCGCAGGCAAGCATTAATGCGCGTTGTCGTGAGTGGCGCGTCGGGTGGCATCGGTTTGGCCCTCGCGCGCCATTATCTTGAGCGCGGCGCGACCGTCGCCGCCTTCGCCAGAAGAGGCGAATTGCTGCAAACCCTCGCCGCCGAATTCCCCGGCAAAGTTTATTGCTACCCGCTGGATGTGCGCGATGCGGCAGCTATTCAGCATGCGGCGAGTGACTTCATGACGCATGCCGGTGTGCCCGACGTCGTCATCGCCAATGCCGGCGTGAGCGTCGGCACGCTCACCGAGTATGTTGAAGATGAAGCGGTGTTCCAGCAAGTCATGGACATCAACGTGCTCGGCATGGTGAAAACCTTCCAGCCTTTTTTGGTTGCTATGCGGCAAGCCGGGCACGGAATGCTGGTCGGCATCGCCAGCGTTGCCGGGTTTCGCGGGCTGCCCGGCGCGGGTGCTTATTCCGCTTCCAAAGCTGCGGTCATCTCGTATCTGGAATCGCTGCGCGTGGAGATGCGCGGCAGCGGTATCAAAGTGGTGACCATTTGTCCCGGTTACATCAGGACGCCGATGACCGATATCAATCCGTATCCGATGCCCTTTATTCTGAAGGCTGATGATGCGGCGCGGCGCATGGCGCGTGTTATCGAGCATGGCACCTCGTTCGCCGTCGTGCCATGGCAGATGGGTGTGGTGGGCTGGGTGTTGCAGCGCTTGCCGAACTGGTTGTTTGACCGGTTGTTCGCCAACGCGCCGCGCAAGCCGCGCGGCCTGATCTAGGGTTATGCAGCGACTGTACAAACGATTCCTCAAAGGCGGTGTGCCGGAATATCTGGCGCGCTATTACTGGTGGGCGTATTTGTGGGAGAAGAGCATCTGGTTCTTCGATCATCAGCCCGTTATCAATGCCATCCTGTTCGGTCAATACGACAAGCTGCTTAAAAAGACGCTCGCGTATGTTGAAAGAAAACCCGGCTCGAAGTTGTTACAGCTCACTTGCGTCTATGGCAAGCTCACTCCGTCGTTGCTGCACCACACCGGAAACGAAGTACATCTGTGTGATGTGGCGGTGGGCCAATTGAAATTGGCGCGCAGCAAGACGCGGGACGTGGCTGACCGCTGTCTCTTGGCGCGCATGAATGCGGAGTCTCTGGCTTATACCGGGGAAGCGTTTGATCAAGTGATCCTGTTTTTTTTGTTCCATGAACTGCCGGTCAAAGCACGACAAAACACTTATAACGAGATCGCACGGGTGGTGAAGCCGGGAGGCTCGGTGCTGATTACGGAATACGGCTCGTCACCGCATAATCACTTGCTGTATCGCATTTGGCCGTTCCGCTGGGTGTTCGGACATCTGGAACCTTTCCTGCCGGGATTCTGGCAGGAGGATGTCAACGCAAAATTGCTTGAAGCGCTACACAAGCAGGGCAAAGACTTGGCGGGAGAACCGCATGTCGAACATTGCTTTGCCGGGTTCTATCGCGTGATGCGCTTTAACGTGTCGTAGGTGGATTGAAGTTCGGTCGGCGCAATTACATCTGTAGGTCGGGTTTCAACCCGACAACTTCTTCTTCAGGATGTCGTTCAGCTGAGCAGGGTTTGCCTTGCCCTTGCTGGCCTTCATGGTGAGGCCGACGAAGAAGCCGAACAGCTTGTCCTTGCCGCTGCGGTATTCCGCGACCTTGTCTGCATTGCCCGCGATGATCTCGTCCACCAGCGCCTCGATGGCGCCGCTGTCGGAGACCTGCTTCAAGCCTTTCGCTTCGATGATGGCATCTGCGTCACCACCTTCCGCCCACATCGTGCGGAACACTTCTTTCGCGCCGGAGTTGGAGATGGTGTCGTCCGCGATGCGCTTCAGGATGCCGCCCAATTGTTGCGCGGTGATGGGTGATTGCGCCATGTCGAGGCCATCGCGATTCAACTGCGCATTCACTTCGCCCATGATCCAGTTGGCGCACAGCTTGGCAACTGATTCCCCTCTCCCTCCGGGGTAACCAGCGACTTGCCCGCTTGCGGGCTTAGTCGAATGGCTAGTAGTTTCATCAGAGGGGCTAGGGGTGGGGGAAGAGGCCATGAGCACAGCCTCAAAGAAATCCGCCATCTCGCGCGAGGAAGTGAGGAAACGAATATCGGGAGATGACAGTCCGTTGTCTCCACCGAGTTCGATCATAAACCGTGCATATTTTTGCTGCGGCAACTCCGGTAGCGTGGCACGCACTTGTTCGAGCATCGCCGGTGTAATGTCAAGCGGCAACAGATCGGGGTCAGGGAAGTAGCGGTAGTCGTGCGCGTCTTCCTTGCTGCGCATCGCGCGCGTCTCGCCGGTATCGGGATTGAACAGGATGGTGGCCTGATGAATCTTGCCGCCATTCTCGATGGTGTCGATCTGCCATTGCACTTCGTAGTCGATGGCCTGCTGCATGAACTTGAACGAGTTGAGATTCTTGATTTCGCGGCGCGTACCCAGCGGCGCGCCGGGCTTGCGCACCGACACGTTCACGTCGCAGCGGAACGAACCTTCCTGCATGTTGCCATCGCAGATGCCGATCCAGCGCACCAGTGTATGCAAAGCTTTGGCATAGGCCACCGCTTCGGCGGCGGAACACATATCCGGCTCGGAGACGATCTCCAGCAGCGGCGTGCCGGCGCGATTCAAGTCGATGCCGGTGACGCCCTGTGAATCGCCGTGCACCGATTTACCCGCGTCTTCTTCCAAGTGGGCACGCGTGATGCGCACGGTTTTTTCGTAGGTCTGCAGTCCTGAGCTTGTCGAAGGGCCGGAAAGCGGCTCGACCTGGATGGTCAGTGCGCCTTGCCCCACCACCGGCAGGTCGAACTGGCTGATCTGGTAGCCTTTGGGCAGGTCGGGGTAGAAATAATTCTTGCGTGCGAATACCGAGCGCGGTGCGATGTGCGCGCCAGTTGCCAAGCCAAACTTGATGGCACGCTCTACCGCACCTTTGTTCAGTACCGGCAACACGCCCGGCAAGGCGATGCTCACCGCATCGGCTTGCGTGTTCGGTTCTGCGCCGAACGCGGTCGATGCGCCGGAGAATATCTTTGTGTTGGTCGAGAGCTGGGTGTGCACTTCCAGTCCGATAACGGTTTCCCAAGTCATGTCTTTTCCTTACAGCCCTTGCGGCGCGCGGCTGTGCCAGTCGGTCGCCAGTTGATATTGGTGCGCCACATTCAACATGTGCGCCTCGTCGAAATAGTTGCCGATGATCTGCAAGCCCACCGGCATATTGTTTGCGCCGAAGCCGCAGGGGATGGACATGCCGGGCAGTCCGGCAAGATTCACGGCGATGGTGTAGATGTCGGACAGGTACATCTGCACCGGATCGTCGCCTTTCTCGCCCAGCTTGAATGCGGTGGAGGGCGAGGTCGGCCCCATGATGACGTCGCATTGCTTGTACGCTTCGGTGAAGTCCTGCGCAATCAGGCGGCGTATCTTTTGCGCCTGCAGGTAATAGGCATCGTAATAACCGTGGCTCAATACATAAGTGCCGATCATGATACGGCGCTTCACTTCCGCGCCGAATCCCTGCGCACGGCTCTTCTCGTACATGTCGGCGAGGTCGCTGTATTCCGGCGCGCGGTAACCGTAGCGCACGCCGTCGAAGCGCGACAGGTTGCTGGAGGCTTCCGCCGGAGCCAGCACGTAATACACCGGCACGGACAGTTTGGAATTCGGCAGGCTGATCTCGACGATGGAAGCGCCAAGTTTTTTGTATTCGACGATGGCGGCTTCGACAGCCTTTGCCACGTCGCCTCCTAGTCCTTCGGCGAAGAACTCTTTGGGCAAGCCAATGCGCAGTCCATTGAGAGGCTTTGCCAAATCGCGCGCGTAATCTTCTTTTTCACGTTGCAACGAAGTGGAGTCGCGTTCGTCGAATCCGGCCATCACGTTCAGCATTAAAGCGAGATCTTCCGCGCTGCGCGCCATCGGGCCGGCCTGATCGAGGCTGGAGGCAAAGGCAATCATGCCGTAGCGCGACACCACGCCGTAAGTGGGTTTCAAGCCGGAAATGCCGCACAGCGCAGCGGGTTGGCGAATGGAGCCGCCGGTGTCGGTGCCGGTCGCGGCAGCACATAGCCGCGCAGCGACGGCGGCAGCTGTTCCGCCGGAACTGCCGCCGGGTACGCGCGCTGTGTCCCACGGGTTTTTCACCGCACCGTAATGCGAAGTTTCGTTGGACGAGCCCATGGCAAATTCGTCCATGTTGGTCTTGCCGAGGTTCACCGCACCCGCGTTGTTGAATTGCGCGATGACGTGCGCGTCGTAAGGCGACACAAAGTTGTGCAGCATCTTCGAGCCGCAAGTGGTGAGCCAGCCTTTGGCGCAGAAGATGTCTTTCTGGGCAAAGGGAATCCCGGTCAGCGCTTCGGCCTTGCCTGCCATGAGGCGGGCATCGGCCTCGCGTGCCTGTTGCAGCGAGGTTTCCGGGTTGACCGTGATGAACGCATTGAGTTCGGGATTGAGCTTTGCGATGCGTTCAAGATAGAGCCGCGTCAGTTCGACGCTGGAGATCTTTTTGGCGCGCAACGCCGCGCCCAGTTGTGTGAGGCTGGAATGAATCATGTGGGCTTACTCGATGACCTGGGGAACCAGATACAGACCGTGTTCCACTTGCGGGGCGATGGCTTGGAAAGCCTCGCGCTGATTGGTTTCGGTGACATTGTCCTCGCGCAGACGCTGTGCCAGATCTTGCGCATGGGACATCGGTTCAATGCCTTTGGTATCGACCGCCTGCATCTGGGCGATGAGGCCGAAAATGTTGGACAATTGGGCCTGGGCAGTTTTGATCTCGGATTGGCTCATCGCCAACCGAGCCAGGCGCGCCACTTTCTCAACATCCTGGGTGCTTAAAGACATAGCAAAATATTTATTCAAATAAGGCTGATAGGTTATCATACGTCGCCTAAATTCGGCATCTCTATTCAGACTACGGGACACATCATGTTTGGTTACTTCAACGGCTATTTTTCCAACGACCTTGCCATCGACCTCGGTACTGCAAACACACTGATCTGGTTGCGCGGACATGGCATCGTATTGAACGAGCCGTCCGTGGTGGCGATCCGCCAGGAAGGCGGCCCCAATGGCAAAAAGATCATCCAGCAAGTCGGCCTGGCAGCAAAGCAAATGCTGGGCCGTACTCCCGGCAACATTACCGCCATCCGCCCGATGAAGGATGGTGTGATCGCCGATTTTACGGTCACCGAGCAGATGCTCAAGCAGTTCATCCGCCGCGTGCACAAATCCAGTATCTTTACCCCCAGTCCGCGCATTGTAATCTGTGTGCCCTGTGGCTCCACTCAGGTTGAGCGCCGTGCCATTCGCGAATCTGCTTACGGTGCCGGCGCACGCCGCGTGGAATTGATCGAGGAACCGATGGCAGCCGCGATCGGTGCCGATCTGCCGGTGGAAGAAGCAACCGGCTCCATGGTGGTCGACATCGGCGGCGGCACAACCGAAGTGGGTGTGATCTCGCTGGGCGGTGCGGTGTACTCCGGTTCAGTGCGTGTCGGCGGTGACAAATTTGACGATGCCATCATCAATTACATTCGCCGCAATTACGGCATGCTGATCGGCGAAACGACCGCCGAACAGATCAAGAAACAGATCGGCTCCGCCTTCCCCGGCAGCGAAGTGCGCGAGATGGAAGTGAACGGGCGCAACCTCGCTGAAGGCGTGCCGCGCAGCTTCACCATTTCCAGCAACGAAATCCTCGAAGCATTGACCGATCCGCTCAACAGTATCGTCAGCGCGGTGAAAACCGCATTGGAACAGACACCGCCGGAACTGGGCGCAGATATCGCCAGCAAAGGCATGGTGCTGACCGGCGGCGGCGCGCTGCTGCGCGATCTGGATCGCCTGTTGATGGAAGAGACCGGGCTGCCGGTGGTGATCGCCGATGATCCGTTGACTTGTGTAGTGCGCGGTTCCGGCAAAGCTCTGGAGAGTATGGACAAGTACAGCAACATCTTCACCAGCGACTAACCACCCCGATAATTTTGGAAGACACCCGCACGCTACGCTTTTTCAATCGCGGTCCGAGTGCGGTCGCGCGTTTGGTGTTCTTCACCGTTCTGTCGCTGTCGCTGTTGTTTGTGGATGCGCGGTTCCAATACCTGGAATCCACGCGTCAAGTCATCGCCGTTATCATCTATCCTCTCCAGCGGTTGACCGCACTGCCCGGCGAAATCTGGGGCGGTATCGGTTCGTATTTTTCGTTGCAGCGCCACCTGATCGCCGATAACGAGCAGTTGCATCAACAGCATGATGCCGACGCCGCACAGTTGCTGCAACTGCAAGCCATTCAGGCCGAGAACGTGCAGTTGCGAGCTTTGCTGGAAGTTAAACAGAGTGCCGCCTACACCATGCAGCTGGCACAAATCGTTTACATCGAGCGCGATATCTTCAAACGCAAGTTGTTGGTGGACAAGGGCACTCAAGCGAATGTGCAGCCCGGCCAGGCCGTGGTAGACAACAGCGGTGTGGTCGGGCAGGTGACGCGAACCTATCCCTGGTTATCCGAGGTGACGCTGGCGACCGACAAGGACAACGCTATCCCGATCCAGATCGTGCGTAATGGCCTGCGCGCAGTGGTGTTCGGCTCGGGCAACATCAGCGAGTTGGAGTTGCGCTACCAGCCGGTCAGCGCGGACATCGAGGTCGGGGACGAACTGGTCACCTCCGGTATGGATGGTACTTATCCCCCTGCGCTACCCGTGGCAAAAGTCATCAGGGTCGAGCGCGATCCCGCCTATCCTTTTGCCAGCATCGTGTGTGCTCCGCTGGCAGGGGTGGATCGGCATCGCACTCTGCTGATCGTTTCCGGTGTGCCGCCATTGACGCAACGCCCCGTGTCGGAAACCGGCAACCAGGATCCGCAACGCATTAAAAAGAACACCAAACGGAGCAAGCCTTGAGATACGACCTGGCCAGGGATCGGGAATTTATGTTGCCCGCGAGCCGCGGCTTCATCCTGTTATCGTTATTGGTCGCGGTGTTGCTTGAATGGTTGCCTTGGCGCGGGTGGGCACTGGTGTTGCGTCCGGATTTTGTCGCTCTCGTGCTGCTGTACTGGTGCACGCATAAACCTCACCGCGTCGGCATCGGTATCGCATGGATGCTGGGCATCTTCGTGGATGTGGCGGATGCCAGCCTGTTTGGGCAACATGCACTGGCCTACAGCGTGCTCGCTTTTGGCGGTCTCGTGTTAAATCGCCGTGTGCAGATGTTCAGCTTGCGCGAGCAATCCGTGCATGTGTTCGTGCTGCTGCTGGCCAGTTACGCCGTGTATGCCCTCGTGCACTGGCAGGTGCGCGGCTATGTGGCGTGGGAATTCTTTCTGGGCAGCGTAACTTCCGCGTTGTTGTGGACTCCGCTCACGCTGCTGTTGCAGACTTTGCGCCGGCCCCGCCGCGATCCGAACGAGCTATGACGCGCAAGATCGAGCTGAAAGACCATCAGCGCGAAATCTACTTCTTCCGTCTGCGGCTGTTTTTGAGCCTGGGTTTCGTCGGGCTGCTGCTGCTCATCCTGCTGCTGCGGTTCTTTTATCTGCAAGTGCTGCGGCATGATTATTTCGAGACGATGGCCGAAAGCAATCGTATCTATGTCGTGCCCATCGTGCCGAATCGAGGCGTCATTACCGACCGCAACGGCGTGGTGCTGGCGCGAAACTACGCCGGTTACACGCTTGAAGTTAACCCGGATAAGATCGCCGATATGGGCGCGGTGTTCGCCGAGATCGGCAAGCTGGTCGAGATCAAACCCAAAGACCTGCGGCGTTTCAAGAAACTGATGTCGGAACGGCGATCCCTGCAAACTTTGCCCATTCGCACCCGCCTCACAGATGATGAGGTAGCCCGCTTTGCCGCGCAGCGCTACCGATTCCCCGGCGTGGAGATAAAAGCGCGTTTGTTCCGCGAATATCCCTACACCGAGGTAACTTCTCATTTGCTGGGCTACATCGGGCGCATCAATCAGCAGGAGATCGACCAGCTGGAACAGGCAGATAAAGCCACGAATTATCTGGGCTCGGATTACATCGGCAAGACCGGCATCGAGCAGCGCTATGAGAATGAGATGCATGGTGTAACGGGGTTCGAACAGGTCGAAGTGGATGCGGGCGGCCGCGCGGTGCGCATGTTGTCGCGCACCGCGCCGCAGTCCGGCAGGAATCTGACGCTGACACTGGATGCCAAACTGCAGGAAGTGGCGGTGCGGGCTTTCGGCGATTATCGCGGAGCCCTGATCGCCATCGACCCCAGCAACGGGGAAGTGCTGGCTTTCATCAGCAAGCCCGGTTATGACCCCAATCTGTTCATTGACGGTATCGATACAGAGAGTTGGGAGGCGCTTAACAACTCACCCGATGTGCCGCTCAATAATCGCGCACTGCGCGGTCAATATCCCATGGGCTCCACCATCAAGCCGTTCATGGCATTGGCCGGACTGCATTACAACGCACGATCTCCGGACCATACCATCAGTGATCCGGGCTATTACACCCTGCCCGGCAGCAGCCACCAGTATCGCGACTGGAAGGCAGGCGGACATGGCCGGGTCGACATGTTCAAATCCATCGTGGTGTCGTGTGACACCTACTATTACGGGCTGGCGACCGAACTGGGCATCGATCGCATGCACGACTATCTTGATCTGTTTGGCTTCGGCAAGAAAACCGGTATCGATATGGAGGGGGAGGTATCCGGTTTGTTGCCTTCAACCGACTGGAAGACGAAGCGCTATCAGCAAATATGGTATCCGGGCGATACGGTATCCGCCGGCATCGGCCAGGGCTACCACCTGGTCACACCGCTACAGATGGCGTTCGCCACCGCGATACTGGCCAACGATGGCGTGGCATATCGCCCGCATCTGGTGAGGGAGATACAGCACGCAGCCGATGAGCCACAGCCCGCCGCGCAGCCGATATTCGACCTGCACATCCCGCCGGGGCACCTGTCACTGGTGAAGCGTGCGATGGCAGAGGTAATAAAGCCGGGCGGCACGGCAGTCGGCGCATTTTACGGGGTGCAATATCCGGTGGCCGGCAAGACCGGCACGGCGCAAGTAATCGCCATGAAACAGGGTGAGAAGTATGACGAGAAAAAGGTCTCCGAATATAATCGTGACCATGCTTGGTTCATCGCCTTTGCGCCTGCCGACAAGCCGCGCATTGCACTGGCCGTATTGGCAGAAAACGGCGGGCACGGCGGCTCCACTGCCGCGCCCATAGCGCGTAAAGTGCTGGATTATTACCTGCTTGGCAAGGTGCCAACACCGATACAAAAGGTAAACGATAACGCTGAAGCGGAACTCGACTGATATGCACCTGAGACAACTCAAACAGCGTTTCATGCTGCATCTGGACCCCGTGCTGTTGTACGGGCTGGGAGCGCTGATGTTGGTCAGTCTGCTGGTTCTGTACAGCGCGACCGACGGCAACTGGATGCGCGTGTTTTCGCAATTCGTCAATATTCTGGCCGCATTCGCTGCTCTGTGGATCATCGCCAATATGCCCCTGCATTATTTGATGCGCATCGCAGTGCCGATGTATGTATTTGGGATGGTGTTGCTGATCGGCGTTGCACTGTTTGGCGAGATCAGCCACGGCGCGCGGCGCTGGCTTAACCTCGGCGTGGCGACTATCCAGCCTTCCGAATTGATGAAGATCGCGGTGCCGTTGATGATGGCATGGTACTTTGAGAAACATGAAGCCACGCTGACATGGAAGAATCATTTGGTGGCCGCGTTGCTGTTGCTGATGCCCGTTGCGCTGATCGTGCGCCAACCCGATCTGGGCACTTCCATTTTGATCGCCGGAAGCGGTTTCTATGTGCTGTTCCTTGCCGGCCTGAGCTGGCGTTTGATGGGCATCATGTTCATTGGCGCGCTCGCCAGTGCACCCTTCGTGTGGTCCATGTTGCATGATTACCAGCGCCATCGCATTATGATGCTGCTCGATCCTTCGCAGGATGCACTGGGCAAGGGCTATCACACTATCCAGGGCATGATCGCTGTCGGTTCCGGAGGCGTGCTGGGCAAGGGATACATGCAAGGCACGCAGACTCATCTGGATTTCTTGCCGGAGCGCAGCACTGACTTTATCTTCGCGGTTTTTTCCGAAGAGTTCGGCTTTCTCGGCAATCTGATCCTGCTCGGGCTGTACATTTTCATCATTGGACGCGGCTTCATTATCACCGCCAATGCCTCCACCTACTTCACGCGTTTGATGGCGGGCAGTATCACACTCACTTTCTTTACTTACACCTTCGTCAATATGGGCATGGTCAGCGGCATTCTGCCGGTGGTCGGTGTGCCGCTGCCGTTGGTGAGTTATGGCGGCACCTCCATGCTCACATTGATGCTCGGCTTCGGCGTGATGATGAGCATTCACACGCATCAACGATTAGTCAAAACCTGAGGGAACATGATGAGCAAAAATATTTTATGGATGTTGGGCGGCGTCGTGTTGTTGGGCGCGTGCTCGAGTACTCCGCCGCGACAGCAGACCAAGCAAGGCGCAGCCGCGCCCATCGTCGATTTGCGCACGGGTGGCAGTGTGCGGCAGTCAGCAGCACCGACATCCGCCACGACGGGCGGCGGCTACTTGGCGGGTGACGGTCCCGGCGCAGATGCCCC
>CXWL01113827.1_pt1 | contig 10958 bp, 12 predicted proteins | sample 590931 | NCBI WGS metagenome assembly CXWL01 (sample SAMEA3498368, study PRJEB10139) | groundwater metagenome | biome: water well; material: biofilm material | place: Germany | collected 2015-04-27 | reverse complement strand
CCCCACCACATTGATCGCTGGTTGCAGGTCCGCCAGGGCACGAAATACACCAAGCACGCTGGCCGCACCGCACATATCAAACTTCATTTCGTCCATTTCAGCGGCTGGCTTGATGGAAATACCTCCACTGTCGAAAGTGATGCCTTTTCCCACCAGCACGACCGGTGCCGCAGCCTTTGCCGCACCGCGATAGTGCAACACAATCAACCGTAGTGGCTCAGCAGACCCTTTGGCGACGGCTTCAAATGCCCCCATTCCAAGTTTGGCAACTTCCTTGGGGCCCAGCACATCACACTTGATGCTTGGAAACTTGACCAATGCACGGGCGGCCTGCGCCAAATGGCTAGGGGTAGCATAGTTGGCAGGCCGGTTGCCCCATTCTTTGGCCAGCTCGATTCCCTTGACCACTGCAACGGCCCGATTAAATTCAATTTGCAGCGCTGGATCAAGAGACGCTTTGACGATAGTTTTCTGGATAGCGCGCGCCTCTGGTTTGGTCTTGGTTGCGGTATAGACGTAGGTAACATCTGCCAACGTGGTGATCGCCACACGCATCGCTATTGGAGTTGGTGGTTGCACAAAACACAGAGTGACATGACGTGGTTTGGCTGATTTAATGCTCGCTGCCGACGCAATGACTGCCTTGCGCACGTCCGCAGCAGCGCCATCCCCGACTTGAACCAGCACCAAACGCGTACAGGCAAATCCCGGCGGGCGGTAAATATCGAGCATTTGCCCTGTCTGAGGTGCCAGGTCGCCGGACTTCTTGACCTTGGAGATCAATGTCGACCATCCCTCTTTGCCAGGCTTGAAGCCAGTTGTCAAAAAAACCACCAAAACATCGGTTTTGTCCAGTTTCAAGTTGGACTGGTCAAGCGGCTTGAGTTCAAAGTTCATAATTGCAGGTTTCCTTTGATGCAATGTTATTCCATTCCTCATTACGCAGAGAGCTGTCGCGCAGTTTTGGCGCTACCTTGATTGTTCTGGTCACCGTGGTCATGACCATGACCTTGATACGCACGCTCGGACAGGCGACCCGTGGCAATTTCAACCCTTCTGACGTAACTCAGGTCATGGGCTACACCGTCTTGGCCTACATGCCCACCTTGCTGACCATGAGTCTGTTTATCGCCATCATTGCCACCCTGACGCGCATGTACCGCGACAGTGAAATGGTGATTTGGTTTTGCAGTGGCCGCGGTTTGCTCACCCTGCTTCGGCCTTTGATGCGTTTTGCCTGGCCCATCTTTGCCGTCGTGGCGCTGTTGGCGTTGGTGGTTTTGCCGTGGACCAATCAACGTATTGAATTTCTGAAAGCACAATATGAAAAACGGGGCGACCTGGAGCGCATTGAGCCTGGCCAGTTTCAGGAGTCGAGCAACGGGGCCCGTGTGTTCTTTGTGGAGAAGAACCCTCAGGGACAAAGCAACGGCTCCAACGTATTTATCGCCTCAACCGAACGTGGCCGTGAGACCGTGACTTCAGCGCGCAGCGGCCGCATTGAAACGTTACCGCAGGGCCAATTTCTGATGTTGAGCCATGGACAACGGCTAGAGAGCATGCTGGGCACTTCCGACCTGAAAGTCAGTGAATTTGAGGTTTACGGAGCACAGATCAGCACCGAGGTTTCCAGTGCGGCAACCTACATTCCGATCAATACTCTGCCCACGCTGACGTTGCTCAAAAATCTGACCGCAATCAGTTTAGGTGAAATTTCTTGGCGACTGGGCCTGTTGCTGGCGGCTATCAACTTTGTCTTCATTGGCATCGCTGTTTCCAACGTGAATCCGCGCGTCAACAAAAGCGTCAACCTGATATTTTCTCTGTTTACTTTTGTACTTTATTACAACCTGCTCAATTTGGGACAAAACTGGATTGCGTCTGGAAAACTCAGTTTTTCGGTCACGCTCTTGGCCTTGCACGGCAGTGTTTTTATTCTGGTCACTCTTTGGTTGACCAAGGGACACAACAATTGGCACTGGCGCAACCTGGTTAAAGCAAGATTTGACATGGTCAGGATGTCAAAATGAAAACTCTGCGTCGGCTGATCTTCGGTGAGATTGTCCGGTCTGTGGCCTTTGTCACGCTGGGCTTTTTATCGTTGTTCTTTTTCTTTGACCTGGTTGAAGAGGTTCAATCCGTTGGCCGCCACGGCGCAGCGGGCTACACACTGGTGCAGGCCTTGACTTACGTCGCCTTGATGATTCCCAGCCACCTCTACGAACTGATGCCAATAGCCGTATTGATTGGCACCATTTTTGTCATGGCGAGAATGGCCGAAAGTTCAGAATACACCATCTTGCGGACCAGCGGCCTGGACCCTTGGCGGGCGCTAAAAACCTTGTTAACGCTGGGGCTCAGTTTTGTGATGATGACTTTTGCCATTGGCGACTATGCCTCTCCCATAGCCGATCGCACAGCGCAACTGCTCAAGGCCAGATACACCGGCCGCATCACCGTCGGACAAACTGGGGCTTGGCTTAAAGAAAAGCAGTCTTATGGAACTTACGCGGTCAATGTTGGCGAGCTCGCCTCTGACGGTAGTTTGCGCAGTGTTCGAATTTTCGAGTTTGACAACCGGGGATTGTTGGCATCGGTGACGCAGGCTGAGTCCACCCTGATTGAGGACAATGACAGTTGGACGTTGCAGGGTGTTAGCCGCACCGAGTTTGCAACACCAGGCGGCACCCGTTCCAAAATTGAACGCGCTAGCCTCGACACGTTGCGCTGGCCGAACCGAATTAGTGCCGAAATGGTATCAGCCGCATTGCTCAAACCCGAGCGAATGAACACCATTGACTTGTTTCAGTACATCCGGCATCTTCAAAACAATGCACAAACCGCGCAGCGCTACGAAATCGAATTTTGGAAAAAAGTGTTTTACCCACTTAGCTGCTTGGTGATGGTGGTGCTGGCCTTGCCATTTGCCTATTTGCATTTCCGCTCGGGGGGCATTGCAACCTATGTGTTTGGTGGTGTCATGGCGGGCATCAGCTTCTTTTTGCTGAACAACGTTTTTGGCTACATTGGCAACCTGCAAAACTGGCAACCCTGGCTTACTGCCGCGCTGCCCGGCCTGATGTACTCGTTGCTATCGCTGACTGCGTTCGCTTGGCTGGTGCTCAGACGATAGGTTCGCCCCACTTCAACGACTGAATCAGGACCACTCTACTCATGAATTTGCACCAATTTCGTTTTGTCCAGGAAGCTGTCCGACGTGACCTTAACCTGACCGAAGCCGCCAAAGCCCTGCATACCTCGCAGCCGGGTGTCTCCAAAGCCATCATTGAGCTTGAAGATGAACTGGGCATCGAAATTTTTGCCCGTCATGGCAAGCGACTGAAAAAGGTCACCGAGCCGGGTCAGCAGGTGCTGAAAAGCATACAAGTGATCATGCGCGAGGTCAGCAACCTCAAACGCATAGGCGAACAGCATTGCATGGGAGACAGTGGCACACTTTCTATCGCCACCACGCACACGCAAGCACGTTATTTTTTGCCCGAGCCGGTGGCCAAACTGCGCCTGGCCTTTCCCAAAGTGAACATCAGTTTGCACCAGGGCTCACCTGATCAGGTAGCACGTATGTTGATTGATGAAGTCGCTGAGATTGGCATGGCGACCGAGTCACTCGCCGGTTATGACGAACTGGTGACCCTGCCCTGCTATGAGTGGCAACACGTGCTGGTGCTTCCGATCAGTCATCCCTTGTGCAGCAAGGAACACATCACGCTGGAAGACATTGCGGCAGAGCCCCTGATCACCTACCACCCGTCTTATACCGGTCGAACCAAGATTGATCACGCCTTTGCCACCCGCAAGCTCACGCCCCGCATCGCCCTGGAAGCGATTGACTCAGACGTGATCAAAACCTATGTGCGGCTGGGTCTAGGCATTGGCATTGCCGCAGAATTGTCAGTGCGCGATGTATTGGAAGACGGCATCAAGAGCGGATTGGTGGTCAAGCCCGCAGGTCAGTTGTTTGGCCAAAATGTGGCTCGGGTGGCCTTCAAGCGGGGTGCTTACTTGCGCCAGTTTGTCTACCAGTTCGCCGAGCTGCTTAGCAGTCGGCTTGATCGCCATCTGGTGGCGCGGGCCATGACTGGCGAGATTAATGACTACGAGCTTTGAGAGATTCACAACCATGTCGACACCCATTCTGACTTCCCGGCTTCCGCAAGTTGGCACCACCATTTTTACCGTCATGTCGGCACTGGCGGCCGAAAATAATGCCGTCAATCTGGGCCAGGGTTTTCCTGACTTTGACTGCGACCCCAAGTTGGTGGAAGCCGTGACATACGCCATGCAAAAGGGCTTGAATCAATATCCTCCGATGTCCGGCGTGACATTGTTACGCGAAGCAGTTGCTACAAAAATAAAAGCACTCTACGCACGACAGTACTGCGCTACAAGCGAAATCACCATTACTGCCGGGGCAACGCAAGGAATCCTCACCTGCATTCTGGCGGTCGTCCACCCAGGCGATGAGGTGATCGTGCTCGAACCCTGTTACGACAGCTATGTCCCCAATATTGAACTCGCTGGCGGCGTTGCGGTACNNTGGAACGACTTGGTCGGCTGCCGACATGGCACATCTTGAAAAATTGCTTGCGCCGACTGACGTGCTGTTGATCAGCGATGAAGTCTATGAACACATGGTATTTGACGGCTTACCCCATCAAAGTGCTGCGCTATTTCCAGGTTTGGCAGAGCGCGCCTTTGTTATCTCCAGCTTTGGCAAGACCTACCACGTGACCGGCTGGAAGGTTGGCTATGTAGCGGCACCCGCCGCGTTAACGCAGGAATTTCGCAAAGTCCACCAATTCAACGTATTTACCGTCAACACACCAATGCAATATGCCATTGCCAACTACCTGTCTGACACCGCACCGTACTTGAACTAGTCCGCTTTTTACCAGCAGAAACGCGATCTGTTTCGCGCCGGACTGACCCAAACGCGGTTTAGACTTTTGCCCTGCCAAGGCACCTATTTTCAATGCGTTGACACCTCTGCCATCAACGATATGCCCGAGAACGAATTTTGCAGATGGTTGACCACTGAAATCGGTGTGGCCGCGATTCCAGTGTCAGCTTTCTACGGCAATGGTTTCGACCAGCAAGTAGTGCGCTTCTGTTTTGCCAAAAAGTCAAGCACCCTGAACTTGGCTTTAGCAAAACTTCAAACGCTTTGATTTTTTGCTCCCATTCAAACCCCCATGGATTATTGATAGACTGATAATCCGACAACTGCACGTCACTGCGACACGCGGACATTTAACCCAGGAGAACTGCTATGGCAAAAGGTCAGCAAACCAACAAAATGGTGAAGAAACCAAAAAAGGACACCTCACCACCCAAACCTGTGTCCGCTGATGCAGTCCGCCCGACTGTCACCACCGTCGTCCCCGTGCGCGGTAAGCTTAAAAATGCCGCCCGCTAGTCTGGTTTGAACTCGCTTTACTACGACACATTGCACCTTGCTATTGATCTTATGACGTGAATGAAAAGACCCCTCAAAGCACGTCCACTACAGGGCGCGCTGCCAACTCGTTTCAAGAAGCGACTAAGCGGCCCGAATCGTCCAGACCAAGACACGACAAACAGGATCTCCAGCAACCGATTGGTTGAGGACCTGCGCCATTACCAGGCTGAGCTGGAAATTCAAAACAAGGCGCTGCGCTTTACTCAAACTGCCGCCGAAGGTGCCTATGAGCGTTTTGTCACGCTCTTTTCCAATGTTCCGCTGGCCTTGATGGTGGTTGACGACAATGGCCAAATTCTGGAAAACAACACCAGAGCACTGACCCTGCTCAGGCCGCTCGAAAGTGATCGGCCATTGGCGTATATCTTGCCATTTATCAAACCAGATGACCAGGACAAGGTTCAAATCGGCTTTGCAATTGCGCGAGAACAAGGCGTTTGTGAAATCAATGAGCTTGAGTTCGACGCAGGCTCCAACGGAGTCGTGACGGGCGACTTGCACATAGCGCGCATTGACCACTCCGGCGAGAACATTGTCACCTATATCTGCGCTGTCATTGATCAGGGGCCGCTCCTTAGCCAGCGCAGCGCTCTGCAGGCCAGCACCCATACCCTTGAACAACGCAATGATGACCTCTTGAAAAGCCAGAACCGGTTGGCCAGCATCATCAATTCGTCGCTCGATGCGATCATATGTCTTGACCCACGTCAGCATATTCTTGTTATTAACCCAAGTGCTTGTGCCATTTTTGACTGTTCGCAAGAACAGGCCCTGAGTCAGCCCCTGATTAAATTTTTGCCCGGTGCGGCACAGGTACTGTCACATGGCAACATCTCAAACCCGCTCCAGTTGGGTGAAATGATGGGCATCACGCTGCAAGGCAAAACCGTGCCGCTGGATGTCAGTTTGTCCATTGAACAGCAGCCCAGCGGTCCTATCGTCACCTTGTTTGCGCACGACCTGACAGTTCGAAAAAAAATGGAGTCGCAACGAGTGGCCTTGGAACTGAAGTTGCGTGAATCGCAAAAAATGCAGGCCATTGGCACCATGGCCGGTGGCATTGCCCATGATTTCAATAACATCATCGGTGCCATTCTGGGCAATGTAGAACTCGCCCGGCAAGATATCGCCAGCAACCAGGCTGCCAGCACCAGTCTGAGCGAAATTGACAAAGCCGGTCGGCGTGCCCGTGCTCTGGTGCGTCAGATTTTGACGTTCAGCCGCAACGAGCCTCCGCACCGAATTTCTTTACAACTGGCAGATGTCGTCAACGAGACATTGCGTTTGGTCAAAGTGACGCTCCCCCCCCAAGTGAGTCTGCGAGTGCAGATTGATCCAAACACTGCATCCGTGCTGGCCGATGCCACCCAGATGGAACAGGTCTTGCTCAATCTGTGCACCAACGCAATTCAAGCCATTAACGAACAAACCGGCAGTATTCTGGTATCTCTATCTGATGCACCTGAACAATTTGGCAAATCGGTTCAACTGACTGTAAGTGACACCGGTTGTGGCATGGATGCAACCACACTGGAACACATATTTGAACCCTTTTTCACCACCAAGCCAGTGGGCCAAGGCACGGGTCTTGGTTTGTCTGTGGTGCACGGCATCATGCATGCCCATGCAGGTCAAGTGCAGGTCAGCAGCACGCCTGGTCACGGCAGTCACTTCAGGCTTTTTTTTCCGGCGGCGGATCCACGCACTGCACTGCTCCCCCCCAGTACCATAGGGCCAACCAGCAACATCGGTAGCGGCCAGCGCGTCATGTATGTCGACGATGATGAGGCTCTGGTTTTTTTGGTTAAGCGCCTTTTAACCCGCAAAGGCTACCACGTGATTCCATTTACAGACCCGCGTGCGGCAGCGGAGTCGCTCCAAGTCAACCCCATGCAATGCGATCTGCTGGTGACAGACTTCAATATGCCGGGTTTCAGTGGGGTTGACTTGTTGCGCGCGGTGAAGGCCATTCGCCCAAACCTGACCGTCGCTTTGGCCTCTGGCTACATCACCCCGGAAATCGAACACGATGCGCTGACTGCTGGTGCACACGCCTTGATCCACAAACCCAACGATGTGGAGGAGTTCTGTGACACCGTGCAGCGACTGCTCAGCGTAGGCGCATCGCTTGGTTGATCCGACGGAGATCACCGTTGTGTACGCCGACGACACCCTGTTGGTATTGAATAAACCCTCAGGCTTACTCAGTGTTCCAGGTCGAGGTCCGGACAAACAAGATTGTCTGAGTGCGCGGGTCCGGTCCTGTTACCCAGATGCCCTTGTCGTGCACCGGCTGGACATGGCAACGTCCGGACTGCTGGTCATGGCACGCGGTGTGACAGCACAGCGTCAACTTAGCCACGCCTTTGCCAACCACCATATCCACAAACGTTATGAAGCCATGGTTGATGGTCTTGCCCTTTCTCCAGAATCAAGTCTTGGCGAAGGCTGGCACGACATCAATTTGCCCATTTTTCTCAACTGGAATGATCGCCCCAAGCGGGTCATCGACTTGAACCAAGGTCAACCCAGCACCACCCGATGGCGTTTGCTATCAGCCAACACAGCCACGCATACCAGTCGCCTGGCGCTCGTGCCAGTGACCGGTCGAACGCATCAACTGCGAGTACACATGCTGGCAATTGGACATCCCATACTGGGCGACGCACTTTATGCACCGCCATCAGTCAGGGCCAAATCCGGGCGACTGCTCCTGCATGCCACCCAATTGGAACTGCCACACCCGCTGAGCTTACAACCCCTCTGCTTTCACAGTCCCGCAGCGTTTTAGATCAAACCCGTGCGGTACGCCCCAAGGTGTTGTCAATCAAACGGCCCATTTTTTCGGTGGCGCCTTCAATGGCCTGGTTCAGGTTGGCTCCATGATGTTTCAAAGCCAGTGGTTGATGCCCTTCAAGCCGTGCTTCCAAGGTGCACTGAATACTTTCAGCGGTATTTTTTTTGCCCCCGTTTAAATCACTCAAATGAACTTCAATGCGGGTAATCTGACCGCTAAATCGTGTCAACCCGGCTTTGATGCTGCTGCTGGCCCACTGTGCCATGGCATCGGTGCCTTCAATGTGGTTATCAGTGTGAATCTGGACTTGCATGTTTTTCTCCTTGTAAAGTAAGCACGTTGACCAAAACCAATGATAGTCGCACAGAAGCACAAAACTTTGACACGGCGCAGCAAACCAAACTATGACCCACCATTTATACATTCTTACCGGTGCATCGCGCGGCATGGGATACAGCCTGGCTGAACAATTGCTTAGCCCACACCATTGCCTGTTGTGTATCTCGATTAGCGAGTCAATTACTTTGGCTGATACAGCAGCGCAACTCGGATCCCAACTGATTCAGTGGCGCGCTGACTTGTCAGAACCATTGGTCGTTGCAACCCGGTTAGGACAATGGCTGACAGAGCAGAACCCGCAGTACATTACCGACGCGACCCTGATCAACAACGCCGGAGTTATCCCGCCGATTGCGCCGCTATCTGCTTCTGACCCAACCGAGCTGGCATGCGCCATGCGCGTTGGACTGGAAGCTCCGGTACTGCTGACAGCTACCTTTTTGTCCCGCACCCAACATTGGCGTGCGCGGCGCAAAGTGCTCAATATTTCATCCGGTCTGGGTCGTCGGCCAATGGCCTCGCAGTCAGCCTACTGCGCCGCCAAGGCGGGCATGGACCACTTTACCCGCTGCCTGGCCCTCGATGAAGCACGCATTGCCAACGGTGCCAAGGTTTGCTCACTGGCACCGGGCATCATTGATACCGACATGCAATTGCAATTGCGTAACACCCCGCCAGATGTTTTCCCGGATCAGGCCGGATTTAGCCAGCTCCATCAGACACACCAGCTCACCACACCGCAAGTTGCCGCGCAGCGGGTGCTGGCATTTTTGAACCGGCCAGACTTTGGTAGCCAGCCTGTGGCCGATGTTCGTAACGATTGACTGCATCAAGACATCTAACCCAGTTGGTTGAATCCGGCCATGGGCGTGCGAAAATGCACCATTGAACTGCCGACGGCTCGACGGCACACCCCCCAAGCCGCCTACCCTATTTTTTAAAAACTTGTTCATGACAAATCCAACTCCAGTGGCTGTTTCACCGATTGAAGACATCGTGGCCGACATGCGTGCGGGCCGCATGGTGATTTTGGTTGACGAAGAAGACCGCGAAAACGAAGGCGACCTGATCATGGCCGCCGACCATGTGACCGCCGATTCAGTCAATTTCATGGCCCGTTATGGTCGAGGACTGATATGCCTGACGCTCAGCCGAGAGCGCTGCGAGTTGCTGCAATTGCCTCCCATGACAGCCCACAATGGTGACAAAAAGGGCACCGCTTTCACCGTGTCTATCGAGGCTGCTGAAGGGGTGTCAACCGGCATTTCCGCCGCTGACAGAGCGCGCACCATCCAAGCTGCCGTTGCCAAACAAGCCCAACCCGAAGACCTGGTGCAGCCCGGTCACATTTTTCCCCTGCAAGCCGTGGATGGTGGTGTGCTGATGCGCGCTGGCCACACTGAAGCGGGTTGTGACCTGGCGGCGATGGCGGGGTGCACACCAGCGTCCATGATTTGCGAAATCATGAAAGACGACGGCACCATGGCACGTCTGCCTGATTTGCAGATATTTGCGGCGCACCATGGACTCAAAATTGGCACCATTGCCGATTTGATTCACCATCGCAGTCGCATGGAATCGTTGGTCGAGCACGTGGGGACGCGACTGCTTAACACCGCTTTTGGTGAATTCACTGCACACGCCTTCAAAGACAAAACAGCGCAGGGTGTGCATTTGGCCTTGGTCAAGGGACAATGGGACCCAAGCGATGTCGTGCTGGCACGCGTGCATGAACCACTATCGGTGCTGGATGCGCTGGAAGTGGGGCGCGCCATGCACTCCTGGAGCCTGGATGCCAGCCTGAAGCGGGTCGCCGATGAAGGTAAAGGTGTGGTGGTATTTTTGAATTGTGGCGAGAGCGCCCGTCAATTGCTGGCCCAATTTGACGGCACGGCGCGCGCCAGCCACGGCCCGGAGCGCGGCCGCATGGACTTGCGCTCTTACGGTATTGGTGCACAGATTTTGCGCGAATGCGGAGTGCAAAAAATGCGTTTGCTGGGCAACCCGCGCCGCATGCCCAGCATGACCGGCTACGGGCTTGAAATAGTCGGCTATGTCACCGCGTAAACAAATTTCACAAAACCGGAATAACTCACCATGCTGATCGCTGATCAAGGTACTTTGACTACTACCGACCCTCGCTTAAATGGCAAAAAGTTGACCATTGGCATGGTGCAAGCGCGCTTTAATACCAGTGTTACCGATGCACTGGCCACTGCCTGCAAGGCCGAGTTGCTGGCTTTGGGCGTCGCTGAAAAACATATCACACTGATCCAAGTACCCGGTGCACTGTAAATTCCGGTAGCGCTGTTGGCGATGGCCGAAAAATTGAAATACGATGCC
>CXWL01068951.1_pt1 | contig 10958 bp, 8 predicted proteins | sample 590931 | NCBI WGS metagenome assembly CXWL01 (sample SAMEA3498368, study PRJEB10139) | groundwater metagenome | biome: water well; material: biofilm material | place: Germany | collected 2015-04-27 | reverse complement strand
TCCGAAGGGGGGTAGTCCACCCAGTGTAACTGAAGATGGTATCGCCCCACATCTTGTAGCCTACCATCGCATACATTGTCTGAGTGGAAGCCTTATTCAGGCGTGCCTCAATCCGGTAAGCCCCCTCCCAGGCGGATGGTACCGGAACGCTGATTGACTTGATCCGCCAACTATAATTGCACGTGTTTGTGTACCATCCACTGAACGGGCATGTCCAGCTCAGCGCCCCGACTCCCCCGAAACTGTTCCAACTGACTGTATGTTCTGCGCCAACGAGGACAACATTGCGAGAGAACTCCAGACAACTTCGAAGAGGGTCGGGATAGTACTCTTGCATCACATTCGCCGCCAGAGTAAACCCCCAACCTTCCATAGCCGTATCAAAGTTGTAGGAGAACGTATCTGTGACTGCATTCGGAGAGGCAGCCACGAAGTCGAACAGCGAATCGGCTATGAGTTGCCCAGAATAATCCGGTGGACTTTGAAGGTCCCGGGAAGAGACTGTCGCCGTGAGCAACGCCAGAATCACAATCGAAGATTTCACTGTGCCCTCCCAAAGGGTGTGACTGTTGATAATGTCGTAAGATATCTATGACCGGTGGTTTTGTCAAGGGAATCCTCGGGTGGAAATCAAAACCTCTCCCCTGCCCTCCCCGACGCGGGGAGGGGGATCCACGGCGTGGGGACAGTTCGCTTCGCACGCGACAAAGGTCAGGCGGGCCTGACCGAGCGATAAGACCCTCACCCTGCCCTCTCCCTGACAGGGAGAGGGGGATGACCGGGCTCTACAACAGACTCGCGCGGAGTTCGAGTGTGAGGCGGCGGCCCAATGACGGGTAGTCGCGGTCGGTAGTCGAGAAGCCGAACTGGTCAGGGCGTTTCTGGTCGGTGAGATCCTCGGCAATCAATGATACCCATAAGAAACTGCTGAGGCGGGTTGTTACTGCCACACCGATGGTGTAGACCGCGGCGATCCGTTTCGGGTAGAGGCCCCATATGAGAAGATGGCGGTCGGAGGTGTGGATGAGGTTCAGGTTGGCGGAAAGACCGGGGGTTGGTCTGAAGTCGAGGTCGGCTCGCCATTTGAGATTCGGGACATAATGGGCGGTGATGAATTCGCCCCGGTCGTTGGTTTGGCGGGCGCGCTGATAGACGCCACCAAGCGCCAGGGAGAATGATTCGTACGGACGCAGGGTCACGCCCAGATCGACACCGTGACTGACGAAGCGGTCGATGTTGATGTAGTTGATGGGGGAATCAAGAGGCGATTGGAGTCGGGCGCTCTCGGCGGAGCTGGTGACAAGAATGGGGACGTAGCGAATGAGCGAGTCGACGCGCTGATCGAAATAGGTGACTTCAAATGTATAGCGACGGTCGGGGAAAGCGTACGCGACGCTGGCGACGAGCGTGCGGGAGGTTTCGGGGTTCAATTTCGGATTGCCCATATTGTAGGGTTCGACGGAGAACTGGTCGGAAATGCTGGGGAGCCGGAAAGCGTAGCCGTAGCCGAGCTTGAGGCGCAGTCTATTTGCCGGTGAGAACACAAGGCCGGCGTTGTAGGAGGGCTGGGTGCGTCGATGACGGGTGAACTGAAGGCGGCCGCTGATGTCGACGCGAACAGCGGAGGAGAGTTCATAGGCGAGGTCGCTCCAGAGGTCGAACTGGTTCTGGTCGTGCGACCAGTTGTTGGAAATATAGTCGCCGGACGATTCGTTTCTGACTGAACCGGAAAGCCAGTCGATGCCACCGGACGTGCTGATACGAGTCCGCTGACGCGAGAGCCGTGCGCTGAGACCGGAGGAACGTTTGTAGGTCGTGGATCGATACGAGTAGTTTGAAGCGGCGTTGTCAGGATACATGGTGAAGGTCAGGCGTTTGGATTCGTGAAAGAGATCGAGCTGGAGTTCACCGAGGGCGGGGGTTGCAAGGTGATAGGCGGCATCGACAGAGTAGTTGCGGTCGGTCTGGTTGTCGTGCAGATAGGAGGATTCGGCGCTGTCGAGTTGCGGGCCGGGAGTGCCGAGAGTGTCGGAGAAATAGCGGCCCGAGAGTGAGAGGCAGTGCTGCCCGTCGCGCGAGAGGTAATCGCTTCGCAGCCCGGCGAGCAGGCGTCGTGTGCCGGAGTTGGGGCGGGCGTTGGCGGCGCGTTCATGTTCGATGAAGCTGCCGAGTCCGATTGAGCCGATCCTGCGGGACGCGTCGAGGCGGTACTGGTGGTGGTCGAAGGAACCGTGACGGGTGGTGAATGTGGCACGGTCGGCCAGTGCGGAACGCGTGATCAGGTTGACTACACCGCCGACGGCGTCGGAACCGTAGAAGGCGGATTGGGGACCTTTGAGCAGCTCAATGCGCTCGAACTCGTCGGGGCTGAATTCCCCGAGGGAGAAACCGCCGATGGAATAGTCGCGGACGACGCGGCCGTTGTAGAGCAGGAGCAGGTGACGGTTGAAGGCGCCCCAGTTGGAGAGGGTGGCGACCGAACCGACGCCGGTTGACTGGCGCAGGTCCAGGCCGCCGAGGCCGCTCAAGGCCTGCTGAAAACTGGTTTGTCGGCCGGCGTGATCCATGTTTACGACAGTGGTCGGCCAGACTGATTCGGCGGCGGTGAGGCCGCAGCGGTTGGCGGTGACGACAATGGTGTCGTTTAGAGGGGTGGTGGAAAGGGTGTCGCCTGTGATCTTTTCTGATCGGGCTCCCGTCGCGCCCAGAGTCAGAGTCAGCAGGCCGGAGATGAGCATGCGCCGCATGGTGGACTCCTTTTCTTGCCACGAGCGCAGTCGCAATCATGCGGTAGCCCACGCTTCCGGCAAGATATGTCATGATATGACCTCGGCAGGTTTCCTGACTTGCGGCTTCAAACCTCTCGCGAGCGCCTTCCCCGTGCGATCACAGGTGGCCAAATGCCGCGAGGTAGCCAAAATACAGTAGCGGGGCTGTGACGGACTCTCACCGTCTTCCCTATTACCCGTCCGTAATGGACGGCACCGAAGCGTTGTGTGGGAATGGTCGGAGATTTGCGGATCGGTGTCAAGAGGTTTTGCGGGCGTCTTGCGCAGGCTATGCTTCCAGTGCGTCAGTTCACCCCAGCTGAAGCTGGGACAGGCACTCCCTAATGAAGCAGTGAAAAGAACTGACGCAACGACGAGTGGACTGTGACATGGCATGAGATATTGACTCCAGACAGCATCAGAGACAGTGGGGTGCTCTATGTGTAAATAGTCCTTGACAAAGCGGATTGCTCACACTATTTACTTTCAGACATCTGGGTGTACTTCACACAACTTGCTGACAACACAACTGAACTGACAAAGATCGAAGTCAATCGACGGTGACGGCATATGCGACCGATCGATTGTTCCTTAACTTTTAACAGGACGAGGTAGGTCGAAATGAAGAAGCTCTGGCTTGGAGTGATTATCGCGGTGGCAGGTCTGGTGTCTGCGACGCTGGCCCAGCCGCCGGAACACCGCATCTCTGTTGACAGAGTCTACGGGGGAGTGGCCTGGAACAAAGTCCAGGCAGGAGGTGACGTGCGATGGAATCTGCGGCTGACCAACACGGCTTCCGGAGCTATGAACGTAAACTGCTCGAATGGTTTCGAAGTCTATTCGCCAGACGGCGCGATCTGGGATGGAACCGACGGCGATACTCTTGGCTGGCTACCCGGCGACCCGACGCCCGGTGTAGCGATTCTCGGCCGCACAGACTTCAATCTTGCGACGGTCATCAATAAATTCAGCGCGGACGGAGTCTCATATGATACTGTCGGATTCATGGGCGTCGCGTCAAACCTCCCCGGCGGTTTGGGTCTTGATCCAGGGTTCTACGACACAGCCTGGTCCGTTGTCGCTCGCAATATCAATGTGTCGTCCATCGGCAAGACCATCTGCATTGACTCGTCGTGGTTCCGCCCCAGCAATACCTGGAAATGGGTAGGCGCTACTCCTCTGACGAACTTCTTTCCGGCCTGGTCGGGTCCGTACTGTTATGGAATAGCGGATTGCTCCTCCGGTCCGGATTCAGATGGCGACGGATTCTCCGATCAGTGCGACAACTGCCCGTTGATTCACAACCCCGATCAGGCGGACATAAATGGAGACGAAGTCGGTGATGCCTGCCAGTCAACGGCCAGCTTGACGCCGATGGGGCTGGCGGTGAACGTGACACCGATGGTCGGTGTTGGCGTCACGTTCGACGATGTGCTTTCCCCCGGAGTCACTGCAGTGAAGGCAGGTACGACAGGTCCATTAGCACCGGGTGGATTTCAGTTACTGCCTTCCCTTTCACCGCAGTTCTACGACGTTGTCACGACAACAACGCATGTAGGCGTAACGAAGGTATGTATAACATATGATCCAGCCGGAATCCCCCCACCAGAGAGCGATTTGCTTATACTGCATTATTCGGGAAACCCGCCAGTATGGGTCAATGTCCCGTTCACACTCAATATCAACACCAATGTGATATGCGCGGAGGTCACGAGCTTGTCTCCGTTTGTTCTGGCCAGAGTGTACTCTAGTTGCTGCCAGGGCTGGACTGGAAACACTGACGGATCACTTGACGATGTGGTTGATATTTCGGATGTGTTTGCCGTTGTGGACTATCTGGGGGCGAGTGTACCGCTATCCAGTTGTCCCGTTGAAAACGATGTCAACATTGATGGCACAATCGATATCGGAGATCTGTTTGCGGTGATTGACTATCTGAGCGGAGCGGCCGCACTGCCGTTGTGTCCGTAAGCTATTGCATCGGGAATAGGCGAGTCTTCGGAAGACCCAAGAGTGAGGGGCGGGCGAATTCATAACCGTCCATGGGCAAAAGTGGAACGGAACTCATCGGTATTGGATGTAGATTTGGCGGTGGCGGTAGTCGACGGTAATGACGTGGGAGTTGAGGAACGTCCCGCCGAGGATGCCATCGAAATGAGCATTTGGAAACGCCGCTTTCCAGGTCGTGAAATCGGAAACGATGGCGATCACGTTGGTCGAAGTGGCGGCGTTGCCGATGGAGAGTTTCGGGATCGAGAAGGTTATGCCTGAATTAGCCGTTGAAAGAGAACCGTTCCCGTGGGGTGTGAGGCCGAGTTGCGTTGCAAGAGAATCGGAGATCGAAGTGACGCTGGCGCAGTAGTCGAGGATCATGGAGCTGGTGAAGCGGTCGCCGACGGTGACATCGACAAGGATCAGGTGGCCGGCCATACGAAAGGGGATGGTGCGATACGGTTTTCCGGCGAGGGCATGCGGTTCGTCGGTGCGGATTTCGAGACGTTGGCGCGGGTAGTCGACAGTGACGTAATACTGCTCTAGTATCTGCAATCCGAGAAGGCCGTCGGGGTGGCCGCCCCGTTTGTCTTTAGAGAGAGCGCCAAGATCGATGATGGTAGCGGCGATTTCGGTCTGCATTGGTAAGTCGGCGATTTTGAGAGAGCGCAAGGTGATAGGGAAAGCACTTGTGGTTCGGTCAACACCGGCCACAGTGTGCATTTCGGCGACGGGGGAACGGCGAAGACCAAAGCGAGCGGCGAAGCTGGAATCGAGGTAGAATCGGTCGGCGCCAGTGTCGAGCCCGAATCTGGCGTGAATGGTGTCGTTGATGACGATGTCGATTTCGACGAGACCCCGGGAAGGATCGAAAGGGACGACGGCGGCATGCGTGCGAACAGGCAGGCAGATGAAGAGAGTCAGGATGGCCGCTCTGCGCAGATGGGAGTGTCGCGAAGTAAGATTGTCAGGGATCATATCTCAGTTATCGGCGGATTCACGACCGAAATTGAGAAACGCGCGGAACGATTATTCCAGCCAGACGAAACGAAACAGAAGCACTGACAGAGTGATCATCACGACCGAATAGGCCACCAGGCCTTGAGAATACATGGCGGTCTCAGCGATCGGTTTGCCGCCCATGATGATGGTGGTAGCGCCAACGAGCAGAAGCAGGATCGGCATGAGAATGGGAAACGAGAGAACGGCAAAGAGGGCCCCCTTGACTGAGGCTTTGGCGATGATCGCGGCGACAAGTGTTGTGGCGGCACAGAGGCCAATGACCCCGAGCAGGAGAGTGAGAAAGAGAACGCCGACGTTGCCTATCGGGGCGTCGGTGAAAATGTAGAACATGGGCGTGATGATGGCGGTCATGACTGAGAGCAGGATGAAGTTGAAGAGGAGTTTGCCGAGGTAGATGGCGGTCGGGTCGGCGCGGAGTTTGAGTACGAGCGAGGTGCCCGCCTCCTCCTCGCGGACGAACGCCTGCGACAGGCCGGACATGGCGGAAAAGAAAATGATGGTCCACAGAAGAGCGGCGAGAAGTTTCGGGGGAAGACCGGCCTGACCGAGCGAATAGGAAACGACGGCAAGGGTGGTGATACCGAACATCAGGATGGCGTTGATAGCGTAGCGGGTCCGCAGTTCAAGGCGAAAGTCCTTGGCAAAGACGGCAAAGGCCTGGCTAACCAATCCGACAGAGCTGCTCGGCACGGCGCTGTTCCTCTTTTTCGTTGGTGGCGATGATGAGAATGGTTGTGGAACGGAATTCGTCGATGAGGTCGAACACGATCTGCTTGCCGGCTTCGTCGAGGTTGGACGTGGGTTCATCGGGAAAGAGAAAGGCGGGGGAATTCAGAAACGCGACGGCGTATTTGAGGCGCTGTTTCATACCGGATGAATAGGCCGCGACGAAATCGGAACCTCTCCCTTCGAGTCCGACGCGACTGAGGAGACTATTGATCTGCTTGCCGGTGACATGCCCGCCCGAGACGGTCGAAAAGAAGGTCAGATTCTCTTCGGCCGTGAGATGATCATAGAGATTCAGGTACGGAGAGACGAACGAGGTTGCGGCGCGAACCTGGGCATCGTCGAGTGTAGTGCTATCTTCGCTGTAGGTAACCGTTCCGTGCGTGGGGCGCAAACTCGCGAGAAGGAGCATCAGGAGTGTGGATTTGCCGGAGCCGTTGGGACCAACGATCGCCATGGATTGGCCGGTGGAAAGTTCGAAAGAGATGTCGGTCAGGACTTTGCGCGAGCCGAAGCGTTTCGAGAGATTCTCAACTGTCAGGCGATGCATGGCGGGCAATTAAGACCAGAGGCAGGAGAAAATCAAAGAAAAAACGGGACTGAGAGGGAGCTACTTGTCGGCCTGTTTGGTGCGGTACATCCGGACAACGGGAAGGGTGAAGCGAGTTCGTTCCTCATCCCCCAGCTCGAAGGTGAGGGATTCGCGGAAGTCGGCCGTGATCGCTTTTTCGCGAACGGTTACGACACCCTCTACGCTTGCGCCAGCCTTGACAGATTTGGGGAGAGTGACGTCGAAGCTCTTGAAAGCGGTATCTACGAGTGTCAGGGAGCATTCGGCGGGACCGGTGTTCGCGACTACGAACCTGGCCTTGCGACGGAGCTTGTCGAACTGGGAGACGTCGATGATGAGCGGGTTCGGCTTAACCGCTCCGACCGGAGTTGAGTCGGTGATCATCTCGGCGTAAAGCTTGAGGAAGACCCGATCGGTACTGGCATTGGTGACGAATGATGGGCGCTTATCGACGAAGCCACGAAAATTCTTCGTGTTCAGCGTGATTTCGAGGCGAGTGCTGTCGCCCGGAGCCAGGAGCGAATCAAGTAATGGAGCCTGCGTGCAGCCGCATCCGGGCTCGACCTCGATGATGCGGAGCGTATCAGTACCGATTGACCTGATCCAGAAGGAGTGAGTGACAACTGCTCCTTGTGTGGTCTTCCCAAAGACGAAGGTGTCGTCGACAACTTTCATTTTGGGGGCGGCGGACGCAGCGGCGGTGATGAACAGCGCAAGCAGCGAAGCAAAAGAAACGAGGCGTGTCATTGGGGTGATTCCTCAGAAAATCGGATGAAACAGACGACTCCAGCGCACCTTTTGAGGGAAGTGGCCGGCGTTGTAGAGGAACAGGCGCGGCACGGAGAGCGGGTCGGTGATACTGACAGGCGGAGATTGATACTCGCTGTCGTCCCATGACCAGTGGATTACCAGCGCTTTGCCCAGGATTCGATCTCGTGAGACGGCTGACCAGAAACGGGAGTCGTAGGAATTGTCGCGATTGTCCCCCATCATGAAGTAGCTGTCGCGTGGGACAATGTAGGGACCGAAATTGTCGCGGCTGAACTGGCCGTTGGGACCAAAAGGAAAAATCTTTTGCTGCCCATTGGCCAAGGTGTCCTGATGTTTTGAGTACTCAGGATCAGGGAACAGTTGATGGTTGACGTAGAGGAATTTATCCCTGACTTCGATGGTATCTCCCGGCTGGCCGATGCAACGCTTGATGTATTTGGTGACGCCGTCACCGGGGAAGATGAAGATAACAACATCACCGCGTTTTGGGTCACGAAGTGCGGGTAATTGCCAGTCTATCAAAGGGAGACGGGCACCGTAGATGAATTTGTTCGCCAGAAGAAAGTCACCGACCAGGAGAGTATCTTCCATAGAAGCCGAGGGAATCTTGTACGCCTCCACAACCGAGGTCTTGATAACGAGGGCGAGGAGAATGGCGATGAGGGTTTGCTTGACGTTGTCCCAGAGGCTTTCCGCGCCAGAAGGCTTGCGACGGCGGCCGGAATCGACTGCATGAGCTACTTTCTTCTTGTCTATGGTCATACGGTGGCACTCCTTTCTCAACGGTTCCCGATTCGGCAGACCGTTTCAACATATATACGCTGAAAGGGCGAAGAGGTTCTCAATATCCTCTGACCATTCTCAGGATGTCATTATAGGTGACAAAGATGATCATGACAAAGAAAAAGGCGATCCCTATCTGCTGGGCAAGGGTACGAGCTCGTACCGACAGAGGGCGACCACGCAGGCGTTCGACCGCCAGAAAGACGAGATGACCGCCGTCGAGGATCGGGATTGGAAGCACGTTAAGGACGGCGAGATTGACCGACAATAGAGCCATGAAGAAGAAGAGATTGGTAGCTCCCTTTTCAGCCTCTTTGCCCGATTGCTGGGCGATAAAAAGCGGGCCGCCGATCAGCTTCGCGGATACTTCTCCTGAGATAGCTTTCTTGACAAACTTGACGGTTTCCCAGACAATCATGTGGGTGGTTACGAAGCCGCGCTGAACGGATTCGGTGAAGCTGTAGTAGCTGTAACCCTGAACTTTCTGAGTGAAGCCGATTATTCCGATCGAATCGAGCCCCCCCTTGAGGGCCGGGATTTCCTCGAGGTGAGTGGTGAGCGTGGCGCTCATGGTGTCGGCACCGCGCATCCAGGTCAGCTGGAGCGGAGCGGCGACTTTCTTATTGATCCTCACGCGCAGGGAATCGAAGTCGGAAATGGGATCGCCGTCGATGCCTATGATCTGATCGTTGGGCTGCAGGCCGGCCTGGGCGGCCGGGAAGTTCTCGGTGACAGTGCCAACGACGAGACGCTCATGATCGAATACTGGACGTCCGCCAAAGAGAAAGATGCCTATGAAAAGGGCGATGGCGAGAAGGTAGTTCATGAAAGGGCCGGCGATAATGACCAGAGCGCGCTGGCCGATCGATTTCGCGCCGAATTCGCGGTGAGAGACAGGCTCAATGGTGGTGTCAGTCGCAGCATTCTTCGCGGACTCTTCGTCGGGGTTTTCTCCGAGCATCTTCACGAAGCCCCCAAGCGGGATGATGCCAATGGAGTAGGCCGTTTCGCCGACGGTCTTAGTGAAGATGTAGGGCGGGAAACCAAGCGAGAATCGTTCGACCTTGATGCCGACGCGTTTGGCGACGATGAAGTGACCGAGCTCGTGGATAAAGACAAGGACACCCAGGACAAAAATGAAGGAAGCAATATTCATGAGCATACAGCGTTCTCCGCGAGTTTTCGGGCGATCGCGCGGGCGGCGCGATCGGCGTCGAGGATGTCATCCAGCCCCGGTTTCGAAACAACGGGAACGGTATCGACCGTCCCGGTCACAATATCGGCAATTTCAGTGAACTTGATCTGTCGGTCGAGGAAGGCCTCAGCGGCAATTTCGTTGGCGGCGTTGTAGATCGCCGGGGCTGTCCCACCCGCCTCGGCTACTTTGAAGGCCAGACGAAGGAGCGGGAACTTGTCGTAGTCGGGCAGCTCGAAGGTGAGTGACTTGAGGGTGGGCCAATCAATTTGCCCGAACTCGGAACCAACGCGATCGGGCCAGAACAGAGCGTAGGATATTGGCAGGCGCATATCAGGCTGGGAGAGTTGGGCGATGACTGATGAATCAACATATTCGACCATCGAATGAATGATCGACTGGGGGTGGACGAGGACGCGGACCTTCTTAGCTGGCACGCCAAACAGGGTGACGGCCTCGATGATCTCAAGTCCCTTGTTGACCATGGTGGCCGAATCGATGCTGATCTTCCGCCCCATCTTCCAGGTAGGGTGATTGAGCGCTTCCTCCACGGTTATGTCGGCAAACCGTTCGCGCGGGAGAGTTCGAAAGGGGCCGCCGGAGGCGGTCAGGATGACCCACTTGACTTCGTGCAATCGTCCGGCGTTGAGGGCCTGCCAGATGGCGGAATGCTCGGAGTCAATAGGGAGAATCCGGGCTTTGGTTTTCTCGATGATCGGCGGGAAGAGCGGGCCGCCGGTGACTAAGGATTCCTTGTTGGCAAGAGCGAGATTTCTTCCCTGACTCAGAGTTTCCAACGAGGCCTTCAGACCGGCCGCTCCTACGATGGCATTGACCACGATGTCGACGTCGTCGAGTCTGGTCAGTTCGAGAAGTGGACTTTCTCCGCTCATGATTGTCACCGGTTCGCCTGCGAGGGCCGTTGAAACTTGTGCGACGGCGCCAGGGTCGGTCAGGCAGAGATGAGCGGGCCGAAACAGGCGGTACTGCTCGATGAGCAGCTCGGCGTTGGCATGAGCGGAGAGCGCCTTGACAACAAAGCAACCGGGGTGGCGCTGAATGACGTCAAGGCAGGAACGCCCTATCGAGCCGGTTGAGCCGAGAATGACAAGTGAACGAGGGACCATAC
>CXWL01035558.1_pt1 | contig 10958 bp, 7 predicted proteins | sample 590931 | NCBI WGS metagenome assembly CXWL01 (sample SAMEA3498368, study PRJEB10139) | groundwater metagenome | biome: water well; material: biofilm material | place: Germany | collected 2015-04-27 | reverse complement strand
AAGATAGTAGAAGGCATGAATGAAACGCTGGAAATGGTCGTCGGCCCGATTGCCACGGTCAAAGTGGCAGTAGAAACCATCAACACCGCAGCCAAGGAAATTGCCCAAGGCAATGCCGACCTGTCACGCCGTACCGAAGAACAAGCCGCATCGCTTGAGAAAACCGCAGCCAGCATGGAAGAACTCTCATCCACCGTTAAACAGAATGCCGACAACGCCAAACAAGCCAACCAGCTTGCTACGGCTGCTTCTGGTGTGGCAGTAAAAGGCGGCGATGTGGTCTCTGAAGTCGTCGGCACCATGAGCTCAATCAATGCAAGTGCTAAAAAGATTGAAGACATTATTTCTGTCATTGACGGCATTGCCTTCCAAACCAACATCCTCGCCCTCAATGCCGCAGTAGAAGCGGCCAGAGCCGGTGAACAAGGCCGCGGCTTTGCCGTGGTGGCAGGCGAAGTACGCAACCTTGCACAAAGGTCTGCATCGGCCGCCAAAGAGATCAAGGAACTCATTACTGATTCTGTCAGCAAGACTGCCGAAGGCACCAGACAGGTTGAAAACGCCGGCAACACCATGCAGGAGATCGTCACCTCGGTCAAACGCGTCTCTGACATTATTGGCGAGATTGCCGCAGCCTCCAGTGAGCAAAGCGCCGGCATTGAACAAGTCAATGAAGCCATCATGAAAATGGACGATGTAACGCAGCAGAATACCGCCCTGGTAGAAGAAGCGGCAGCAGCGGCTGAATCGATGATGGAACAGGCTGACGAACTGATGAATGCGGTGAGCGTGTTTCAATTAGCAGATTCGCAGTTCGACAGGCTCACTGACCGAACTGGCCTGGTTGGTGAGCCTGGTCGAACCACACTGCGAGCAGGCGAAACCACGCAAAACAAACGTGTTGGCAACAGCCCGATGAGAGGCTCGGCCAGCAAGGCAGCATAGGTTGTTGTGTTAAGCAGAGACCTTTGTAAGCTGTTTAGTCCGAATGTATTTTTAGGACTGAAACCTACACATGTGGCGATATTGGTAGTTGAGACACGAAAAAATATCAAATCTCGTCATACCAATCACTGATATGACGAACTGAAAGATTTATATGCATGTTTTGAAACCATTGCTAGTACGGAGTGCTGATGAATGTGAAGAAATTAATTTTTAAAAGGTTAGATTAAAAATGAACAACAAATTTAGCTTACGCAGCTCAATGCAATTTTTAGTGTTTACCTTGATTGGTATTGGCGCAATAGTGATAGGCACCAATCAATACTTCACGTCTGAAGTTAAAACGTTGGGTACTCGCACGCGGCTTCTTGATACTGCTGAACATCTTACGTATAAGCTGCAATTTCATATTGTGCAAATTCAGCAATTTATGACTGATGTAGGTGCTACAGGTGACCGTGGTGGGTTTGACGAAGCAGCAGAGAACTTTAATGCGGCGAATGTTCTGCTAAATGAAGCCATAAAAATGATGCCGGAGTATGCGACTAATTTTGCTGAGATTAGAGCTGACCTGGAGGCATTTAACGAAACTGGTAAAAAAATGGCGGAAACTTATATCGCCGATGGGCAAGAGGCGGGTAATGCTGTGATGAAAATGCCGGAAACCGGATTTGATGACAGGTCATTAACTTTGGTTGCCGCATTAGATAAAGTGGTGATTCCGCTAAATAAGCAAAGTATAGAAACCACACTATTGTTAGAGAAAAGATTATCGCAGTTAAATTGGATGATAGTGCTCATCAATGGTATTGCAGGGTTGCTGATATTGTTTGCCTTATTCAAAATCAGCCGCAAACTAATGCAGGCGATTGGTGGTGAACCTGGCGATGCGGCAGAAATAGCCAACCAAATTTCTGAAGGTAATCTTGAACACCCCATCAAACTTAAAGCAGGTGACAACGGCAGCCTTATGTACGCCATGAGTACGATGCAAAGAGAATTGCAAATATTTGTGCAAGAGCAAGAGGCGATGGCTGCCGAAAACAAGAAAGGCAATCTGGATGCTGTGATTGATACCAAAAAATTTCATGGTAGCTTCAAAACCCTGGCGGGAGGTATCAATGATATGGTTGGTAACCAGTCTGCGGTAATGCGCAAGACCGCTAACTGTATCACTGAGTTTGCACAGGGCAATTTTGATGCGCCGTTGGAACGTTTTGTTGGCCAGCGCGCAGATGTGATCAATAAAGGCGTGGAGCTGTTACGCAGCAATGTGCAGACCTTTATTGCCGATATGCAGTACATGTCTAAAGAGCACGATGCAGGTGATATTGATGTGGTGATGGATGAATCTAAATATCAAGGCGCTTATGTAGAAATGGTGCAAGGTGTGAATGCCATGGTGGGTGCGCACGTAGCAGAAAAAGACCAGATGATTAAGGTGATGAAAGATCTGGGTGATGGTAATTTTAGCGTTCAAATTCAACAATACCCTGGTAAGAAAGCGGAAATCAATAAAAACCTTGACCGTCTTAACGGTAAGCTTAAAGGTCTTTTGGATTCGGTGAAATGGGTCACCAATGAGCATATACAGGGCAATATCGATAAGACCATGTTTGCTGAGATGTTTAAAGGCGGCTTTGCTGAATTGGCTACCTCTGTCAACGTGATTGTGGCTGGGCAAGTTGAGCTTACCGAAAAAGCCATGGCATGCGTTAAAGAATTTGGTGAAGGCAATTTTGATGCGTCAATTGATCAGTTTCCAGGTAAAAAAGCATTTGTGAACGACTCTATTGAGCAGGTTCGTAGCAACCTGAAGGCATTGAATGCCGATGTGAAAATGCTGGCAGATGCTTCTAAAGAAGGCCGTGTTACTGTGCGTGCCGATGCAAATAAACATCAAGGTGATTTCCGCAAGATTGTAGAAGGTGTGAATGAAACGTTGGAAATGATTGTTGGGCCAATTATTACCGTGAAAAATTCAGCAGAAACCATCAATACTGCGGCAAAAGAAATCGCTCAAGGTAATGCTGATTTATCACGCCGTACTGAAGAGCAGGCAGCAAGTTTAGAAAAAACTGCCTCAAGTATGGATCAGCTTTCATCCACCGTGAAACAAAATGCGGAAAATGCCAAACAAGCCAACCAGCTTGCCACAGTTGCCTCAGACGTTGCGGTGAAAGGCGGCGAAGTGGTGGGGGAAGTAGTTAGCACCATGAGCGCCATCAACAACAGCGCTAAAAAAATTGAAGACATTATTTCAGTGATTGACGGCATTGCCTTTCAAACTAATATTCTGGCGCTTAACGCAGCAGTGGAAGCGGCCAGAGCAGGTGAGCAAGGTCGCGGCTTTGCCGTGGTAGCCGCCGAGGTGCGTAATTTGGCACAGCGTTCATCCAGCGCCGCTAAAGAAATTAAAGAATTGATTACTGATTCTGTTAGCAAAACCACAGAAGGTACCAAACAAGTAGAGCAAGCGGGCGAAACCATGCAAGAGATTGTCGCTTCGGTTAAACGTGTATCCGACATTATCGGTGAAATCGCCGCTGCATCCAGTGAGCAAAGTGCCGGCATTGAACAAGTCAATGAAGCCGTGATGAAGATGGACGACATGACGCAGCAGAACACTGCTTTGGTGGAAGAAGCCGCCGCCGCCGCTGAATCCATGATGGAACAAGCGGATGAACTGATGAATGCAGTCAGGGTGTTTCAGCTGGATGGCTCGACGGGCTCACCAACCAGCTCAAATAAGCGTTCTGGCAATAGTCCAATGAGGAGCTCAGCTAGCAAAATGACCGTCAGTAAGCCGCAGGTTAGCAAAGCGGCTCAGCAGGCAGTACGACTAGTAGAAACGCCTGCCAAACAAACAAAATCTACTGTGAAGTCTGGTACAGATGACGGGGATTGGGAAGAGTTTTAAATGTAGGAGCTATGTCATCGTCGCGATAAAACCAGGCTAAATCCGACAATATAGACTGTTTTTGTAGCTTTTTCTTTTGAAATGATTTTGAGTGGTTGATCTTAAAATGCATTATGGATCGCCGTTATTGAGCCGATCTGATGAATGTAGTGCGTATGTCAGGTTTTGATGAAAACATGACGTAGAAGTGGATTTTAGAAGTAGGGCGACAGTAGCGCTATTTAGTGATACTGATTTTATAGGTAGGAAAATTTTGTGATATTTATTTGATATTCAGGAGAATGAAAATGGCTGTTATTGATCGTGTTTTAATAGGTGAAGCTTTAGTGATTGAAAATCGTCCGGACGGTACTGGTTTGGACCTTAAAAACGTTGCTCATATTGATCTCATTATGGGGCCACGCGGCAGTGCGGCTGAAGATGCATTCTGCCGTACCCTGACTGACCAAAAAGAAGGGGTGAATGGTTTACTGGCTATTGTCGCACCTAACATGATGGTTAAACCTAATACGGTGATGTTTAATAAAGTAACTTTGAGGAACACCAAGCAGTCATTGCAGATGTTTGGCCCGGCTCAGCGTGGCATTTCTATGGCGGTAATGGATTGCGTGGCTGATGGCACTATTCCTGTTGAAGAAGCGGACGATGTTTTTATCTGTATAGGTGTATTCATCGACCAGACTGCAGACATGGATGAGCGCGTGCAAGACTGGAATTACGAGGCGACTAAAATGGCGATCAAGAGTGCGATTGCACGTGAGCCAAAAGCGGCCAATCTGATCAAGACATATAAAGAATCAGCGCATCCATTTGCTGCTAGAAGCAAAGAAGATCGCAATAGAAGAGTTGCTGATGTAGCTATAAATCAGATGAAAGAGCGTAATAGAAGCGTTGCTGATGTAGCTGCTGATGTAGCTGCTTGTTTCGCTGCTGATAAAGCTGCTGATTTAGCTGTAAAAGAAATGCAAGGGCGTAAGTCTCTGACGTAATGCAAGCTTGTTGTAGTTTGTACTTTGCAGGAGCGATCTAAATATTGCTCCTGCAACAAGCAAGGCTTGAAAGTTGTAGGCTTGGCGTAAGCTGGATAAATAAAGCTAAACAATAGAAATGTCATTTATGTAGTTTTTAACGAGAACTTGTGATGCTTAAAGAAAAACGCCAAGATGAACGTGAGTTCGAATTCACAGCAAATGACTTTGCCAGAGTGCGCAAGCTTATTTACCAGCATGCAGGTATTTCTTTATCCGAAGCTAAAACCGATATGGTGTATAGTCGTATTGGTCGTCGTCTTCGTACCGTAGGTTACGATTCATTCAAGGTTTATCTCGACAATCTTGAAAGCGAAAATAATTCAGATGAGTGGGAAGCGTTTACCAACGCATTGACCACCAATCTCACTTCATTCTTTCGTGAAGAGCACCACTTTCCCATCCTCGCTGAACACCTTGTAAAGCTAAATAAGCCTATTCGCATCTGGTGTTCTGCTGCCTCTACTGGTGAAGAGCCTTATACCATCGCCATGACGGCATGTGAGGCTTTTGGCACCATGAAGCCACCAGTTGAGATTATTGCCACAGATATTGATACCAATGTTCTGGCGACAGCTTCGCGTGGCGTATATCCCTATGAACGGGTAAGCAAGTTGTCGGATGAGCGTCGTAAACGTTTTTTCCAGAAAGGCACCGGCGCACACGAAGGTTCAGTGCGTGTGCGTAGTGAACTGCGTAGCCTGATTACCTTTGAACAGCTTAATTTGCTGGATGAGCAGTGGGCGTTAAAAGAGCCGTTCGATGCCCTTTTTTGCAGGAATGTGATGATCTATTTCGATAAACAAACGCAATCTAAAATTCTGGGTCGCTTCGTGCCGCTGATGAAGTCACATGCAATTTTGTTTGCCGGGCATTCGGAAAACTTTCTCTATGTTTCTAATGATTTTCATCTGCGCGGGAAGACAGTTTATGAATTAAGTAATGGCAAAAATACCAGGCGCACTACAACTCAGGAAAAAGAAAGAGTTCTATGAGTATGCTAGAGGAAGAAGTCTCTACGACGCTGTATTTTGACCGCACTTTTGATTGTGAAGCGGCAAAAATATCGCCAGGTGAGTACTATTTTACAGATAAGGACATGGTGATTGTCACCGTGCTTGGATCATGCGTTTCCGCTTGCATCCGCGACAGTAAGATCGGGATTGGCGGCATGAACCACTTCATGTTGCCGGATAGTGCGAGCGCTGACAGGGATAGCCCGGTTTCGGAGTCCATGCGCTATGGTACTTATGCTATGGAAGTGCTTATCAACCAGTTACTGCGTAACGGTGCCCGCCGTGAAAACTTGGAAGCCAAGATTTTTGGTGGCGGCAATGTGCTGAAAAGCTTTACGACGATGAACGTAGGCGATCGTAATGCGATATTTGTACGCAAGTTTTTAAAAGATGAGCGCATTCGCGTTACTAGTGAGGATCTATTAGATATTTACCCGAGAAAAGTTTATTACTTTCCAAAAACGGGCAGGGTTTTAGTCAAAAAGCTGAAAAATATGCACAACGACACATTGGTCAAACGTGAAGAGGCTTATGCAAGCAAGCTGAAGGTTAGCGATGTAGGTGGAGAAATCGATTTGTTTTGATGAAGGAGCTTGTAGCCCTGAAAGTTTTTAATAAAACACGAGAATAAATAAAATGAAAACAAAAGTGCTAATAATTGATGATTCTGCATTGATCCGTAGCTTGTTGACCGAAATTATTAACGGTAAACGTGACATGGAGGTCGTGGGGGCAGCGCCAGACCCGCTTGTCGCGCGCGACATGATCAAGCAATTGAATCCTGATGTGCTGACTTTGGATGTGGAAATGCCAAAAATGGATGGTTTGGATTTTCTGGAAAAGCTCATGCGTCTGCGTCCTATGCCAGTAGTGATGGTTTCTACTCTGACCGAACGCGGCTCGGAAATTACTCTGCGTGCGCTTGAGTTGGGCGCGATTGATTTTGTCACTAAACCTAAAATGTCGATTTCTGAAGGTATGCGTGAATATGGTGATTTAATTGCCGATAAGATTCGCATAGCCGCTAGAGCTAAGGTTGGAACGATATCGCGTTCGTCAGTATCTGGCAGCGCCGCACCAAGTCTATTACGTAACCCGTTAGTGAGTAGTGAAAAATTACTGATTATTGGTGCTTCGACTGGCGGTACGGAGGCTATTAAATCATTCCTATTGCAGATGCCTTCAGATTGTCCTGGCATTCTTATTACTCAGCATATGCCAGCAGGTTTTACCAAGTCCTTTGCAAACCGCCTGGATTCACTATGCCAGATTTCGGTCAAAGAAGCCGCAGGTGGCGAGCGTATTTTGCCCGGCCATGCATACATTGCACCTGGCGATAAACATCTTTTATTAGCTAGAAGTGGTGCTAATTATGTCACCCAGCTTAGTGATGACCCGCCAGTCAATCGCCATAAGCCTTCAGTGGACGTGCTATTTGATTCTGCAGCGGCCTTTGCAGGTAAAAACGTCGTGGGTGTTATTTTGACTGGAATGGGCAAAGATGGGGCTGCTGGAATGGCGCAGATGAAAAACGCAGGTGCATACAACTTTGCACAAAATGAGGAAAGCTGTGTGGTCTATGGCATGCCTAAAGAGGCGGTTGCACACGGTGGTGTGGATGAAGTGGCACATTTGAATGATTTACCGAAGCTCGTGCTTAATTATTTGACAGAAAATAGCGCTCGTGCACTGCGTGTGTAGCTGTAAATAACGAAGCTTTTGTACCGTTAATCTCGAATAAAGCTTGAGTGAATATAACCGATAATGAATAAAGAAAGCTAAAATCAGTTGACCAGGAATTAGTCATTCAGTGTATTTGAGGCTGATTTCGAATTCTAAGAACGACTATTTTTAATGGAGTAATGCATGGCTAACCCAAATACTAAATTTCTTGTCGTGGACGATTTTTCAACCATGCGCAGGATAGTCCGCAACCTGCTTAAAGAGCTTGGTTACACCAATGTTGATGAGGCTGAAGATGGTGTAATCGCCCTCAGTAAGCTTAAAGGTGGCGGTTTTGAATTTGTTGTTTCCGATTGGAATATGCCCAACATGGATGGCCTGACCTTGTTGCAACATATTCGTGCCGACCCTGAGTTAGCCACACTGCCTGTGTTGATGGTGACGGCAGAGGCTAAGAAAGAAAATATCATTGCTGCAGCCCAGGCGGGCGCAAGCGGTTACGTTGTTAAACCATTTACGGCGGTAACCTTAGATGAAAAGTTAGCTAAAATATTCGAGAAGCTCGAGAAGGTTGGGGCTTGATCATGACTAAAGAGCTTTTGCAGCAAGACGTGGTGCAAATAGAAATTGCGCCGATTATGCCACCCAATGACGATATGCTAAACCGCATTGGCCATGTGACACGGGCGTTACACGATGCCTTACGTGGTTTAGGTCTTGATAAAATTATCGAGCAAGTGGCACAAGATATTCCTGATGCGCGCGATCGTCTTAATTACGTCAGTAAAATGACAGAGCAAGCTGCTGAACGTGTGCTGAATGCGACTGACGAAGCGATTCCCTTGCAAACTAAATTAGCAACAGATGCAGCAGCGCTGGAAGAGCGCTGGAAAGAAGCCTTGGGCAATGCCTCATTAAAGAGTGAATATAACCAAGTGGCAGATGAAACGCTGGCATTTTTAACGATGACAGGGAAACATACTGCAGAAACCAAAGCCTTATTGATGGAAATCATGATGGCGCAGGATTTCCAGGATTTAACTGGTCAAGTGATCAAGAAAATTACGAGCCTGGCACAAGAGCTTGAACAACAACTAGTGCAGGTGTTGATTGATTTTGCACCTGGCGCAGTAAAACCAGTCGCATCCAGGAAAGAAGATGCTGGTAATGATGCTTTAATGCACGGGCCGCAAATAGATCCCAATGCCGTAGACGTGGTTGCCAGCCAAGAGCAGGTTGATGATTTGCTGGACAGTTTAGGTTTCTAGCAGAAACTAACCATGAAGCGGCTTGGCAATGGTTTGAAACCAGGTTACTTTGATTACAACGCCAACCAATATGGTAGCGATGGTGGTGGGTGTTGGTTGATGGCGTTGACGCTTCTTTTTCAGTTATTTATTTTATAAATTAAATGGCAGAAAAACACTTCACAGGATTGCGCGCCAAAATGCTGCTGGTTGTAGCCACAGGCATGGTGTTGTTGATCACATTGTTATTTTTTGCCGCACGAACGATGCTGCTTGATGGTTATTCCAAACTGGAAAATGACAAAACCCTGATTCAGGTTAGTAGCGCGGTAAGTCTGCTGGAAGAACAGTCTAAGCAACTTGACGGGATAGTCGCCGAGTATGCTCACTGGGATGATACCTACCAATATATGGTGCAGCCTGAACCGCGCTATATCGAGTCCAACTACACAAATGAAACGTTCGGTCACCTCAAAGTTAAAGCCATCATACTTGTTAACCCTGAAGGGGAAGTCGTATACAAGAGGGGCTTTGATTTTATAAGCGGGAAGCCGTGGAATATTCCAAAGCTGCTTGAGCAGGGTGTAGGTAAAGGTGGCTTATTTGTAGATTTGTCCAAGGAACATACATCCGGGTTTTTCTGGACTCCCGAGGGCGTCTGCATCATTTCTGCTTTAGATGTGCAGCCCAGCAGCAGTAGCAACAAGGGGGTGCGTCACGGTACGTTAATCATGGTGCGCCATCTCGACCAAACATTGATACAGCATATTGAGAAAATTATTGGTGCGAAGCTTACCATTGAGCCACTGTCGAAGAATAAGCTCGCTGACATAGAGCAAATTCTGGCAAAGAACGAAGTGGCAATAAAGCCTTTGAATGACAGTGAAGTGGCTGGTTACACATTGATGGGCGATATTGGAGGTTCTACCAAGCTTATTCTAAGTACCGTAGGCGACCGAAATATTTTTGAGCAAGGAGAATCTACTCTTAGTTCTTTGTCCTGGTCTATGTCTATGATTGCGCTGATGCTGGCAGCTATCAGTTGGTTGTTAGATAGGCTTGTTCTGTTGCGATTAGAGCGATTGAACGATGACATAAAACGAGTCGGCGATTCTGGCAACACGACGATACGAGTGCGAAATCTAAATGGAAATGACGAGTTGGCCAGTCTCTCTCATGGTATTAATGGCATGCTGGAGCGTCTTGAAGAGTCGCAGTATGCACTACAGTTAGAGAAAGAGCGTGTTCAGGTTACGCTTGAGAGCATTGCCGATGCGGTAATTACCTGTAATGCTGCAGGTTATGTGCTCTATATGAATGCAGCAGCAGAACGCATGGCAGGCGTTGATTTTGGTGAAGTCAAGAGTAAGAAATTGCAGTCATTGTTTCGTTTGATGGCTGAGGACAAAACCACACCAGTGGATAGCGCCTGGTTAACTGATTCATATAGCAATCAAGAAGAAGTTATCCTTCAGCGTGCTGATGGGCAGGAGTTCGTCATACACAAATCAGCGTCTCCTCTATATGACCATGATGGTAATACTTTTGGCATCGTCACGGTGCTGCATGATGTCACCATGCTGCGAACCCTTTCTAACCAACTTTCATTTCAGGCTCGGCATGACCAGCTGACGGGCCTCATCAACCGTTATGAGTTTGACCGTAAGGCTCAGGCTGCAATTGATGATGCCGCTACAGGAAATCGCGTTCATTGTCTCGCCTATATTGACCTGGATCAGTTCAAGATTGTTAATGACACTTGCGGCCATATGGCGGGAGACGTATTGCTACGGCAACTTTCGAATCATCTCAAAGCTAAAGTGCGTAACTCAGATACGTTGGCACGATTGGGTGGAGACGAGTTTGCTTTGTTGTTGATGGGTTGCGATTTGGATAAAGCGCAAGAAATCATCGATGGCTTGCTAAATGTAGTGCGAGAATATCGTTTTACCTTTGACGGCAAAGTATTCAAGGTCGGTGCCAGTATCGGCCTAACCGAAATTTCACCAGACCATACACTCACATTGAGTGAACTGTTAGGCACTGTAGATTCTGCCTGCTATGCAGCCAAGGAAGAGGGTGGCAACCGTATTCATGTGTACCACTCAGATGACACAGA
>CXWL01007933.1_pt1 | contig 10958 bp, 7 predicted proteins | sample 590931 | NCBI WGS metagenome assembly CXWL01 (sample SAMEA3498368, study PRJEB10139) | groundwater metagenome | biome: water well; material: biofilm material | place: Germany | collected 2015-04-27 | reverse complement strand
CCATGCTTTCCCCGTAAGACGAAGAGCCCGGTTAGGCTGAGAATAATGAGGATGAGCGCGAAGACGTCCGAAGCCCATTTCCAGCCTTTGAGACGATTGAGGTGCAAGGCGTTGGCTTGGTACAACACTGGTCGCCTCGCCACTTTCTCATAGGTCCCTTTCCCGGTCGAAAAATTGAGATGCAGCGAGGCGTTGTCATAGTAGATCTTCACTTGATCGGGGGTCGGGAAGTCATAGACTTTGTAGGTCTCTTCATTCACGAGCGTTCCAAAATCGCTGATCGCTTCTTGTGTTATGGCGGTCTTCTCATACGAACGAGGTAAGGAAATCGTTCGTTTCGAAATCACGAAGTCCGGGTTCCAATCGCCAATGTGGTTGAGGGCGATGCCCGATACACAATAGGCGAGAATGAGGGAGGCACAGATGTATCCAATATCTCTGTGCGCGGCCAGGTTAAACCGCGCCAGGGCTTCCCGTTCCGGCCAGCGGAATCTATTTCTTGTCCATCCCAGCATCTAGTTGGCTCGGGATATCCGCGGCTGAACCTTGCGCAGATACTCATCCGTCACAGAGACCACCCAGCGCTCGACATTCGGATCGGGCAGGATCGAATCCGGTTTATAGAGGACCCGGCTCTTGTTGTCGGGCACTTTGGCAATCCCATCGCCGATAATCTTGATTTGAAACTGTTCATCGTGCGCGACGAGTACGGGGATCACGAGGGCCGTGCGCGCATTCTTGAGCACGGTATTGATTGCCGCGGTCGTTTCTTCAGGCTTATAGTTTGCGATGTGACCGCACCAGCCATAGGAGTACCCGGCAATCCCTGTGTGTTGCCGAACGTAGTCTGCCGCCTTATCGAACAGTTCGACCCACTCCTTGTCGTAGGTCTCATCGCCGTATCCGATGAGGACCAGCCCTTCCTGGGCCGGATTCTTCGAGAGGGCGGTCACTCGTCTCAGCAGGTTTTGCTGAAGGATATCCGTAAAGTCGAGCGGCGGGGTGATGTGAGGTTTGGCCTTCGAGGTGTAGCGTTCGATATTTTCGATCTTGAGTTGCTGCATGGAATGCGCATCCTCTTTCAAGCCCACAATGGTCGGAATATCGTCGAACGTGTGCGGGCTGACGGTGAGGAACACCGGCACAATGATGATATCCGTAAACCCTTCCCGGTCGAACTCCTTCATGCGGGTGGCGATAGACGGTTCCGTATATTCCATAAAAGCGGTTTTCAGACCCTTGACGGTCGAGTGCGCCAATATTGGCGAGGCGACTTGCGCTTCGAGGTTCAAGAGCGATTGACGCCACGTAACGGACCGAGATCCGTGATTGACCAGCAAGACCCCAATCTTTTGCTGACCGCTGTCTTGCGGCGAGGGGGCACCTGCCGCGAGCAGGTCGTCAGGACCGACTACGAGAGGCAGGGCAATGAACAACATGATGAGGAACAACATAGAGCACCTCCAGTGAAAGAAACGTTCGCAGTCCAATTACATTGTCATCTTCATGCCCACGTAGTAGAGATGCTGGCCTTCCAGAGGAAAAGATGTGCTGACTGGGACCCGCGACTCTGTAATATTGTCGGCGCCAAGATACAATTCGATCCCGTTCTTCAGAGTTTTAGAGAGCCGCATGTCCACCTGAATATTTGAGGGTGCAAGCTCGCTCGGGTTCCGATCGATTCGTCCGTTCGAATTGGCATCGGTGAACCCGAATGAGGAGAAGTAGCGAACGCGAGTGGTGAAGTTCCATCCCTCGTACTCGACGTTCATCCGTGTTTTCCACGCATGCCGGGAACGATTGAAGAGGTATTGCCCGGTATTGTCGTCTTTGGAGTCGAGGTACATGTAGCCGGTTTCGAAGGACAGCCAATCTACGGGTCTGGCACCCGCCTCCAACTCGAACCCTTGGCTCGTTGTGGCCGCAATGTTCTGTGCTTTGAGGCAATTGGGGGCTGCAATACCCGGCAAATTTGCAAGGTCGGAGCCTGAGCAGGTTCCTCCAATAAATTGGATGAGATTGCTCACTTCATGGCGGAAGAGCGATGCTCCGATCTTGCCCCGTGGGAAATAGTATTCGAGATTCCCGGTATAACTCGTCGACTTTTCAGGCTCCAGATTGGCGTTGCCGACGACTCCAGCAAATCCTCCCTCGATGAAGGAGGAGCTGAGTTCGTCCAGGCCAGGACTTCGGAAACCGCGTGTATAGGTAAATCGTCCCCGAAAGTTTCCGGGCTTGAGAAGAAGGGTCGTTTGGGGACTCCAGAACCCTCCGGCCTCGCTGTTCGTGGTGTAGCGACTGCCGAGGAGGATATCCATCCAGGGGAGAACCGAGATCTCATCTTGGAACCATCCTGCCGACTCTGTAAGATTGAGGATGGGGCTCCCGTTAGAGAAATTCTGTCCGCGAATCTTGCGGATATCGTGTTCGCCGCCGACTGTGAAGAGCTGGTGCTGCCCGAGTTGTCTCGTGTATTGGAATTGTGGTTCCCAGAGCTCTTGCGTAAATCGCGAGAGCCTATTCTGAACTCCGTTGCTCAAAATGTTGGTTCGTGAATCGTTCTGAAAGGTCTGGTGGTGGCCCCAGAAAGACAACGTAGACACCGCGTCAGGACTCCAGTCCCAACGGAGCACGGTTTGGGCACGCTCATTGTTGCTGGTTGTCTGGGTTCTCGTGGAAGCGGAGGTGGCCCCTCCGCGGCTCACGCGGTCATCGTCGGTGTAGTGTGTGTAGAGGGAGAGCTTGGCGGAATTCGAAAGGGCATAGTCGAAATTTCCGCTCACGGTTTTGGTGGAAAAGTTGGGATCGCCATTAGTGGCAGGTGTGTTCTGCGTGTAGTCAACTCCGTCCGACTTGGAGACCCCGGCCGAAATGTATCCGCCGAATTTCCCATCCGCGCTTCGGAATTCAGGTGCAGCGAATGTCGTCACGGTGTTGAAACGACCGTATTGGCCGATGAGAGTGGCGCCCACCGGCTGAGTGGCTTTTCTCGTGCGGATATTGATGACGCCGCCGATGGCGTCGCTTCCGTACTGCACAGAGGCTCCACCTTTGACGATTTCGATCGATTCGATTTCCGGGGAGGCCAGCAAATCTCGCGAAAATGTGGCGCCTTCGACTGAACCGATGAGCTCCTGGCCATTGACCAGAAACAGCGTGTGCTTACTTTCCAGACCCTGAATTTGAAAGTTTTGGAATCCGCCCGCGCTCCGGCGTAACTCGATGGCGGGAACGTCCTGCAAGACTTGCCGTATGCCCGTTGCCCCGGCTTGTTCCAGCATTTTCGACGTGATCCGCTCAATCTCGACCGGAGAGTCCTTCTGCGCGTGTGGCGTCCAGGTCCCGGTGATGACAATATCGTCGACACGGAGACTGTTCTGTCCTGTGGCGGCGGAGGGAAGCGTCGATGATCGTTGGTCGGAATTGCCTTGGGAAGAGTCGGTCGCGGGTACCGGAGGCTCTTCTGCGGCCTGCACTGGTGGTGGGGCGATCTGGAGGAGCGAAACAGTCAGGACAACGAGCAGCAACGGAACATTCGGGGGACAGTTCTTCTCTAGCAGCTTCATGCAACAGATCCTTTGTGTGTGTGTGATAAACCCGGTGTGTTTGTGAATCGTTCCTTCATCGGATGGCGGGCAGCCTAGGGATGCGCCTGCGCCGGTTGCTCGCTCTTTGACGGGATCAGTTCAGCCGTTATGCGTGTCATGCCGTCCCGCAGCCAATCGGTCAGAACGGGGTCGACCAGTCCTTTCTCGTTGATCTCGTAGGTCAATCCCTTGAGCATCGATTTATAGGGACCGGAGCCATACAGCCGGTTGGCGATTACGAGGACACGTCCATGCTTGCTGGCTTCCTCGATCGTGGCGCGAACGCCCGCGACGGCTTTCTCACGTTCTTTGGGCCAGTCTTCGCGGACCGTAAGCGCCCTGATCGTTTTCAGCTTGGCGCAGTGCGGGTCCTGCCGGAGTCGGTCGATGTTCTGGCTCATGACGGCCAGCCATTTGTCGTTGCCTTCGTCTGTGGCTTCTCCATGTGCGAGCAGCAGCACGGTCTCATTTCCGGGGTCTTTGCTGAGCTCGGCAATCCGCTTATGAAGGACGAGCGCAATCTCTTGGTTCTGCTCATAGCCTCCAAACGTCGAAAACAGCGTGGCTGTGCGGACTTGAGGGGGTGCGACGGATGTATGGCCATGTCCGCTGCCGTGACCGTCGGCAGGGGCATGTTCGGTCAAACCCAGAATGTAGTCGGTTGTCGGTTTCATTTGATGGTCCAAGGCATACATCCGGACGAAGACGATTCGTCTGATCCCGCGCTGCTCCAATCGCGAGACGGCATCTTGAATGATGTGTGGATCGCTCATGCCGTAGGCCATCTCGATCGGATATTTCTCCATGAGGGGTTGGATCGTGCTTTCTACGGCATCGTTCCACGGTTGGGTCGATCCGTGCGGCATGATCACGACACCGATCTGGCTTGCCGTCAGAGGCGTTTCTCGGTTCGCGGTTTTCTTCAGCCAGAGCAGCGCGTTTGGATGGGGGAGTAGTTCCTCCGGTTTGTAGGCGACGTGCGTCTGCTTGAATTGACCGTCGAGCCAGCTGGTGAGCGACATGGCATGGTCGAACTTGGGTCCAATAAACGCAGGCACCAGCAACGTGCGGCCTTGCTTGGCCATTTGGGCCAGCAAGCGCGCGTTGATCTCTGCGTTTTTCTGTTCCGCGTTCTCCGCTTCGCGATCGTAGTAGACGACCGCCTCGGCCTTTCGAAAATGCTTATACCGTGCGACGTATTGGACGAGCTGTTCGGCGTCGGCTCGAATCGCCTTCTCGCTGGCGCTGTCGAGCGCGCCAGTGGCGACCACGATCAATCGTTCCGATTCGGGATGTTCGCTCAAGGCCTCCACACGATCGAGCACGATCTGGCCGATGAGATAATCGTGCGCCATCGCCGGGGCCCATCGGACGGGAAGACCGCCGGTGTAAGCGGGAACCAGCGGCATGACTCGTTTGAGCAGTGGATCGGCTTCGGAAAGAAACAGGGGAATCGCAACGATCTCGGTGGCGCCTGCTTGCTTCAGCTCCTGGGCCGCACGGGTGAGGTATGCGGCATATTCGCCTTCTACGCCGGAGTAGTTTCCCCCGACCAATGCTAGTGTGGCCGGGTAGGATTTCTTAAACTCGTCCAGAAGAGATCGGAGTTCCCGATTGCCGAGAAAGCCTCGGTCGGAAGCAACCACGAGAAATCCGATCTTCGAGGGGGCAGCGTCGGCCGGGATCCAATTTGCACCGAGCATCATCACTGCTGTGATGACCGATATCGATTGTTTGAACATGGAGGTATTTCCTTTCTTCATCGTTCGAGTCTGTAGTGAATCGGGATCAGCACATCGATCTGTGATTGACCAAGGTCCTGCTGTAGGCGAATGGGACAGGCGCGCTGCATAAGCTTCAGTGCGTCTTCATCTAAGGAGGCGTATCCCGAGCTTTCTGTGACGACCGCGTGGAGCAAGCTGCCGTCGCTCTTGATCCTGGCCTTGACGACGACGACACCTTCCCATCCCTGCATGCGTGCCAGGCGAGGATAGGCTTGCAGGCTCATGATCCGACGTTTCAGTAATTCATTCAGCCATCCATAGTCCGGCCTTGATGGAATGGTCCGCGTGATAGCGGGATGGTTCATCACGACAGTTTGTTGCGGAGTGGTAGCAGGTAAACCTGAATCCATTTGTGACATGGGCGACGAAGAGTTGCCGGTCTGAGGCCCTGGTTGAGGCGCGGTGGCGGAAGATTGGCTCGTCGGCTGCGATGAGGGAGCGTGGTCAATGGGAGATGAAGCAGGTGAATTGACTGAATCCGATAAGAGGCTCTTAGTAGTCTCAGTTGTATCCTGAGCGCTCTCGGATGCAGCAAATGAAGAATGCGACATGCCATCTTGGAGGCTTTTGATAATTGGCTCCGCAGCAGGACTCGCTGTAACGTGTGCGAATGCGGTCAGGACCGGGCGTTCAATCGCCTCGGCGGTATTCATGGTGGCAGGCTTGCTGGATTCGGTCACAGGCGGCAGGGTTTCAAGCTGTTGTTCAATTGGCGCAGGCTTTTCTATGGGAGTGGAATCGTGCATCGTGGCCGACGGATTCTTTTCTCGCTGTACCACGGTAGCCGTAGCGACTGGGTTCACCATCCGTTGAACGATCGAAGACTCGATGGGAGTCCGTTGCTCGATCACGCGCGTAGGCGAGGTGCTGGTCGTGCGGGGGGAGGATGGCATTGCGGGGGAGGGCGGTTCGGTGGCGGTGTCTTGGGGGGGCGCTGCGTCAGTCACACTTTTGGGATCGGTTAAGAGGAACTCCATGCGCAGCACAGGGGGCTGTGGTCTGGGAAGATCGTGAAGCAGCGAGATCGCAATGCCCATCACGATTGCGTGAATGGATAACGAGAAGCCCCAGGCTGGCAACAGATGTCGGGGGTGATGTGTCGGCGCGGTCATGGCGATATATGGATTCCTGTATGTGAACCGACGGGCGAGCTCTTCGGTCTATGATGATATCAATTCTCAAAATCATATACATGATTTGGTTTTGCCTTGCCCATGTCTGGTCGCCAGGTGTGCATGTTCTGTTTCCTGAAATCGTGGCTCAGGGAGAAAGAAGTTGCTGGGATGGGAGGGAATAGGCGTTACCGGCCTGGGGCGCGCAATGCGGCGGTTACAGGAAGACGGGCGGCTCGAATTGCCGGAGGGATTCCCCCGACGATGCTGATGCCCAACGCGAACCCCATCGTGATCAGCGCGGATGCAGGGGTCAGTGTCAGGCGAAATGCGAGTTCTGAAAAGGTACTGAAGTTCATCGTTGAAAGTGTGACAAACTGCAATGCCATGCCTCCCCCGATGGCGAGCAGGCCCGCGAAGGCTCCGAGCATGAGAGACTCAAGGAGAAACGCGGCGAGTATTTTCCGCCGGGGAAATCCCAACGCGCGGAGCATGCCGATTTCTCTGGTGCGAGACGCGACCGCTCCGTACATGGTCATGGTGCCTCCCAGAATGGCGCCGAACGCGAAGATGATAGTAAAAGTAAGTCCGAGGAGACGAATGAAGGTCGACATCGCGACTGATTTCTCCTGATAGTAGTCGCGCTCCCGCTTCACTTGGAGGAGGAGGCGCGTGTCCGATCCGATCGCGTCCTCGATGCCTTGGAAGGCGGAGGGGGCGGGCAGGCGCAGCGTTAAGGACGAATAGGAATCCCGTCCATAGGTGGACATGAGTTGGTCGACATCTCCCCAGATTTCCGATTCGAAGGCTGTTCCCTGAGCCTCCGTGATGCCAACGACGAGCCACTCCCGTTTTCCTATGCGCAGGTGAGAGCCGATGCCGTCGCGGAGAAATCGCTTGGCGACTTGCGCGCCGATGACGATTTCCGTCGTGCCTGGTTGCCAGGCGCGCCCCTGTCTCAGCCGAACCTGTGGCCGCAGGAGGAATGCCTCCGGTTGCGTGCCTCGGACGACGACATTCGCAGGGGTATCGGCTCCATCTTTTGCGAGGCTGATCAAGACAACCAATTCAGGAATAGCCAGGGGGGCGCCGCCAGTAGCTTGTGCGACGTCAGCGAGTGTGCGCACGATATGCGCTTGGTCGCGGTAGATCCCACTCGAGATTTCCGTGGTCGCGCCTTTGCGCAGCAGCAGGACGTTCTTCGGTGAACCGCTTTCAACCAGCGCCCGGTTCAACCCATTTCCCAGCATGAGGACCGCCAGCAGAATCAAGCTGACCAGTGCCAGCCCGGCTACGGTCAGCGCCGCCGTATTGCTCCGCACCCAGACGTTTCGAACACTGTAGGCCAAAAGAAGTTTCATGGATCAGGATCCTATCCGGCGTTATGCAAGTCCTCCGCGATCTTATCGCGCAAGAGTGCAAGAATGGGGAATACCGCTGCGCAGACGGCGATGCAGAGCGTGACCGATGCGCTCAACAGTAGTGTGCTTAGGTGCAATGTCAGATGTTGGAAGAAGTTTCCCAGTTTGGCGGCAACGAGCACCCCATAGAAGTGCGAGGCGGGGATTGTGATCGCGATGCCCAGGGCAGAGCCGATCCCTGCAATGAGCAGCGCTTCTCCCGTGACCAAGCCCGCCAGGTGGCTTGGCCGAAAGCCGAGCGTTCGCAGCACAGCCAATTCCTTCGTGCGCTCGCGCACCGCCATGACGAGGGTATTGGCGAGCACCAGCAGCGTGACGCCGTTCAGCACGATCGCCAGAAGTTTCAGCGCGCTGATAATGGCCCCGGACATGGCGACGAATCCGGCTTGAAACGCTTGCTCGGTTTCCGTTCTGGTCTCTGCCGTGGAATTGCCGAATTCCGCATCCACCGCCCGGCTCACACGCCCGGCAAGGGACGGATCGGCGATGCGGATGACGTACCAGCCGACCGTGCCGGCCCGATCGGGGTCTATTTGCTGCCGGCGTTCGTTCATGTAATCCCAGCGCAGCAGCATCCAGGTTTCATCCGTGGCACTGTCGTTGCCGCGGTATATCCCTCGCACGACGAATTCCCAGTCTCCGGGATAGATCGTGCCCTTGAGCGCGATCACGTCTCCGACTTTCCAGCCGTACAGCGCCGCCAGCCGACGGCCGATCACACAGCCACGCCGATCGCTGAGAAAGGCGTGGCGCTCTTCGTCCGTTATCGACAGTTCGGAGTGGAGATCCAGAAACGAAGCCGGTTCGACGGCGAACTGAGGGAAAAATCCCTTGGCGTCACGGTATACACCGCCGAACCAGTTGGCGTAGGTGACGCCGGTCACTCCATCCAGCGTGGCGATACGGTCTCGATAGGCGAGCGGAAGATGAATGGACAGCGAGGCGGCATGGCGAGCGATCAGTCTGTTGGGGACTGAGGCCTCGACGCCCGCGTACCAGGCACGAACCGTTGTGACGATGAGGTTGAACGCGAGGATGACGGTGGCGATGCCGAGTGCCGTCAGTACGACGCGCAGGGAATGCCGCCGGAGATTGCGAACGATCAATGTTCCAAGCGTCATGAGCGCGTCACCGTTCCTTTGTCGAAATGGAGAGTCTCCTGGGCATAGTCCGCGGCCCGTGGATCGTGGGTCACCATGAGGATCGTCTTGTTGAGTTCGTGATGCAGCCGCGAGAGAAGCGCCATGATGGCTTCGGCTGCGGTTCGATCGAGGTTGCCGGTGGGTTCATCCGCCAATAAGATTGTGGGGTCGCTGACGATGGCACGCGCGATCCCGACTCGCTGTTCCTGTCCCCCCGACAACTGACGGGGATAATGATGGACCCGATCATGCAACCCGACAAGACCGAGGGCTGCCTGGACATGCGTGAATCGCTCTCGTCGTGTCAGCGTGCTGAGCAGTAGCGGCAGTTCCACGTTTTCCGCTGCGGTTAATACCGGAATGAGATTGTAGAATTGGAATATGAAGCCGATGTGCCGGGCCCGCCATCTGGCGAGATCCGACTCCCCTTGCTGCGAGACGGCAAGACCGGCTGCGTGGATGGTGCCCTGAGTGGGACGGTCTAGGCCTGCGACCAGATTGAGGATCGTGGTTTTGCCGGATCCAGACGGTCCCATGATGGCAAGAAATTGTCCCCGTGGAACGGACAAGCTGAAATCTTTTAGGACCGGTATCTCTTGTTCCTCTCGAAAATAGGATTTGGAGACACGTTGGAATTCAACGACAGGCTGATTCATGGCTGATGCTCCTCTTGCTGGGATATTCGGAGACGGACTTTCATGCCCGATTGTAGCGATGACGGTGGCGCGAGGATCACTTGTGCCGATGCCGCCAGCATCCCGCGGACCTCGCTGTCTCCACCGCTCATGGACACTTCTTCTACGGAGACTTCACGGGCGGTCTCGTTTTCGAGTACATAGAGGACGGGTCGGCCGTTTTTCTGCACGAGTGTGGACGAAGGAACAAACAGCCGAGGTTGTGCCGAATCGCTCGATCGAGCGACCGGTGTGAAGGAAACCTTGGCACTCATTTCCGGGAGTACGCGATCGTCACGCTCAACGAAGCGAACTTTCGCCAGCACTGTGCCCTTGGATCGGTCGGCAGTCGGCACGATTTGGTCGACCGTCGCGGGGTAATGCTTGCCTTGCACTGCATCTAGGGTGATATCGGCCGATTGGCCTTGCTCGATCTGAGAGATCGAGGATTCCGAGATCTCGGTCTCGACCGAGAGCGATGTCATGTCCGTGATGAGCACCACCGCTCCGCGCGAACTGGCAGACCCGGCCATGGGCGCGACGACTTCACCGATCTCGGCGAACTTCTTGAGGACTGTTCCCTCGAACGGAGCCCGAATCAGCGTGTTTTCCAGCATCACATCGGCGGTTTGCACGTCCGCTTCAGCGGCGGTAATCGCGGCTGCGGACGACCGCACGGCCGCTTCAGCCCGCCGGAGGCGCGTCGAGGCCGTATCGAACTCGGCTTGCGAGACGAATTGATTCGGCAACAGAGCTTTGGTGCGGGTATAGCTCAGTTGCGCATCCCGTAATTCTGCTTGCGCATTTGCCAAGGCTGCTTTGGCTACGTTCAGGCGTGCGCGAACCTGGTTGTGGATCGCCTGCACGTCGTCTTGCTGGACTCGTGCAATGATGTCTCCCGTCTTGACATGGCTTCCGACTGTGACGCCGAGATATTCGAGGCGTCCGGTCCCTTTGGAAGCCACAGAGGCCTGGCGCTGTGCCACCACGTAGCCGCTTGCGGTGAGAGGAGAGGCCAGGGCCTGCCTTCCGACGACGCGCACCGGTACCGTGTCGACTTCCGGTAAGGACGATGTGCGGAGCACAGACCAATACAATGCGGCCAGAGCGCAGCCGACGGTGATTCCTGCCGTCACCCATCTGAGCCATGATCGTGGCGGGCGTGGGGTAGGAGAGGATTCGTCTCGCGGCAAGGTCAGGACGGAGACATCGGCATCGCGTATCGGTGCGCCTGTCAT
>CXWL01015132.1_pt1 | contig 10959 bp, 9 predicted proteins | sample 590931 | NCBI WGS metagenome assembly CXWL01 (sample SAMEA3498368, study PRJEB10139) | groundwater metagenome | biome: water well; material: biofilm material | place: Germany | collected 2015-04-27 | reverse complement strand
AATCGTGAAACCCGGCTCAAGGCCGATGGACCGGCCATAGCGCCGGAGCAACATATTGGCCACAGAGTGGAACGTGCCTCCACGGACACGTTCGCTGCGTACGCCGATCAACTCACCAGCCCGTTCAAGCATTTCCTGCGATGATTTTCTGGTAAAGGTCAGGAGCAGGATCTGCGATGGATCGATCCCCGAGTCAATCAAGTAGGCCACGCGGTAGACCAAGGTGCGAGTCTTGCCGCTGCCGGCGCCGGCGATGACAAGCGATGGCCCTTCGCCCGCGGTCACTGCCGCAAGCTGCTGGCTATTCAACGCCGCCGCATAGTCAATGGAGAGCTTCCGGGAAACGGCCTCGTCAACCGGTCGCTTCAGCACATACGTTGTTTTGGTTTCTTGTTCCATAGAGAAGAGTGAAGGAATGGTTGAGCTGTCCGGGCACTCAGGGGAAGCGCTGTATAACATACTCCCCACCGCCCTTTCAAAGAGAGGAGGGGTGGAGCGGCCAGGTGCCCTCCTTGCTCGCAGAACGCGCATGATGAAAAGAATTGAAAGGACACCCACGTTGGTCCTGTGCTCCCGGAACAGAGGACGGGATGGAAGCTGATGATCTTCTGTGCTCGCGCAACGCGCCCGGGTTCGTCTGTCTGGTTGACTGGTCTTTCTGGTCTGTCTGGTTCTTCCGGATGAATTTCCGGTCCGACCAACCAGATAGACGAAATAGACCAGATAGACCAGATGAACCAGCCTTCGTTGGACGCGCGCAGTGGAGGATTACTGGAAACCGGCCTTCCGAAAGAGCGCAAGCCGGAGTCAGTGTGACCACCATGCTCGACCAATTCCCTTACCGGACAGGCGGACGGGACAGGGTCACCATCAGCGGGTAGGTGCCGGTGGGGGAAAATTGACTTCTCCTCCTCCCTCCAGTAGGCTGAATCGCGTATTGGACTCGAAGGTGTACATCATGACGACCGCAACAGGTCATCCCTACATTGTCTGCACCGAAGACATTCTCCACGGGGCTCCCATCGTAATGGGAACCCGCACCCCGGTTCGCGCGATCGCTGAACTGTGGAAATTTGGCGTCGCGCCGGAAGAAATCATCGGGCGGCTACCTCACCTCACACTCGCCCAGGTCTTCGATGCCCTGAGTTACTATCAGGAGCATCGCGAAGCGATCGATGAGGACATCCGTCTGAATCGCGTACCAGATGAGAAGATTCACCCGCGCCTCCAGTGACCGAGTCTCCCCTCTTTATCCGGTTGTACCTTGATGAAGATGTGTCAGTCTTTGTCGCCCAGTTGCTGCGCCCCCATGGGTTTGAAGTGCTCACCGCACGGGATGCGCAGAACCTGAGTCGCTCTGATGCTGCGCAGTTGCAATTTGCGGCGGCACACCAGCGGACGATACTCACCCACAATCGTTGCGACTATGAACGGCTGCACGAGGCCGCGATCCGCGAGCAGCACTCCCATTCCGGGATTCTCATTGCAAACCGCCGCGCCTCAGACTTCGAACTCGCACGGCGGATCATGACCGTGCTCAACACGTTCACAGCCGAAGAGATGACCAACTAGCTCCTCTACCTCTAACAACGCAAGATGGGGTCAGTGTGACCCCCATGCTTTATTCGCGTGTTCGCGCAACGCGTGGCCTCAGAAGGATGGGAAGGGAGCCGCCAGGTGCCCTTCTTGCTCACAGAGCGCGCAGGGTGAAAAGGATAGGCAGGGGGTACCCATGCTGGTCCTGTGCTCCCGGAACGCGCGCCCTGAGAAGGACCTCGTTCGACGGCCGCACGTTGACCAACATGGGCGCCCCCTGCCAAGAGTAGAAAGCAAGCAACTTTTAGAAGGGTCAATTAGATAGTGCTCGTTCGATGCGCACAGTAAAAAGCAGCCTCGATCACTCCCCCCAAGAAAAGCATAAGAAGCCGAGCCCTTTGAGTATTCCGAGGTTATTGACAGCTGCACCTTCGCCGACGAGACGAATGAAGGAGGGACATTTATGTGAGGACCGGAACCATTGGCGTGGATTCTTGTAGTTCGATGAGTCTTTACAAAGCGCGGCAGGTGTCACGTCAAGAAACGACCCCATCCAGGGCTTTTAATGTTTGACATGACTATCGCCTTCCCCTTGTCAGGACAAGGTCGGCCACAGCAGAAGGATGTTTTCGGAGTTCCATACACAGACCGATTGTACCTCTGTGAACGCTTCGTCCTGCCGGTTGCCCGACAACACGCATCACGCGAGGCCAAGGCGACTGGCTAGGTCTTACCTTGTACGACTCTTTCATTCGCTGCCTTCCTCCGGTTTGACGCCGACGCACCCTCTCCCCTTTATGTTCCCTCTAGCGAGCGTGCAGCGGAACGGATCACTTCGAGATCGTCCTGCAATCCAAGGTTAATGTGCTGATCCATGAGTGCGTCGTAAGGATCTCGAAGATAGATCAGGGCCCGAACAGCCGTCGTTAGCCGGCCGAGATCGTCGTCAGGCGTCTCGATGTGCCGTCGGACCGTGGCCTTCAGCTGGTCAAGATCATGTTCTACCGGAAGCAGCTCCGCTGCACGGTCGGCCTCGATTTGCTCGACATCTCGCAAAAGTTGCCGCAGTTTGTCAGCGGACGCCGCGATTTCATCAGTCTCAAGTGCCGCCCTAACGTGCGCATGGGCCTTACCAAGGGGCGAGAGGTTGATCATGTAGCGGGTCAGCGCAGCGTGGCTCACCTCCCGACCAGATTCGTCACGGACGGTTCGCTGGATCCGATCGAGAAGATCTTGCTGGCGCGGCTGGCCGAACACCAATCGATACAGAGCAAGTCGCTCCTTGAGCTCTTCGTAGCGGCTCGCATCCTGGCTGTCAGCATAGAAGAACAGGTGTCGACGAATCCGCTCGACCTGGCCACCCCTCGGCTCGAAGACCCAGTGAGGATAGAGCCCATGTTTATAGCGCTGCACGTCAGGCGCGTTGGTGACCACGGCAAACACACGCTCCCAGAAGCTCGGATGGCCTCCTGAGGCGGCCTGCTCAAGCCGCTTGATCGGCCATTCTCTGGCGATAGCGCGACGAACCGCCAGGCCATCACGCCGGTTGATTCGGCCCTCTCTCTGTTCGAGGTCGACCGGATTTGATGGTAGGTTCCAATGGACGATGTCGCGGCAGAAGAGGTGAAAATCAAGCCCCTCCTGTCCAACGGACGTGGTCGAGAGCACGAATGGCCAGAACGGTGAGTTGAAGGCTTCGCGCACCGCGGTCTTTCGGCTCGGCCCCGATTGCTCAAGCGGTGACCCTTGGTCGGCTTTGACGTCTTCGCCAAAGGCGAGCGCGAAATGCGACCGGCGGGCCAGCTGCTCCGTGCGTAAGTGCCCCGTATTCGTGGTCAGGTTGATGTTGGGGCTTCCGGTACCAACACCCAACACCCGGGCCAAATGTTCCGCCATTTCGCCTGGGGTGTTCCGCTGCAGAACGTTCTTGCCAACGTAAAGGTACTCGTCTGCGACCGCCTGGAAATGTGCGCGCGCGCAGTACTCAATCGCGGCACGCGCGTAACCGCGTCCCGCGGGCGCCGTGCGTTCGACGATGGCGCGAACTGTTCGTCTGTTGAAGTAACTGCGGAGCTCCCCAAAGCACACGTCAACGAGACTCTCATGTACCACGCCGCTTCTATCCGGGAACGTCGTCCAAAACGCGCGCAACAAGGAGATAGCTGGCGAAAAGGCAGCGATGCGCGCCAAGTGCGTCAGCCGCTCCTCCGAAATGCGGAGCAAGTCTTTGTCGCCCATCCAGCCGGCAAAGGTGTCGACATGCTCGGCGAAACGCTCCGTGATGTCGTTACCGTTGTAGGCGATGCTCTTCTCGAGAGCTCCGCGTATGGAAGAATTCGAGTGCTGTTCAAGACGAGCGACCACTTGCCATATCGGCGAGCGGCTCGTGGCAGCGACCTCGACGCCAGCGTCCACGAGCGCCTGTTTTAAGGACTTCCGCGTTCGTCTAAGCAGTTCTTTGGCCGTAAGGTCGTCGCTCGCGATGGCCGAAGGCTCAATGAGCCGGGCTAACGCCGGAGACGGCAGACAGATATCGAAAATGTGGAACGAGCCTTTCTCGGTAAAGCGCAGCGGCGGCCGGTCATCGCCATCCCAAAGCCGCCCACGTGGGGCAATCCGTTGTTCAGCTTCATGACTCGTCAGCAGAGCGATGGCCTTTGGTACAAACCGCCAGCCGGAAAAGATGAGCATCTTCGTCGGATCCGCATCCTGAAAGAATTCGTCACGGTAGTAGGTATAGGTCGGACGCGTCCACAAGAACTTCCACGGCGTATTGGTCGTGCCAAACATCGCCTGAAACAGCTCTCGGAACCGCAGGTTCCGTCGCGCCAATCCGCCCAGCTTCGATGGCGGCTCGACGACGCCAAAAGGCACAATGGCCTTCTTGCGCTTTGCCGCCGCCATCGGAGCGTACTGCGCATCCATGAACGTGAACGGTGCCGGGCACGACTTCCAGTACTCAGTGATGTGCTGGGAGGTGTCGACCTTATCTAGGAGAAACCTCCGCAGACGGATGTAGTCGACAACTTCCTGCTTCTGCGGCACGACAAACGCATTTCCTTTTGGGCGTATTTCCTGTATGCCTTTCATCGGGTCTTGAATGTACGCGTTCCGCTCGGTTCTGCAGATCACTTTCCGAAGGCGCGCCTCAATCCGTGACCGCAGCGCCAGTAGTTCGGGGTCGTTACCTTGAAGGAAGGCCCCTACCTCGAGCCGTTCACGAAACGCCTTGAGATCGCCCCGCAAGCACGCCACTTCCTGTTTGCCTTGATCTGCAAACAGGAAGCGCACGGTGTCCAGAAACTCGTCGTAGTGCCCCTGCCCTTCATGATCCAAGGCCAGCATGCGGTAGGGCGTCGCGGAGAGAATGAGGACGCCAGGACACCGGTCGAAGAGACGCGCCACGATGGACTTCTTGCTGCCCGCCTCCTCCATGACTTCTCTAAATCGTTGGACCTCATCGAGTATGACGAGATGAGGCTGAAGATCGTCGAGCAGAACGCACTGGGCAGCACTGCGAAGAATCCCGACAATGCGGTTACGGCGCTTCCTACTCCCGGCATCGTTCGGCTGAAAATGATCGACCTCATCTCGCAACTCGTCAGACAACACCAGACGCTTACCATCCACCTCGATCGGCTTCCTCCATTCCTCGGCAATCCTCTGCTGCAGGCCGGAACGAAGCTTCCGATTAAATTCCAGTCGCAGGACGCGAAACCGCGTGGCCGCCTTCCAGCGTTCTTCTCCAGCGCCGCATCGGAAATACTCGCGCCACTTCCCTTTGCGAATGTCCTGCCGGAGCACGCGGTGGGCCAAGAAGAGCAACAATTGCCGTTCCCACGCCAGTCCTGTGCCCTCAGATAGTGACGTGCCAGGTGTGAATGAATAGAGCTGGAGGTTATCAGTGCTGCTGGCGCTCCACGCCAGTTGCGTAATCCTTCGCAGGGAGGGAGACGCGTTGGGTGCCAGCTTCGTCCGGTTCTGGTCGGCGATTTCGGAATTCGAACAGAGATAGACCACGATCAACTCTCGGCCCCGGCGGCGTCGCATGAGCTCTTCGATCACGCCGCGCGCAACAACGGTCTTGCCGAGCCCGACTTCATCAGCGAGAAGAAAGCGGCATGATCCACTGGTGTCCGTCAAGCGTTCACAGATTGTCTCAACCGCTGCGCTCTGAAACTCCGCGAGTTTCACACTAGACATTGGCGCTTTCCTCTTCGAGTGATTCCCGGAACACCGCCCAGAATTCACGGAATGCGCTCATGTTCGCAGCATCGCCACAAGCGGCCAAGACGGCCTCGACCTCATGAATCCGGCTAGGATCAGCCGTGCACGCTTCAAGGATTCGCTCGATAGTCGCTCGCCTCAGCAGTGGCTCACCCGCCTGCCCACCCTCGGAATGCCGGTCGCCCAAGGAGCGCGACGTTCCGCCAGGCAGGCCGGCAAGGACGTCCAGGAGCAGGCTGCGAGCATCAACTCCATCGAGAAGACGGGCGTTCACAGCTTTGTCCCGGTCGTCTGCGTCCAGGGCGCCGAGGTTCAGCTCGAACTGGACGACGAACGGCAGCTCAATGTCCTTGTGGTGTTCATTCGAGATGACGATGTAGGCAAAAGCCGCGACGTCCTCAAGCTCAATTCCTGCGAAGACTGCGCCTGAACTGTAAACCAGACGGTAGTCCGCCCGTATCGCCTGATCCCGCTGAAGGAGCGGAATAATCTCGACGCACATACCAGCAGACCATGCCTGAGCGTCGGCTGAGGACCGCGTGAGCAACTGCAAAGTCTTCTTGGTCGAGTCGTATTCGCCGCAAATCTGGTCCGCGAGCAGGAGGCGCTTGAAGTTCTCCAAGCGCTTGGTGATCTCCTTCTCGGGATCGGAGACGTCGGGCTGCCGCACGTACTTTTCGATCCATGGTTTCAGCTGGTCCTTCGCAGGTGACACAAAGGCCTTCACAACCGCATCGATACCGAGGCCCGGCCTGAGCGACACCATCGCTTCACAATTCACGTTCGAACCACAGCCCCAGCCAGGGCCCGTGGCGTTGGCCGAGCCAATCAAGGTCTCGGACTCTCCCTCGGACTCCCACGCTAGAAGCTTGGCGTGAAGATCCAGCGATGGCACATCCTCGTCAGCATCAGCTGAGACGACGAAGATCCGTGCTCCTGCTAGGCGGGCGTGAGCCTCGTCGGACAGGCGGTCGAGCTCGTCTTGCGTGCTGACGAGCATCAGCTCGTCTGTCCGATCGCAGACCCGTTTGAGGAAATCCGCGCGAACGAACGGTGAAATCAGGAGGGCACGCGACATGGCCCGTGGCAGCCGATTGATCAGCACTCGGTCGCCCGGCCACTGCCAATCGAATCTCAAGCCTTCGGTCGCCTCCCGAGGCGCGGCGAACTCGACACTCTTCAGTTCTTCAATCAACTTCCACAGGGCGCTCGGCAGATTGCGGGAGGCCGCCACTTTCCGACAGAAGGCAGATACATCGGAACCGAATTTCTGCGTGCCGGCTCGCCGCGTACCTTCGACCAGCGCGCCAAGTTCCCAGCAGCCAGAATCCGTCACGTTTCTGCTTGCCGTGAGCAAGCGATAGATGGGCTCGACGCTGTGACGTTCGGGGCGCGCCACTGGGTCGAAGCGGAGCGCCCACACCTTCGGATGGAACGCTCCACCTTCCATTGTCTTCGGCCACAATATCCGGTCGTAGAGAGCGAACAGCCTGTTGGTCGTCGCTGGCGGGTGAAGGCTTCCCTTGTTGACGTAGACCCTCAGACGAGACCGCAGCCGCGCCACGGTCGTCAACACTGCTGGAGCATTGTTCAGAGGATCTTCCACGTCTGCCCCAACAAAAGCCAGGAGCACGGCAGTGAACAGATCAAAGTCGAGGCTATACGTTGTGCCAATGCATGCGCCCAGTACATATCCAGGTGGTGGGCGTAGCGCATCGGTGAAGGCGCTTCGCTGGCGAGTCGCATCGAGAACGCTCATTGGCCACGCTCCATGCCGTCGAGGATCTCCGAGACAAACCGGGAGCCGATGCTGTGTCGGTAGTCAAACTGGTAGACACCTTCGCTCACCCGATCTGGCGTCCATTGCTTCAAGTGCTTCTCATGCTTGAGCCGTGACTTGGCCGGCTTGACTCGCCGCTCTCGCTCACGGATCAAATCCCTTGCCTTCTCGTCGCTCAGCAGAGCTCCCGCCGTCGACGCAGCGACACACCGCTCAAGCCAGCCATCGATGAACCACCGATCGCCTCGATTGCCAGGGCGCAACGCGGATGCCACAGTTGGCACGGTCACGAACTCGCTCGTGCTCCATTTTTTCAGAGGGCCTCTGGCCTCAGTCCACCATTGCTCGAAGACCGGTTGCACTGAATTCGTCGTCTTCTGGATGCCCAGCTTGTCGCGCTCTTCGATCAAGAGAGCGTAGTACTGAAGCGTTGCGCCGCGAACAAGGAGGCTCATGTTTCTAGCGTGCCAAAGCCAGACATCGAGTTCCCGCGAGGGCTTCGGGCAATCCCACGGCCACTGAATGCCAACGAGGCGGTGCGCGAGCATGTGCGACAACAGTGAATCCGGGAATCTCGACAGGAACCGCTTGTGCAAGTCCAGGGCTTCCGGCCTTGTGAGCTTGAACGTTTCTCCTGGCTTCACCTGCCCTTCTGAATCCAGGAACCTTGCAGGCGGAAGATCATCGGCCCAATATTGCACGCCCTCAGGGCCCTGCGCCGTCTTGTCGTCGTCCTGATAGCCTCGACGCTGGCGCCGGATGTCGTCGAACTGTTCCTGATACGCGCTTTCAGAGAGGCTCGATGTGAACATCCCAAGCTTGCGCAGTCCGCTCCAGTAGATCAGTGAAGGGAACTGCCTCAGGTCAATCCCAGCTTCCCGACCAATGACGCCCACTGCTTCCTTGGCGACGAGAACGTCTCTCAATTCATCCTGTCGCTGCCGAGCCAGTTGAGACACTTGGCTGGAGCGAACGCCTTCACGTTCGAGCAGCCTGTAGATTCCGGCAACAAAGTAGAAATATCGAGCGGATCGCATCAGTGTGGTGGTCGCCGGATGCAATAGGTCAGAAAAGCGCCCCTGAAGAGCGAGGAACCCGAGCTCGTCGATAACGCCTTCTTCTTGAAGGGATCGAATGAAATCGCGCGCTTGTAAAAGATCGTCAGCTCGAAAGTCGAGCCAAGTCACTGCATCGTGCTTCATGTCAGACTCCGCAGGCCTCGGTCTTGCCGCACGCGCCACACCAAACCTGTAATTATGGTGTCAGGCCTGAGTTTTGACTTATACATCGTGCCGTTGGGACGGAGTTGCGAACCACGAAAATAGTAACGTTTTCCTCGCCCAACCGGATCATTGGTCAAGGCAGGATGACTAACAACACTCTCCTTGAATCCTTTGCAACAAATATCCAAACCTCTTCACCTTTGCCTTTCTTCGCAGCTCCAGGAAGCGTCAGATGTTCATAACGTATCGCCCAGTATTCATGCCCTTTTAGTTTTTTCTTGGTTCTCAAGAAACTGCTTGTTTTCGGGAGAGGAACTGTCACGACGACGCGCGCTGGCTTTCTTCCACGCAATGTTGTGCTCATCGGTCTGCGCCTTCCACTCGGACCGCTTATAGCCGATCATGTCCATTTCGCGATCCGCAATTTTCATTGCTTCTTCTTTTGTCACAGCTGGCCCTTTTGCCAAAGCAGGGACAGGGTTGATCATGAAAACACTCCCAAGGATACAGGCACTCAAGAAGCTCATGAGATATTTCATAATTCGATCTCTCACAAAGGTTAATTGGTTCGCACTGTTCTCTCTTTGAAGTCTCGCAGGCTGCGCGGAAACTCGGTTTATACGCAAATCGCCGACAGAGCCTTCCTCAGCATCCTGCTACCGCGTCGATGCATTGGCCTCAGCGGCCCTCTGCTCAGCCGACTGCGCCAATGTACTTTCCGTCTGACGGGCTTTGTCCATCGGAGTCTTTATATTATCCACTGCAGCCTGCCCCGCCGCTTGCGTCGCCGCGCTGCCGGATGCCGCCGCGGCTTTCGCCTTCTCCGCTGGCGTCTCCTGACTACAGCCAAATAACCCCACCATCGCTAGCAATCCCACAACAAATAGCAAATCGGATCTGGTTTTCTTCATCGTAATCTCCTCAGCCTTATTCACTGTCGAGTGAACCATCATTTTACAAGGGGTGGCTGAGATGATCCCACCTGCGGCATCATTCTCACCCGCCCACCCACTGGCAAGGGCCTTCCAATTTTTTATGCCTTTCTTGGAGGGAGCGGCCGAGGCTGTCCTTTACTGCGCGCATCGAACGAGCACATTCTTATCGTGCGCGTTCTGCGAGCAAGAAGGACACCTGGCCGTTCCCTTCCCATCCCTTCTCAGGCCGCGCGTTGTGCGAGCACAGAAGATCATCAGCCTCCATCCCCTTCGTCATGGGGTTTCCGTGAGCACGGGGGACCAACCAGGCCACCCCTCCCCCCCTGCTACTGCGTCGCTTTCTTGGCCTCAGTCGCCCGCTGCTCAGCCAACTGCGCCAATATACTTTCCGTCTGACGGGCCTGATCCATCGGAGTCTTTATCGCATCCACCGCGGCCTGCCCTGCTGCCTGCGTCGCCGCATTGCCGGACGCAGCCGCAGCCTTTGCCTTTTCCGCCGGCGTCTCCTGACTACAACCGACTAGTCCCACCATCGCTAGCAACCCGACAACGAATAGCAAATCGGATCTGGATTTCTTCATCGCCATCTCCTTATCCCACAATTCAACATTCACCATTGATCATTCAACATTTCCCATGCAGTCCAGACACAATCGTACCCGCGAGGTACCAGGCGGGCAAGATAATGCTGAAACAACTTCTTTGCTCGCCGGACCTGTCTCCGCTATAATCCCGCGACTGAACGGGAGATTTTATGGCCACCGGCAACCAAGAATACCAACCGCAGCTTCGCCAAGTCGCCGAACTCATACTCGCCGTCGCAGGCGAGTCCGTAACCGTCATGAAACGGACGGCACCGGAGCGGGCCTTAAAATTGAAACGCCAGGATGAGTGGGGTATCTACCTTGAGTTCCTCAAGGTCATGTTTAATCTCACCGATCGGCTCTCTGCCCTGTACCTGCCGGTCAAAGACCAGCCTCAGTTCATGGACGGTCTCGAGGATGCCGTCACCCTGCAATTGAAGAATGTGTTGGAGCCAGCATTCGGTTCCGGCGNNAAGCCATCTTGGCCGGAGATCTCCCTCCAGTCGCCGCAGTCGGTACAGAGGTCCCCGTGGTGATCCATACCCAGTCCGCCTCACCACCCCCCACCGTGACGCCTGGCCCCCAAGGTCCGACAGGAAGCGAGATTAAACTGGTGAGCGTCATTTCGACCGTTGCCGGAGAAGAAGTGGAAACTCGGTGGGGACTCCACCCTC
>CXWL01127636.1_pt1 | contig 10962 bp, 9 predicted proteins | sample 590931 | NCBI WGS metagenome assembly CXWL01 (sample SAMEA3498368, study PRJEB10139) | groundwater metagenome | biome: water well; material: biofilm material | place: Germany | collected 2015-04-27 | reverse complement strand
CCCGGCACCAGCTCCATCACGTGATAGTGCTGTTGTACCTGCAGCAGGTAGCGATGGTTGCCCTGACCCAGCAACAGGTTCTGCGCCGTATCGAAGATTTCTTCTACGCGCTGGGCAATGAATTGCGCACGGTTGTGACAGAAGCAACGTACCCGCAGCCGTGGCAGGTGATCCGCCGGCAACTGGTTGAGGTAGTCGCGCAGGCAGTCGAGCAGCGCATGCGGGCCGTCGTAGCGGCTGACCATCACCTCGTTCCAGCTGTTGAGCGTGACCTGGTCCAGGGTCAGCACCAGGTTGTCGCGCACGCCGGCGTAACTCAGCGAGTCGGTGCGCTCGGTGGTCATCAGGATATTCAGGTCGCGGTGGTGCTTGAGCGGGTCGACGCCGACGTTGATCAGCAGCAACACCTCCTCGGGCACCGCCGAGCGCAGCAGGCGTTCTTCATCGACGCTGGCCAGGGGCAGGGCGACGGTCTGTTGCAGGCTGCCGAGCAGGTTGAACAGCTCGAACTCGGTCATGTCGCTGGTGCCGGGGTGCAGGGCCAGGCGCGTGCTGCTGTCGATCACGCCGTTGCGGTGGCACCAGGTGAGCATTTCCAGCAGGTCGCGGCTGCGCTTGATCGGCGCGAAATGCTCCCATTCCAGCGCCGTGAGATTGCCGTTGTACAGGCCCCAATGGTGCTGGCCGGGCTCCTTGCGGTTGGGTGATTGCACCAGGGTCAGGGTGTCTTCGGCGAGGTCCGGGGCAATGCCCGGGTTGATGAACTCGACCTTGCCGGCCTTTCGCTCAAAGGCTGCGTACAGGCGCCGGCCGAGGACATTGAGGTCGCGCTTGTTGATCAGGCTCACGGTCTGTTCGGTGCGGGCGAACTGGGTGAGGAAGCGGTAGCTGTAATTGAGCTCGTTGACCAGCGCTCGGCGCTCGGAGGCAACCTGGCGCACTTTCCATTGGCTGCGGCTGTCCAGCAGCGTCAGTTGGCGCTGGTCCCAGCCCCATTCATGGGCCAGGCGCTCCAGCAGCAGGCGCTGCCAGCTGGTAGTGCGCTGGCCGGCGGTGAGCTTGCGGTTGACCTTCAGGTACAGCGCGCGCCGCACCAGTTCCAGGCGTTCCGGCTCGTTGCGGGCCTTGAGGTGNNAACACTGCGCGCTTGAAGCGCAGGCTCAGGCAGTGCACGTTCGGGTGCTCGCTGGCGTAGACCTCGGTCAGCAGCAGCTTGAGCACCGACTTGTAGGGCGACTCGATGCCTTTGAACAACTGCCATAACCCGGCGCCGATGAATTCGCCCGGGGGGATGCGCGCCAGGTGGCCGAGGTCGAGGGTTTCGTCGGCGCGGATAAAGCGCTTGGAGATCAGTGTGTGAGTGAATTCGGCATAACGGGTTTCCTCGTACACCGGCACCAGCCACCAGATCGGCGTGCGCCCGGCCAGCCAGATGGCGGTGCGGTAGAACTCGTCCAGCAGCAGGTAATGCTGGGTGGTGCCGCAGTCGTCGGAGCTGAGCTGGGTGTCGCGCTCGCCGAGTACAAAGCGCGTCGGGTCGATCAGGAAGAAGTGCGCCTCGGCGCCCATGCTCAGGGCCCAGGTTTCCAGCAGTTGGCATTTCTTGCGCAGTTCGGCCAGTTCGTTGTCGCCCAGGTCCGGTGCGTGGCAGACCCACACGTCCATATCGCTCTGGTCGGCCTGGGCCAGCGTGCCGAGGCTGCCCATCAGGAACAGGCCATGGATCGGTCGCGGCGGGTTGCCATGGCGCGGTTTGTAGGAAAACGAGCGGGTCAGGCGCTGGGCTTCGGTGAGGGCCTGGGCATCGGGTTCGAAATTCGACAGGCCCGCCGGCGTGCTGCCCGACACGTAGCCCGGCAGCAGCGGATGGTTGACGTGGAAAAACAGCGGCAACAGGGTCAGCACACTTTGCTGGCGTGGCGTCAGCCCCTCGACGGCCCGGGCCATGCGGCCCTCATTGAGGGCCATGAATCGCGCGCGCAGCTGGGCCAGAACCTTGCGGTCGATGCCTTCGTCCAGGTCGGGGCGGATTTCATGGGTGCGGGTCATGTCGAATTCGTTGGCTCGCAGAGCCCGACGTGGGCGGCCGTATCGGAGTTTACAGCCAGTAGCGTAGGAGGTTTAGCGGCAAATGGTTTTTGACGCCAGAATTTTGTGTCCGCCACGGCAACGCCCTCGGAATCCGCAGTGGGGCGGACTCCATGGGCGGTATCCGGTATCAGGCGGCTTCTTTGGTGGTGGCAGTGGTCAAGATGGTCAGCAGGGTTTGCGCTTGTTCGGCGGCATCCCGGCCCAGGCTGGTCAGGTAGCCTCCGTCCGGCTGGTCGATCAGCCCTTTGGCATGCAGGCGCTTGGCAGCGGCGATGGCCGTGGGAGCAGCGGTCTGGTGGACTTTCAGACCTTCTTTGGTGCTGTCCAGGGGGAAGAGTACAAGGATTTCCAGTTCGGCAACCAACTCAGGGGTATACGACATAAGGACTCCAGACTTTCTAAAATTTATTAGAGGCTAGCAGGCCATAAGGTGAACGCACTTTGCCGAACTGTCCAGCGTGTTGCTGCGCGCCAGGATTATTCCTTTTCGGGCGGCAGTTCAGGCAGCGCACGCAGTGCGGTTTCATACCATTCGGTATCGAAAGCGCGGTCGTCGTCGAGCATCGCGTCGATCTCGTAGGCCAGCACGTGGGCCATAAGATTCAGGATGTCCTCGCGCTCGTAACCCACCAGGGTCAGCTTGTTGAAAGTGGCTTTGGCTGCTGGCGGATTGTCGCTTTCGATCTGGTTTTCGATGGCCTGGATCAGCGTGCTTTCGGTGAATTCTTCTTCGTCGTTATCAATATCGGTCGGCTCGCTCATGGCAGGCTCCTCAAGGAAAGGGCGCCAGTCTACCCCCATTCAGGCAGGTGATGCTGCTGGCAAGGCCAGGCCCCGGCAGCTATAACCCTTGCAGCCAACCCCATTCCCGGCCTGGAGGCAACCGCAATGCTCAAGCTCTACGGATTTTCGGTCAGCAACTACTACAACATGGTCAAGCTGGCGCTGCTGGAGAAAGGATTGCCGTTCGAAGAGGTGCCTTTTTACGCCGGGCAAACCCCCGAAGCCCTGGCCGTGAGCCCGCGCGGCAAAGTGCCGGTGCTGGGGGTGAAGCAGGGGTTTATCAACGAAACCAGCGTGATCCTCGAATACATCGAGCAAACCCAGGAAGGCCCCGCGCTGCTGCCGGCCGAGCCGTTCCAGCGCGCCCAGGTGCTGGCGCTGTGCAGGGAAATCGAGCTGTACATCGAATTGCCTGCTCGTGCGTGTTTCGCCGAAGCGTTTTTCGGCATGGCGGTGCCGGAGGCGATCAAGGAAAAGTCCAAGGCCGAGTTGCTGCTGGGGGTCGGGTCACTGGGCCGGCACGGCAAGTTTGCGCCGTATGTGGCGGGGGAGAGCTTTACGATTGCGGATCTGTATTTCATGTACAGCGTGAACCTCGCCGGTGCGGTGGGCGAGAAGCTGTTTGGCCTGGATTTGCTGGCTGAACTGCCGAAGGCCAAGGCGTTGCTGGAAAGATTGCATGCCATGCCCAACGCTCAAAAAGTGGCGGCAGACCGNNCCCCGATAGCAGAGTGTAAGGCAACACATGTGCTGGCTGGCCCACCGCTATCGGGGGCAAGCCCCCTCCCACATTTTTTAGCGGCTGGCCAGTAAGGCCTGGCCGCGCACGACGGCAGCCTTCACCTGCGCCGGCGCAGTACCGCCGACGTGGTTACGCGCATTCACCGAGCCTTCCAGGGTCAGCACGGCGAACACGTCCTGTTCGATCTGGTCGCTGAATTTACGCAGCTCTTCCAGGCTCATCTCTGCGAGGTCCTTGCCGGTGTCCACGCCGTATTTCACGGCATGGCCGACGATTTCGTGGCAGTCACGGAAAGGCAGGCCACGGCGCACCAGGTAGTCCGCCAGGTCGGTCGCGGTGGAGAACCCGCGCAAGGCCGCTTCACGCATGATCGCGTGCTTGGGCTTGATCGCCGGGATCATGTCGGCAAATGCGCGCAGCGAGTCGCGCAGGGTGTCAGCGGCGTCGAACAACGGTTCCTTGTCTTCCTGATTGTCCTTGTTGTAGGCCAAAGGTTGGCCTTTCATCAGGGTCAGCAAGCCCATCAGCGCGCCGAATACGCGGCCGCTCTTGCCACGCACGAGCTCGGGCACGTCGGGGTTTTTCTTTTGCGGCATGATCGAGCTGCCGGTGCAGAAGCGGTCGGGCAAGTCGATGAACTGGAATTGCGCGCTGGTCCACAGCACCAGCTCTTCGGAGAAGCGCGACAGGTGCATCATCGCGATGCTGGCGGCGGCGCAGAATTCGATGGCGAAGTCACGGTCCGACACGCCGTCCAGGGAGTTGCCGCCCACGGCGTCAAAACCCAGCAGCTGTGCGGTGTACTCGCGGTCGATCGGGTAGGTGGTGCCCGCCAGCGCGGCGCTGCCCAGGGGCATGCGGTTGGCGCGCTTGCGGCAATCCACCAGGCGCTCGTAGTCGCGGCTGAGCATTTCGAACCAGGCCAGCAAGTGGTGGCCGAAGGTCACGGGTTGTGCGGTTTGCAGGTGGGTGAAGCCGGGCATGATGGTGCCGGATTCACGCTCTGCCTGCTCCAGCAGACCTTTTTGCAGGCGGGTGATTTCGGCCAGGATCAGGTCGATTTCATCGCGCAGCCACAGGCGGATATCGGTGGCCACCTGGTCGTTACGGCTACGGCCGGTGTGCAGCTTCTTGCCGGTCACACCGATGCGGTCGGTGAGGCGGGCCTCGATGTTCATGTGCACGTCTTCCAGGTCGACGCGCCAGTCGAACGAACCGGCTTCGATCTCACCACGAATGGTGGTCAGGCCGTCGATGATGCTGTCGCGTTCGGCGTCGGTCAGCACGCCGACCTTGGCCAGCATCGTCGCGTGGGCGATGGAGCCCATGATGTCGTGGCGGTACAGGCGCTGGTCGAAGGTGACGGAGGCGGTGAAGCGCGCGACGAAGGCGTCGACGGGTTCACTGAAGCGGCCGCCCCAGGACTGGTTGGTCTTGTCGGTGCTCATGGATTCGCTCGTGATCTGCTAAGTAAGAAGGCGTGGAAGTCTGCCGGCGATAATAACAGGGTTGCCCGCGGAGGCGGTGCTGCGGGTCGTCGGCATTTTTATTTGTGCAAAGGATGGCTAAGTGCCTTGCCGCCGAACGCGTCCGGGAAGAGACTGGAGGCAGGCGTTTATTGAAACGATATTTGACGATTGAGCAATGCCATCTCGGTGAACGTCTACAGTTGGACTGATAGTGTGTGAATGCACCAAAGTCGGGTGATGCGGTCATAGCCCAGACTATCCATTTAAACAGGGGGGTATTCGGATTGTGTATCAGCAAACCCTACGACGATGCCCGCAGGCAGCAGGTCTTGGGCGCTATTGAACAGGTCCGGGTAAATATGGGTGCCGCTGCCAGGGCACTTTTTGCCGCTCGCGCTAGTCTTAGCGTGGATCGCTGTGACGCAAGTCACCGCACCTGTCTACGCTATCCTTGTGCGAGACTCACGCAGGAATCCAGCGCAATATGAATGTCCTGATCGTTGATGACGAACCCCAAGCCCGCGAGCGACTGAGCCGTTTGGTCAGTGAGCTCGAGGGTTATACAGTCCTTGAACCGAGCGCCACCACGGGCGAAGAAGCGTTGACGCTGATCGACAGCCTCAAGCCGGATGTGGTGTTGCTCGATATCCGCCTGCCAGGCCTCGATGGCCTGCAAGTTGCCGCCCGCCTGAGCGAGCGAGAATCGCCGCCGGCCGTGGTGCTGTGTGCGGCCCAGGAAGAGTTTTCGGCCGACACGCTGGAAGCCAGCGGCGTCAGCTTCCTCACCAAGCCGGTCGCTGGCGAAGCGTTGCTCAAGGCCCTGAAAAAAGCCGAGCGGCCCAACCGCGTGCAACTCGCTGCCTTGACCCAGCCGGCCGCCCAAAGCGGTAACGGGCCGCGCAGCCACATCAGCGCACGTACACGCAAAGGCATTGAGCTGATCCCGCTGGGCGAGGTGGTCTACTTCATTGCCGACCACAAATACGTGACCCTGCGCCACGAAGCCGGCGAAGTCCTGCTGGATGAGCCGCTCAAGGCCCTTGAGGATGAATTCGGCGATCGCTTCGTGCGTATCCACCGCAACGCGNNCAGGGGCTTCGGCGCGGTCTGCAATACTTATCCCGGTGCGACGTGGCCAGGGAGGCCCCGCACTTGCTGATTCAAATCAAAGCGTATTTGCCTGAGCTGTTATTATCTGCCGTATCTATTCAGTACGGATTGATCCATGTCCTCTCGCGAAATCCGCATCGCCACCCGTAAAAGCGCCCTGGCCTTGTGGCAGGCCGAATACGTCAAAGCACGCCTTGAGCAGGCTCACCCGGGCCTCACGGTAACCTTGGTGCCTATGGTCAGTCGCGGCGACAAACTGCTGGACTCACCGCTGTCGAAAATCGGCGGCAAGGGCCTGTTCGTCAAGGAGCTGGAAACCGCGCTGCTGGAAAACGAAGCCGACATCGCCGTGCACTCGATGAAAGATGTGCCCATGGACTTCCCTGAAGGCTTGGGCCTGTTTTGCATCTGCGAGCGCGAAGACCCGCGCGATGCCTTCGTTTCCAATAGCTTTGCTTCGCTGGATGAGTTGCCATTGGGCAGCATCGTCGGCACCTCCAGCCTGCGTCGCCAGGCGCAACTCTTGACCCGCCGCCCGGACCTGCAGATCCGCTTTCTGCGCGGCAACGTCAACACCCGCCTGGCCAAGCTGGATGCCGGTGAATATGACGCGATCATCCTCGCGGCGGCCGGCCTGATCCGTTTGGGCTTCGAAGACCGCATCACCTCGGCCATCAGCGTCGAGGACAGCCTGCCGGCTGGCGGGCAGGGCGCCGTTGGCATTGAGTGCCGCACCGTCGACACTGAAATCCACGCCCTGCTCAAACCCCTGGACCACCACGACACCGAAGTACGTGTCACCGCCGAGCGTGCGTTGAACAAGCACCTCAACGGTGGCTGCCAGGTGCCGATCGCCTGTTATGCCGTGCTGGAGGGTGAAAACCTGTGGCTGCGCGGGCTGGTGGGNNATCCAGGTAGCGGAAGAACTGCTGGACAAGGGCGCTGGCGCCATTCTGCAAAAGGTCTATGGCGAGGCTGGCCCGCAGTGACCGACTGGCGAGTGCTGCTGACGCGGCCCGCCGAGGAATCGGCGGCCGTGGCGGCGGCATTGTCCGACGCGGGAATTTTCAGCAGCAGCTTGCCGTTGCTGGACATCGAACCGTTGCCCATCACGCGCGAACAGCAGGCGGTCTTTCATGACCTTGGCCGCTATTGTGCGGTGATTGTGGTGAGCAAACCGGCTGCACGCCTGGCCGTGCAAGAATTGGATCAAGTTTGGCCGCAGCTGCCGTGGTTCAGTGTCGGCGCAGCGACTGCGCAAGTGCTGGCCGATGGTGGGTTGCGTGTTCACTATCCGCAGACGGGTGACGACAGCGAGGCCTTGCTTCAATTGCCTGCCTTGCGCGAGGCTATCGCACGCCCGGATGCCCGGGTCCTGATCCTGCGGGGCGAGGGTGGTCGTGAGCTGCTGGCTGAGCGTTTGCGCGAGCAAGGTGCTAGTGTCGATTATCTGGAGTTGTATCGCCGACTCCTGCCGGCATACGACGCCGGTGTGCTGACGCAGCGCATCCAGTTGGAACGCTTGAACGGCCTGGTGGTCAGCAGTGGGCAGGGTTTTGTGCACTTGCAAGCCCTGGCTGGAGTCGATTGGCCGCAGGTAGCGCAGCTGCCGTTGTTCGTGCCCAGCCCGCGAGTCTATGAGATGGCGCGGGCGGCTGGCGCAGAAAAAGTTGTGGATTGTCGCGGCGCGAGTGCCGCGGCTTTGTTAGTGGCGTTACGGAGTCATCCCGTTCCCACTCTCTGATACGCAAAGGACGGATACGTGAGCGAAACAGCCTTGCCTAAAGATGAAACCCAACCCGCACTTGATGCGCCGGTTGAGTCACCGGTCTCCGCGCCACGCCGTGGCAATGGCCTGGCAATCGTCGCCCTGCTGCTCGGTGCTGCCGGCGTCGCCGCCGGCGGTTGGGGGATCTGGCAGGTCCGTGCCCTGCAAGCCAGCAGCCAGCAACAGCTGGGCCAGGTGCAGACCCTCGATGACCAGTCCCAGTCGCTCAAGCAAAACCAGCAGCAACTGGCTGCGCGCCTGGGCCAACTGCCCGGCGCAGACGAGCTGGAGGAGCGCCGCCGCCTGGTGGCCCAGTTGCAGGGTGATCAACAGCGCTTGAGCCAGCGTTTGGAAACGGTACTGGGCGCCAGCCGTCAGGATTGGCGTTTGGCCGAGGCCGAGCACCTGATCCGCCTGGCCAGCCTGCGACTGTCTGCCCTGCAAGATATCAACAGTGCCCAGGCGCTGGTCCAGGGCGCCGACGAAATTCTTCGCGAGCAGAGCGACCCGGGTTCCTACGCCGCCCGCGAGCAATTGGCCAAGAGCCTTGCCGCGCTGCGCAGCACCGAGCAGCCGGACCGCACCGGGCTGTACCTGCAGTTGGCGGCCCTGCGTGATCAGGTCGTACAGTTGGCGGCTATCGCGCCTGAATACCAGCTTCCCGCACCCACGTCCGAGGAGCGCCCGAGCACTGACACGGACAACCGCTGGAGCCAGTGGTGGGAGCAGATTTCGCGCTACTTCCGTATCGACTTCAACCCGGATGACAATATCCGTCCGCTGCTGGCTGGCCAAGGCCTGAACCAGGTGCGCCTGGCCCTGAGCCTGGCCCTGGAGCAAGCCCAATGGGCGGCGCTCAATGGCGAGACGGCGGTGTACAGCCGCGCCCTTGGCGAGGCGCGCAGCGTGCTGCAGGACAACTTCAACCAGGACAACCCGCAAAGCAAGGCGATGCTGGCGCGTATCGCCGAGCTTGAGCCCAAGGCTGTCTCCGTGGTGACGCCAGACCTCGCCGCGAGCCTGGCTGCCGTGCAGGCCTACCTTGAGCGTCGTCATCTGTCTGCCGATGAAGCCAAGGCGCTGGCCGCACCTGCGGCCACCCCGGCGAAGCAGGAGTAGAACCGATGAAGCGTTTCTATGTGATCCTGGTGCTGGCGATTGCGATTGCCCTGGCAGTGGGCGTGGGTATTTCCAAACACACCGGCTACGTGCTGATTACCTATCCGCACGTGTTCCATTACGAGTCGAGCCTGTGGGCGACCGTGGTGGCGGTGTTTGCCGTTGGCCTGGCGATCTACCTGATCCGCGTGCTGCTGGGGCTGGTCACCACCTCCGGTGGGGTGGTCAACCCATGGTCGCGCCGCAACCGCAGCCGCCGCGTGCAGATCGCCATCGAACAGGGCCAGATGGACCTCGCCGAGGGCCGCTGGGCCAGTGCCGAACGTCACCTGCACCGTGCCGCCGAAGCTGAGCGCCAACCATTGCTGTACTACCTCGGTGCCGCGCGGGCGGCCAATGAGCAGGGGCGCTATGAAGAGTCCGACAGCCTGCTGGAACGCGCCCTGGAGCGTCAGCCCCAGGCAGAGCTGGCGGTTGCCTTGAGCCATGCGCAATTGCAGCTGGACCGTGGCGACACGGACGGCGCGTTAACCACCTTGCAGGCGATGCACGAGCGTCATCCCCATAACGCCCAAGTGCTCCGCCAGTTGCAGCGCCTGCATCAGCAGCGCGGCGACTGGTCAGCCGTGATCCGCCTGCTGCCGGAACTGCGCAAAGACAAGGTGCTGCCGGCCACTGAGCTGGCCGAACTTGAGCGCCGCGCTTGGGGTGAGAACCTGAGCCTGGCTGCTCAGCGTGAAGAACAGGGCGAAGCCGGCTTGCAGGCCCTTGAGCGCGCCTGGCAACAATTGACCTCCGCCCAGCGCCAGGAGCCGCAACTGGTCCTGGCCTATGCCGAGCAACTGCGTCAACTGGGCGCCGATGCCAAGGCCGAAGAAGCGCTGCGGGGCGCTATCAAGCGCGGTTACGACAGCCACCTGATTCGCCTCTACGGTCTGCTACGTGGCAGTGACCCGGCCAAGCAATTGAAGTTTGCCGAAGGTTGGCTCCAGGACCATGCCGCCGATGCTAGCCTGCTGCTGACGCTGGGCCGCCTGTGTTTGCAGAACAGCCTGTGGGGCAAGGCACGGGACTACCTCGAGAGCAGCCTGCAAGTGCAGCGTAACCCCGAGGCATGTGCCGAGTTGGCGCGCCTATTGGCCCAGCTGGGCGATACCGAGCGCAGCAATCAGCTGTTCCAGGAGGGCCTGGGCTTGCTGGATAACCGTTTGTTGGCTTCGCCGTTACCTGCTCCCGCGCGGGTTTGACGTAGGAAAGGGTCCAAGGGTTGGCTCAGATATGTCTGCTAGCCAGCCCCTCAATGTCTTCTCGGTGGGGTTGTAGGTGCGTTCCTACGCTTGGCTGCTCTAAGTCCTCCACGTTCTGACGGGTTATCCTTACGCTCTCACGGAATCGTCTGCTCTGGCGCGTATTGAAACGGGCCAGGCCTTTCCTCTACCGTATCGACCTATACTTCGCGGTGCGGATACAGCATGTCTTTTGCCCCTTCACGTAGCTTTTTTTTCCTCGCGTTCCTGGCCGGAGCGCTGACGTTGGGCGCGTCTTTTTACCTGGAGTTCGGTGCGTCGTTGCGGCCGTGTTTTCTGTGCCAGATGCAACGAGCCTTTCTCGCGGCCTTCATGTTGATCAATCTGGTCGGCGCCCTCCATAACCCCAAGCGCTCGGCCATCTACCTGTATGGGCTGGCAAGCATGGCTTGCGCGCTGCTTGGGGCAATCACCGCCGTGCGCCAAGTGTTGCTACAAAATGCCGCACAGGAGCAAGCGGATTGCTTGCCCAACCTGCACCTCATGATCGAAAACCTGTCGTTGTGGCAGGCATTGCAATGGGCCGTCAAAGGCACCGTCGATTGCATGGAAATCAACTGGACACTGTTTGAC
>CXWL01032145.1_pt1 | contig 10965 bp, 6 predicted proteins | sample 590931 | NCBI WGS metagenome assembly CXWL01 (sample SAMEA3498368, study PRJEB10139) | groundwater metagenome | biome: water well; material: biofilm material | place: Germany | collected 2015-04-27 | reverse complement strand
TCGAACACTAGTTCGATCACGACACCAACGCAACATCAAATCGAGAAATCTTTCCTTGAACTCGCTCGGCAAGTCCACCGTCGGCCGGCTCCTTGCCGACGCCATCGGCCGGACGTTCGTCGATCTCGACGAGATCGCCGGTCGCTACTACGCGGAGGTCGGGCAACCGCTCGATGCGCTCACCGAGCGATGACCGCAGATGCTGCGCTACCTCGGCATGGCGATCTCGCCGTTCAACGCGTTCCTCATCCTGCAGGGCATCGAGACGCTCAGCCTGCCGATGGAGCGCCACTTCGCCAATGCCGACCGGGTGGCCGAGTTCCTGGTCGGCCGCGACGAGGTGGAGTGCGTCGCCTATGCCTGGCCTCGACGGCAGCATCATCGCCTTCAACATCAAAGGCGGCAAGGAAGCCGGACGGAAGTTCGTCGAAGCCTTGGAGCTGCACAGCCACGTCGCCAACATCGGCGACGTGCGCAGCTTGGTGATCCACCCGGCGAGGACCACCCACAGCCAGCTCACCGGGATCGATCTTCAGACGAAGTACCCGAGGATGTCGATCAGGAAGTTCACGCTGCCGCCGCCCCCGACGACGGCAGTGATCGTGCGGTTTGCTCCGAGGGAGACGATCGTCGAGTTGGCGAGTGCCTGACCGGCCGAGCTCCAGTTGATCGTCGACGCGCTGACGGTGGTGGTTCCTCCGGGGTTGACGGCGAGGAAGCCGCTGCCGACCGTGTCGGCGACGGTGAGCGTGTAGGCGATGGCGACGGCGTGGGCCGGCACCAGGTTGGGGGCGTCGACGACACCGTTGGCGTCGCGACCGTTGGCCACCGAGATGGTCCGGTTCGAACCGGTGGCCAGCACACCGTTGGCATCGGGGGCCATGTTCTGGCGGCTGTCGTAGACGCGCTTCGGGGTGATCTGCACCAGTCGGCCGGCGCTCGGCGGGGTGTAGCGCACGCGGATGCCTCGACACACCGACGTGGCAGTGCCCCCGAAGTGGTACGCATGGAACGCCTGCGTGCCGTCGTAGGTCTGGTTGACGGCGAGGGTGGCCGTCGCCACGCCGCTGCCTGCAGGGACCGGGCTCTGGATCGTGTCCACGAACCCGGTGGTGTCGGGCAGGTACCGCTCGAAGAAGATCGATCCGCTCCGTGGCGATCCGTACAGCGAGAAGTCGACGGCGTTGATCACGCTGCCACCGGCACGTCGATCCCGATCCCGACCCAAGCGGAGGCGACGCCCGGGTGACTACCTGCGGACGGGTTTCCTACGTAGACGAGGGTCGCCCCGGCCGATGAATCGCCGGGGATCAGGGCGATTCCGGGGTAGAAGCGCGCCTGCTCGGTCGGGCCGAGTGCGGCCAACGCCTCGGTGCGGCGAACGGGGGTGGGCGAGGGATCGACCTCGGAACCTTCGTTCGGCGGCCCGCCCGCTGCCGCCGACGCCGCACCCCCCGGCACGCCGGTGATCGCCGCGGTGGCGGCTCCTGCTCCGATCAGGGTTCTTCGACTGATGTTCGTGGGGCTCATGTCGTTGTCCTCCGTGATCGGGCACAGGTGCTACCGGCCACCTTACGCTGCTCGAAACCACCCCGAATCCGGTGCCGCCGATTCAGTCGTCGTCGTGCTGGTCGCGCAGGAACTGCTCGAAATCGGCGGCGAGGTCGTCGGCGCTGGGCAATGACGCCTCGGTTCGGCGGTCGTACTCCGATTCGAGCATCGCCACGTACTGTGCTGCCTGATCGTCCTCGGCCACGGCTTCGTCGTGCAGCGAGCCCCAACGCTCGATGTCGTCGGCGAGGCTGGCATGGCCGGTTGGCACCCCGAGCACGTGCTCGAGATGGAGCAGCAGCGATGCCGACGACTTCGGATGCTTGGCGTTGCCGAGGTAGTGCGGCACCCCGACCCGCAGCGACACGGCCGGGATGAGGTGGCGATCGAGACGCTCCTGGAGCACCCCGACCAGGCCGGTCATGCCCTGGTACTGCGGGCGCGAGAGGCCGAGCGCTCGCACCAGCCCGTCGTTGGTGCTGCTACCGACCACCTGCGGATGTCGGGTGTGCGGCACGGTTTCGGGCGCTGCTCCGACGGTGACCACCACCTGGCATTCCAGCGCTCGGGCCACGGCGATGACGCAGTCGGCGAACGTGGCGTAGCGCAGGTGGGGCTCGACGCCGGCCAGCACCACGAGGTCGTGGGCGTGACCGGGGAAGCGGGCCACGCGGAACTCGTTGGTCGGCCAGCGGATCTGGCGTTCGTCGGCGTCGTCGAGGTAGGCCTCGGGTCGTTCCTGCGTGAAGTCGAAGAACGGATCGTGGTCGATCGATGCCACGACCGGCGCCGGGTGGCCGACGAGCAGGTGCTCGAGTGCGTCGGTGGCCACCTCGGCGATGTCGAACCAGCCGCGCAGCGCCACCACCAGGATCGGCTCGTGCATCGGCACCAGATCATCGAACGCCGTGGTGAGCACGCTGTCGGCGTTCACCGCAGGGGCCGCCCGCCATCTTCTCGATGACCACCGGCCAGGATCTCGACAACGAAGTCGATGCTCGCCGTGAGCGCGGCGACATCGGCTGGATCGATGGCGGGGAACATGCCGACCCGCAGTTGGTTGCGGCCGAGCTTCCGGTAGCTGTCGGTGTCGACGATGCCGTTGGCGCGCAACGCCGTGCAGATGTCGTTGGCATCTGCTCCGGTGATGTCGATCGTGCCGACCACGCTCGACCGCTTCGCCGGATCTTCGACGAACGGGTTGGCCCACTCACGGTCCTCGGCCCAGCCGTAGAGGGTGGCCGCGGAAGCGGCGCACCGCTCCACGCACCAGCGGAGCCCGCCGTTGCTGAGCATCCACTGGATCTGCTCGTTGAGCAGCACGAGCGTGCCGAGTGCCGGTGTGTTGTAGGTCTGGTTGGCGAGGCTGTTGTCGAGGGCGATCTTCAGATCGAGCGAGGCGGGTACCCACCGGCTGGATGCGGCGATGGACCCGATGCGCTCGATGGCCCTCGGCGAACACGCCGCGAGCCACAGCCCGCCGTCGCCGGCGAAGCACTTCTGGGGGGCGAAGTAGTAGACGTCGACCTGCGCCGGCTCCCACGCCAGCCCGCCGGCGGCCGACGTGGCGTCGACGACGACGAGGGAATCGTCGTCGGCATCATCGACGGGCCGCCGCAGCTTCGTGGCTACGCCCGTCGAGGTCTCGTTGTGGGTGAGCGCGTACACGTCGGCACCGTCGACCTCCGTCAGCTCGGGATGATCGCCCGGGTCGGCGCGCACCACGGTGGGCGAATCGAGGTGGGGCGCGGCCGCCACCGCTTGGGCGAACTTGGACGAGAACTCGCCGAACACCGCATGCGCGCTGTGACGGCGGATCAGCCCGAACGTGGCGACGTCCCAGAACACGGTGGAGCCGCCGTTGCCGAGAACGATCTGCCACCCGTCGGGAAGGGCGAACAGCTCGTCGAGCCCCGAACGCACCGACGACACCAGGTTCTTCACCGGCGCCTGGCGGTGCGAGGTGCCGAGCAGGTTCGAGTTGGCCTTGGCGAGGGCGAGGGCCTGCTCCGGCCGCACCTTCGACGGGCCGCACCCGAATCGCCCATCGACCGGTAGCAGGTTCGCCGGGATCTGGATGCTGCTCGGGTCGAACGTCACCCGAGCAGTCTGGCGGGATCGATGCCGGGCGACCACACGAATCGGCCGAAACTGTCGGTCGAAACTGTCGGCCGAAACTCGGGGAGGCCGACGAGGGCGCGCCCGTACAATCCTGACCGTGAATCGCACCTCCGCCCGTCTGTCCGCCATCGCCGAATCGGCCACGCTCGCCGTCGATGCCAAGGCCAAGGCGCTGAAGGCGAAGGGTGAGAACGTGATCGGGTTCGGGGCCGGCGAGCCGGACTTCCCCACTCCGGAGAACATCGTCGAGGCTGCGGCGCGAGCCTGCAGGGACCCGAAGCACCACAAGTACTCGCCCGCGGCCGGGCTGCCGGAGCTGCGCCAGGCCATCGCCGTGAAGACCAAGCGCGACAGTGGTTTCGAGTGCTCGGCCGGGCAAGTTCTGGTCACCAACGGCGGGAAGCACGCCGTGTTCACCGCGTTCGCCGCGTTGTGCGATCCGGGCGACGAGGTGATCTGCCCGGCCCCGTACTGGACCACCTATCCCGAGGCGATCACGCTCGCCGGCGGTGTACCGGTGATCGTGCAGACCGACGAGACCACCGGGTTCAGGGTCACCGTCGAGCAGCTCGACGCGGCGCTCACGCCGCGCACCAAGGTGCTGCTGTTCGTCAGCCCCGACAACCCGAGCGGCTCCGTCTACACGCCCACCGAGGTCGAGGCGATCGGCCGCTGGGCGGTCGACAAGGGGATCTGGGTGCTCACCGACGAGATCTACGAGCACCTCGTGTACGGCGCCAACCGGTTCGTCAGCATGCCCACGGTGGTTCCCGGGCTCGCCGACCAGTGCGTGATCGTGAACGGCGTCGCCAAGACCTACGCGATGACCGGGTGGCGCGTCGGCTGGATGATCGGTCCGAGCGATGTGATGAAGGCCGCGATCAACTTCCAGTCGCACTCCACGTCGAACGTCTCCAACGTCGCCCAGGTGGCTGCGCTCGAAGCGGTGAGTGGCGATCTGAGCGCCGTGGCGATGATGCGTGAAGCCTTCGCCCGCAGGGCGATCACGATGCACCGCATGCTCAACGCGATCCCGGGCGTTTCGGCGATCGAGCCGCAGGGAGCGTTCTACTGCTACCCGAACTTCGCCTCGTTGCTCGGCATTCCGCTCGGCCCGAAAGGCACTGTGTCGAACAGCACCCTCGAGCTCGCGGACGTGATCCTCGACGAGGCCAAGGTTGCCTTCGTGCCAGGCGAGGCGTTCGGCACGCCGGGCTACGCGCGGTTCTCCTTCGCCATGGCCGACGCCGACATGGAAGAGGGAGTCCGCCGGATCGCCGCATTCGTCGCAGAGTAGGGGTCGCACCAGCTCCGCCTACGCGGGAGGCGGCCTCGGCACCGTGGGGCAGGAATACACGGTGTCGGTGTTGACGCGGGCGGCGGCGACGCCGCCTTGATCGGACTCCTCACTCTGTTCGCAGAGCGTGAGTTCTTGACGAATGGAGGTCTGTCGCGGCGCCAACTCTTGAGTGGCGATCGCGGCTCGACGGGCGCAAATTGAGGCGATCGCTTCAGATGGGGGACATCGTGAATGCCTGTCGTTTTCGTGCGCTGGTCGCCTGGTCGTTGCTCGCTGGTGTTGTGGCGATCCCGCCGGACGTTGTTGAGTCTGCCCCGGTAGTGGCGTCGGTCGTCAAGGGCGACGGCGTCGGCGTGGTGCCGCCGGTCCCTCCGGTGCCGACGATTCCCGACCCCGTGGACGCAGGAACGGTGGGTTTGTCGACAGCGGCTGCTCCACCGTTGTTGGTGCCCACAGGTTCCCGGCCGACAGCGAAGAGCTCGGTGCCAGTCACGGTGGAGGTGAGTGAGGCCGGCCGGTCAGCGCCGCTTGATGTCGGTGGGTTGCCGATGACGGTGACGATCGGGGACGGCTCGGTACTCGCCCAGTCGAAAGTGGCGGTGCCGGTTGACCGAGTCCCGTCCGCGTCGATTCGGGTGGAGCCGTTGACCGATGAGGAGAGCGCAGCCCGCGGATTGCAGGGCGGAGGCTTTCGGTTGCAGCCATCGCGCGGTGCTGCTGCGGCCGTTGTGGTGCGTGTCGAGATCGACTACTTGGCGTTGGCGCCGTGGTACTCACAGGACTGGGCCGACCGGGTTGGCTTGGTGGAGGTGCCGGATTGTCCTGACCGTACGGTGCAGAATGACTGTGGCGCCCCAGTGGCGGTCGCCGCGATCAATGATCGTGAGCGTGGCGTTTTGACCGCGGAGATCGTGCTCGATCCCGGCGGAACACTCGCGACGGACGCGCCGTTGCAGCCCGTCGGGGGTTTCGGGGCGCATCGGCGGCTGCCGCGCTATTCAGGTGCCGGTGGGTCTTCGTACGGGATCTCTGCCGGGTACGCGTCGAACTGGGGCACCTATCAGGCGACGCCCCTTGCAGCGTCAGCGGGCTGGCAGGTGGGCCTGTCGGCAGGGTCGTTCGACTGGTCGTACCCGATCGACACTTTGTCGACCGGGTTCGGATCGGCACCCGGGGCCGGGCTGGCGTACTCGTCGGCCGGTGTCGACGGCGTCACGTGGGCGCAAAACGCGCAGGGGCCGATGATGGGTTTCGGATGGGACATCTCGGCAGGTGGTTACATCGAGCGGTCGTATCGGACCTGTGAGGTTGATGGTTCACAGCTCGTTGACTATTGCTGGTACACGACGGCGGGCGCCTTCGAGCATCTGAATCTGGTGCTGAACGGGCAGTCGTCGAGGCTGATTCCGGTGGCCACCAATGAGTGGCGGATGGAGATCGATCGGTCGTGGCGTGTCCAGCGGTTCTTCGGCGCGACCGGTTCACCAGATGACAACGGTGAGTACTTCGTGGTGACCACCGCGGACGGGACGAAGTTCTCGTTCGGTTCGGAACCATCCGCGACCAGCTCGGTGTGGGATGTGCCTGTGTACGCCAACCACTCCGGTGAGCCGTGCTATCCGAGTTGGTGTCAGCAAGGATGGCGGTTCAATCTCGACAAGGTCGTCGATACGAACGCGAACCTGATCCAGTACGTGTGGACGAGGGAGACCAACCGGTACGGGCGGGGCGGCACGCCCGGCAACGCCGCGTTGTACACGCGTGGCGGCTTCCTGGCCTCGATCAACTACGGTCGAAACGACAACGCGGGCGTGGCCTTGTGGCATCAGCGGGTCGTGTTCGAATCGGCGGAACGCTGCCGGGCAAACCCTGCCGGTAGTTGCTACTGGACGGAGGGGTCCGTTACCGCGGTCTATCCGGATGCACCGACCGATCTGGATTGTTCATCGACGACGTACTGCCCGAAGCGCGCGCCGGCGTTCTACTCGAAGCGGATCGTCACAGCAATCCAGACGGAGTTCTTCGTTGACCTTTTCGGTCAGTGGACTCCGGTGGACCGTTACGGCCTCACCTTCGATTGGCCTGATCCAGACGGCGCTGGAGCGAACCCCGGGCAGCTGTGGCTGCGCGAGATCACACATGTGGGCTCGCCCGGGCTGCCGTTGGAAACGAGCGAGCCGGCGATCCGGTTCGAGAGCTTCCAGTTGCTCGACAACCGTGCCGACGCGATCACGATGCCGTACTTCCGACTGTCGCAGATCAACGATCAATACGGTGGCCGGACCTCGATAACGTATGGGCAACCCGATGCTTGGCTCGGCGCCGGGGGGACATGTGCGATGCCCGCCGCGGGGTGGATGGACAACTACCAGGACTGCTATCCGGCATACGCCACGTTGGGTGGGTCGAGTGGCTGGGCTGCGTTCAACAAATACCTCGTCACCCAGGTCGAGAGGTCAGACCATCTCTTCGTTTCTCTCCCGCACACCTACTCATACGCGTATCTCGATCAGCCGGCCTGGCACTACGACGATGCCGACCCGACCGCGGTTTATCGGTCCTGGGGTACCTGGCGTGGACATGGGGTGGTGCGCGTCACCCCGGCCGGCGGAGCCGACGTCACTCGCAGGTTCTTCCGCGGCATGTACGGCGCGTCGATGGGGTACCTGCCTGCCCGGACCGATACCTTCACCGATACCGCCGGCAACGTCGTGGCGGATGCCTGGTTCCTGCGCGGACTCGAGTACGAGACAGCCAGCGGACCGCAGACGGTGATGAATCGCTTCTTCCCGATCACGCCCTACACCTCCTCGTCGGCGTTGGTCGTACCGTTGAACACCGAAACCTGGACGACCTCGACTATCGCTGCCACCGTGAAGGCACGCCACGCCTACCAACACGACACCTACGGCAACATGACCCAACTCCTCGACGAAGGTTCGCTTGCGATCGCCACCGACAACCGCTGCACCGTCACGACCTTTGCCGCAAACCCTGCTGTCTGGATTGTCGATCGCCAGACCGAATCGGTCCTGCGCGACAGCAGTTGCACCGGCTCGGTCGTGTCGGCCGTTCGGAGCAGCTACGACGGTCTCGCGTGGGGCGCGCCCCCGACCGTCGGCAACGCGTACCTCACCGAAACCAAGGTCGATGCCACCACATGGTCGACGGTGCAACGCTCATTCGACAACGCCGGCCACGTCAGCACGCTTGACGGACCGCTCTCCGGATGGGGCGACCTGACGGTCACGCTCTACGACGCGACGTTGGGTTATCCGAACAGCTTCCGCAACACCGCCACCCACATCACCAACGTCACCGCCAACGCCCGGCTCGACCCGGTCACGATCACCGACCCCAACAGCAAGATCACCAACTACGCGTACGACGGACTTGGCCGTGTCACGAAGATATGGACCGCCGACGACCCGGCATCGGGTCCGGCCGCTGTGCAATTCGACTACTCGGTCACCAAGGTGGACCTGTCCAGCGTGAAGACCAGCGTCTGGCAGGACAGCAACCGGCGACTCGACTCGTGGGTCTTCTACGATGGACTCGGCCAACCTGTGCAATCCCAGCGACCCAGCCCCAACGGCGGACGTATCGTGGACTTCACCGATTACGACACCCGCGGTCTTGCGGTGAGAGCCGTCCCCGACATCACCGACGCCGCCGCCCCCGGGACCTACCTGGTCGCTCCGCCCATCGCACCACCACGGGAAACCCGCGCCGTCTACGACCCGTTCGGGCGACCGACAGCGAACCAGGCGTGGGCCAGCAACGCAATGATGTGGCAGACCACGGTCGGCTACGACGGCCTCGAGACCACCGTCACCCCGCCCGTCGGTACCAAGACTGTGCAACTCCTCAACGCCAGAGGCGAACTCGCCACCGAGAAGCACTACCTGACCCCGACGACATTCGCAACGGCCAGCTACACCTACGACGCCGCCAGCCGAACCAAGACCATCACCGACCCGAACGGTTTCGTCGCCACCAACACCTACGACCTCGCCGGCCGCCAGACCGCGATCACCGACCCCGGTCAAGGCACCACCACGAACACCTACGATCTCGCCGGCAACACCGTCACCTCGACCACCGCCGCGGGCACGATCTGGTTCGGCTACGACGGTCTCAGCCGCCCCACGGAACGTCGCCTCACCAACTCCGCCGGCACCCTCCAAGCTCGATGGGCCTGGGACGCAGCCGGCGAGAAAGCGCTGCTCAACTACACCGAGTCCTTCGACGCGGCCGGAACCAGGATCATGAAGACCGACACCATCGGCTACGACCTACGCAACCGACCCACCGGCGTCACCTACACCATCGACTCGCGCCCGCAGTGGACCGACGCCGGGCTCGCCGGCAGCTACACCGTCTCCTACGGCTACGACAAGGCCAACCACCGCACCACCCTCACCAACCCCGCTGCCGGAGGCCTCGGCGCTGAAACCATCACCACCGGCTACAACGGAACAGGCCAAGCGACCACCCTCACCGGCGGCTACGCCTACGTCGCCGCCACCACATTCACCAACGCCGGACGCCTTCAAAGCCGCACCCTGTCCAACAGCGCCACCATCGTCACCCGCAACTACGGCTGGCAGGCCTCCACCGGACGACTGGCAAGCCTCAGCGCCTCGAGCAACACCGGCGGCAACGTGCAATGGCTCGCCTACACCTATGACAACGCCGGCAACCTCCTCAACCGCGCCGACGTCATCGGCACCGAACGACAGTGCTACAGCTACGACACCTGGCAGCGCCTCACCACCGCCTACACCACCCACATCCTGGATACCTGCACCGCACCCAACCCCACCGAAGGCCCAGCCCCCTACAACCACACCTACAGCTACGACACCAGCAACCGGCTCATTAACGGCCCCGCCGGCACCAACTACCAATACACGCTCCCCACCCACCCACATGCCGTGGCCTCCCTCACCACCCCTGCAGGCACCGACAGCTACACCTACGACACCGTCGGCAACCGCACCACATTCACCGACGCCGATGGTCCCGACTACACCTACACGTGGGACACCAACGGCCGCATGCAATCTGCGACCGGCAACGCCGCCAACAGCGTTCCCACCCGACGCACCACCGAAACCACCACCACCCAACCATCAGGCACCTCCATCACCGCGACTACCCCCGCCGGCACACGCACCGGCGACACCCTGCTCGCCGTCGTCTCCATCGCCGCCACCACGGTCGGCGGCATCCCACCCACCGCCACCACCCCAACCGGATGGACCAAACTCGCCGAAAGCACCACCGCCGGCGTGCGAGTCATCGCCTACACACAGCCCCTCACCACCACCATCCCCACCAACGTCACCATCACCTACGCCGCGGCCAGCAAAGCGATCCTCAACCTCGCCGCCTACACCGGCGTCGACCTCACCTCCCCCAACGACGCCACCGCGACAGGATCGAACACTGCGACCACCAACCACACCGCCCCATCGGTCACCGTCACAGGCGCCAACCGGCGACTGATCACCATCACCGGTTTCGCATCCGCAACCAACGCCACCCCAGCCAGCGGAATGACCGAACGCGTCGACACCACACCATTCACCGGCAACCCCGTCACATCACTCCACATCGCCGACCAGACCTGGACGACGACGACCCCAACTGGCACCCGAGTGGCCACCACACCGGCCACCGCGACCTCCGCGACGATCAGCGTCGCCCTGCGACCACGCCCGAACCGCAGCGACTACCTTTACGACATCGACCGCCACCAGATCATGCGCAAAGACCCCAACAACACCGTCACGCTCATGCTCGACAACACCCTCGAACTCACCCAGACCGTCACAGCAACCCCATCCGCCACCCGCTACATCAGCATCGAAGGCACCAACGTCGTCGCACGAAACCCCGCCGTCCACGAATGGATCCTCGGCGACGAACGCGGCTCCGTCCAGACCGCGATCGACTACGCCACCGGCACCCGCCGATCCATCTACTAC
>CXWL01104762.1_pt1 | contig 10967 bp, 2 predicted proteins | sample 590931 | NCBI WGS metagenome assembly CXWL01 (sample SAMEA3498368, study PRJEB10139) | groundwater metagenome | biome: water well; material: biofilm material | place: Germany | collected 2015-04-27 | reverse complement strand
GTACTCGTCTTTAAAGGGCTACTGCGGTCCGTCTTCGTTGGGCTTGCTGTCATTGCGGTTCCTAATATTCTTTTCATCCAAGTAACAATCTTGCGCATAACAATCAATGACTATGTCTGTCGTAATCTTCTTCGACCCTAACTTTTTTTCTATATATACGCTGTGGCTCGTCGTATTCCTCATCTACCGTTACTTTGGTGCTGGATGAATCCTGTGCACCATTGTTATCGGTCACCGTCAGTTTGAAAGTCATCACATTGTTAGTAGCTGTTGTATGAGGAACAGAGAATCTGGCTGTCGCACTGTTTGCACCGATCAAGTTCACCGCAGGTCCTCCTGTCTGTGTCCACAAGTAAGAAACAATCGAACCATCGGCGTCCGTACCGCGCCCTCTCAAAGTAACCGATTGATCATCATCAACGGTCTGATTCGCACCCGCATTGGCAACTGGTGCAACGTTGACGTGCTTCACAGTGACTGTCGTAGTGGCAGTGTTGGTTGCACCACTGTTGTCCGTGACGGTCAGTTGGAAGGTCAATACTTCACCTAGCAATGTCGCTGGTGCAGTGAATGTCGCTACCGCCACATTGGCATTCGTCAGCGTGACAGGCTTACCAGAGATCTGAACCCAGGTATACGACGCGATGCTGCCGTCACTGTCAGTGCCGCTGCCCGTCAGATCGACTTGCACACCCTCATTCACAGCCTGATCCGCACCCGCATCAGCTGTCGGAGCGACATTGACGTGTTGGACGGTAACGTTGGTGATAGCACTAGAACTTGCGCCACTATTATCCGTGACAGTCAGTTGGAAGCTCAGCACTTCGCCAGTCATCGTAGCTGGTGCAGTGAAGCTCGCAGTCGAGGCATTCGCATTCGTCAGTGTCACAGGTGCACCAGATATCTGTGTCCATGCGTAACTAGTGATCGAACCATCACTGTCAGTGCCACTGCCCGTCAGATTGACATTGTTACCTTCATTCACAGCCTGATCTGCCCCTGCATTCGCTACTGGAGCAACGTTGACGTGAAGAACGGTGACTGTCGTAGTGGCTGCGTTTGTTACGCCACTGTTATCCGTCACGCTCAATTGGAAGCTCAACACCTCGCCCGTCATTGTTGCTGGAGAAATGAATGTAGCTACTGCTGCATTGGCATTCGTCAGCGTAACTGCCTTGCCTGAGACTTGCGTCCAAGCGTAGCTAGCAACCGTGCCATCACTATCTGTACCACTACCAGTCAACGTGACTTGCGCACCTTCATTCACAGTCTGATCCGTTCCGGCGTTCGCTACTGGAGCAACGTTGACGTGTTGAACTGTGACTGATGTAGTAGCTAAGCTTGTTGCACCGCTGTTGTCCGTCACTGTCAGCTTGAAGCTCAACACTTCACCAGTCAGCGTGGCTGGCGCAATGAATGTCGCTACTGCTGCATTGGCATTCGTCAGCACTACTGCCTTGCCAGAGACTTGCGTCCAAACATAGCTAGCAACCGTGCCGTCGCTATCCGTACCACTACCAGTCAGCGTGACTTGTGTGCCTTCGTTGACAGTCTGATTCGTACCCGCGTTGGCGACTGGGGCGACATTGACGTGCTGAACGGTGACGTTAGTGGTAGCACTTGTGCTTGCACCGCTGTTATCTGTCACTGTCAGTTGGAAGGTCAACGCTTCACCTAACAATGTAGCTGGAGCGCTGAAGTTCGCAACTGCACTGTTTGCACCACTTAGAACAACTGGCACGCCAGATACTTGCGTCCAAGCGTAGCTAGCAATCGAGCCGTCGCTGTCCGAACCACTACCAGTCAGCGTGACAGCATTTTGCTCGTTTACCGTCTGATCCGTTCCTGCGTCCGCTACTGGAGCAACGTTGACATGCTGGACTGTGATGTTGGTCGTAGCACTAGAGCTTGCGCCGCTGTTATCCGTCACCACCAGCTTAAAGGTCAGCAATTCGCCAGTCAGCGTGGCTGGAGCAGTGAAACTCGCAGTCGATGCATTCGCGTTGGTCAGAGTCACTGGCGTGCCAGAGAGTTGAGTCCATGCGTAACTTGCTACCGTGCCATCGCTGTCTGAACCACTACCAGTCAGTGTGACTTGCGCACCTTCATTCACAGTCTGTTCCACGCCAGCATTTGCTGTCGGAGCAACATTGACGTGCAGGACTGTGACTGTCGAAGTGGCTGCATTTGTTGCACCGCTGTTGTCGGTCACAGTCAGCTTGAAGCTCAACACCTCGCCTGTCATTGTTGCGGGAGCAATGAATGTCGCCACTGCCGAATTGGCGTTGATCAACGTGACTGGTATTCCAGAGACTTGCGTCCAGACATAAGAAGCGATACTGCCGTCACTGTCTGATCCGCTACCCGACAGTGTCACTGACGCACCTTCATTCACGGTCTGATTCATTCCAGCATCAGCTGTCGGTGCTACATTGACATGCTGAACTGCGACGTTTGTCGTAGCACTAGAGCTTGCGCCACTGTTGTCAGCCACAGTCAGCTTGAAGCTCAACACTTCGCCAGTCAGCGTGGCTGGAGCAATGAATGTCGCTATCGCTGCATTAGCATTCGTTAGCGTAACCGCCTTGCCAGAGACTTGCGTCCATACGTAACTTGCAACCGTTCCGTCGCTGTCCGAACCACTACCTATCAGCGTGACAGCGCTTTGCTCGTTCACCGTCTGATCCATTCCGGCATTAGCTGTCGGAGCGACGTTAACGTGCAGGACTGTGACTGTCGAAGTGGCTGCATTTGTTGCACCGCTGTTGTCGGTCACAGTCAGCTTGAAGCTCAACACTTCACCAGTCAGCGTGGCTGGTGCAGTGAAGCTCGCAGTCGATGCATTCGCGTTGATCAGCGTCACTGGCGTGCCAGAGAGTTGAGTCCAAGCGTAGCTAGCAACCGTACCATCGCTGTCTGAACCACTACCAGTCAGCGTGACAGCGCTTTGCTCGTTCACCGTCTGCCCCGTTCCTGCGTTCGCTACTGGAGCGACGTTGACGTGCAGGACAGTGACTTTCGAAGTGGCAGCATTTGTTGCACCGCTGTTATCTGTCACCGTCAATTGGAAGGTCAACGCTTCGCCTAGCAATGTGGCTGGAGCAGTGAAGCTAGCTGTTGCGCCGTTCGCTCCACTCAGGCTGACCGCTTTACCTGAAACCTGCGTCCATACATAGGACACGATGCTTCCGTCACTATCTGCACCGCTACCCGTCAATGTGACTGAAGCACCTTCATCCACCGTTTGATCCGTGCCTGCATTCGCGACAGGAACAACGTTGACGTGTTTCATCGTGACGCTAGTGGTAGCGCTTGTGCTTGCACCACTGTTATCCGTCACCGTCAGTTTGAAAGTAAGGATGCTATCGACCAAGGTCGCTGGTGCAGTGAAACTTGCCGTTGCTGCATTGGCGTTCGTTAGCGTCACTGGTGTGCCAGAGACTTGCGTCCATACGTAGCTTGAGATCGTGCCATCGCTATCTGCGCCACTGCCAGCCAAGTTGACTGATGCGCCTTCGTTCACGGTCTGATCCCTACCCGCATCTGCTGTCGGTGCGACATTGACGTGCTGAATGGTGACGTTGGTCGTGGCACTGGAGCTCGCACCACTGCTGTCCGTCACAGTCAGTTTGAAGGTCAGCGTCTCGCCTGTGAGCGTGGCGGGTGCAGTGAAACTCGCGGTGGCACTGCTTGCACCACTCAGACTCACTGATGTGCCAGAAACCTGAGTCCATGCGTAACTTGTGATTGTGCCGTCGCTGTCTGTTCCGCTGCCAGTCAAGGTCACCGATGTGGCTTCATTCACTGTCTGGTCTGTTCCCGCATTTGCAGCAGGGGCGACATTGACGTGTTGGACAGTGACGTTGGTTGTAGCTCTAGCGCTTGCACCGCTGTTATCCGTCACCGTCACTTGGAAGATCAGCGTTTCACCCGTCAGTGTGGCGGGTGCAGTGAAGGTTGCAGTCGATGCATTGGCGTTCGTCAGAGTCACTGACGTGCCCGAGACTTGCGTCCAGAAGTAAGTTGCAATGGTTCCATCGCTATCGACACCACTACCGCTCAAGCTGACACTGCTCGCCTCATTCACCGTCTGATTCGAGCCTGCATTGGCGATCGGTGCGACATTGACGTGCTTCACAGTGACGTTGGTCGTCGCACTGGAGCTTGCGCCACTGTTGTCCGTCACCGTCAACTTGAATGTCAGCACGCTATCGACCAAAGTCGCTGGCGCAATGAAGCTCGCTGTCGCCGCATTCGCATTGCTCAATGTCACCGGCGTACCAGAGACCTGTGCCCATGTGTAACTCGCGATCGAACCATCACTGTCCGAAGCGCTACCATTCAATGAGGTGACGCTGTTCTCATTAACCGTCTGCGCAACGCCCGCATTCACCGTAGGCGCGATGTTGACGTGTTTTACATTGATGGTCGTCGTGGACGTCCCCGTCGCACCTGAGTTATCGGTGACGACGAGTTGGAAGGTCAGCACCGTATCTACTGCCGCAGCAGGTGCAGTGAAATTCGCCGTTGCAGAATTCGCATTCGTGATTGAAACGCCGGTGCCTGAAGTCTGTGTCCATACATAAGACACGATGCTACCGTCGATGTCGCTTCCGCTCCCTGCCAGCGCCACCGGACTATTCTCATTCAATGTCTGAGTCGGCCCAGCATTCGCAGTGGGCGCGATATTGATATGTTTGATGTTGACCGCAGTGGTCGCACTGGAGCTTGCGCCGCTGTTGTCCGTCACTGTCAGCTTGAAGGTCACTACGTCATCGACCATCGTCGCGGGTGCGGTGAAACTGGCCGTCGCGCTATTCGCTCCTGTCAAAAGGACGCTTGGACCAGATACTTGAGTCCAAGCATAACTGGCGATGGTGCCGTCGCTATCTGTTCCACTACCTGTCAGCGAAACTGCGCCACCCTCATTGACCGTCTGCATCACACCCGCATTGGCCACTGGTGCGACATTCACATGTTTTACCGTTACTGTGGACGAGGCTGTGCCTGTCGCACCCAAATTGTCGGTCACGGTCAATTGGAAAGTCAGGGTGGTGTCGACCAACGCTGCGGGGGCAGTGAAAGTCGCCGTCGGCGAATTGGCGTTCGTCAGCGATACGCTCGGCCCGCCGATCTGTGTCCAAACGTAAGACGTGACTGTGCCGTCAGCATCGATACCGCCACCCGACAAAGTCACTGGATTACCTTCGTTGATCGTCTGATTCGCACCCGCATTAGCGATAGGCGCTTGGTTCGGCAGCACGGTGATCGCGACCGTAGAGGTCGCGGTGCCACCTAGATTGTCGGTGACAGTCAAACTGAATCCGAAAGCGGTGTTCGCGGTCACGTTAGGGGCTACGAAACTTGTCTGTGCCGCATTCATATTGGACAACACCACAGGCGAACCCGCGATCTGCGTCCAAGCATACGAGACGATGGTGCCGTCACTATCTGTTCCTGTACCTTTCAGTTGCACAGTGCTACCCGAGATCACGGTCTGAGCGTTACCCGCACTAGCCGTAGGTGGCACATTCGGAGCTGCCTTCACAACGACGTTGACGATAGCGGAAGCCGTCGCACCGAGGTTGTCAGTCACAGTCAGTTGGAATGTGAGTTGTGTATCGACCCTAGGCATAGGTGCCACAAAACTAGTGACTCCCTTGCTCGCATCGGCCAACACCACTGTTGGACCTGCCGTTTGTACCCAGGCATAAGAAGCGATAGCACCGTCCAAATCAGTACCGCTACCGTTCAATGCCACCGTACTACCCGCATCGACTCTTTGTGAGGGGCCAGCATTTGCTACGGGCGGCATGTTGCTCAAACACCCTGCGGTACTGCCACGGTTCAACAGTGTCAGGTCAGCGCCTTTGATGCCGTTGTAGTCCGCATCGCTACTGATCGCTTTCGCCGTGACCACCTGATAACTCGTATCGCCATCATTGAGACAGTCAGATTGACCGACGACCTTCACCAACTGCGGTGTTTTCCAGTTGGCTGTATTGAAGATCAACTGTTGCAGATCGAGCTGACCTTCGGAAGGTTTGGTCGAACTCAAACCGATGCTGACATCCGCCTTGGGCGAATTGCCCAACACCACACTGAACGTAGCCTGACCACCCGCCTCTGTGGTTTCCAACACACTGATCGGCATGACCGTCACCACACCGCGTGGCAACGGCACTGGCACAACGAACGCACCGGGTGCGTAACGTGTCACCGTGCCCGAACTGTTGCTGACGAGCGCATAGATGTAATACGTACCGGGAGCCAAGGTCGAAACATCCCAGCTATAACTGCCCAAACGTGAGCTTGGGTCCTGCGGCAATCCGTCGATGATGCGTGTGCCATCTGCGTTCAAACGATCCACGTCGTAATACAACGCCACATGACTGTTCCCCAAAGGATCATCGACCTCCCAAGTGATATTCACTGTCACGGTCGGTGTCGTTGCGGACACGACAGGCACATCCACCACCGCCTGCGGGCTGGTCAGCGATATCTGTGGCAGCGTCGAACCCGAACTGCCCGTACGCACAAAGAACGTCGAAGTCGGACTCCACGCACTCAAGCCGCCGCGCAGATCTTCGGCTCTGACACGCCAGTAGTAGCGTGAGTTATCCGTCAACTGCACATCGGTCAACCAGCTCAGATTATTCGTCAGCCTATCCACCACTTTCGCAGTCAATGTCGCATCGGAATAGACCTCGATGCGATAACCGATGGCGTCGCCTTCTGGGTCTATCGAGGGAGCCAAAGTGAACAACGGCGCGGTCGTCGTCACCCATGCGCCATTGCCGGGGTTGATCGCACCCGGCACACTTGGCGCATCGTTCACCGCATCGACTGTGAAATCACCATAAGTCCAAGCACTGTCGATCAAACCATCCGACGACTTCACGCGCCAGAAATAGTGCGCGTTCTCCACCAGACCGGTTGCCGAGAAGGTCGTGTTCACGCTCCCCTCCATCACCGCACCGGAACGCACGATGTCGTTACTGCCAAAGGTCTTTGAGCGATCCAACTCGAAGAAATAACTCAATGTCATGCCGTTCGCACGCACACTGTTCGTCACTGTCAGGTCAACGCTGTTCGCAGTCGACACCGTGCCTACCGCTGGTGCAACCAACACTGGGGCAGCAGGCGCTGGCTTGGTCGTATCCACCAAGAAGTTCGACGTGGCCGATACTGTCTTCGCACCGTGTACATCCGTAGCAGAGGCACGCCAGAAATACAGCGTCGTATTGCTCAAGGCCGGCGTCACGATCCAACTCGTGCTACCACCCACACCCGCAGCGACATTGCTCACCTCTGCGACTTTTTGTGTCATCAAACTGTCGCTGAACACCTCGAAACCGTACACCAGCGTATCGCCTTCTGGATCGGTACTGTTCGTGACGCTCAAGGTCGGTGTATCCAACGCGACCATCGTGCCATCCGCCGGAGCCGCGATCATCGGCACGCTCGGTGCATCGTTCACCGTGTTCACAAAGAAACGCCCCACCGCCCAAGAACTGTAGGTCGTGCCGTCCGAGGCTCGCACACGCCAGAAATATGTCGTGTTGTCTGCCAATGACACGGGCACGGTCCACGCAGAGACACCATTGGCGTTACGCGCCAAAGTGAGTTTCTCGGCCACCAAGGTCTGCATGCTCTCGTCCGAGAAGACTTGCACGTGGTAACTCGTCGCCCTATCCAAGGCATTGCTACTCGCAGCGACCTCTAAGCTAGGCGAAAGTACGCTGACTTCCGTGCCCACTTGCGGCGCATTGATAGACGGCACATCCGGACCCGCAGGAACGATAGGCGTATTGACCGTGATGTTGGTGGTGGTTGCTGCTTTCAGCGAACCATCTGTTGCGCTGAAGGTGATGGGATATTTACCTGCCTGACCTTTGGCTGGCTTCCAACTAAAGACGCCCGTCACCACATTGTTCGCCCCCACAGAAGTCGCGAAGGTGGCACCGACTGGCAAGGTGGACGTGCTGCTCAACAATGGCGCTGTGCCGTCTGGGTCAGTCGCCGTCACATTGAAGGTCAACTGATCGCCTTCGATGACTGTGCTATCCGGCACCAACTGCACCACCGGTGGATGTGCCGTGGCTGTCGATGTCACGAACGTGGCGTTATAGACACCGGTCGTATTGGTGTCGAACAGATTGAAGTAGTAGTGCAGTACGTTATTGCCATCGCGCTTCTTCGATAGCCACACGTTTTCTACAGGGATCGTCTTACCGTCTGAGCGCGTGATCTTGCCCAGTATTTTCGTGCCACTATGAGGATCAACCAATTGCACATACATCGGCCCAGCAGTGACCGGTGTGGAAAGTGAGAACAAGGCTTCGCCAGCTGTTCCCGTTCCACTAGCCGTCAAGATGGAGTTCGCAGATTGGTCGGTGACCACCGTATCCAGACCTGAAGACTCATACACACGCAACACTGCGCCATCCAGCGACAAGAAATCGCGGACATTGTCGCGTCCCGGCATATCCACCTTCACATCGCGAATCAGATAATGCGCATTGGTTGCCTTCAACAAAGAAGTCAGCGCGCCGCCGAGTGAATCAGCATGTGTGAAGCTCACCGAGAAATCTGCAAAATGCCCCGCCAGAGACGAAGTCATGAGCCATCGACCGTTCGCCGCACTGGAAGGTGCGATGTTGCCGAACGGGATCAGCAGACTGCTGATCGCGGGTTGGTCATTCAGATAGCTGCCGATGATCTCGAAATTGACTGCCAAGCCCTGAGCGTTATCCACGATCTTAGGTTGTGCAGAATCGATCTTCACGTTCGTTGCCGTAGCGGCACCCTCGTTCTTGACGCGCACGCCCAAGGTGTATGGCTCGATCGGCTCAACAGGCAATGTGAGAGGATCGTCACCCCATACATCCTTGGTCATGAAGTAATCCAAGGTCAGCAAAGGCATAGGCTTCACATAGACGAAATCCGGTGTCACCTCGATCTTCTCTGCTTTACCTGCGATGGAGTAATCCAGTGTCGCACCGATGTAATACAACTTACCGCTAGGCACCGTACCGCCTGCCCCTTGAGAAGGAATGATCAACCAGTGGATCTCAGCCGTGCTCGACGGCGCGACCACACCTGTTCCTGTCACATTGTTGATGCCCGTCATCGTGTCGATACGGATGAAGAAGGCCGCTGTCGTATCGTTAGGGTCAGAGGACGCACGGATCGCATTGCCGGCCTCATCCTTGAAATTCACATTCACACCCACGTTATCCAAACTGGTTGTGGTCAAACCGTTGTTGATCTTCATCATCGCGTCAAAACCCTGACGCTCCATGGTCATCTCTTGCGTGATCTCGATCTTCACCTTCGCACAGATCGTATCCACCGCATAGCTCATGTTCGGCAGCAATAACATCGAAGCAAGCAACGCAGAAAACACGCGGCGAGACCAACTAAGGCGTTGGCTCGAAGCGGATTCGAAATTATTCATCTGGTGTACTCCATGCATTGTCTTCATATGCTTACCTATCGGTTGCTGTGCTGCGTCATGCGATACATCGTTCAATCGGTGCGACCCAACTTGGGTTCGTGTTGCGTTCAATTTCTACGTACAACTTGTTAGTGCTTGCCTGGAAAATTATTCGAGCCTAGCCCCTTTGATTTGCTTAATACTTAGATTATTGGTTTACGTCCTAAAGAGAACAGATCAACGTCTACCTCCTCCAGCAAATCCTCAAATTTGCTCCAACCATTTACATCTACATAATCCGCTTCGCTTTTATAAATAGGGATCACCCAAACAATGACTGTCGGTGGCTGCGTCCCAAAAAAAGTAGCAAACTCATCATCCATAAACACTGGAATTGCACAATACACCGCATCAAATCCAAGTTTTTTAGCCTCATCCCATGGAAGTCGTATAACCCGTCCCCGAAGAACGGCATCATGTTCTATCAAAATAAGCTCACAAATGAGCAGCATAAGTGAAACAACTATTTCAGATAGACCAGCGCCTGATATTGGAAAAATTAGCTCCTGACGAACCTTTTTTTCTTCAGATATTCTCAGCTCATGGCGACTCAAACCCGCTGTCATAAAGGTATCGATAGCCTCAAACGGCGCATTCTTAAAACACACCACCTTCAAACCATCAGATGAGGACTTTTCTTTCCAGCCCTGAGAGATTTTTCCGAGGAAATTTTCGGCATGTTCAATAATATTCATTGCCAAGCTCCTCAATTGTCAGAACGGTTGCAACTTGGGCATCGCAACCGTACATCTTTGTTGTATTCATCCAAGACTTGTTTTCTGTCCATACCACTAAGATCTCTATCTTTCCACTTGGGCTGATGATCCACATCCCAATCTCGTCGACCTTGGCCTGGCGCAACCTCAACATCCTTGCCACAAGTTGGGCAAGCTTTGGTTCTAGGCTTACTGCCGTCAGTAGCATTGTCCCAAGAATCCTGTATGGTCTTTTTTCTGAAACTGGAAGGTCGTTTCGCTACATCCTTTGCAACCTTCTTCGCCGCCTTCGCCGCTTTAGCTACCTTCATCGCTTTCCATGCATGAGCACCGCCCACTCCAAGCGGTCCCAACATGCAGCCAACAGCGCAACTACCCACGTCGCCACCGTTTAGCAGTGGGTCTTTTTCGCACTCACTCGTGATCTTGTTGACTGCCGCAGATGTCGCGAGACATGAGCTAATGCATGATCCGTACGCGACCGCCATCGGTATTAGGAAAGCAACCTCTCCCGTTGGATCGATATAGTTCGTCGGGTTTCCTGTGACATAGGTGTATGTGTTGATACCGCCACTCAACCCAATCGGATCACTACTGATATACCTCCCACCATTCACTGGGTCGTAGTAACGATTCCAGTTGTAATGCAGCCCCGTCTCTTGGTCTGCGTACTGTCCCGGCAACCTCAAGTTGTTGCTGATGGTTGATGCCGGATCGACCGTCGCTCTACCGAACGCGTCATACGTCGCACT
>CXWL01134466.1_pt1 | contig 10969 bp, 12 predicted proteins | sample 590931 | NCBI WGS metagenome assembly CXWL01 (sample SAMEA3498368, study PRJEB10139) | groundwater metagenome | biome: water well; material: biofilm material | place: Germany | collected 2015-04-27 | reverse complement strand
TCGAGCTTGCGCTGGCCAAGATAGTTGACGTAGTTGCGCACATGCTCGGCGCGCGAATCGAAGGTGGCGCCCGGTGCGGGCTGGGTGGCGGGCAGGCCGGCAATCTCACCCTTGTAGCTGGCGGCAGGTTCATGCTGCAGCTGGACGATGTAGGGACGGCGCACTTCCTGAGCGGTGGACAGGGAGGCGGCGCTGGCGAGCAGGATCGCTGCGGCGAGCGCGATGGGGCGTACTTGTAGCTTCATGGGTAGTTTTTTAAATGTGTAGTGGGCAGGAGCGGTTCAGGCGGCGCGGCGGCGGGCGGCGGCGCCCAGACCCAGCAGTCCCAGTCCCATCAGCGCCATCGTGCCCGGCTCGGGAATGTCGCTGATGTCGATGTTGTCGATGGCAAAATTGGCGCGGTTGCCAAGACGGCTGCAGCCGCTGCTGTCGCAGGCGTAGCCGACCACGAGCAGGTAGGACATGGCCTGGTTGCCGAATGCGCCCAGGTTGAAGTCGGCAAAGCCGAACTGGCCGCCCACCGGGCCGCTCAGGTACAGCGGCTTGTAGGCCAATTCCTGATCGTTCGCATCAAACGCGATCAGTTCGAGCGCGCCGGCCACGCCGTTGAACGAGGTCTGGCCGATGCCGATGAAACTCGCTTGCAGGCTTTTCACCCTGAAATCGCGCTGGTCGTTCTTGCCCAGTACAAAAAACGAATCGGCCAGCACGTTGTAATACTTGCTGCCATTGTTGGTCGGACAAGCGACACCGAAGCCGCTGCAAATGTCGTTGCCGCCCATGGTGCCCACCAATGCGCCGGGCACGTCTTCGCCATAGCTGTCGATGTAGTAGTCGCCCAGCATGGTGCGCTGGCCGTCGAAGACGACGGGCATGTCGACCGCCTCGAAATCAATGATGCCGGCGTGCGCCGGGACCAATGCGCAGGCCCCTGCAATGACGGCGGATGAAACCAATGTAGAAAAAATTGACACAAAAACCCCTGTAAAAATGGCTGGAAAATGCAAGCGGTAAGGTTGATGGCAGCGATGCGCATCGACCACTTGCTGGCGATACAGGCACACCAGTGACACGACATGCCTATACAAATTTCCTCATAGCACAATTTATGCCAAGAAAATTATCCTCACGGAATCATTGAGTTACAGTAAACAAACACAATATCGTTCGGAGAATTGTAAATATTTCCGACAAAATATTTGTTTTAAACGGCAAACATAAGTACAAAATTCGACAAACAAGACAACGGGTATGATTCGCCCGGCCCCGCTGTTACCATGACGGCACGCACACATGAAGGATTCAGCTTGACCGACTTGCACACCACCACGGACCCGGACGCCACTGCGCTGCCAGCGGAGCGCCGCATCGCCGACACCGTGGCCGCCCACCTAGAACCGGTCACCCGTTTCGACCGTGCCGATATCGGCCAGGATGGACCCGACCAGGCGCTGAGCGCAGCGCTGACGCTGACGCTGGTGCAAGATGTAAATTTCGATGTGGAATGGCACGCGGGTGCGCGCCACCTGCCCAAGGACATCACGCTGGCCTCGAACGGCTTTGCGCTCAAGGTCACGCTCAATGAGCAGCTGGGCATGGCCCGCGCGGGCTGCGATGACGCGCTACGCGCCTGGGTCGCCCACGCCCCCAAGGCGTACCGCCGCATCGTGCCGCCGGCCGCTGCCTTTCGCCACACGCCGGGCCGCTACGGCATCGAATTCACCTGCCAGCGCTGCTTCGGCAAATGCCAGCTCGAATGTGCCGGCTGCAGTGGCGCTGGCAAGATCAGCTGCTACAACTGCCACGGCGCCGGCACCACCCGCTGCGATCAGTGCAACGGCAGTGCGCGCATGCGCTGCAACAGCTGCCTCGGCCACGGCCAGACCACGGAACAGGTAAGCGAACAGCGCTGGGATTCGGCCGCGAACGCCTATGTCACCATCTACGTGCCGGTCAACCGCAGCTGCCACGCCTGCAACGGCATCGGCACCACAGAATGCCGCGGCTGCAAAATGGGGCAGGCGGAATGCCGTACCTGTGCCGGCCGCCGCACCCTTATCTGCAAGCAGTGCCAGGGCGCAGGCTGCTTCGACTGCGGCGCCTGCGAAGCGACCGGCGTGCAGCACGAATGGGCCAGCGTCACCGCTGCCGTCACGGCGCACGAAGAGCTGACCTTNNCTGCCCGCCTACGGCAGTCACCTCGCTACCCATCACTCAATCGAAGGCGCCAGCCTGGGCAGCCGCTATGAATTGCGGATCGACGCCCTGCACGCGCGCCTGCACGCGGCGGCCCGCCATTTTTCCGTGTACGGCCTGGGCCCCAGGGCGCAGGTGCTTGACTTCGTCAATATCGCCGGCCATCTGCTCGAAGATGACCTGGTCACGCTGGAACAGGCAGCGGCGCCGCTGGCGCCCTGGGCCCGTCCCAAGGACGCGGTGCTGCTGGGCGCGCTCAAATTGTTTGTGGCATCCGAACTGAACTTGCTTATCGCCGAACAGCTGGGCGAGCAAAAGGCCGCGTCCGCGGTCGAGTCGCATTTCCACAATATGGTCGATGCCGCCTACGTGCAGCGCGCCACCGCAGCGTTGCGCCTGGGGTTCAACGGCCTGTACGGCGCCGACCTGCTGCGCCCCGCGCTGTGGGTCGCTGGCGGCGCGGCCGTGGCGGCGGCGCTGGTGATCGGCTTCGGTCCCGCCCACTACGGCGTCTGGCAAGGCGCCGCCTGGGCCACGCTGGCCGGCGCGCTGGCATGGGCCGGTGTCGAAATGCTGTCCCTGCACCGCATCATGCGCAGCTTCCCCGAGCAGATCGGCGCGCGACTGCATGCGCAGATCAAGGCCGGCGGCAGCGTCAATAAATGGCGCCTGGCAGTGGGCGCGGCCGTTATCGCTTGCGCCTTCGTGGGCGCCAAGCTGGTCTCGGTGCTGCCGTTCGTTGAAGCGCGCCACCAGGGACTGCCAGCTGTGGCCGACGCCGCGCCTGACATGCCGCCCTACAGCATCGAGCGCGACCGCTCAACGGCCGACAAGGAAGGCTTGTACGAGATCCGCGAGGAGGCGCGCAAATTCATCACTGCGCACAACAAGAAGCACAAGACCAGCTTCAGGGCGCTGGACCCGAATCTGAAGGCGATGTACCCGAAATGCAGCACCCGCATGACCGTATCATGGGTGCCCAAGAGCTACGGTTTGTCCGCGCGCTCGGTGTTTGTCAGCTGCAAAAAAAGCGTGAGCAAGCACGCGCGCAAGTGGGAAGCCATCGTCCCGGTGGCCGGCGAGCGTGACTGACAGTGGGGCTCAGAACACCATGCGTTGCCATGGCGCGCCCTCAATCGGATCGCGCCCGGCGTAGTACTCGATGCAGGCCGGCCCGTCCGGCTGATCGGTCTCGATAAAGTACAGCCGCACGCCAAGCGCTTGCACGTCCGTCGCCGCGAAATTGTCCTTGATCTGCTGCAGCTGCCGCCCGTTGTACAGCCATGCGCCGCGGTTGCTCGCTGCGGCGATCCCGCCTTTCCAGAGCGCCAGNNCAATGCCAGCAGTTCGCCGCGGTTGGTAACGGCGAACGCGCTACCGTCGTCCTGCACTGCCACGCCGGTGACGATCGTGATGGGCGCGTCCAGTGCCGCAGCGTCCACGCGCGACCACAGCTGCCCATCCCAGTGCAACATGGTGCCGCCATAGCCCACGGCATACGCATCCCCGGCGGCGTTGCCGTGCACCTTGGTCAGGCTGGCATTGCAGGCCGCCTGTTCGCGCCAGTCGCGGCCATCCCATTGGTAAATGCTGCCGGACGCGGTGGTGAAAAAGACGTTGCTGTTCGACGTACCCCAGATTGCCGTGATATTGGGCGCGATGTTGGCGCCGGAAAGGCGCGCCAGCCAGGTCGTTGACCACTGCAGCGCGCCGGCCACTGCGTCGAATGCCGGACCGGCCAGCGGCCAGCTGACCGCAGCCGTGGTCCAGGCCGAACCGTCTGCGCTGCCCAGCCACACATCGCCCTCCGGCGAGCGCCACATGGCCGCCAGCGGACTGGCGGTACTGAGGATCGATCGCGTTTCGCCGTGCACGTTTGAATGCAACAGCACTTGTCCGGCAGCGTTGAGGGGATCCGATTCGGGATACACCGTGGTCAGGACGAAGTGGTCCAGATTGCCGGCGTCGCTCACGGTCAGTGTGTTGCGGATCAGATCATCGCTGTGCATGGTGTTCCCCTCTTTTACAAATCACTGCGCTGGGTTTTTGACACGTGGGCAGGCGGCGCGTTCCCGCCAACGATGCCATTGGCTAAGTACGCGGAAGTGTTGGCCTTCAGATTATTTTCAAAGTGCTGTTGCATTGCATAGCGAACCGCATGCGCTGCCTTTTGCGCCGCGTCCAGCCGCTTGTTTTCCGCTTGCACCTGGGTGAGCCCGCTGATGTTGCCCACATAGTTGCGGTGTGCGAGGATCGATTGTACCGTCGTAAATTGCATGAAATCCAACCATTGCGCCAGTGTCGGATAGGCACCCTTATCTTCACAATCCTTACAAAATGCGCGCTCACAGTCAGTCAAATATTTGTGCTCGGTGCCGGCCTTCTGGTCATCGTCGACCCAGTACGTGAGCGCCTTGCCTTCGGAATACTGGCCAACGCCGGCAACGGTGGCACCACTGCGCCCTTTTCCTGCAATGAAGCACGAGTTGGGAACGAAGTGCTCGGCCTGCACGCCAGAAGGCCGCACGTTTCTGCTGCGGGCGGTCCTACTTTGGGCGTAGGTCAGCAATTCAATGGTGGGATAAAACTCATTGAGCACGGCAAGATCCGGGGCTGGCAGTGTGGCCGCCAAGGGACACGAGGCGATGATCTCCGTTTCCTGCAGATGACCGGTGACGGCGTCGAAGCAGTTCAGATCGCGGATGGCAGCATCGCCGGCTAACTTGCGCGCGCAGTAGTGGCACGTTGTGCCCCCACAGGCCGCGCAATTGGACCGATGTGCCAGGCAAGAAGTGTTTTCGCAGACTGTGCAGACAAGGGCTGTCAGGCAGTTCAACGAACAACATGCAACGCCTGTGTTGCAACCGCTGATATTGCAAGGCACATAGCCGGTCGACGCTGCCTGCTGACAGATCTCGCACCAGACCGCGCTCATTGCGCAAAGCGCGGCGCGCGCAAGCCGGACCAGGCGCCATCGTCGCGCGCGGCGGCGATGTCGTCCCAGGGAATCTGCGCGTCGCCATGAAACAGCGACATGACCCGCCCGTCGGGCGCAAGACGCCTGTCGTGCAGCAGGCTCGCGCACGCAGGATGCAGAAAGAAGGTGGGACCGGCGACAAACTGCGTGACGACAAACAGGGCAACGGCGCGGCTGTCGGCGATGCCCGCCTCCTTGATGCTGCGCACGCCGGCGGCGATGCGTGTGCACATCTGGCTGTCGGACAAGTGGACCACGCTCTCTGGATGGCGTTCGCGCAGGAAGCGCCCAATCTTGTTGATGTAATCGCCGGCCAGGCCGTCGCGAATCAGCGCCATCTGTGCATTTGTTATTTTCATCGACGGCAGTCCCATGCTGATTGCATTGCAAAGAAAGCATTTATTTATTACCAATATTAATATAAAGAATAGGGGCACTCAAAGTCAAGGAATTTGCAGGGGAAAGGCCGGCCGCAGTCTGGGCAGCTTCGCATGTGGTATCCTGTCGCCCTTCCCCCCGCATTGTAAAAACAGTGTAAGACTGGTCCATGCCCCTGGCATCCGGGCCGCTTGTCGTCCACGCACGCACCACACATCGATGAAAAAGACTCTTTACGGCATTCCCAACTGCGACACGGTCAAGAAAGCCCGCACCTGGATGGCCGAGCACGGCCACGCATTCGACTTCCACGACTTCAAGAAACAGGGCCTGGAGCGCGCCACTGCGGCCGCCTGGCTCGAGCAGCTGGACTGGGAAGTGCTGGTCAACCGCAAAGGCACGACCTGGCGCAACCTGCCCGACGAGCGCAAGGCCGCCGTCACCAGCAAGGCCGCCGCGCTGGAGCTGGTGCTCGAACAGCCGTCCGTGATCAAGCGCCCGGTGCTCGAGCGCGATGGAAAATTTTCGGTCGGCTTTTCGCCTGCCCAGTACCAGGACTTGTTCGCATGAAGCCGTCCCCAACGCTCGCCCTGACGGAAGAACTGATTGCGCTGTCGTCGATCACGCCGGACGACAAGGGCTGCCAGCAGCGCCTGATCGAACTGCTCGCGCCACTCGGCTTCGTGTGCGAGACCATCACCTCGAACGGCGTGACCAATCTGTGGGCGCGGCGCGGCACGGCGTCGCCCGTGTTCGTGTTTGCCGGCCATACCGACGTGGTGCCTACCGGCCCGGTCGACCAGTGGGAATCGAAGCCTTTCGTGCCGACCCACCGCGACGGCAAGCTGTATGGCCGCGGCGCGGCTGACATGAAGACCTCGATCGCGGCGATGGTCGTGGCCTGCCAGGAGTTTACGGCCGCCCATCCGCAGCACAAGGGTTCGATCGCTTTCCTGATCACCAGCGACGAAGAAGGCCCGGCCACCGACGGCACCGTGGTGGTGTGCGAAAAACTCGTTGAGCGCGGCGAAACGATCGACTACTGCCTGGTGGGCGAACCCACCTCGGCCCACATCCTGGGCGACATGATCAAGAACGGGCGCCGCGGTTCGCTGTCGGGCCACNNGTGGCGATTGATTTTAACTTCCGCTTTTCCACCGCCAGCACCGCCGACGGCCTGGAAGCGCGCGTGCACGCCATCCTGGACCAGCACAACCTGGCCTACGATCTGCAATGGACGCTGTCGGGACTGCCGTTCCTGACCCCGCGCGGCACCCTGTCGGACGCGCTGTCGCAAGCGATCCATACCGAGACTGGCGTGCACACCGAATTGTCGACCACGGGCGGCACCTCGGACGGCCGCTTCATCGCCCGCATCTGCCCGCAGGTGATAGAATTCGGCCCTCCGAATGCCAGCATCCACAAGATCGACGAACACATCGAAGTGCGCTTCATCGATCCGCTCAAGAACATCTACCGGCGCACGCTGGAAAACCTGCTGGCCTAACCGAGACCTGCCATGACCACCTCCCTCCTGACCACCCCGCGCGACCTGCTGCGCTACGCTGTCACCCGCTTCAACAAGGCCAAGCTGTTTTTCGGCCATGGCAGCGCCGAAGCATTCGACGAAGCGGCCTACCTGATCCTGCACACGCTGGGCCTGCCGCTCGACAAGCTCGATCCCTTCCTCGACGCGCGCCTGCTGCCCGACGAAGTGCTGCAAGTGCTGGCCGTGATCGAACGCCGCGCCACCGAGCGCGTGCCGGCCGCCTACATCACCAATCAGGCGTGGCTGGGCAGCTATGCCTTCTACGTCGACGAGCGCGTGCTGGTGCCGCGCTCGTTCATCGCCGAATTGATTCCGCAGCAATTTAGCCCGTGGGTGGAAGATCCTTACGCGGTCGAGAACATCCTCGAACTGTGCACCGGCTCCGGCTGCCTGGCAATCATGATGGCCGACTGCTTCCCGAATGCGGTGGTCGACGCGATCGACATTTCGACCGACGCCATCGCCGTGGCCGAGCGCAATGTGCGCGACTACCAGCTCGACGGCCGGGTCAATCCGATCATCTCGGACCTGTACGCCAACGTGCCGTTCAAGAAGTACGACATGATCATCACCAATCCGCCTTACGTGAATGCCGATTCGATGAGCAAGCTGCCGCCGGAATACCTGCGCGAGCCGCAGATCGCGCTGGCGGGCGGCGACGATGGCATGGACCTGGTGCGCAAGATCGTCGCCGGCGCCGCCGAACGACTCACGCCGAATGGCATTCTGATGGTCGAAATCGGCAACGAGGCCGAATACGCCGAAGCCGCCTTTGGCCACCTGGGCCTGACCTGGCTGACCACCAGTGCCGGCGACGACATGGTTTTCCTGCTGACGGCCGAACAGCTGCAACTGCAATAACACTCTACAAAGAAGTCATTAATGATCCGTTTCCTCAACGTTAGCCTCATGCGCGGCACCAAGCCGCTTCTCCAGGACGTCGACCTGACCCTGAACCCGGGCGACAAGATCGGCCTGATCGGCGCCAACGGCGCCGGCAAATCGAGCCTGTTCGCCATGCTGCGCAATGAGCTGCATCCGGACCAGGGCGAGATCGACTTCCCGGCCAAATGGCGCATGGCTTACGTGGCCCAGGAAACGCCGCCGCTGGAACGCTGCGCGCTGGACTACGCGATCGACGGCGACAGCACGCTGCGCAAGCTCGAAGAAGAACTGGCGCGCCTTGAAGCGCAGCCCGAATCGACCGAGAACGGCATCGCCATCGGTAACATCTACAGCGCGCTGGCCGATGCCGACGCCTACACAGTGCAGTCGCGCGGCGAACAGCTGCTGCTGGGCCTGGGCTTCACGCTCGACCAGATGCAGCAGCCCATCGCCAGCTTCTCCGGCGGCTGGCGCATGCGACTGAATCTGGCGCAGGCGCTGATGTGCCCATCGGACCTGCTGCTGCTCGATGAACCGACCAATCACCTGGATCTGGACGCGATCATCTGGCTTGAGGACTGGCTGAAGAAATATCCGGGCACCTTGATCATCATCTCCCACGATCGCGACTTCCTCGACGAAATCGTCAACGTGATCGTTCACATCGACGAGTGCAAGCTGAAACGCTATTCGGGCAACTACTCGGGCTTCGAGCGCCAGCGCGCGGCCCAGATGATCCTGGCCGCCGGTGCCCTCGCCAAGCAGCAGCGCCAGCGCGCCCACCTCGAGTCCTTCGTCAACCGCTTCAAGGCCCAGGCCTCGAAAGCGCGCCAGGCGCAAAGCCGGATGAAGGCGCTCGAAAAAATGGAAGAGCTGGCCCCGCTGCGCGCGGCCGCCGAATTCTCGTTCGAGTTCCGCGAGCCGCTGGCCGCGCCAAATCCGCTCCTGGTCATGGAAGACGTCAACGCCGGCTACCATATCCTCGACGAGCATGGCGACCGGGTCTCGGACAAGGTGATCGTCTCGGGCATCAAGTTCTCGCTGCAGATCGGCCAGCGCATTGGCCTGTTGGGCGTGAACGGCGCCGGCAAATCGACGCTGATCAAGACGATTGCCGGCGAACTGCAGCCACTGACGGGCGACGCCACGCTGGGCAAGGGCCTGTCGATCGGCTACTTCGCCCAGCACCAGGTCGAAATGCTGCGCCACGACGAGTCGCCGCTGTGGCACTTGCAAAAGATCGCGCCGACCGTGCGCGAGCAGGAACTGCGCAACTTCCTGGGCGGCTTCAACTTCCCCGGCAATATGGTGACCAGCTCGATCCGTCCATTCTCGGGCGGCGAGAAAGCGCGCCTGGCGCTGGCCTTGATCGTCTGGCAGCGCCCTAACCTGCTGCTGCTCGATGAACCGACCAACCACCTGGATCTGGAAACGCGCGAAGCGCTGACCATGGCGCTGGCGCAGTTCGAAGGCACGCTGGTAGTCGTCTCCCACGATCGCCACCTGCTGCGCGCCACTACCGACCAGTTCATCATCGTTGCCGACGGCAAGCTGCAACCGTTCGACGGCGATCTGGACGACTACAAGGACTGGCTGTTCCAGACCAAGCTTGGCAAGGGCACCAGCGTGCTGCCAGCCGCCGGCAAGGACAACAAGACCGCGTTCCCGACCGCACCGGCGGTGGCCGTGGCCGCGCCCGTCGTGGACAAGAAGGACCAGAAAAAGCAGGACGCGGAAACGCGCCAGCGCCTGGCCGCCCTGAAGAAACCGATCGAAAACAAGATCAAGCATCTGGAAGTGCAGATCGCCAAGCGCAACGAGCAAAAGAGCGACGTTGACGCCAAGCTGGGCGAATCGAGCATCTACGAGCCGGCCAACAAGGCCAAGCTCAAGACGCTGATGGCCGACCAGGCCTTCTACAAGAAGGACCTGGCCACGCTGGAAGCGGAATGGCTGGAACTGCAGGAGCAGCTCGAAGGCCTGGCTGCCTAATTAGCTGGCCAGGTGGCGAAACGGGTTGGCGCGGCGCGCACTGTGCGGCACCGCCACCCCCACCGGCCGCGCAATCGCGTGGTGGGTGGCCACCTTGACGCTGCGCGGCGACAAGTCGCTCAGCAAGAACGCCAGGCGCACTGCCTGGTATTCGCTTTGCTGCACCTCCGGCAGCACCGCCTCGGCATCGCTCGAGAGCTTGAGCACCCGCCAGCCGCCGCCGGCGCGCTGCACGCACCACAACGCCCCGCCATCTTCCAAAAAAGTCCGCTCCGATTGCGTCAGTGACATGTTTGACATGATCTCTCCAGTCGAGGTTGGCATGGCCACTATGGCACATTTAATTTCCTAATGGCATCATTATTAATGATCGTTGGAAATCTTTCCGTTAGCTGGCGAACACAGCGGCGTAAACCCAACAGATACCTGTAAACTTGTTTTCTTGATAGCGCACGTCGTCCGTTCTATCATGGACCGTCACATTCTGATCGGCGGAAAATGACACGAAACAATCATCGCAGCGAAGATGTGTCGCCGGGTTGGCAGCAGACGGCGGCTTGGACGCAAGGCACGTCAGCTACTATCGGCAGCGAAGAATTCATCATCGATGCGGGTGATGGCCCTCTTGGCGTGTGCGGCGATCAGAACGAATCCGCATTGTTGGGTCTGATGGCGACGCCGCCATTGCGCAGATGCGCAAGGCTGCAGAAACAAGCGAGCTTGGCGGCGTAATGCTGGAAGACATACCGGCCGAACCGTATGTGGTCGAACTGGCCGGCTCGGCCGCCGGCCACGTGAACGTCACCAACTTTTACCGGGGATTTGGCGCCATGATTGACTCAATATCATCCGGTATTTTGTCAAGCACCGGGGACCTTGACAGACCCTAGGCGACCCGCTTCTGGTCAGCCTCCGGCAAGCGCTGGATTGACATCAGGCGGTCGATGTCGACCAGGATCAGGCGCCGCCCTTCCGCTTCGCCCAGCCCGAGC
>CXWL01103778.1_pt1 | contig 10969 bp, 10 predicted proteins | sample 590931 | NCBI WGS metagenome assembly CXWL01 (sample SAMEA3498368, study PRJEB10139) | groundwater metagenome | biome: water well; material: biofilm material | place: Germany | collected 2015-04-27 | reverse complement strand
GTGCGATTTCGCCGACCGACAGCGTCAACTCGTTGGCTCCCGATGCGGCTGCATGCACCGCGACGCACGCATCGCCGCGGCCAGCAGCGCGCCGATGTTCAGGTACGAGGACGAAGGCGCGGCCGCGCCGATCGGCAGCGCCAGGTCGGCCGCCCGGCAATGCGGCGCGTCGCGGTCGGCGTCGGAATACACCGCGACGGTGCGAAATCCGAGGCCCCGCGCGCTGCGGATGATGCGGATCGCGATCTCGCCGCGGTTGGCCACCAGGACCGTGGCGAAGTTCCGGCTCTTCATGGCGCCTCGCGCCTGCGGCCCGGGAAAATTCCCATGGTCTTGCAGATTATCCCGAGCATGACTTCATCGGCGCCGCCGCCGATCGACGCCAGCCGGCCGTCGCGGTAGAAGCGCGATACATGGTTGTCCCAGGTGAAGCCCATACCGCCCCAGAACTGCAGGCAGCTGTCGGGCACGATGCGCGACAGCCTGCCGCACTTCAGCTTGGCCATCGAGGCCAGTTCGGTGACGTCCTCCCCCGCCAGGTACAGTTCGCAGGCGCGGTAGGTCAGCGCGCGCAGCGACTCGACCTCGGTCTTGAGTTCGGCCAGCTTGAAGTGAACCCACTGGTTGTCGACCAGGCTGGCGCCGAACAGCTTGCGCTCGCGCGCGTATTCGACGGTGGCGTCGATGCAGTTGTTCATGGCCTGCACGTTGCTGGCCGCGGCCCACATGCGCTCCTCCTGGAACTGCAGCATCTGGTAAGTGAAGCCCCTGCCCTCTTCGCCGATGCGGTAGCGCTGGGGCACCCGCACCTGGTCGAAATGAATCAGGCCGGTGTCGGATGAATTCATGCCGATCTTCCTGATCTTCCTGCCGACCGAGATGCCCCTGGTGGCCATCGGCACGATGATCAGCGACTTGTTGCGGTGCGACGGATCGTCCGAGGTATTCGCCAGCAGGCACATCCAGTCGGCCTGCAGGCTGTTGGTGATCCACATCTTGCTGCCGTTGATGATGTAGTCGGCGCCGTCCTTGCGCGCGGTGGTCGCGATGGCCGCGACGTCGGAACCGGCGCCAGGCTCCGAGACGCCGACGCAGGCCACCGCGTCGCCGCTGATCGCGGGCGCGAGGAATTGCGCGCGCAGTTCGTCCGAGCCGAAGCGCGCCAGCGCCGGCGTCGCCATGTCGGTCTGCACCCCGATCGCCATCGGCACCCCGCCGCAGTGGATGTGGCCGAGCGTCTCGGCCATCGCGACCGAATAGGAGTAGTCGAGGCCGAGCCCGCCGAACTGCACCGGCTTGGAGATGCCGAGCAATCCCAGCGTTCCCATCTTCTTGAACAGTTCCTTGGCCGGGAATATCTCGGCCGCCTCCCACGCCTCGACCTGCGGATTGATCTCGCTGTCGATGAAGCGCTTCAGGTTGCGCTGGAGTTCGGTATGCTCGTGAGTGAATCGCATGGTCATCCCTTGCTGGTATGTTTGAATGCTACGGCCGCGCCACGCCGAACTGGATCGGATGCAGCGCGCGCGTACGGGCTTCGGCGCATACCGACAGCGCGCTGGCCAGCACCATGCGGGTATCGCGCGGATCGATCACGCCGTCGTCGAGCAGGCGGCCCGAGATGGTGAAGGCGCCGGCCTGGTGGTCGAAAGTCTCGATCACCCTGGCGCGCATCGCCGCGATCGCGGCCTGGTCGACTTCCATCCCCTTGCGCCGCATGCTGCCTTCCATCACGGTCGCCATCGTACTGGCGGCCTGCTCGCCGCCCATCACGGCGGTTTTCGCATTCGGCCAGCTGAAACAGAAATCCGGAAAGAAACCGCGCCCCGACATGCCGTAATTGCCGGCGCCGAAGGAAGCGCCGCAATGAATCGTGATGCGCGGGACGCAGGCATTGGCCATCGCCTGGATCATCTTCGCGCCGTGCTTGATCATTCCGGCCTGCTCGGAGGCCTTGCCGACCATGAAGCCGGTGGTGTTTTGCAGGTACACCAGCGGCGTGCCGGACTGGCAGCAGGCCTGGATGAAATGCGCCGCCTTGGTCGCACCGGCCGGGTCGAGCGGGCCGTTGTTGGTGATGATGCCGATCCGGATTGCGCAGATCGCGGCATGGCCGGTCACGGTTGCCGGCCCGTAGTCCGGCTTGAATTCGAGGAACTCGGAGCCGTCCACGATGCGCGCGATCACCTCGCGCATGTCGAGCCGCTTGCGGTGGTCGTTCGAGGCGATGCCCAGCAATTCGTCGGCATCGAAGCGCGGCATTGCATACGGCCGGGCGGCCGGCGCCTGCCCGCGGTTCCAGTCCAGCGCCGCCACCAGTTCGCGTGCGATGCGCAGCGCATCGGCGTCGTCGTCGGCCACGTACTCGGCCAGGCCGGAGACGCTGGCGTGCATTGCGGCGCCGCCCAGCTCCTCTTCCGAGGCGAGCTCGCCGGTCGCCGCCTTCAAGAGCGGAGGCCCGGCCAGGAACGCCCTGGCGCGCTCGCGCACCATCACCACGTAGTCGGACAGTCCCGGCATGTAGGCGCCGCCGGCGGTGCTCGAGCCGTGCACCACGCTGATCACCGGCAGTCCCGCCGCCGACAGCCGCGCCAGCCAATAGAAACCGCTGCCGCCATGGATGAAGGTTTCGACCTTGTACGACAGCAGGTTGGCGCCGGCGCATTCGACCAGGTGGATGAACGGCAGCTTCTGGTCGAACGCGATTCTCTGCGCGCGCTGGAATTTTTCGATGCCCATCGGCTGTAACGCGCCAGCCTCGATGCCCGAGTCGTCCACCACGACCATCACGCGCGCCCCGCTCACGTAGCCGATCCCGGCCAGCATGCCGCCGCCGGGAACCGAGGTGGCGGGGTCGGGCTGGTCCAGCCCATAGCCGGCCAGCGTGGACAGTTCCAGGAATGGCGCGCCGGTATCGAGCAGGCGGCCGAGGCGATCGCGCGGCAGCAGCTGCCCGCGCTGCTCGAACAGGGCACGCGATGCGCCCGACTTGTCGCGCGCGCGCGCTTCGAGTGCGCGCAATTGCGCCACCAGGCCGAGCAAGGCCGCGCGGTTTTGCTGGAACCCTTCGCCGTTCGGGACAATCCGCGATTCGAGGATCGGCATCAGCTTCCTTCCTGCTCTTGCAGCATTTTCGGCACGCTCGCCAGGTGGAAGGCGTCGAACGGGGCGGCCGGATTGCGCAGCGCCGGCAGTGGCATCCCCGGCCGCACGTTGGGCCTGCCGCCGTCGACGCGCACGGTAGTGCCGGTGATGAAGCCGGCCGCCGGCGACAACAGGAACACGATGGCGGCCGACACCTCCGCCTCGGTGCCGAAGCGCTTGAGCGGCACGGTGTCGGGGAATGCGCGAATGGTTTCGCGCATCGCCGGCGGATACGCATCCATGCCGGACGAAGCGATGTAGCCCGGTGCGACGGCGTTCACGCGCACCCCGAACTGCGCCCATTCGAATGCCGCGGTTTCGGTGAAATTGACCATGCCGGCGCGCGCCGCGCCCGAGTGCCCCATGTTCGGCATCCCGCCCCAGATGTCGGCGACGATATTGACGATCGCGCCGCCGCTGAACTGCATCGATTGGTTCAGGCACTCGCGCGCCATCAGGAAGCCGCCGGTCAGGTTGGTCTGCAGCACCGCCTCCCAGCCCTTGAACGAGATCTCCTTGAGCGGCGCCGGAAACTGGCCGCCCGCGTTGTTGACCAGCGCGTCGACCCCGCCGTAGCGCGCCACCAAATGCATCACCAGCGCCTTCACCGCGTCTTCGCCGCGGATATTGCATGGCCAGGCCGCCGCGCGCCCGCCGGCGGCGGCGATTTCCCCCGCCACCGCGTCGAGCTTGGCCTTGGTGCGTCCCACCAGCGCGACGGTCGCGCCGAGCGATGCCAGTTCATGCGCCACGCAACGCCCGATGCCGCTGCCCCCGCCGGTGACGATGACGACCCGGCCCTTGAAACTATTCTGCGCAAAAATCGAACGATACATCCTGGTCTCCTGAAATGCGGATTACTGGTGCATGCCCCGGCCAGAGGTCAGGACACCACGAAGCGGGCCGGCACGCGCACCGGCATCGCCAGCAGCACCTGCGCCATGCCCTTGCCCAGCGCATCGTTGCGCAGCGAGGCCATGCCGCCGCCGCCGAGCGCCTGTTCGCACACGAAATTGAGCGCGTGGATGCCGGGCAGCTCGAAGCGCGTGACCGTACCGTCGACCAGGTGCGCGAGATGAGCTGCGACGCTTTCAATGGTGAGTTGCCTGCGCAGCAGCGGCAGGTATTCCGGCCTGCGCGCGATCACCCCCACGTTCGAGGTATCGCCCTTGTCGCCGCTGCGCGCGTATGCGAGCCAGATCAGCGGCACCGTGACCGTGTCGCCCTCCGGGCCCGACGGCGCCATGGCGTCGCAGCGCGCGGCCACCGGCGTATCTCCGAGCGCGCCCGGCGGCACCGGGACCGGCAGCGCCACGCAGCCGTCGGCCAGCAGCGCATAGCTCGGAACCAGCCGCTGCTTGCCGATCAGGAAGCTGGCCTGCTTCACCGAAGGCGCCACGTTAGGCCGACCCGCCGCGCCGGTGGTGCCGGGCGCCCACGACGTGCCGGCAGGCGCGATCTCGCGCGCGAACAGCTCGAGCGCGCGCCGGTCCGGGTGCGCTACCGCCAGCCACATCACCGCTTCGAACAGCGGCGGGTTGGCCACATGCGGGCCGTAGGAAAACGCCGACCCGAGCACCTCGGCATGGGTGGCGCTGTAATCGCCCAGGCCCTGTTGCGCGAACAGTTCGCGGGTACGCTCGAGGATCGCATCGGCGGTGCTGCGCGCCTTGCGTTCGGCGTCGAAGCCAACCATCGTCAGCTGGGCGTTGCAGCGGTAGCCGTCGGCGTAGGTCGCGGTGACCTTGTAGGTGGGCGTGGGCGGATAACCCTTCGCGCCGCGCACCCGCACCACGTCCGGCCCGGCCTGTTCCAGGGTCACCGCCGTGAAGTCGCACACCACGTCGGGCAGGATGTAGCGCGCCGGATCGCCGATCTCATACAGCAGTTGTTCAGCCACCGTCGCCGGGGTCACCAGGCCGCCGCTGCCGGCCGGCTTGGTGATGCTGAAGCTGCCGTCGGAATCGCAGGCGACGATCGGATAGCCGCTGTGCGCCCAGTCGGGCACCGCCTCCCAGTCGGTGTGCAGGCCGCCGACGCCCTGGCAGCCGCATTCGATCAGGTGGCCGGCCAGGCTGGCCGCGGCGATGCGGTCGTAGTCGTCGATGCGCCAGTCGAATTCGTGCAGCAGCGCGCCCAGCGTCACCGCGCTGTCGACGCAGCGCCCGGTGATCACCACTTGCGCGCCGGCGTCGAGCGCGCGCTTGATCGGCAGCGCGCCCAGGTAGGCGTTCGCGCTGAGGACCTTTTCGGGCAGCGCCACGCCTTCGGCGCGCAGCGCGGCCAACTGCGGCATCACGTCGTCGCCCTCCACCACCGCGATGCTGACCTCGACGCCGAGTTCGGCGGCCAGGCTGGCGAGGGCGTCGGCGCAGGCGCGCGGATTGACGCCGCCCGCGTTGGCGATGATGCGGATGCCGCGCGCCAGCGCGTCCTTCAGCACCGAGCGCATGGCGACGGACACGAAGTCGGCGGCGTATCCCATGGCGGGATTTTTCAGGCGCGCCGACGCCAGCAGCGACATCGTCAGCTCCGACAGGTAGTCGAATACCAGGTAGTCGAGCGGGCCCGAATCGACCAGCTGGATCGCGCCGGTGGCGCTGTCGCCCCAGAATCCGGATGCGCCGCCGATGCGCACGGCCTGTCTGGTCATGCTAACGGCCGCGCCATTGCGGCCGGCGCTTGTCGCGGAGCGCCGATTGGCCCTCGCGCGCATGGTCGGTCAGCGCGAACGGTCCGATCCGGCTCTCGGCGAACGCCGCCGATTGTTCGAAAGCCGTCAGCGCCTTGCGCATCGTCTCGATGACGGCGCCGTCGATGGCGTTGCGCCGCGCTTCACGGTCGATGGTCAGCCACCTCTCCCGGCCGCGCATTTCGACTCGCAATTGCTGATCCAGATCCATTGAATTTGTCCACGCAAATGTACAATTGCCGCAAATACTAAATCAAGCGCTTGAATTAATCAACAGCAACGACTGTCAATGTTTAAAACGAATAGGTCTGTTGACCTAATTTCAAATAGGCGCAATAATCCTGCTGCCGGCGACCCGCCAAATTCACCCGGAGGCACCCCATGCACCAGACGGCCGACAGCACCCCGCGCCGCAGGCTCAGCGAGATCTTCAGCAAGGAAGAGATTGTGCGGCTGACTGCCCGTTCCGACTCGATGGGCTGGCGCGCGCTGCTGTTTACCTGGGGCGTGATCGGACTGACCTTCGTCGCGCTGGCGCGCTGGCCTCATCCGCTGACCTGGCTGGCCGCCCTCGCGATCCTGGGAGGACGCCAGCTGAGCCTGGCGATCATGATGCACGACGCCGCGCACGGCACGCTGTTCAAGACGCGCTGGCTGAACGACGTGCTGGCCGACTATGCCTGCGGCAGCGCGGTCGGGGTCGACATCGGGCGCTATCGCCAGCACCACCTTGTTCATCACAGCAAGACCGGTACCGACGCCGACACCGACCGCAGCCTGTCGGCGCCGTTCCCGGCCTCCCCGCTATCGGTGGCCCGCAAATTCCTGCGCGACCTGGCCGGCATTTCCGGCATCAAGCGCGAGTACGGGCTGTTCCTGATGAACATCGGCGTGCTGCGCTGGACCGTGGCCAGCGACGTCGAGAAGCTGCCGCAGGCCGGCCGCAGCTGGCGCGATTACCTTGCGGACGGCGCGCGCAACATGTGGAAGCCGCTGGCGCTGCAACTGATGTTGTTCGGGCTGCTGTGGTCGGCCGGCCATCCGGCGCTGTACCTGGCGTGGGTCGGCGCCTACCTGACGACCTACAGCCTGTTCATGCGGATCCGCTCGATGGCCGAGCACGCCTGCACCGAGAGCGGCGACGACATGCTGCGCAACACCCGCTCGACCCGCGCCGGGCTGCTGGCGCGCGCCACCGTCGCGCCGCTGCGGGTGAACCACCACATCGAGCATCACCTGATGCCGGCGGTGCCGTACTTCCGGCTGCCGACGATGCACCGCATGCTGCGCAAACGCGGCCTGACCGGGCCGCCGCCAGGCTACCTGGACGTGCTCAAGCTGGTCAGCGCGCGTCAGCCGTCCGATTCGCGCTAGCCGTGTTGCAGCAACTTCGCCACAGCGCCCACTGGGCGCCTGGCGTTTCCGTAGACGTTGATGATTTCCCCTTCCACGACGGCGGCTTCATCGACTTTCCGTCAACTGGAACGAGTTCAGCAAGCGCTTCGGGCGCGCACCGCTTTTGGGGGCTTGCCCGCTATTCTTCGTGGAACGCTTCCTCGCGTTTTTTTTGCATGGCCGGCAGCATGACAACGACCAGCGCGGCTGCCGCCAGTGCCAGCATGGTGGCGCTGATCGGTCGCTGCACGAATACCAAGGGATCGCTGTGCGACAGCAACATGGCGCGCCGCAGGTATTCTTCCATCATCGGTCCGATGATAAAGCCCAGCAGCATCGGCGCCGGTTCGGCATCGAGCTTGGCGCAGATATAGCCGAACAGGCCGAACAAGGCCATCAGCCACACATCGAATTCGCTGTTGTTCAGGCTGAAGACGCCGATCGCGCAGAACATCAGGATCGCAGGATACAGGCGATGGTAAGGCACCATGATCATCTTGACCCACAGGCCGATCATCGGCAGGTTCAGCACCACCAGGAAGAAGTTGCCAATCCACATCGACACGATCAGCCCCCAGAACAAAGCAGGCTGCTCGGTCATGACGGCCGGTCCCGGCTGGATTCCCTGGATGATCATCGCGCCGATCATCAGCGCCATCACCGGATTCGATGGAATACCCAGGGTCAGCATCGGGATGAACGAGGTCTGGGCGCCGGCATTGTTGGCTGCCTCCGGCGCCGCCACGCCTTCGATCGCGCCTTTGCCGAACTGCGCCGAGTTCTTCGATACTTTCTTCTCGATCGAGTAGGCTGCAAACGAAGCGAGCATGGCGCCGCCGCCGGGCAGGATGCCCAGCGCGGCACCGAGCGAGGTGCCGCGCAGCACCGGCGCGATGATGCGCTTGAAATCTTCCTTGCTCAGCATCAGTCCCGACACCTTCTTCATCACCATGTGGCGCGTTTCGTCGTGTTCCAGGTTGCGGATGATTTCGCCGATGCCGAACATGCCCATGGCGACGATCACAAAGTTGATGCCGTCTGCCAGTTGCGGCGTATCGAAGGTATAGCGCGCCGCGCCCGAGTTGACGTCGGTGCCGATCAGGCCCAGCAGCAATCCCAGGATGACCATGCCGACCGCGTTGAGCAACGAGCCGCTGGCCAGCACCACCGAGGCCACCAGGCCCAGCACCATCAGCGAGAAGTATTCGGCCGGGCCGAATTTGAGGGCCAGGTCGGCCAGCGGCGGCGCGAACAAGGCCAGCAGCACNNCCGTCGATCGCGGTCACCACCGAGGATGACTCGCCCGGCAAGTTGACCAGGATGGCGGTGGTGGAGCCGCCGTACTGCGCGCCGTAGTAAATGCCGGACAGCATGATCAGCGCCGAAATCGGCGGCAAGCCGAAGGTGGCCGGCAGCAGCATGGCGATGGTGGCCACCGGGCCCAAGCCGGGCAGTACGCCGACCGCGGTGCCGACGAAGACGCCGATCAGGCAATAGAACAGGTTGGTCAGGGTGAAGGCGGTTTCAAGACCGAGCGCCAGGTTACTGAAAATTTCCATTTTTCTATCCTAATCAGAAGCCAAACCAGGGGCCGAGAATCGGCATCGGCAATCCCAGCAGCTTGACGAAGACCAGCACGCTGAATCCTGCCAGGCCGAGCGCGATCGCCACCGACGGTGCCCAGGTGAATTTAGGGCTGGCATAAGCGCTGAGCAAGACCAGCACCAGCACGGCGGGCACCAGGCCCGCGCCTCGCATCAGCAACCCGAACAGCACGACCGCCGACAGGATCAGGACGATTTCCTTGATGTGGAACTTGCCCACCGCGTCACCCGGACGCATCAGGGAGCGAACCACGGCGATCAGGCCGATCACGGCCAGCAAGGAGCCGAGGATGGTCGGGAAGTAGGCCGGCCCCATGCGACCCGCCGTACCCATCTGGTAATCCTGGCCGATGAAGACTGCCGCCAGCCCGAAAAACAGAAATATGATGCCGGTCCAAAAATCCTTTGGATGGCGTATGAAGGTTGGCACTTTCCAGTCCCCTTGTATGGTTGGTCCATCCCGTCTGGCACGCATGCAGCGGGATGTGGAATTATTGGTGTGGCATCGCGACGCGAGCGGGCCGAACGGAGGGCATCGCGCCCCGCCGATCGGCCCGCTTCTGCTGCAAACTGCTTAGTCGGCGTAAGCGCCGGCTTTGCTGATGATCGGCGCCCAGCGCTCGATTTCCGACTTCAGGTGGACACGCAAGGCTTCCGGCTTGGCGCGACTTTCGGCCACCGGCTCGGTGCCCAGGTCGGCGAAACGCTGCTTGACCGTAGTATCCTTCAGTGCGACTTGCAAGGCGCCGGCCAGGGAGTCGACCACGGCCTTCGGGGTACCCTTCGGTGCGTACAAACCGTGCCAGACCGCTACTTCGAAACCAGGCAGGCCAGCTTCGTTCAGGGTAGGCACATCCGGCATCGACGCCAGGCGGGTCTTGGTGGTCACGCCGTAGGCCTTGATTTTTCCGCCCTTGATCTGGCTGGTCGTGTTGGTGGTCTGGTCGCACATGAAATCGACCTGGCCGCCCAGCAAATCATTCATGGCCGGACCCGTACCTTTGTAAGGAACGGTGGTCAGGTCGGTGCCGATGGCCGTCATGAACAGCATGCCGCACAGGTGCGAAGCCGAACCAATGCCGGCATTCGCGTAGGTGACCTTGGTCTTGTTGGCCTTGACATAGGCCAGCAGCTCCTTGAAATCCTTGGCAGGAAAATCCTTGCGCGCGACCAGGGTCATCGGCACGTCGGTGATCAGGCCGATCGGCTCGAAACCGTCCATCGCGTTGTAGGTCAGCTTGCGGTACAGCGACGGCGCGGTCGACTGGCCGATGTGGTGCAGCAGCAGCGTGTAGCCGTCCGGCGCGGCCTTGGCCACGCGCGCCGCGCCGATGGTGCCGCCGGCGCCGCCGACGTTTTCCACGATGATCGTCTGCTTCAGCTTGACACTCATGGACTGGGCGACCAGGCGCGCCACGGTATCGGTCGGACCGCCGGCGGCGAAAGGAATCACCATCGTGATGGTCTTGGTCGGATAGTCCTGGGCCTGTGCGAATGCAGTGCCAAACATCGCCAGCAGGACGGCGGAACGCAACAATTTGATCTTCATGAGTGTCTAGCCTCTATTCTCTATTTATAAAGTATGGAACAACGAAAACATGCTTAACATGTCTACGTAATAATGCTTATACCGACATCGGCCCCAGCCTGCAATTGTGGTTAACCACAGTGCGCGCCGTCGCTGGTACGCAGAGCATAGCGCGGTTAAATTGAACATGGGGAAATTTTGCCTTGGCGGCATTGCTGTTGCCGGAAGAACAGCTTGCCGGATGGTCGATGTGTGGTTTATTCGTCCACAGACGCCTGCATCGGCAGACGCGGCTCCAGTACTTGACGAATAGATAGGCAAAAAAAATGCCGACCATCAGGGTCGGCGTTGATTGCAGGCGCTGTTGCGCGGTCAGGGTTTCTGCGCGACCCGCAGGAGTTCGGCCTTGAAGCGCGGTTTGCCGTCTCGCTCGAGGTAGTAGGTCATCATCTTGCCATCCGGCGACAAGCTGAGCGTCCACAGGTTGGTCGCCGCTGCCGGAATCAGTTTCGCGGTATAGGCATCCGCCGCGAACGATTGCGCATGCGGCGTTCCGGCGTTGTTCGCCATGCCGCCATACATGGTCTGCGCGTCCGGCGTTCCGTC
>CXWL01130484.1_pt1 | contig 10971 bp, 9 predicted proteins | sample 590931 | NCBI WGS metagenome assembly CXWL01 (sample SAMEA3498368, study PRJEB10139) | groundwater metagenome | biome: water well; material: biofilm material | place: Germany | collected 2015-04-27 | reverse complement strand
GATGCAGTGGCTGCGCGACGAGGCGGAGCGCACGGTGTCGAAGCAGCGCTACAAAGGGCTGGGTGAGATGAATCCGGAGCAGCTGTGGGAGACCACGATGGATCCGACCGTGCGCCGCCTGCTGAAGGTGCAGATCGACGACGCGATTGCCGCGGACCAGATCTTCACCACGCTGATGGGCGACGAGGTCGAGCCGCGCCGCAACTTCATCGAGTCGAACGCACTGCGCGCCGGCAACATCGACGTGTAAGTTAGTGTAGGACCCAAAAGCTGGCCGTTTGGGAATCACAAACTGCCAGAATCGCAAAAAGCCCATGCAATCCATGGGCTTTTTTATTTTCGACAGTTTCTTACCGCGTACGGGGTGAAATGCAATACGAACAACCAATAGCAGGGTTTGGCTGGGCCGCTCAACAGAATCTGCTTCTATACGTTAAACAGGCGCCTCATTAGGTGAGCTCGGAAGTCTCGCTTGGTGTGAATGAACATGTGAACCAAAATTTCCTTGTCGTCGTATTCATAGACAATTCTGGTTTGCCTTACCTGTCTTGTTCTAAAGTTCTCTTGTCCTAACTCCTTCAGCTCTTCAACCTCTTTGCCAGCCTCAGGATTTAAAGCAATGTTGCTGATTGCGGCCTTGAATTCCTCGTTAATTTCGTTCCAAACTGCGTCACCGAACTGAGACTTCGCATATGTTTTGATTTCTCGGAAGTCGGGCTTGGCGACATTCAGAATGATGACTTTTCGGGTCATTCCTCTTTGTCCATTTCATCAAAGAAGGCCTGAGCATCAATGTAATTGCCAGCTTGATACTCTTTCCGGCCAAGAGCGACCAGACGAAGAAGTGCAAACTGCTCCTGTTGCCTCTCATACTGGTTGATTTCAATCACTGCCATTTTGGCTTCACCGTTCTGAGTGATGATGAGCGGTTCAGGATTAGTGGCGAAATTCTTCACAATGTCGGCAGCATTGCTCTTGAGATATGAAATCGGCTTGATTTGGGTAGCTAGGGTCATCGCATCTGCTCCGTGGCATTTACAGTACATGGCTAAATATAGTCCGTATTTAGCCGGAGGTCAAATTGCAATGGTCTGTAAATTCATGCGAAATTCTCCCGCGAATCTCATCCTGCCATCGAAGCCCACCCATCGACCGATGAATCCTGCCCTTGTGATAGCATCTAAGATTCGTTGCCTCAATGCCATCTTCGAAATCGTCACGATGTCGGAGCTTGGGACGGCGCGGTTCGTCAAGATTGATAGGATCTTCATGCATGACCTCACTTCGCGCCGGCGCAAAGGGTTTGTAATTTGAGAGCTGCTCGCTTCTTCCAGCGCGGTCCCGGACGATTCAACACTGCGCTGTTGTTCTCACTGCTCGCTCATGCGCTGCTGCTGAGCATCGCTTTTGGTGGCCAGACATTTGGGCTTCCTGGCCTGAACTTTCTTTGGAAGGAACGGCGCCTGGGGGCCGATGATTTGCAGATTCTGCTTGCGCCGGTGCGGACCATCGCGTCGGCATCGGCGCCGGCAGATACTTCGCCGCCAGAAATCGCCAAGGCGGTGCCCGCTCCATTGGAAAAGCCCGCAGTTGCGAGCAACGCGGCATCAATGACGATGTCACCCCCGGCCGTTGTACATAGTGAGATGGCCGCCGTCGTGATCCCGCCACCGGCACCTGCCCCGACGCCAGCCACACCTCCCGCGCCGCCTGCCGAGCCGGGCATCCCGGCACGGAAGCAGCCCGCCGTGAACCTGCCGATCGCGCCCGACGCGCCACCAGTGAGAGCTGCCCCAACCTCGGTGGCGCGCAACACTCCATCCCAGACTAATGAAATACCCGTGTCCAGCAATGCAGACGCCGCAGCACAGAAGCGGATCGATCAGGAGACGCAGGAGCGAGCGCTTGATCAGGCCAGGCTCGAGCGTGAGAGACAGAGCGCAGAACGACTTCGACAGGAGGCACTGACGGCGGCCGCACAGCGGGATGCAGCACGGCAAGAGCAGCTGCGCCAAGACGCCGCACGCGCGGAGCAAATGGCCAGGAGCGAAGCTGCGCGCATCGAGGCCGAACGTCAGGAGCTTGCGCGGCAAGAGGGGCTGCGTCGGGAGGCACTGCAAAAAGAGCGGGCAAGGCAGGACGAGAAGGCCCAGCAGGAGGCCGCTCGACAGGAACTGGCGCTGACTGACGCTGCGCGACTTGAAGCTGCGCGCAGAGAAGCCACGCGGCAAGAACAAGCAAGGCAGGCGCAGCTGGACGCCGCGCGTCAAGAAGCATTGAAGCAAGAGACGGCACGACGAGACGCGGCAAAGCAAGACGCAATCGCGCAGGAGTCGGCGCGCCAAGACGCACTAAAGCAAGAAGCAGCCCGACAAGAACGTGCAAAACAAGAGCAGGCGCAGCGGGAGAAGGCTGATCAGGAAGCAAACCGTGAGGAGCGGCTGCGCGCGATCGGCAAGCAACTCACCGAGGAAGCGGCCAAGCGTGACGCCGCATCGAATAGCCCTTCACGCTCGCTGCTGCCCGGGGTAAGCGGCCTTCGCCGCGGTTGGCTGTACGGACGCGCCGACCCGAACGCTGATCTCGTCCTCTACGCGGAAGCAATGGGCCGCAAGATCGAGATGAACATGACGTTCGACATGGTGCGCGAAGCGGTGAAGCAGCCTCACGCCCGGCCGATCGTGACGGTGGCAGTCCGCGCCGACGGCTCCGTGGAGAAGGTGACTTTCGTGGTCTCCAGCGGCGTCGCTGCCATCGACGAAGCGATCCGAAAAGTGGTGGCCAGCCAGGCGCCCTACCCCGCGTTCCCGCCCGCCATTGCGCGCCAGTACGACGTGATCGAAATTCGCCGCACCTGGATATTTGACACTGCCATCCGCCTGCAGTAACCTCCTGCAAGTCCTGGCATATCGCGCGCAGTCGACTACTTGCGCTAACGTTGAGCGCGCCAAGTCCTGCTTGACACATTTATTTGCTGTCGCCATGCTTGTTGCCTTTCACACGGGCGACGCCGATGACAACCCTGCAAGCATTGATCGAAAATTCCACCGTCAGCGACATCAAGGAGCTGCTCGCGTATTTTCCCGAGGCCGTCAAAGTCGGACGCAAGGAAGTGTTGATTGCGTCGATCCTGCAGCAGATGTCGGGCGATGGCTTACTGCGTGCTTGGGAGCAGCTGGACGCTTGCCAGCGGTGGGCCGTAGGCGAGGCGACGCACGATGCGCAAGGAATTTTTCACGGCAGTCGTTTCGCCGCGAAATACGGCCAATCGCCGCTTTTTCACCATTCTGGCGGCCAATATCGGAGCCGTGGCGCCCTGACCGCCCTGGGCCTATTCATGCACTGGCTTGGCGACCACCTGGTGATTCCGGCGGACGTGCGGGAGCGCTTGAAAGGATTCGTTCCTGAGCCGGCGCCCAACGGTCTGGCGACGGTCGCGGCCTTGCCGCCCACCGATACCGATGAAACGCCACTGACAGTGCGTAGCACCGCGCCCGACGCGCTGCACGATGTTGTAGTGATGCTGCGCGCGGTCGATCAACAGCTGATTGCCGTCAGCGACAAGACGCACCTGCCCGGCGCTGCCGGATTGGCGGTGGTGCTGGGCAAGCTCGCTGGCGGCGATTTCTACGAGATCGTCGCCCCCAAGGACAAATGGGAACAACGGATCGGCCCGATCAAGGCGCTGGCATGGCCGCTGCTGATGCAAGCCGGTGGACTCGCCCAGCGCAACGGCACCAAACTGGGTTTGACGCCGGCCGGCCTGAAGGCGCTGCACGCGGCGCCTGCCGACGCCGTACGGGCGATCTGGCGCAAATGGCTGACATCGACGCTGTTCGATGAATTCAGCCGGATCGACGAAATCAAGGGACAAAAGGGCAAAGGCCGCATGAGCGCAACGGCGCCAAGGCGCGCCACCGTCGGCGCCGCGCTGCAGCGGTGCCCGGTCGACACCTGGGTCAGCGTTGATGAGTGGTCGCGCTTCATACGCGCCGAGGGCTTGCCGTTGGCGATTTGCCACGATGTCCCCAATCTCTACATCAGCGACCCGAATTACGGCAGCCTGGCGTATGGCGGTGCGCATATCTGGAACGTGCTGCAGCTGCGCTATTTGCTGTGTGTCCTGTTCGAATACTGCGCCACCCTGGGCATGATCGACGTCGCCTACAGGGAGCCGGATGGGGCGCGTGACGACTTCGGCGAACTGTGGGGTACCGACGACATGGGATTCCTGTCGCGCTACGACGGCCTGATGTATTTCCGGCTGACCGCCCTGGGCGCGTATTGCCTGGGCATCAGCGGCAACTACACGCCGTCTGCGCCCGCGGTCAGCTGCGCTTTGGCGGTGCAGGCGAACCTGCAGGTACGCGTGACGGGCGGCGCCTTGTCGGCCGACGATCGCCTCATGCTCGACAACTGGGCGGTCGAGGAGGGTGAGCTGCACTGGCACCTCGACCGCGAGAAAGCGATCGCGGCGATCGAACGCGGCCACGAAGTGGCGCAACTCGAAGCATTCCTGCAAGCGCGCGACAGCCAGCCGCTGCCGCCGCAAATGGAAGGTTTCCTGCGCGTTTGCAGCAAGCACGGCAAGGCGATGAAGGTGCTGGCGGCCAGCTTGCTGATCGAATGCGTGGACACCGACACCGCAGACCTGATCGCCGCGCACAAGGACACCGCGCGCCTGTGCATGCGCACCGGCCAGCGCCACCTGGTGGTCCGGCTCGATCAGGAGGGCAAGTTCCGCAAGGCCGCGCGCCTGCTCGGCTACGGCATGCCGGCGTAAGCGCGTACGGCGCGCGCAGTTGCCGTATACTATGCACTGTCGCCGCACCATACCCGTCAACCGACGATCAACCGAGCACACAATTGGCTACTCCGAAATCGCTGGTGTCCGCGCTGTACGACCACTGGGACACCGTCGAGTGGTTGGCCCAGCTGTCGCGCGAGATGCCGAGCTTCGAAGCGGAGCACATCCTGACAGTAGTGGCGCGGCTGGCGCCAGGCAGCTCGCCCGACCAGCAGCAACAGGTGCTGCGCCAGCTGGTCAATGCCGACATCCTGCAGGCACAGCCACGCGGCCAGTCCTACCAGCTCAACACCTACGTGCTCGAATTCGTGCGCGGCCTGACGCGCGAGCACGAGCTTGGCCTGTCGGCGGTGCTGGGCTCGCGCATCAACGCCATCACCGATTCCACCCGCAAGCTCAACGAAGGCGTGCAGGGGCGCGACATCGACTTGCTGCGCCAGTCCGCCAACAAGCTGTCCGAGCTGTTCCGCCAGATCGGCCAGCAGCTCGACGGCGACCGCCACGCGATCCTCGAACTGGCCGAGCGCGCCAAGGCGCAGCAGACCGACATGCCGATCGCCCGCCGCTACCGCGAAGTGCTCGACGCCTACGACAACTATGTGGCGCCGATGGCGGCGATGATGGACAGCGGGCCGGGCGGCACTTTCTACCGCCACCTCGAACAGGCCGAGCACGCGCTCGACAACGCCGTCGACGTGCTGACGGTGCAAGGCGCGCTGTACACCCAGCGGCTGGCGCTACGCCATGTCGCCTACCAGGCCAAGGAATTGCGCCGTCTCGGCCGCGAGGTGCTCAAGCACTGCAGCGATACGCTGTTGCCGCTGCGCGAGGAAGTGCGCCAGCACAACGTGCTGTCGGCGGCCATCAGCGCGCTGCTCGGCCGGGTGCGCAAGCGCGGCCTGAACCGCAGCTTGCCGGTCCGCGACCTGCCCTTGTGGCGGCGCGAGATGTCGCGCAGCGTGTCGGTCGGCCCCGAGGTGATCACCATCATGAGCGAAGCGCGCGCCTACGCACCGGTCCTGGTCGGCTTTCCCGAGGAGCGCGCGGTCGGTGCCATGCCCGCGCTCGACCTGGTCGACGAGCAGGCGCTGGCGGCGGGCTTGCGCGCCGCGATGCCGGTGGCGAACCTGCTCGACTGGCTGCGCATCCATTACCCGCACCTGAACGACGCCACGCTGCTGCGCCTGTACCACGAACTGGTCGCGCGCACCGACTGGCAAGCAATCCAGAGCGATGCCGCCGCCAGCGTTGCCCTCAACACGGTACGGGTGAGCCTTTACCCTCACGCTATCGAAGCCACATGAAACCGAACCCGCCGCATCCTCCGATCGCGCTCGAACAGCTGTCCCGCCTCAAGGACCTGTTTGCCATGCTCAACGCCGGGCGCCACGTCAACCGGCTGGCCGAACCAGTCCTGTGGGCCGAGCTCGAGCGCGAGGCGGCGCAATACGAACGCGTGTTCGGTGCGCTCGGCTACGAACTGCGCATCGACGGGCGCGGCTACGCCTGGTTCCAGACCAGCGAAGCGAGCGGCACGGTGTCGAAGGCGACGCGCCAGCTGGCGCTGTTGTTCATGCTCATTTTCGAGCAGCAGGCCGATGCCGGCCAACACCTCGGGCGCTTCGTCGACTGGCGCATCGACCGCGCCCTGTTAGCCAGCCTGCTCGACAAAAATCGCGCGCTGCTTGATGCCGAAGGCCTGGCCGAGCTCGAACCGTTGCAGCAATTGCTCGACACGGCGGTGCGCTACGGCTTTGCCGACGCCGCCAACGGCGCCTGGCGCCTGCTGCCGGCGGTGTTTCGCTATCTCGACCGGTTTGAGGAACTGGCCGGCAACGCCGATCTCGCCGGCGACGCCATCGAGCTGGCCGTCACAGAAGGGGAAGCGCCATGATGCAATATGGCTTCCAGCGCCTGGTGATGCTCGGCAGCGCCGGCTACCAGCGGGCCGAATTGCCGCTCGACGCGGCCGTCTCGCTGATCGCGCCCAACAACACCGGCAAGACCAGCCTGATCAATGCGCTGCAATTCCTGCTCATCGTCGACAAGCGGCGCATGGATTTTGGCGCCCACGACGTCGAAAAGAGCCGCCGCTTCTACTTCCCCAACAACAGCGCCTTCATCCTGCTCGAAGTGGCCCTGCCGACCACCGGCACGGTGGTGCTCGGCTGCGTGGGCAAAGGCGTGAGCCACGACTACGAGTACTTCGCCTACAAGGGCCAGCTCGACATGGAGGACTTCCGCCTGCCGAACGGCAGCGTCGTCACCCAGCCGCAGCTGAAAGCGCACCTGGCGACGCGCGCGAAACTGGTGTTCAGCTATTCGTCCGGCGAATTCAGCGACGCCATCTACGGCAGCCGCAAGAAGCGCCAGGACCACGAGCCGGACTTCACCATTTTCAAGCTCGAACACGCCAGCCTGGCGGAGCCGTTCCAGCGCGTGCTGACGCGCACCTTGCGGCTGGACCGGCTGCGCTCGGGCGAGGTCAAGGACTACCTGCTGAGCATCTTCCGGCGCGACCTGCCCGACGCCAACATCGATTTCAAGGCCGAGTGGGACAAGGCCTTCGCCGACGTCAATGCCGACCGCGCCCAGTACCAGGCAGCGCTGGCGCACCAGGCCGAGATCGCCGCGCTCGAACGCGATGGCGGCGAACGGCTGGCCCTGCGCGGCAAGCTGGTTCACAACCGGCCGCTGATCGACTCCGGGCTGGCCGCCTGGGACCGGCACTTCGCCGACAGCGAAGCGCGCCTTCAGGAGAGCATCGCCGCGGTCGCGCGCGAGCAGGAGCGCCTGCGTGTACGCGAACTGGAACTGACCGAGCAACGCCTGTTGAAGCGCCAGCGGCAGCAGGAACTGCAACGGATCGCCGCCCGGCATGCCGAGCTGGCGCAGCAGTTCGCGCTGCTGGCAGAGCGCCGCACGCTCGAAGCGCGCCACGCCGAAGCGCGCCTGGCGCTCGAGTCGCAGATCGCCCTGGTGCAACAGGCCAGTACGCGCAGCGTGGACGCGATCGAGCGCGAGCGGCGCAGCGCCGAGCAGGAGCGCGCCGGCTTGCAGCGTGAACAGGCGACGCTGACCGACAACCTGTATCTGCGCCTGCAGGCCGCTCTCAGCAGCGGCCAGCTCGCCGCGCTCAATACGCTGCTGGCGCGGCAAGTGATGACGCTGGGGGCGGACCAGTTCGCGATCGACCTGCAGCAAATGCCCGCCTTGCGCGCGCAGCTCGACCGCCTGGTGGCCGGCGGACGCATCACGCTGCCCGGCATCAGCCTGGCGCTGGGCACGCTCGAAGCGCAACACAGCCAGCGCACTCCGGCCGAACTCGCGCTGCGCATCGACGAACTGGCGCAGCAGATCGCCGACCTGAGCCGGCAGGGCGAGGCGGCGCGCGCGCTCGACGCCGCCCGCGCGCGCAAGCAGCAGCTCGAGCAGGCGGTGCGGCAGATCGAACATGAGCTGACCCTGTTCGACGAGCTCAGCGAACTGACGCTGTCGGCCGCGCAGCGCGCCGCCACCTTGGCCGAGGTGACGGCGGCGATCGCGGCGATCGAAGCGGAGCAGGCGCAAGCGCAAGGCGCCGTCCAGGGCCAGCGCGACCAGGAAGCGCAAAGCGTGCGTCAACTGGCCGGCCTGCGCAACGCCCACAAGGAGATCGTCCAGCGGCGCGACCGCCGCGGCGACGCCGCCTCCGTTTTTTCCTACCTGGCCGACCTGCCCCACCGGGCCTGGACAGGCGCACCCGACTTCGCCCTCGACGAACTCGCCGAGCATCTCGAAAGCTACAGCAACGACTGCCGCCGGCTGTTGCAGCTGAACGAACAGCTGCCGCACCAGGTCGCCGAACTGCACGCGTGCGGCCTGACCAAATTCAGCTACATGGGTGGCGAGGAAGCCGAGATCGACCGCATGATTGCCTTCGCCGCGCACCTGCCGCAGGAAGCCGAAGCGCTCGAGCGCAAGGCGCGCAGCGCGGTCGTCAACGTCACCGCCTGCCTGCGCGAACTACGCGACGGCTTGCTCACCTTCAAGAGCCGGATGCGCGACTTCAATCGCCTCATCAGCCGGCGCCAGCTGTCCGACCTGGCCGTCTTCAAGATCGAACCGGCCGACGAGTTGCTGCTGGTCGATGCGATCGAGCTGCTGATCGCCAAGGCCGAGCAGGTCGATGATGGCGAGACGTTCTCCCTGTTCAATCACGCCAGCGTGCTCGACGACGACGCCCTGAACCGCGCCAAGCAGGTGCTGATCGGCGAGGGCGAGGCGCGCGGCTGCCTGCGCGTGGAGCACCTGTTCCGCCTCGAATTCATGGTCGGCAAGGCCGGCCGGCCCACCGAATCGTTTACCGACATCGACAGCGCCGCCTCGAACGGCACCGTGCTGATGGCCAAGCTGATCACCGGGCTGGCCCTGCTGCACCTGATGCAGGACAAGCGCCACCGCGTGCAGGCGGTGTGCTACCTGGACGAGGCGTCGGCGCTCGACCAGCGCAACCAGCGCAGCCTGATCGAAACGGCCGACGATTTCGGCTTCGCGCTGATCTTCGCCTCGCCGGCGCCGCTGGTGACGGCGCGCTATTGCGTGCCGATCAGCAGCCAGGGCGGATTCAACCACATCAGCCGCCAGCATTGGCAGTTGCTCGAACCGCTCGGCGAGCCGGCAGCATGAGCCGCGCACTGGCCGACGCACTCGACAGACTGCTGAATGCCCCCGAGCCGTCGGCGGCCAGCCTGTTCACCGCTGCACAGCGACGCGAGCTGGACCGGTTTGCGCGCCAGACCGGCACCGTGCGCCTGGTCACGCAAGGGCGCGGCGCCAGCTACCTGGTGACCGATGCGGTGGTGGCGCGCGCGCACCTGACCGAGTTGCGCCCGGTGGCCATCGCCGCGCTGGACGCCAGCCTGCCGTCGCGCGCCAACAACATCGCCAGGATGCGCGACAGCAAAGGACGCGGTCACACCCACCGCACCGGCTATCTCCTGCTGAAGGCCATCGGTGCGGGCGTAACGTGGCAGCGCGGCGACGGCGCCATTGCCGACATTACCGCCGGCACCGCGCTGTCCGGCGCCGCCGCCATCGCTATCGAAGCCGGCGATGGCTGGCACAGTTCCGCGCCTATCTGGCTGGTCGAGAACCAGGCCCTGTTCGACCGCCTCGACTGGCTGCCGCCGGATGCGCACGGCTCGATCATGTATTACGGCGGGCAGTTGAGCAATCTGCTGCTGGAATGGACGGCGCAGCGCGCACGCAGCGCCCGGTTCGTATTTTTCCCCGACTACGACGGCGTCGGCTTGCTCAACTACGCCCGCCTGCGTGAAAAATCGCTGGCGCCGGTCGAGTTCTGGCTGATGCCGGACTGGGCCGAGCGTCTGCAAAAGTATGGCAACAATCGGGTCTGGCAGAATACGCGCAGGGATTTCAGCGCTGCCGTTGAGCGGCTCGATGCGATGGGCATGCCGATGCAGCTCAAGGCATTGTGCCAGGCGATGTCAGAGCAAGGCTTGGCGCTGGAGCACGAGGCCGTCTGGCTCGACTAGCTTGCGCCGGCCCGCTTGACATGTCCTCTATGTCCATGGCCAGCTGCTGCGTTAACGCCAGGGCGGTGGCAACTGCCGCGGGTTCGCCATCGCCGCGACGGCGTCGACGAAGAATTGCAGCCAAGCCCCCAGTCGCCCGACAATGCCATCCGCCTGCAATGATGAAGAAGATGGTGGTCGGGAGTCCGTGAAAGAGGTGCTGATATTTGCACCGGCTTCGCGGCCGCCCCCGCTACCAGCCAGACCGTCCTTCGCGGCCGGCGCGGGCCGCCAGGTTGCGTTCGAGCGCGCCATCGAGCCGGTAGACGTCGNNCTCGCTCGTCCAGCCGGCCTGGTCGGCGAGCACAAAGTTGGCCAGCGCCGCGGTGTCCTCGACACGGATGCAGCCGTGGCTGAAATCGCGCCGCGACCGCGCGAACAATGCGCGGGCCGGAGTGGAATGCAGATAGATGTTCATCGAGTTCGGCAGCGCGAACTTGATCGCGCCGAGCGCATTTTGCGGGCCGGGCCGCTGGCGCACGCGCAGCGCGCCTGAGCGCAGTGCGGCCAAGGTGGCGGCGGAGGCTGTCTGCGCGCCGGGGCCGACCACCTCCATGTCGTTCTTGACCAGATAGTCGGGGTCACGCA
>CXWL01073283.1_pt1 | contig 10972 bp, 7 predicted proteins | sample 590931 | NCBI WGS metagenome assembly CXWL01 (sample SAMEA3498368, study PRJEB10139) | groundwater metagenome | biome: water well; material: biofilm material | place: Germany | collected 2015-04-27 | reverse complement strand
GTGGGGATGCCCAGCGCGTGCATGGCTTCGGAGCACAGGTATTCGCGGATGGACGAACGCAGCACCGCGCGGCCGTCGCCCATGCGTGAAAAGGGCGTGAGACCGCTGCCCTTGAGCTGCACCTCCAGCGCGCCCAGCGGGGTGTCGGCTTCGCCCAGCAGCAGCGCACGGCCGTCGCCTAGCTTGCCGGCCCAGACGCCGAACTGGTGGCCCGAGTAGGCTGTGGCGCAGGTGGAGGGGGGCGTGCCGCCAACGGATTGCGTGTTGCCGGCCAGCAAGGCCAGGGCCTGCGGCGTGTGCAGCCAGTCGGCCCAGCCCATCTCGGCCGCCAGCGCGGTGTTGGTGGCCACCCAGTGCGGTGCCGGCACAGGCTGCGTGGGCTGCAGTACGGCAAAGGGTGGTCCCAGGCGCTGCACAAAACCGTCTTTGCGCCAGGCGGGCAGACAAGCCGGCCCTGCGGCCGGGGCCGCCGCGCGGGCAGCGGCTGGCAAGGCCATCGGCACCAAGGGTTCGCGAGCATTCATGCGGCGATTGTGATTGGCACTGCCGCCAACACGGGGGCTGGGGTCATGCTTCGGGTTGTCCCGTGCGCGACAGCGCTTCGGGGTAGTCACTGAGCGCAAGTGGCACGCTCTTGCGCTACCTTCGCGCCCGGTTCATGAAATAACGGAGACAGACAATGAAACTCACCCCCCGACTGTTTGGTATGTCTGCGGTTGCCGCCGCCGCATTGGTGTCTGGTGCCGCTTTTGCCCAGGCGGGCGAAACCGTCAAGATCGCCTGGATCGACGCCCTCACGGGCCTCACCGCCGCCACTGGCCAGAACCAGCTCAAGGGCTTCCAGTTCCTGGCCGAGCGCTTCAACCAGAAAAACGATGCGGGCGTGAAGTTCCAGATCGTCTCTTTCGACAACAAGCTCAGCCCACAGGAAACCGTCAACGCGCTGCAGGCCGCCATTGACCAGGGCATCCGCTATGTGGCCCAGGGCACCGGCACCGGCCCGGCCACGGCCATCATCGACTTCCTGAACAAGTACAACGAGCGCAACCCGGGCAAGGAAGTCGTCTTCCTCAACTACGCTGCGGTAGACCCGGCACTGACCAACGAAAAGTGCAGCTACTGGCACTTCCGGCTTGACGCCGACACCTCCATGAAGATGGAAGCGCTGACCACCTTCATGAAAGACAAGAAGGACGTCAAGAAGGTCTACCTGATCAACCAGAACTACGCCCACGGCCATCAGGTGGTGAAGTACGCCAAGGAAAACCTGGCGCGCAAGCGGCCCGACATCCAGATCGTGGGCGAAGACCTCACGCCGCTGGCGCAGACACGCGACTTTGCGCCCTACATCGCCAAGATCAAGGCCTCGGGCGCTGACACCGTGATCACCGGCAACTGGTCGTCTGACCTGACGCTGCTGGTGAAAGCTGCCAACGATGCCGGCTTGGCGGCCCAGTTCTACACCTACTACGCCCCGGTCAGCGGCACGCCCACGGCGCTGGGCGCCAACGCCGCCGGGCGTGTGTATGTGGTGGGTGTGATGCCCTATGAAAATGCCGCAGCGCGCAAGGTCATGGACGAGTACAAGGCCAAGTTCAATGACGACTTCTACACCGTGCAGATCTACAACGCCTATGCCATGTTGAGCTCGGCCATGGCCAAGGCCAAGAGCACGGCGCCGATCAAGGTGGCCGCCGCCATGGAAGGGCTGGAATTCAACAGCCTTAACGGCCCGGTGACGATGCGCAAGACCGACCACCAGCTCCAGCAGCCGGTGTACATGACGCAGTGGCAAAAGGCCGGTGCCAAACCCTATGACTACAGCGTCGAGAACACGGGCTTCAACTTCCGCGTCGTCAAGACCTACGAGTCCTATGTGGCCAGCACGCCCACGTCGTGCCAGATGAAGCGCCCCGGCGGTTGAGCCTGGTGCTTGCCTGAAAGGCCCTGGGGAGAACACTCCGCAGGGCCTTTTGTTTGGTTTGACTTGCTTGGCTCGATCTTTTTTTGGGTTGATTTGTCTCGGGTAGCTGCGCTTGGATCAGATCCTCATCAACGTGCTCAATGGCGTCAGCGCCGGGCTGCTGCTTTTCATGCTCAGCTCGGGGCTCACGCTCATCTTCAGCATGATGGGCGTGCTCAACTTTGCGCATGCCAGTTTCTACATGGTGGGCGCGTACATTGCCTATTCGCTGACGCGTGCCGTGGGCTTCTGGCCGGCGCTGTTTTTGGCGCCTTTGCTGGTGGGCGGGCTGGGTGCACTGTTTGAGCGCACGGCATTGCGCCGCGTGCACAAGTTTGGCAACGTGCCCGAGCTGCTGATCACCTTTGGCCTGTCGTTTGTGGTGCTGGAACTGGTCAAGCTGGTCTGGGGTTTGTCGTCCGTGCCTTTCCCTCCGCCGGCTTTGCTGGAAGGCGCGGCTTTCACGGTGCTGCAATCGCCCGCCACGGGCCTGAGCCTGGTGTGGGGCGCGGCGCCGGCTGACATCTGTNNTGCCAGCGCCGCCGTGGTGGCCAGTTGCTCCACCTTCCCGGCCACACGCTTTTTCATGATGGTGGTGGCGTTGGTGATGCTGGTGGCGCTGTGGCTGCTGCTCACGCGCACACGCATCGGCCTCGTCATCCAGGCCGCGCTCACGCACCCTGAGGCGGTGGAGTCACTGGGCCACAACGTGCCGCGTGTCTTCATGCTGGTGTTTGGCAGCGGCTGCGGGCTGGCCGGTCTGGCCGGTGTCATGGGTGGGGTGACGTTTGTCACCGAGCCGTCCATGGCCACCATCGTGGGCTCCATCATCTTTGTGGTGGTGGTGGTGGGCGGCATGGGCTCGCTCGCCGGGGCCTTTGTGGCGTCGTTGCTGATCGGCTTGATGCAGACGCTGCCAATCACGGTGGACAAGTCACTGGTGGATCTGGCGCGTTCAGTGGGCTGGGCGGTGAGCACCGGCAACCCGCTGTATCCCATCTTGAAGATCACGCTGGCCCAGGCGGCACCCATCCTGCCTTACCTGCTGTTGGTGCTGATCCTGATCTTCAGGCCCAAGGGCCTGCTCGGTACGCGCGAAGGGTGAGCAACTTGGACCACGCTGCATCTGACCGGGCCCAAGCTGCAGGGGGCCCAATGAACCTGCACGCGGCGCGCCCACGCTACCGCTTCAAGCCCTGGAACGTGGGCCGCTGGGTGCTGTGGGGCCTGTTTGCCCTGCTGCTGCTGGTGGCGCCACTGCTGTGGAATAGCAGCTTTGCGCACACCATGCTGTCGCAAATGGGCATCGCCATCATTGCCTGCCTGGCCTACAACATCTTGCTGGGCCAGGGCGGCATGCTCAGCTTCGGGCATGCGGTGTACACCGGGCTGGGGGCCTTTCTGGCCATCCACACACTCAGGCTGGTGGCGGCGGGCCTGCCACTGCCTGTGAGCCTGATCCCGCTGGCCGGCGCTGCAGGCGGGCTGCTATTTGCCGCCCTGCTGGGCTACGTGACGACCAAGAAGTCGGGCACCCCGTTTGCCATGATCACGCTGGGCGTGGGTGAACTGGTGTGGTCCATGTCGCTCATGCTGCCCGAGTTCTTTGGTGGGGAGGGTGGCATCTCCAGCAACCGCGTGGTGGGCCAGGCCTTCATGGGCATCAGCTTCGGGCCGCAGATTCAGGTTTACTACCTGATCGCCGTCTACTGCTTCATCTGCACGGTGCTGATGTTTGCGCTGACGCGCACACCGCTGGGCCGCATGCTCAACGCCGTGCGCGACAACCCCGAGCGGGTTGAATTCATCGGCTACAGCACGCAGCGCGTGCGCTACATCGCCTTCATGCTCTCGGGCCTGTTCTCGGGTGTGGCCGGTGGCCTGGCGGCACTGAATTTCGAGCTGGTGACGGCCGAGGTGGTGGGCGCCGGGCGCTCGGGCGCCTACCTGCTGTTTGTCTTCCTGGGTGGGGCCACGTTTTTCTTCGGCCCCATCATCGGCGCCGTGCTCATGGTGGTGGCGCTGGTGCTGTTGTCCGAGCTGACGCAGGCCTGGCTGCTGTACCTGGGCCTGGTGTTTGTGTTTATGGTGATGTACGCGCCGGGCGGCATCTCCAGCCTGATCATGATGAACCTGCGTGTGGCGTCTTTCGGCAAGCTGCGGCCGCTGCTGGCGTCTTACCTGGCGCTGCTGGGCGCGGCATTCACGATCCTGGTGGGCGCAGCGGCCATGATCGAAATGGTTTACCACCTGCAGTTGCATGAAGCGCTGGGCCCCGAGCTCAACTTCATGGGCGCTGCGCTCAACGCCAAGGGGCTGGACAGCTGGTTTGGCGCCAGCTTTGTGCTGCTGGTGGGTGTGGGCCTGTTTGAAGTGGTGCGGCGTGAGTTTGCCAAGCAATGGGGCCACACCCAAGAAGAGATAGAGCGCGAGATCAAGCGCCGGGAGACGGCACTGTGACGCAAGCGCAAGAAACCGCAGCGCCGGCAGCCGGCGCTGCAACCCCCGGCAGCGACTACGCGCTGGAACTGCGTGACGTGCGCAAGAGCTTCGGCAAGACCGAGATCATCCGGGGCACCAGCCTGGCCGTGCGCCCCGGCGAACGCGTGGCCGTGATCGGCCCCAACGGCGCGGGCAAGAGCACGCTCTTCAACCTTATCAGCGGGCGCTTTGGCTGGACTTCGGGCGACATCCTGCTCAACGGCCAAAGCCTGGGCGGCCTCAAGCCCTATGAAATCAACCGCCGGGGCCTCGCGCGCAGCTTCCAGGTCAGCAACTTGTTCACCCACCTGAGCGTGTTTGAAAACCTGCGCTGCGCCGTGCTGTGGAGCCTGGGCTACAAGTATTCGTTCTGGCGCTTTTTGGCCGACGCCCGCGACGCCAACGAGCGCGCCGAGGAGGTGCTGGACATGATCAAGCTGCACAAGCGGCGCGACGTGCTGGCCATGAACCTGACCTATGCCGAACAGCGTGCGCTGGAGATCGGCATCACAGTAGCCGGTGGCGCCAGCGTGGTGCTGCTGGACGAGCCCACCGCCGGCATGAGCCGCAGCGAAACAGCGCGTTTTGTCAACCTCATCCGCGAGATCACCGTGGGCAAGACACTGCTCACGGTGGAGCACGACATGGGCGTGGTTTTTGGTCTGGCGGACAAGATTGCCGTGCTGGTGTACGGTGAAGTCATCGCCTTTGACACCCCCGAAAAGGTGCGTGCCAATGAGCGCGTGAAAGAGGCCTACCTGGGCTCGGCGCTGGCCGAGTCGCAGGCGGCCGGTGCGGGGCACTGACTTTGGCCCCCGATCTCACTTCGTTCGATACCCCCCGAGGGGGCGCTGGCGCCCTTGGGGCGGCCCGGCGGGCGCCATGCTGAAACTCAAAGACGTGCACGCCTACTACGGCAAGAGCCACGTGCTGCACGGTGTGCACTTTGACGTGCGCGTGGGCGAGATCGTGGCCCTGCTGGGCCGCAATGGCTCGGGCCGCAGCACCACCGTCAAGACCATCATGGGTCTGGTGGACGGCACCGGCTCGGTGCTGTGGAAAGAGCAGCAGGTGCTGGGCAAAAAGGCCTTTGAGATTGCCCACGCCGGCATTGGCTACGTGCCTGAAAACCGCGACATCTTCCCGTCGCTGACGGTGCACCAAAACCTGCTGCTGGGGCAGAAGTCAGGCGCGCAAAACCCGCGCTGGTCCTTTGACGACATGTACAAGATGTTTCCGCGCCTGAAGGAGCGGCAGCACACCGAAGCCGGTGTGTTGTCAGGCGGTGAGCAGCAGATGCTCACGCTGTGCCGCACGCTGATGGGCGACCCCGAGCTCATCATGATCGACGAGCCCACCGAAGGCCTGGCGCCCAAGATCGTGGAGCTGGTGGCAGGTTACCTGCGTGAGCTCAAGCGCCGTGGCATCAGCGTGCTGCTGGTGGAGCAAAAGCTCACCATCGCGCTGGAAGTGGCCGACCGCTGCCTCGTCATGGGCCACGGCCAGATCGTGTTTGAAGGCACACCAGCCGAACTGCGCGCCAACAGCTACATCCGCAAGGAGTGGCTGGAGGTTTGAAGGTCTCCCCGTCTCTCAGTTGAAGGCGCCCGCCAACGAGCCCGTGCCGGGCCCTGGCGTGCCACCTGCGCGGCGCCCCTGGCGCTGCTGCAGCGTGGCCAGGGCGGCCCGCGCGCCGTGGCTGTCTGCGCCGCCCGGCCCCAGCCGCGTGCCCAGGTAGGCGCGCACAGCATCCAAAGGGTGTGACGCGGGCAGGCCCTGCGGCCGCCGCGTGTCGGCCTGGGCCAGTGCGTCAGCGGCACCGGGGTCACCCGTCAGCACCAGGGTCCACGCCAGATCCAGTGCCGATGTCCAGGCCGGCAGCACCCGTCTTTCTGCGGCACGGTCAAGCCACTTCATGCGCTGCTGCAGCAGCACGCGGCTGCGGGGCAAGTCACCTTGAAGCCGCGCCACCTGGCCCTGGATCTGCGCCATGCGGCTGGCCAGTGTCTGGTCTTGCACCAGGCGCAGGCCGTTGTCGGCCTGCAGCGGTGCCAGCGCCTCGGCGGCCAACGTGGCGTCGTCCAGCAGCAGGGCCAGGCGCACGAGGTTGATGTGGATGTCATTGGCCACATAGCCCAGGCGTGCCTGCTGGTCCTGGGCTGCGGCCAGCAACTCACGGGCACGCTGGCGCAGTGTCGCGGGCTCGCTGGCATGGGCCTGGCCCTCGGCCAGCAGCACCTGCACCTGCAGTGGCAACAGCACGGCGGGGTGCTCCACCTTGGCGGCCTCGGCGCGGTAAAGGTTGTCTTGCCGCTGTGCAAGCGCGCGCCGGGGCTGGCCGATGTCGGTGTAGTAGCGCGCCAGTTCAATGCGCAGCCCGGCGGCCATGTCGTTGCCGGGGCCGAGCAGGCGGTCCATGTCGGCCAGCAGCGTGGTGGCACGTTCTTCAATCTGGCCGTACTGCGACAGGCGCAGTTGCACGGCCAGCGTGTTGCGCCGCAAGACCAGCGCGAAGGGTGGGTTGGCCAGCGCCAGCTCGCTCCAGAAGGGCTCGGTCGCACGCAGCGCGGCCTGGGCATCGAGCAGCCGGCCCTGGCCCACACGCAGCACCTGCAGGTGGTTCAGGTGCGACAGCCGTTCTTCGCTGCCGGGCGGGAAGGCGGCTTCGGTCAGCGCACCGCCTTCGGCCAGGGTGCGGTCGGCGTCGTCAAAGCGGCCGACACGGGCATAGCTGCCATGCAGCACGTACAGCAGTTGGCGGTATTCGGGGCTCTGGCGGCCAAAGGCCTGGCTGAACTGTTGGCGCAGGGGCTCAAGCACCTTGATGGCCTTGTCGAACAAGCCCTGCACCTGGTAGGTACGCGCCTGCTCGGAGCGCGCGCGCAGCGTGGCCGGGTCGTCGGCGCCCAGCAGCTGCGTGCTCAGCGCCACTTGCTCGTCGCGCAGCGGCATGGCCACGTCAAAGCGGTTGAGCTGGTGGTAGGTGTCGGCCAGCACCTGCAGCAGGCGCAGGCGCGTGGCGGGGTCGTCGGCAAACTGGCCGGGTAGTGAGGCACGGCTGGCGTCCAGCAACTGCAGCACGGTGGGCCAGGTGCCGCCGTGGCGGTCGGGGCTGGCGGATGCCAACAATTCCGTCAGGTAGGTGGTCACGGCGTCACTCTGGCGGGCCGCCTGCTGGGCGCGCTGCCATTGCCAGGTGGCGGCGGCCAGGCCCAGCGCCAGGCTCAGCACCACGGCGGCTACACCGCCTGCGGCCACGGCATTGCGGCGCAGCCACAGGTGGGTGCGGTGGCGCCAGTGGTCACACTGCGCGTTGACCGGGCGGTGGCCCAGCCAGGCCTGCAGGTCTTCCATAAAAAGGCGCACGCTGCCGTAACGCTGCGTGGGGTCTTTGCGCAGCGCCTTGGCGACGATGGCTTCCAGGTCGCCCATGGCACGCCTGGCGTCGGTGGGGCGGCCCGGGCCCAGTTCAGCGTCGGCCTCGGGAAGCGGCCTGCCGGCGGCCAGAAGCGCACCCAGGCGGTGGGGTTCGTCGTGCAGCACAGCGCGTTCGGCGGCCAGCCGGGTGGCATTGCGCGGCGTGAAGGGCAGGGTGCCGCTGAGCAGCTCAAACAGCATCACACCCAGTGAAAACACGTCGGCCCCGGTGCCACTGCGTTCACCCAGTATCTGCTCGGGCGCGGCGTAACCCAACGTCAGGCCACGGCCGGTCTGGCGTGTCAGTTCGGTGTCCACCGCTTCACCGTCGTCCAGCAGCCCGGCAATGCCAAAGTCCAGCAGCTTGGGCTCGCCAGCGGGCGTAACCAGCACGTTGGACGGCTTCAGGTCGCGGTGCACGATGAGCTGCGCGTGGGCGTGGTCCACCGCGTCGGCCATGCGCAGCAGCAGGCGCACGCGTTCGGCCACCGTGGGGCAGGCGTGGCGCACGTGGTCCACCAGATGGCGGCCTTGCACGTATTCCAGCACCAGGTAGGCCTGGCCCTGGTCCATGCCGGCGTCCAGCAGCCGCGCCACGGCCGGGTGGTTGAGGCGCGCCAATGCGGCGCGTTCACGCGCAAAACGGGCTTGCAAGCTGGCAGCGTCCAAGTCGCTGCGCAGCAGCTTGATGGCGGCTTGCGCGTCATACAGGCCGTCGGCCCGGCGCGCCAGCCAGACCTGGCCCATGCCACCTTCGCCTATCTTGCGCAGCAGCAGCCAGGGGCCACGCTGCGTGCCGGTCAGGCGTGCGGCGTCTGCCGCTTCGTCGTGGTGCAGCGCGGCGTCCAGGTGCTGGCTGAAGCTGGCCAGGTCGGGCACGGTGGTGCGCGGGTCGGCGTTCTGGCCGGCCGCCGGGCGCAGCAGGGTCTGCAGCTGCAGGCCCAGTGCCGGGTCACGTGCTTGCCAGCCAGCCAGCCAGGCGGCGCGTTCGTCGGCCGGCAGGGCCAGGGCTTCGTCGAGCAGGGCCGACAGGTACTGCCAGCGGGTGCGGTTCATGGTCATGTGGGATCAGACGGATTGCGCACCGGGGTTGCGACAGCCGCAGCCGCAACGGCAGCGGCCTGCGCGCTCAATCGCCTTCGCCCAAGAGGTTGCGCAGCAAGGCGCGAGCCTTGATCAGGTCGCGGTTGACGGTGCGGCTGGACACACCGCGCAGCTCGGCCACCTCGGCAATCGTCAGGCCGGCGAAGTGCAGCATCTCGACCAGTTCGTAGAGCGCCGGGTCCAGCTCGGCCATCTGGTGCAAGGCACGGTCCACGGCCAGCAGGTCGGCGGCAGAGGACGCCGGCGCCGGCACGTCGGCGGCGGCTGACAGCGTGACCATGATGTGANNGGCCACGCAAGTGGTCTATCACCACCGAGCGCAGCACCTGCCCGACGTAAGCAAAGAAGTGGCCGCGTGTGTCGCCCTGCAGGCCTTCTTTCTCGGCCAGGCGCACAAAGCCTTCGTGCACCAGTGCCGTGGTGTTGAGCCCGGCCACGCCCCCGGCATGCGCCAGCCGGGCACGCGCCACGCGCTTGATCTCGGGGTAGAGGCGGGCGTACAGCCTTGGCAGCGTATCGGTCTGGTCTACCCAGTGGGTTGGGTTTGGCGGCGGCGTGTCGGGGCTGGGGAGCGGCATCTGGGGCTGGCTTGCACGGATGCGGCAGGCTACCCCATGCGGCGGCTGGCCGGGGTGGGCAGTCGATCGGGAGGTGGGGTGTCTGGCTGGTTGCGTCCCCTGAGCGACATCCGCTGTTTGGAACTCGGCCCCACAAAGCTGACTGCACCTATACACAGGCACCGCCAAGAGGCCAGGCAGCGCAAGGCGAAAATCGGTGGGTAGCACTCGGAGTGATCAGGCGCGACGTGCGCGTCATCGCTGCGCCGCACGTCGTGAGAACATCGTGCGACTATCGACGGAGGCAGGATGGATTCGACCCTCTCGGCAGCGTCCAGTCTGCTCTGGCGCTGGGCCCTCGTGGCGCTGGTACTGGCCTCGGCCCTTTTGAATGTGTGGGCCATGTCGAACTGGCGCGTCGCGCTCGATGCACGGGTGTCGGGCAGCCTGGGATTGAATGCCACGCTGGTCGAGGCCGGTGGTTGGCACCGCATCGATCGCTTCGATGCCGGCTCGCCGGTGGCCGCCGCCGGCGCCCGCGTCGGCGACCGCCTGCGCTTCGACCACTATGCCGACCATTCGTCGCGGCGCGCGCTCGGCGTCGGTGAGTCGATAGGCATGACCTTGCGCCATGCCGAGGGCGAGAGCCGCCTTGTCGCCAAGCCGATGCCCACCCCCGGTTTCTCGACCTTGGACGCGGTGCCGAGCTGGGTCTTCGGCTGGGCCATGCGCTGGCTCGGGCTCGGGCTCGCGCTGTTGCTGGCGATGCGTGCGGTTGAGCAACCGGCGATGCGCTCACTCGCACTTGCGATGGTGGGGGTCAACGTCTTCGGCTTCTACTTCCTGCCTGGCGGCGCTGTGCGCAACTTCATCGCTCAGGTGGTCGAGCCCTTCGCGGGCATCGTGTGGTACGCGGGGTTCGCCTACTTCGCGCTGCGCTTCGGCAATGCCGGACGCACGCTATGGGCCAAGCCCTGGGTGGGCGTCGTCTTCTGGTCGCTCACGTTGATGAGTCTGGCTGCGGCCTCGTTCGACGCTGCAATTCGATGCGGCGTGATCGCGCCAGGCCAATTCAGTGAGGGCGACCGCCTGCCCTCGTGGCGCTACGTGGAGCGCCTGGCCATGCAGCTGATTGCCATCGGTGCACTCACATGGTCATGGCGTCGCTCGTTGGGTCAGGAGCGCGAGCGTGTTGCCTGGGTCGCGCTCGCGATCGGGTTGGCTTGCATCACCTACGTGGGTTTTGATCTGGTCACCACATTCGGCCTGCCCGTGCCACACATCTACCTGTGGTGGGACTCGCTGAGCTTTCTGTCGTTCTCGCTGCTGGCCTATGCGGTGATGCGGCGCCGCGTCTTCGACATCGGCTTTGCGCTCAATCGCGTCCTGGTGTTCTCCATCGCCAGCGCCATGGTGGTTGCTGCCCGTGTGGTGCTTGACTGGGCGGCGC
>CXWL01109896.1_pt1 | contig 10973 bp, 6 predicted proteins | sample 590931 | NCBI WGS metagenome assembly CXWL01 (sample SAMEA3498368, study PRJEB10139) | groundwater metagenome | biome: water well; material: biofilm material | place: Germany | collected 2015-04-27 | reverse complement strand
CCTTCTCCTCGTGCAGTGCCTGCAACTGCCGCAACTGGTGGCGCAGCCTGGCGATGTCGGCATTCATGGACGTTTCCGGTGGCTGTGGGAGGCGGTGGCCGGCACCGCGTCGCGGCGCCGGCCGGGGCACGGCGACGACTCAGAAGTCGTAGCGGCCGCCCAGGTAGTAGAAGAGCCGGCTCGAGGTCTCGCTGCCGTTCGGACCGCTGCTCTTGCTGTACTCGCCGCTGAGCTCCGACTCGATGGACAGTTGCTTGAGCGCGCGGTAGGTCACGCGCAGCCCCGGGCTCCAGCGCGAGGTGCGTGCACCGACCGAGTCGGTCTGCAGGTAGTACCGCAACGAGGGTTCCAGCAGCAGCATCTCGGTGAGCTGCGACGAGTTGTTGTAGGACAGCAGCATGCCGTTGTAGCGGAACGCGATGTCGCCGGACAGGCTGTAGCTCGTGCCGCGCTGCAGGGAGGCGCCGAACACGTGCGTGTCGCGTGCCGAGTACAGGTTGGTGCCGATCACCTGGCCGCCCGCCGAGATGTTGCGGTTGCGACCCTGGGCCGGGAACTGGATCGAAGGCACCGCCGGGATCTCGCCGATGTCGGTGAGCCGCAGGTCCGCGCCGATCTGCCAGTTCTTGTTCACCGGCGTGGTCGCGCCGATCAGGCCCTGCGTGGTGTTCGAGGTGGTGCCGCGCACGCGGTCGCGCAGGGCCTCCAGCGTCGAGTTGGCGAGCAGGTCCTTCAGGCGCGTCGCCAGCAGCTGGGTCGGGTCCTGGAAGAACAGCGTGTTGCCCAGCATCAGCAGCGGCGTCTTGCGGCGGTCGAACAGCATGTTGACGACCGAGTTGTCCTCCATCTGCCAGGTGCCCTGCAGCGAGGCGATGTTCAGGCCCTTGATCGCCTCGTCGTAGTCGAGGATGCCGTTGGCCGACACGCCGCCGCTGAAGAAGCGCATCTCGGTGCCGAAGGCACTGCGGTCGACCTCGCCGTCGATCAGCTGGCGGTTGAAGTACAGGCTGCCGCTGATCTGCGAGGTCAGCGCATCGGCGTCGATCCACACGCCGTAGAAGCTGCGCTTGCTGTCCAGCAGCTTCTCGGAGGGCAGGCCGGCCGCGCCGTTGATGCGCCACTTCGGCGCGAAGGTGTAGCCGGCCTGCACGCCGTCGTAGCGGCCGAGGATGCCGCCGCCGGTGGGCGACTGCCGGCCCAGCCGCACCTGCGTGCCGGCCGACAGCGAGCGGTGCTCGAAGTACAGCGCCGAGAGGCGGTTCTTGCTCTTGTCGGTGGTCTTCAGGTCGGCCGAATAGGCGTCGCGGAAGACGAAGCGCATGTCGGTGTCGGCGTCGCGGTAGCGCCAGTTCACGTCGACGTTGGTGAGCAGCAGGCTCTGGTCGACGCCGCTGTCGTACAGCGGCGCGCCGAGGATCGGCGGCAGGCCGCTGATCTGCGAATCCTCGAAGGCCTGCGTGCGGATCTTCGAGGCGCCGCCGTAATAGAACTCCGACACCGAGCCCGCCAGCGTCGAGCTGGGTTCGACGGCGGGCTTCGCCTTCTGCACGGCCACGGCGGCGGCGTCGGGCCTGGGTGCCGCCGCAGGCAGCTTCGCCAGTGCCGCACGCACGCGGTCGGCATCCGGGCCGCTCGGGTAGAGCTGCAGGAAGGTCTCGTACTCGGCGCGTGCGCGCAGCACGTCACCGGTCTTGGCGCGGATGTCGCCGGCCAGCGCCTGCGCCTCTCGCGTCGTCGGGTTGGCCGGCAGGTTGAGCAGCTGATTGAGCTTGTCGAGTGCGGTGCCGGTGTCGCCCAGCGCATCGGCCGCCTTGGCGGCGGCCAGCAGCGCGGTGGCCTGCGCCTGCACCTCGGCCGGCGTGGCCGGCAGGGCCGGTGCCGAGGCACCGGACTCGGGTGCGGCGGCCGCCACGGGCCCGGGGGCCGGGGCGGGGACCGGAGCGGGTGCGGGCGCGGGGGCTGCAGCCGCCGCCGGAGTCGCCGCAGGCGGCGGCGCGAGCACGACGATGGCCGCGCCCGGGAAGCGCTTGGTCAGCAACTGGCGCGCCGACTCCGCCTCGACCAGCGTCTCGAAGTAGCCGAGGTTGACCTCGTAGACCGTCTTGCCGTCGATCTGGCGCTGGCCGGTGAACACCTGGTAGCGCTGCAGCGCCGCCGGGATCGGCGTGTCGAGCTGCAGGTTCGGGCTGTCGGACTGCTGCAGCGAGATCTGGAAGCCCGAGGTCGGCGCCGGTGCTGCGCGGCCCGACGGCGTGGCCGGGATCGCGCGGCCCAGGCCGATCAGCACCACCTCGATGCTGCGGTCGCCGCGGCCCGCACGCACGCGGAACGGCACCGGCTTGCTCAGCCGCACCGCCAGCTTGCGGTTGAGGTTCTCGCGCCCCGGGCTTTCGTCGCTGACGGTGATGTCGGGCATCGCGCCGCCGCCGGCCAGGCGACGCTGCGACGGCACCAGGCTCGTGTTGTCGCGCGCATTGACGACGTCGAAGACGATCTGCACCGCGTCGCCCGACCTCGCGATCAGCGAGCGCCGGTACTGCACCGGCGTCACGAAGCGCACCTGCAGCACCGCGTTGTCGCCTTCGCGGCGGAAGTCGACGTCGTCGATCAACTGGGCCTGGGCGCTGGACGCGCAGACGAGGGCAAGAGGCACCAGACAGTGCCGAATGGAGATGTTCACGCGCACCTGCTTTGTTGTTGGACCCGCGCAGCGATTCGCGGGTGGTCGGTCGTCAGTTCCACTTCGAGTACGGCGTGCCCTGGTTGCCCAGCGGCCGGTGGCAGCCGGACTCCGAGCAGTCGATCGCCGGCGGTGTCTTGGTCCTGTGGGTCACCGACATCTTGAACATGGTGCCCAGGTAGTTCGTGCCCGTCTGGTGGCAACCCTTGCACCAGCCGGCGCCGCCGCCCTGGCTGCCGTTGTGGTTCATGGTCATCGAGCCCCAGGTCGTGGTGCTCTTGTGGCAGGCGTTGCAGTCCATCGCCGCACCATTGAGCAACTGCGTCGCCTCCGGGATGTGGTTGGTCGGCTTGGCCAGCGCGCCCGTCGTGCCCTCGGCCGTGTAGGCGCCGTTGTGGCAGGTCTTGCAGGTCGTCGCGGTCACCACGCTGTGGTTCATCGTCACCGCCGTCGCCCACGAGGCCTGCGAGCGGTGGCAGGAGTCGCATTTGGTCGGGCCGGTGGTGACCGGGATGTGCGTGGCCGACTTGCCCCGTGCGGTGGAGCCGTTGTGGCAGGTGTCGCAGGTGCCCGTGCCCACGGCGTTGGCGGCCGAGTGCGCGAAGGTCACCGTGCCCCAGCTGGCGGTCGACTTGTGGCAGCTCTCGCACACCGTCACGCCGACGTGGATGGCGGTGTTCGGCTTGGCCACGGCGGGCGGGTAGCTGCCGGTGTGGCAGTTCGCGCATTGCGTGCTCACGCTGACCGAGCTGTGGAAGCGGGCCCCCGTCCAGGCCACGTAACCCTGCCTGTGGCAGCTGTCGCAGTTGGTGATCGCCACGCCGGTCAGCGTCTGGTACGGGATGTGGGTCACGGTGCGGCCGTCGGCCGGCGGGAAGGCGCCGCTGTGGCAGCTCGAGCACTGGTTCGCTACCGCCACCTGCGTGTGGTTGAAGCTGGTCGGCCTCCAGGTGCCGACGCTGTGGCAGCTCGCGCAATTGGTGGCCGCGACGGGAACGTGCGTGGCCGACTTGCCGGTGGCGGTGCTGCCATTGTGGCAGCTGCTGCAGTTGGTGGCGGTGGTGAAGGTGCTGTGGTCGACCCTCGCCGAGGCCCAGCTCGTCGTCGACTTGTGGCAGCTCTCGCACACCGTCACGCCGGCGTGGATGGCGGTGTTGGGCTTGCCCACCGCCGGTGCGAAGCTGCCGTTGTGGCAGCTCGCGCACTGCGTGCTCACGCTGACCGTGCTGTGGAAGCGGGCCCCCGTCCAGGCCGTGTAGCCCTGCCGGTGGCACGAGTCGCAATTGGTGATCGCCACGCCGGTCAGCGCCTGGTACGGGATGTGGGTGGCGTTGCGGCCGTCCGCGGGCGGGAACGCGCCGCTGTGGCAGCTCGAGCACTGGTTCGCCACCGCCACCTGCGTGTGGTTGAAGCTGGTCGGTTTCCACGTCGTCACGCTGTGGCAGCTCGCGCAGTTGCTGGCCCCCACCGGCACGTGCGTGGCCGCCTTGCCGGTGGCGGTGCTGCCGTTGTGGCAGCTGCTGCAATTGGTCGCCGCGGTGAAGCCGCCGTGGTCGACCTTCGCGCCGGCCCAGCTCGTCGTCGACTTGTGGCAGCTCTCGCACACCGTCGCGCCGGCGTGGATGGCGGTGTTGGGCTTGCCCACCGCGCGGGCAAAGCTGCCGGTGTGGCAGCTCGCGCACTGCGTGCTCACCGACACCGAGGTGTGCAAGCGCGCCGGCGTCCACGACGAGAAGCCGCTCTTGTGGCAGCTGTCGCAATTGGTGATGGCCGCACCGGCCAGCGCCTGGTACGGAATGTGGTTGGCGTTGCGCCCGTCGGCGGGCGGGAAGCCGCCGCTGTGGCAGCTCGAACACTGGTTCGCTACCGCGAGCTGCGTGTGGTTGAAGCTGCTCGGCCTCCAGGAGCCGCCGGTGCGGTGGCAGGAGTCGCAGCTCTGGCTGCCCACCGGCACGTGGGTGGCCGACTTGCCCGTGGCCCGCGAGCCGTTGTGGCAGGTCGCGCAGCTGCCCGGCGTGACGCCGGTGTGGTCGAAGCCCGATGCCGGCGTCCAGCCGCTGGTCTTGTGGCAGGTGTCGCACGAGGCGCTGGTCTGGACGTGGCTGCTGTTCTTGCCCGGCGCCATGCTGCCGTTGTGGCAGCTGGTGCAACTGCCCGGGCTCACGCCCGCGTGGTTGAACTTGGCCCCCGTGTAGCTCTGCGTGCCATGGCAGGTGTCGCAGGCCTGCTGCGTGGGGAAGTGGTTCTGGTGCTTGACGACGTTGTTGCGCGACCAGCGCGTGCCCGACACGTGGCAGCTCGCGCAGTCGCGCGGCGTGCCCTTGAAGACGCCGCCGATGTGGCAGGACTCGCAGCGTTCGTTGGCATGCTGGCCGGTCAGCGCGAAGCCGGTCTTGATGTGCTCGAAGCTGCGCGTGGCCGGCGCACCCTGCGCGATCGCGAACGACGAGATGCTGACGAGCCACAGCGCCAGCCAGACGCGCAGCAGCGCGGCCAGCGGCCCGTGGGAAGCGGGGCGGTGTGTCATTGCAGCCATCCATTCCAGCCCGGGCGCTCGGCCGACCGCGCGAAGCGGCTGGCCCGTCCCAGCAAGGCAGCGACCTGAGTCGCGTTCGTCTCCGCTTCGGGCGTGGCGGAGCCGCGCAGCACCCGGTTGGAGACCTTCTTCCAGTTGTCGGTGACGTGGCACTGGTCGCAGCGCGCGCCGAAGCTGCCGTCGTGCACGTCGTCCTTGCGATGGCATGACATGCAGTCGCTGCCCAGCGACGCGAAATCGCGGCCCGCGGGCGCAGGCTTCACATGGCAGGCGTCGCAGGCCACCTTGCGGTGTGCGCCGTCGAGCTTGTACTTGCTGCGCCGGTCGTGGTCGAAGTCCCAGATCGACCAGCTGCGCGCGTTGTGGCAGCTCTCGCACTTCACGCCGAGGACGAGCTGGTGCTTGTCTTCCTTCTTGTGGCAGCCGTAGCACTCGCGCGCGGCGTCCTTGTAGCGCGGCGTGGCGTGGCAGTCCTTGCAGGCCACCTTGAGGTGCTTGCCCACCAGCGGGTAGCGCGTCTTGTTGTGGTCGAAGCCGGGGGCCTTCCAGTCGCGGTCCGTGTGGCAGGTCTCGCACTGCCTGCCTTCCTGGCCTTCGTGCTTGTCGTCCTTCTGGTGGCAGCTGTAGCAGTCCAGCGGCGTCTTGCGCAGGCTCTTCAGGTCCTTGTGGCAGGCGTCGCACTTGAGCTTCGGCGCGGCATGCGCGTTGCGCAGCTTGAACTTGGTCTTGTCGTGGTCGAAGCGGCCCTTGGTCGTCTTCCAGTCACGCTCGCCGTGGCAGTCGCCGCAGGCTTCGCCCAGCGTGCCCTCGTGCTTGTCTTCCTTCTTGTGGCAGCCGATGCACTGCTTGGGCGCCTCCTTGAAGAGCTTGCTCTTGTGGCAGGTGTCGCACTTCGCGTCGGCGTGCTTGCCCAGCAACGGGAAGTCGGTCTTGTCGTGGTCGAACTTGGCCTTTTCCTTCCAGTCGCGCTCCGTGTGGCAGGCGCCGCAGTCCTTGCCCAGCGTGTCCTTGTGCTTGTCGTCCTTCTTGTGGCAGCTGTAGCAGTCGTTGGGCGTCTTGACCTTGTAGAGGTGGCCGGTGTGGCAGTCGCCGCACTTGGTCTTCACGTGCTTGCCGCGCAGCACGTACTTGGTGTCGGTGTCGTGGTTGAAGGTCGAGGGCTTCCAGGTCTTGGCGTTGTGGCAGCTGTCGCACTTCTCGCCGTACAGGCCCTTGTGGCCCTTGTTGCCGTCGTCGTCCTTCTTGTGGCAGCCGTAGCAGGTGCGCGGCGCGTTCTTGTAGTCCTTGGTCTTGTGGCAGTCAGCGCACTTGGTGTCGACGTGCTTGCCCTCGAGCGCGAAGCGCGTCTTCGAGTGGTCGAACTTCGCTTCCTTCCAGTTGTTCTCGGTGTGGCAGTCGGCGCATTTCGGCCCGAGCGAGCCCTTGTGCACGTCGTCCTTCCTGTGGCAGGCGTTGCAGTCGCTCGCGGCGGCACGCCACTTCTTCGCCGGCTCGTGGCACTTGTCGCACTCGGTCTTGACGTGCTTGCCGCGCAGCGCGTAGTCGGTCAGCTCGTGGTCGAAGCGCTGCTTGTCGAGCTCGACGATCTTCGCGCCGCGGCCCTTGTGGTCGGTGTGGCACTCGTTGCAGGCCTGCGGCTTCATGCGGCCGTGGTAGCCGGCCTTGGCGCGCACGTCCTGGCCGACGTCTTTATGGCAGTCCATGCAGAGCCGATCCTGTGCGGCGCGGTCGAACTTGACGTGGCAGGCCTTGCAGTCGTCGTCCCACTTCAGGTGACCCTGGATGAGCTTGCCGGGCGACAGCACCGATTCGATCGACTGCGCCCGTGCCGCCGCAGCCCAGCCCAGTGCCAGCACCAGCGCCAGCAGCCCGAGCACATGCCGCACCAGCGCCGGGCCGGTGATGCGGTGCGTGAGGGCAGTCCATGGCGCCAAACCAGCGTCTCGCTCAGTACGCGTGCACGGCGACCACGTGCACCACCGCACTGATCACCAGGATGTAGACGAAGGGCGTGTGCAGCACGTGCCACAGGCCGAAGAGCCGCTCGTAGGCGGTGAACTGCGCGACGCGCACGACACTGGCCAGGTAGCGGCGCGCCAGCTTGCGGGCGAGGTAGCCGCGGCGCGACAGGTCGTCGGCGCTCCACTGGCGGCGCTGCGCCATCCTGCGCAGCGGCTGGCGCAGTTCGGCTGCGCAGCGCCAGTAGACGAGCCACATGTGCGCCGGCAGCACGAACACCTGGCGCAGCCAGGTCGTCCAGCCCGGCTTCGCGCCGAGCTGTTTGTCCGAGAAGGCAAGCAGGCGCGCCTCGACCTTCGGCGCGAAGTGCAGCCGCGAGCGTGCTTCGGACTCGTCCAGGCCGGCGCGCGACTGCAATTGCTGCAGGTTCAGCTTCTGCCCCGACAGGCCGCGGTGCACGCGCAGGTAGATGAAGCGTCCGACCACGCCGCTGCCGGCCACCACCAGCATGCTGTACATCGCCACCGCGGCGTTGAGCGAGCCGATGCGGAAGGTCGAGTGCAGCAGGATCAGCATCGGTCCGCCGATGCCCAGCACCATGTGGGCGAGGAACCACCACTTGACCTTGCCCAGACGGTGCAGCGGCCGCACGTACTTTCGCAGCGGGTAGCTGAACAGCATCAGCATCATCGAACCGCCGGCCACGCCGAGCCAGTAGCCCAGGTCGTCGCCGGCCTTGAAGTAGCCCTGGCGCGTGACCAGCCAGGCGCCGAGCACGAGCGCGCCGATCAGGAGGTAGATCCAGACGTCGCCCGACGACGATCGCCGCGCGCTCGGCGGCGCGTGCGCCGGCGCGGGCAGGGTGGCTTTCAGGGTGCTGCTCATGAACGGGACAAGGCTGGTGAAATCGACGGGTCATGCTATGGGAATGCTTCCCACATCTTTGCAACATTTCGTGCTGAAGACGGTNNGCACGCGTAACCGCATGTCAGCGCAATCACCCCGCACCGTTGTGAGGCTTGCTGGCGTGGGATAGCATCCCATGCCTCATCCGTTCTTCAGGCCGCCATCGCCCGTTCATGAAGCGAACCAGACCGGCCGCCGCCGAAGCGCCTTCGGCGTCTGCCGTGCCCAGCGAGGAACACGCTGCGCTCGCCTTGCGCGAGGCGGCCGTGTTGCTGGCGCCCGTGGTGCGCTGGCTGCTGCGCAACGGCGTCTCGTACAGCGCACTGGCGAACCAGCTCAAGCCGGTGTTCGTGGAGGCCGCGCGCGCCGAACTGGAACGCGGCGGCGTGCAGGCCACCGGCTCGGCACTGAGCGTGCTGTCGGGCGTGCACCGCAAGGACGTGCGGACACTGACCGAGGCGCCGCGCGGCGCGGCGGCGCCCGCGCCGCGCGGCGTGCCGCTGGCCTCGCAGGTGTTCACGCGCTGGATGACCGCGCGGCGCTACCGCACGCGTGACGGCGCGCCGCGTGCGCTGCCGCGCAGCGGCGCCGGCATCACCTTCGAGAGCCTGTCGCGCGAGCTGTCGCTGGACGTGCATCCGCGCACGGTGATGGACGAACTGTTGCGCCTGGGGCTGGTCAGCCTGGAGGGCGACCTGCTGGTGCCGGCGAACACCTCGTTCGTGCCCAGCCGCCGGCTCGACGAACTGACGGCGCTGTTCTCGGCCAACGCCGGCGACCACATCGCCGCGGCCGTCCACAACCTGACGCTCGATGCACCCCTCGATGCACCCCGTTACCTCGAGCAGAGCGTCTTCGCCGATGGTCTGGGTGCCGACTCGGTGGCGACGCTGCACGAGCACGCCCGGGCGGCATGGAGTGATGCCTTCGAGATGATGGTCAAGGAAGCCCGCAAGCGTGTCTCGGCCGATGCCGATGTCCCCGACGCCGAGCAGCAGCGCATGCGCTTCGGCGTGTATTTCTACAGCGAGCCGACGGCCCCTGCGCCGCGGCCCGGCAGGCCGGCGGACGCGCCTGCGCCGCGTGCGCAGCGCCCGCGTGGCAGGAGAACTTCATGAGACGCAGAAGCCTGGCCGCGTGGGCGGCGGCATGGTGCGCGGTGCTCGGCCTCGCGGTGATGCAGGGCTGCGGCGGCGGGGTCGGCTCCGGCGGGACCGGCATGAGCGAAGGCGTGGCGCAGGGCACGGTGAACGGCTTCGGCAGCGTGATCGTCGACGGCGACCGCTTCGACGACAGCCAGGTGCCCACCCTCGAGGAGAACGAGCCCGGCGCCTTCACCCAGACCGAATCGCGCCTGGGCGAGCGCATCGAACTGGCCTACGACGCCGCGGGTGTGGCGCGCAGCGTGCTGGTGCAGTCCACGCTGGTGGGCACGGTCGACGCCGGCGTCGCGCCGACGGGATTCGGCGTGCTCGGGCAGGCGGTGACCGTCAACGCCGATGCCCGCCGCGGCCCGGTCACGCAGTTCGGCGGCGGCTACACCGGTGCGGCCTCGGTGCTGGCCGGCGATGTGGTCGAGGTGCATGGTTTCATCGTGCGCGGCGCCGCTGGCTTCTCGATCCAGGCCACGCGGGTGGAGCGGCGTCAGGCGCTGCCGCGCTACCTCAAGCTCAGCGGCCTGGCCAGCGGTGTGGGGCCGGCGGGCTTCAGGCTGGGCTCGCTCGCGGTCGACACCGCCGGCGCGGTCGTGCTGCCTGCCGACCGTTCGCTGGCCGACGGCCAGGTCGTCGCGGTGCTGGCCGAGGCCGGTTCGCTGCTGATGAACGCCGGCGCGGCCACGAGCGTGCGTGCGGCGCAGGTGCGCATCCAGCGCCTGGGCGAGGTGGGCGAGGAGGTGTACCTCAGCGGCGTGATCGCGCAGTCCGACGTGCCGCGCTTCGGCTTCGACCTCGGCGGCACGCGCGTCAGCTACGCCGGCGCCATCGTGTCGCCCGCCGGCAGCGTGCTGCTCGACGGCCTCTATGTCCAGGTGCGCGGCGTGGTGACCGGCGACGGCGCGCTGCGCGCCACCGGCGTGAAGCTGCGCGACGGCCGCATCGGGGCCGAAGCCGAGCTGAAGGGCACGGTCGATGCGTACGACGCGGTCACGCAACGTTTCGTCGTGCGCGGCGTGGCCGTCGACGCCAGCCGCGCCGAGATCGGGGGCTGCCCANNCAAGGGGGTGGCCGAATCGGTGGACGCGGCGGCGTTGGCCTTCGTGCTGCGGCCGAGCAGCGGCACGCCGCTGAACGTGCGCTGGACGTCCAGCACCTACTTCAAGAACGTCACCGTAGCCACGCTGGCCGGCCAGCGTGTCGAGGTCGAGGGCAAGCTGGTCGACGGCGTGCTGGTGGCCCAGAAAGTCAGCGTCGAGGTCGGTGACTGAGCGCGAAGCGCGAAGAAGTGCTGGGAATCCGGGGGTTCTCTCGCGATCGCCGGGCCCGCCGGGGGTGATCTAATCCGGCCGACACCTCCGTCCTGCCGCATCGCACCGAGCACGCGCCGTCCATGCCCGTCGTTGCCGTCGTCAATCGCAAGGGTGGCAGCGGCAAGACCACGCTGGCCACGCACCTCGCCGCCTGGTTCGCCAACGGCGGCCACGCCGCGATGCTCGGCGACGTCGACTTCCAGGGTTCGGCGCAGGCCTGGCTCAAGCGCCGCGGCGGCCAGAACGCCTTGCGCGGCACCCCCATCGTCGGCTGGTCGGCCGACCCGCGCAACGTCCTGCGGCCGCCGGCCGGCGTCACCCACGTGGTGCTCGACACGCCCGGCGGGCTGCGAGGCCTCGATCTGGCCAAGGTGGTGATGACGGCCGACGCCATTCTCCTGCCGGTGTGCCACTCGGTGTTCGAT
>CXWL01001418.1_pt1 | contig 10973 bp, 13 predicted proteins | sample 590931 | NCBI WGS metagenome assembly CXWL01 (sample SAMEA3498368, study PRJEB10139) | groundwater metagenome | biome: water well; material: biofilm material | place: Germany | collected 2015-04-27 | reverse complement strand
GTGTTCCTGGCGAGTTCCCGGCTCACGGTTCCTTGGCTCAAGCCGAGCGCCTTGCCAATTGCGGCCTGGGTTTTTCCTGCCGTCCGCAAGGCGTAAATCTGGCACCGGTCTTCGTAGGTGATCCGACGATATGTGCGCATCAGTAACCCCTTGGTGTGCCAAGAGGTTACTCCATCACGCCGTCGTTGACGTTATGCACTGGCTACTTGAATCCGCGTTCTCAAGACTTAACGTCACTGAATCTAGTAGACGGAAGTGTTTGATGACAATTTTACTTATATGCATTCGCGGCTACCTCCTGTCAGAGGCTGGGTGTTTTCTCGTCGGGCATGTCGGTACCTGTCAGAGTATTTAGCTTTCCAGAAAGGGTTCCAAAGAATGCCAAACATGATCGAACAATACGCCTATTGCCATGATAAATCACGCGTACAGAAGAGGGGATGGGCTGAAAATGCTGAGGCGTAATACGTGTTTATCTCTTCTCCCCTGTAGTAGTCAGCAATGTTCCATCTTTGTGGAAGGAGGGTCCTGATTGATCTTCCACTGCGCGCGTCCAACGAGGGGAGTCCGCGACCGCGCGTTGCGCGAGCATAGGGAACCGCCAGGCGACTCTTCTCTTCTTTCTTTACATATGTTTATAGGGGAGTGGCCAAGGTTGCCCTCGACTGCGCGCATCGGACGAGCACATTCGTATCGTGCGCGTTCTGCGAGCAAGGAGGGCACCTGGCCGCTCCCCGCCGCGCTTCTTGAGTCATAATCCGAAAGCGTTGGCGTGGTTATGGGCGGCGCGGAAAGGTCCGGCCTTTGTCTGAGCCTTGGGAGTCGGCTTAGGCGGGGTCGACGGTATCTCTGCAGTCAGGTTTTGAACCCGATTCGTTTGACCTTGGGCTCCGGTTCCGCCATGAGTTCACGAATGGCCGCGAAGACGACCCGTCTTTGAGGTTGCAAATTGTGACCTCAAACTTCATATCGAGGGGAACATCACGTATTTCCTGTAAGCCCTGAAGGCTAGCTCAGGCGGGGAGGTCGGTTTGGAAGGGATAGACGGCGTGGCTTATGCTGCCACGCGTTTCTTCGACCCTCGCTTGGCGTGGGTCGTCAGGCGTCGAGTTGCCTCGGACATTTCTAGGAGAGAACGCAAAGCGGCATTGACCGATGCGGAGTCGCGAAAGGCATTGGCGACATCTGGCTCAAGTACGGCGACGTTTGCCCCTTCCTTGATAAGCCGCCGGTAGTATTTCCCTCGGACGGCTTTCGTGTAGTCGAAAGTATATTCCGCCCGCATGTTGTCTGCCTGTGGTGAACCTTTACGTTTCATGGCGTTTCCTCTCTCCCGCTGTCGCTCGGCGGGCACTGATGATTCGTACCGCAGTTCCTCGATCCACATGGCCCACGATCAGCAGTCGCCCACGGGCTGAGTGCCCGATTGTGAGATAGCGCTGTTCGTCTGTGGAATGATCGGGGTCATCGATTGTTGCAGCCAGTGGGTCATAAAATATCGTCACCGCTTCGTCGAACGAGACTCGGTGTTTCTGTAGGTTGCGTCGGGCCTTTTCGCGATCCCACTCGAACTCCATGTGCGTATTGTAATCAACTGACTATGAGCTGTCCACGGGTAGCACTGGGGTTATTGCTTGACCTTGCACCTCATGCTCGAACGAGAGTGGCAAATCTTGTTCGTCACCCTCTCATGGATGGGGGCTGAGTGATCTTCCACTGCGCGCGTCGGACGAATGCTGGTTCGTCTGGTCTGTTTCGTTGGTCTGGTTTTTTTGGTTGTTCTCGTTTGTTTGGTCGTCTGAACTAGAGAAGCCAGATAGACCAGACAGACGAACCTCTGCTCGTTGCGCGAGCACAGAAGATCCTCAGTCTTTATCGAATAGCTTTTAGTCGGAATGAAGAGGGGTGTTATTGCTATCAGCTATAGGCCATCAGCCATACGCTCTTATCCCCAGCGGGATGCGAGAGTGTGGCGCTGGTATGGGTAGGTAGTGAGGGTTCAGTGAACCAGTTCGTCTGTCTCGACGTTGTGCGCAAGCTGCTTGTAATCGGATTCCCGTTCCGTGAGGCGGAGGCCTGCGTTGTTGTGTCGGATGGCCTGGTTGGGCATCCCATTGCTGTGCTGGGAGGATTCTTCGGCCTTAGGGCCTGGGCCCATGTCGGCGAAGCCTTTGAAATAGGCGCCATCTTCGATCGAGAAGGCCGGGGTATGGACGTCGCCGATCTGCACGGCGGTCTTGAGGAGCTGTACCTTGTCGACTGCGGCTACGGTGCCATGAATCTTCCCGCTGCTGAGTAACGTGCCGACCGAGACGGTCCCCCGGATCTCCGCATGTTCGCCGACGACGAGCACCCCGGTGGTGTGGATCTCGCCTTCCACGCATCCGTCGAGCTGGACGGTGCCTTCAAAATAGACAATTCCTTTGAACGTGACGTCTTTACCCAGGACGGTAAAGTTCTCGGCGTCTGTCTGCTTATTCTTGGGTTTCTTGCTGTCCCACATGGCGATGCTCCTTGATGATTCCGAATGAAGGCTCGTGACGAATATCGAATATGTAATACCGACTGAATGAGCAACAGTCGTGCCTTCAGACGATTCGCAAAATCTTCAACAACATCAGTGACCTGACTCGCCACCGCGCGATGTCTGTATGTAGGAACATGTAGGGGAGGGGAGTCAGTTTGCAGGCAAGAGGCTGGTGTGGGAGTGGGGGAAGTCGGCGACACGTGGAGCGAACTCCGTGGCCACAGAGATTTTCCGTGGCCTGTGTGAGGAGCCTCAGTCTGTGGCGTTCAAGATCTTTTCGGCCTCAGCAAGGGGCAACATCACCGTCAGGGGGTCAATGGGCGAGGCTGTAAATCCGCATTCCTCATAGAACCGTTTGGCAGGCTCCGAGATCGCAGGGACAAGAATCGCTCGGATACCGGCGATCTCCGCGGCCTGCACTGTGCGCAGGATTGCGTCACGCAGTAACCCTTTGCCGATACCACGACGCTGGATACTGGTATGGACTGCGAGTCGTCCGAGGACCATGACCGGCAAAGGGTCAGGCATATTGCGTTTCATCCGCCCAGGTGCTTCCGCATGTGCCACCGCACCAACGGCGAGCGTGTAGTATCCCACCACGGTTTTCCCGACACAGACCACATAGGTGCGTGAGGCTCCGCTGGCCTCGTTGTGAAGGGCGCGCCGACGCAGCCAATCATCTAATGCTGGTTCGCCTGAATCAAAGTTCGCGAGGTCATGTGTGGTGGTTAATTTCTCGGGCGGCTTGATGGCCTCAAGGCCGTCAAGCATTTGTCCCACAGGGCCTTGGTTCGAAGGAGACGTCGAAGTTTTTGATTGCGCGCGGGAGGGCGGTCGAGCAGGGCGGTAAAACGTTCGAATATCTCTGCAGGGAGCGCAAAGTAGCGCCGATCCAACAGCACGGCTTCCGCTTCCCGGCATGCGGTGTCCAGCATGAAGTCTGACCGGCTCCTGCCAAGCATTTCCGCAGCCCGGTCAATCAAGGTCTTCTGTTTATGACTGGCGCGGAGGTTGATGGTTTGCCCTTGTCCCCCCACGGGTCTGGTTTCCGAATGCTTCATGCGACACCTCCCTATGGATGGTTTCACTATATTAGAACGTGCGCACACTGTACATACAGCAGCCAGTCCACTTTCACTGGAGTCTTGGCCGCTGCCCTATCCTGCGTGTCCTGTTCCATTTGAAGCGAGATCTGTTGGATTGGCCAAACGGGGAGGCGCTGGAAACCAGCCTTCCATTTGCTCCAGGCACTGAAGCGATTGGGCGACAGTAAGGTTCGTTTGTGCTCCTTCTGCCACAGTGCCTAGCGACCTTGGGCACCTATCCTTAGAAAGCCGCTCCTCTCGGCAGGCTCTATGTCCATGGCTTTGTTGGTTTTTCTCTCGTCGGATCAGGAGGGCTTTTCGTCCTGGCTGTCCAGCATGGGTCTTGCTGTATGTCAGTGGGCAGAGACAGGCATATGCCGACAGGATTGAGGAGGGCCATCACATGGAACAGATATTAGACAAAGCCGTCAGTCAGGGTTCTCGCAGTCTCGAATCGCGCAAGGGCTCAGGTTGGGCGGTGATCACGGGGCTGGTGGCACTCCTGACGTTGCCCGGCACTGGTGCGTTGGCTGCTGAGCTGACCCCGACGGAGTCCGTGAAGAGCACGATCGCTGAAGTGGTTCGTATCCTCGACAATGCGGAGGTGAAGCAGCCGAGCCGCTCCATGGAACGACGCCAGATGATCGAGCAGGTGGTACGGGATCGAGTGAGTTATGAAGAGATGGCGAAACGTGCACTGGGCGTGCCCTGGACGGATTTGACGGACAGCGAACGGCGGGAATTCGTCGATCTCTTCGTGCAATTACTCCGGGACACGTTTGCCGGGAGGATCGACTCGTATGCAGGCGAGCAGGTGGTCTATCTGTCCGAACAGCGCGAGGAACAGTTCGCCGAAGTGAAGACGAGGTTGACGGGCACCAAGATGGATACGCTCCTCGATTTCCGGTTGGCGAACCGGCTCGGCAATTGGCTCGTCTACGATGTGGTCATCGATGGAGCCAGCCTCGTCGGTAATTACCATGCGCAGTTCACCAGCATTATCCGCGACCTGGCCTATGCTGGGTTGGTGAAGCGGATGAAAGAGAAAACACTCGTCGCCAAAGCGTTTGAAGTGACCACGGCGCCCTAACCGTCGGCGACCCGATCCGGACCTGTGTCTTTCCCTCCTTCCGAGCTTACTTGTCCTTCCCCCTAGGGATGGGGGCTGATTGATCTTCCACTGCGCGCGTCGAACGAGCACATTCTCATCGTGCGCGTTCCGCGAGCACAGAAGATCATCAGCCTCCATCCCATCCTTCCCCCCCATTTCGTAGGATAGCGGTTCGTTCTGCCATGCTCGTATCCTGTGCCCTATGGCGGACAGGAACCAACCCATGGCATGGCGAACGATTCTTCGAGGGGTTGCCATTGTGTATGGCACCACCTTTGTGGCGGGACTGGTGTTTGCCATCAACGGGATCACGCCCCAGACCGATCACATTGGCTTCCCTCTGCTCGCGCTACTCACAGGGGCGGTTGGTGTGGCGATCGCCCTCAGGGTCGCTGAGACGACGAAGCTGTCGTATCTCGTGGCCATTGGGGTCGGCGTCTGGCTGCTCAACCTGACCAGTGTTTTGCTTGACGCACAGTCTTTGAGCAGCTGGGTCAGTAGCAGTGGCTTCATCGCGACGACGGTGATCCTCGGCCGACTGTTGATTGGCGTCAGCATGGAAACCGTCCCAACTCCCACCATGTCCTATTCACTCATCAGCCGGAAGAGCTACTCAGGTTTGCGAAAACGCCGGACAAGGTTCTCTCGCTTCTAACAGGCGCCTCTTCACTCCTTCTTCCCCATGACCGTAATTTCTTTTCGGCATCCCTGAAACCCTCTTCAGAGGCGCTCTTCTGCCATCAGCTCCCCTATCAGGACACGAGATACGCTGCACAGGTGCTGGGCGGGCGGGTAGGTGGGTTGCTTCAGCCTATGCTCAGTCTTGCAGGGCTATCTGGCTATGAGGTGGGGTTGGTTATTGTTTTTGCTGCTCTGCTGGAGTGGCGTCGTCTTCCTGTGAAGGTATGGTATTCGCATCGAGCGCATCGCCGGCTAGGCCGCGCTGGTCTTTGACGTAGACGCTGCCCTTTAGCGCCTTGGCGCGCTTCTTCAGTTCGGAGGCAATCTTACTCACATCTCCCGGATGGGTGATGGGGCAGCGTTCGTTGGTCACGACGGCGATTGAGAGACTCATCATCGGAAACTGCTCTTTGTTGCCTCGTCGATCGACGGAATCGATATAGCCCTTGAGGCGATCGTCACGGTCGTAAAAGTCCGGTATCACCAGATCGAAGCGTTTGATGACGGTCTGGCAGATGGCGTCGATGCGGTCGGGCCGGCTCATGAACACAAAGTCGTCTCCTCCGACATGGCCGACAAATCCTTCTGCGCCGGCGAGTTCTCCCACTACCGTAGTGAGGATGCGGCAGGCGACGATGAGGACTTCGTCTCCACGGCCATAGCCGTAGCGGTCGTTGAAGGATTTGAAATTGTCGATATCGACATAGGCCAAGGCGAAGGGCTGACCGCTCTGAATTCTGGCGGTGGTTTCGAACAGAATGGTGGTGTTGCCTGGAAGCCGGGTGAGGGGGTTGGCATCGAGCGAACGGGTTAGGCGGCTGAGGCAGAGGCGCACACGGTGGACCACATCTTCAGGGCGATAGGGGATCGTGATGAAATCGTCGACTCCCAATTCCCCCCAGTCGATATCGTTGAGTCGGCTGTCCCGGACGAAGAGGATCAACGGCAGTCGTCCGAGGAAGGCATCGTGCTTGAGATTTCGCGTGAGTGTTTCCGCCGAATGGCCCCCGGCTCCTTCTGTTGCCAGGATGAGACAGGGAGGATCGTGAACGAGTTCGTGCAGCGCGAGGTCCGGGAGGTTGCCTTCCACGACTTGGAAACCGGCTTTCTCCAAGGCGGAGGTCAAGGTGACGGTAGGGGCGAGTTCATTGTGCAGGAGGAGAATGCGCCGTCCTGGTAGGGAGGGGTTCATAGGTAATCGTCGATGGTGGCAAACTCGCTCGAGGCCTTGGCGATATAGTCCGCCAACGTCTGTTCATCGAGCCCCACCATGTCCCATGCTGCTTTCGAGAGCGGCGGGATGAGGTCATCCCCTGGGTTTCCGCAAGCCAGGCCTTTGACCAGGATATCGGCGACATGGACGATGGCCGTTTGCACCGTGGCTTCTTTGGCGAGCGTCGGTGCATGGTGGTAGAGGATCGGCTCGCGGAGCGTGACCGGTAAATGCCAGGCATTGGCCAGGTAGCCGCCGATCTCCGCATGTGAGAGACCCGTGAGTTCCTGCTCCACGTCGAAGAGTGACCGATCGCCTCCTACTTTGTAGGCCTCTTTGATCTGGTCTCCGACATCGGCCCATTTGACGTAGAGGACGACTTTCCCGATGTCGTGTAGCAGGCCGGCGACGAACAGTTCTTCGGGGTTCTTGATTTCCAGTCTGGCTGCCAGGAGGTTGGCCGTGATGGCGACGCCTAGGGAATGGCGCCATAACTGATCCATGCCGGCGTCTTTCATGATATTGAGCGCCGAGGCGCAGAGGGTGAGGCCCTTCACGACATTGAATCCCAGGACGATGACCGCATGGGCCACCGAACTGATGCGGGAGGGGAATCCGTAAAATGGTGAATTGGCAAGCCGGAGGACTTTGGCCGCGAGGACCTGATCCTTTTCGATGATCGAGCCGATCTCCTCGGTCGAAACCGTCGGGCTGCCGATCATGGCGGCGAGCCGCTGCACGACATGGGGGAGCGTCGGCAGGTCTCCGAGTTTCTCGATCCGGTTGCGCAGGTCTGTCGGATTGAATGTGGTCATACTGCCGCAGGTCCCTCTGTCGCCGACGCGGTGCTATGCGTGGCATGTAAATGTGTCCGGAGAGTCTTGAGGATGAGTTGTTGGATAGAGTCTTGCGTGACATGCCGGAACCGATGATCGAGTTCAGCCTCCAGTTCCGTCAGCGTTTTTCCGCCAGCGCTCCCTGCATCGCCCTCCACATAGACCGAGGTCGTTCCCATCCGTTGGAGGCGCTCGATCATGGACGCGTCGAGGATGGTCCCGACTGCTACGATGGGAAGTCCGTTGGCATTGGTCACGGGTTTGACCAGGATCATATCCGGCAAGAGTTCCTCGATCACCACTCGTTTCATCGATGTGAATTCCTGAGATGTATCTGAAAGTTCGCCAACTGCCGAGTCATCTGAATGGATGCATCGGGCAGAGGGAGTCTGTCGCTCGTCCTTCTCTTATCGGACGACCGGCATCATTTCTAAAGGTTCCTTCCCCTTCTTCTCCGTTGATGNNTGCAGGTTGGGTGTGGCGCGCGTCTACTTTGGCAGGGGTTGGGACACCGGGGACGATTCCTGTCCTGCGATGTTGGTGGCGGTCACGCAGACTCTGAGTTCAGGTGCAGGCGGGATGATATTTCGAATGATGACGGTTCCTCCCCCTCGGGGGTCGTTCGTCCAGATGCGAATGACCTGGGTCTGGCCCTTAGGCGAGCTGAGATAGATGGAGGTCAGCAGGAGATTGGTGAGCGGAGAACCGGTCGCATTGGTGGAGGGCTCCCGGTACGTGATGGTAAATCCATTCGGACCAGTCGGAAGCGAGGACGGGGTTGTGGGGCAACCGGCAGGGACGGTTGCCCCGACGATCGTTTTGGTTCGAAGTTTCTCGCCTGTCCTATTTGTCGCCAGGTAGGTTGTTCCGGGATCTATGCTGCCACAGGCTGCCAGCGCGACGGTCAGAGCCAGAAGCGGCCATGTCATAAGCGGCGCGGTTATCGGAAAGGTCTGCATCAATTTTCCAATTCCGTGACAATAGACCATTCGCATCCATCGTTTTACGCCGGTCCCCGGCTTGGCGCAGGCTGGAGGAGATCCTATTGNNGCTCAATCGATGAGGGCACAGGTGTGGATTGAGACGGTCATTTCTTTTCTTCGCATAATCGTTTCACTGCTCCCCAAAAATCGTTATAGAACTGGGGGCTGCGAACGGTGTCGCGTTCGACGACCACGGTGGTGTACTCCGTTCCGGTCGGAAAGAGGGGAATGATCCAGAGCAAGTGCCACCAGGTATAGGATTTTTTATGGAGTTCGGTCGTCTGGTTCGCCGCAACCATGACGCGGGTCAGTTGGTCGCTGGAGGGGAACAACGTAACAGTTGTGGAGACCGTGTGGGACAGATCCTTATCCTCCTTGGATCTCATTTCCCGATTCGCCAGAATGATCCGGCTCTTCGGATCGGCCTGTTGAATCAGAAAGCCCTGTTGAGAGAGGACCTCAAGAATGGCTCCCCACGTCATATCCACCGGCGCAGAAATCGATTCTGAATTGCCTTTGACCTGCTGACTCGCGGAAAAGGCCCCTTCATAATGCGGAGGGTCCGAGCTACAGCCCAGAACATGCAGGGCAAGAAGAAGGGCGATCCAGCGGCTTTCGTTCAATAGATGGAACACATATTTTTGATTGATTGGGCGATGCATCACGTCCTCCTTACTTCATGATCCCATCTCCTCCCACTCGACCGAGAGGGTGTAGGTAAGCATCTGTGCACCTAATTATTCCATGCCGGATAATGAGGTGTGGCGGACGGAGCCAGGCACGAACTGCTGAGCATCGGACATGCCGCTTCATAAGCAAGTTGCAGACCATCGCGGGCTGGCGATATTTTCTGGAGTCACTCGCGCCACAAACACATGTATGCGACTGATGATTTGGTGAGCTCAGGTGAGAGGGTCTGATTTAGTCAGGCAGTCATGTTCATTCGTCTTTGAATCGAATTCGATTCAGACGTGAATCTGAAGAGATGCAGGGTGCGTTGAGGGAGAATTATTCGGACGTCACATGTGCGGCCCGGGCTATGATCGTCGAGGAACGGGCCTGCCTTCTTCCAAGTCCTGCAGATCGGACCAGGCAGTGAGGTCGCTGCGGGAAGAATCGACGGCGTCTCTCAGCTGGTTGAAGTACTGTTGTTTCTCGGGGCTGCTCGGCCTGCGGGTCAGCATCAAGTCGTTCCAGAGCTCGAGCTCAGAGGCTTTGTGTGGTTTCGCAGTTTTCCTGAACCACTGGGCTACTGTGTCGTCAGTGGGATTGGCTTTGACGGCTGCGGTGAACTGATCGGCCGTGATCCCGGCGAACTCCATCAGTCGATCATCCATCGGGCAGGGATAGATGTATTCGCCTTCCGTGCCGGCCAGCACGGCGCGGCACTTATCGATCATGCGAGCCAAATGGACGTAGCCCGCCAGCGTGAACTTCATGCTGCGGGGGAATGATGTCCGTAGGTCCATAGCAGGATGATGAAAAAGCCCGCCAGCTTCGTTCTCAGCTCATCGAAATCCTCAACGTACCTTTGAGGGTACGCCTCCGGTTTCNNCACGGGCTATCGCCGCTCCTTTGTTAGACCAGTTTGTGATTCGTGAACGTGAGGCTCTTTACGACGACCGCCCCGTTTTCATAGGTAATGATGCGGCGGGTGGCCGGCAGATCCGATGATCCGACACGCACATGGCTATCGGTGAAGCTTTCCACGTTGTTCAGCTTTCCGTCGGTCGGGGAGTAGTAGTAGACGCAATATTTTGTCGTGAGGTTCTTCTGATCCTGGGTGAGGGAGCTTTCCTCAACATTGATCGTGAAGGCGAAGGGGGCCATGCCCGGGTGCGCCATTTTGCGATTGATCTGGGTGATGCGATTGTCTTTGAGACGATAGAAGGAGTTCGAGCCGTGAATGTTCAGCTTCGTGCCGAAGGGATGCCCGTCTTCTTCCATCGTTAAGGAGTATTTGCCGTCCGACTCTTCGAAGCTTCTCGGGCCACGGTGCACGGCGATCGAGCCAAGCTGCTCCTGTGCCCACTTCTGGACCTCGGGGTCTCCCAGTTGGACCGAGACTTCACGCGGGCCTTTGACCATGACCGGTCCCTTGGTCTCTTTCCCGTTCACATTGACGGTCAAGTCGGCGGTGAATCCCTTGAAGTCCTTGGGCCAGCGTGCGGTCTTCTCGAAGGCTTGTCGAAGCAGCTCGCGGGCTTTTGGATCGTCGGCGACCGGGGTTTCTTCTTGTTTTGGCTTCTGTTGTTCCATGGGGTCATCTCCTTGTTGGGTCGAATAGGCAGGATGCTGAAAACGTCCGCCAGCTTCGTTCTCGCCTCGAAAGCATCCTCAACGTAGCCCAGAGGCTACGCCTCCGGTGCTTCCATCGGCTGCGGCCTTGCTGACGGCCATTTTGAGCATCCTGCCAGATTTAGACCACAGTATACGCTTGGGGCGAAAGCTGCCACAAGCGCTCGCAGGCGTGAGTGTCAAGCCACAGTAGAAATGTCCTCTTCCTCCCATAGTAGAAATGTCCGGTTTATAAAATG
>CXWL01042638.1_pt1 | contig 10974 bp, 9 predicted proteins | sample 590931 | NCBI WGS metagenome assembly CXWL01 (sample SAMEA3498368, study PRJEB10139) | groundwater metagenome | biome: water well; material: biofilm material | place: Germany | collected 2015-04-27 | reverse complement strand
CCCAGCGAAACGCGGCCACCGCATCGTCCACCGCGGCGGGAAAGCGATACTCGGGCGCCAGACGATAGTCGACCGATACGACCAAGCACCCCGCGCGATACGCAATCTCGGAGCAGAACACGTGGCACGTATCGAGATCACCGATCACGCACCCGCCCATGTGGAAATAGACAAGCGTCGGGACCAGCCGGTTCGGCAGTCGCGGTTTGTACGTCCGCGCGCGGATCGCGTGTTCGTTCGCTGGAATGTCGATGTCAACGATATCGATGTCGTGCGCGGGCTCGCCGTCGAGCATAGCCAAGCCCGACGCCGCAGCCTTGCGCGCGTCGGCCGGCGTCAGCGTCTCGAGCCCGGGCTGGCGCTTTGCCATCGCCGCCAAGAACTGCAGCCGTGGATCGAGCGTGCGCCCCTCGATCGTAATCGGCTTTCCCCCGGACGCCGCGACGAGCCAACTTCCTGGCAAGCTCAGCAAGCTGCGTACAAACATCTTCTGCATGCGGCGAAATTGCGGGCGCCAGCCACAGTGTCAAGCCGTTTGGGTGACACGGAGACCCGTGTTAACCTCTTGAAGCTCGCGATTGAAGGAATTGCCTCATGTCTCATCAGCACGACCACGTCATTCGTGGCGGCACAATCGTCGACGGCACCGGCGCAAAGGGCTTCGACGGAGACGTTGCCGTAAACGCGGGCCGCATCGTCGAAGTGGGGCGCGTGACTGGCGCCGGCCGCGAAGAGATCGACGCCAAGGGCAAGATAGTGACCCCGGGCTTCGTCGACATCCATACCCATTACGACGGCCAAGCGACCTGGGACGAACGCCTGACGCCTTCCTCCTGGCATGGCGTGACGACGGCCGTAATGGGCAATTGCGGCGTTGGCTTCGCACCCTGCCGCGGCGGCGACCACGACATGCTGATCCGATTGATGGAAGGCGTGGAAGACATCCCCGGCGTCGTTCTGACCGAAGGCTTGAAGTGGAACTGGGAGACCTTCCCTGAGTTCCTGAACGCGCTCGAAGCCCGCCCGCACGACATCGACTTCGCAACCCAAGTTCCCCACGGCGCTCTGCGCGTCTATGTGATGGGCGAGCGCGGCGCCGACCGCGAACCCGCGAGCGCGGAAGAAATCGCAGCCATGGGCCGCATTGCCCGTGGCGCCGTCGAAGCCGGCGCACTTGGTTTCTCGACGTCGCGCACGCTGAACCACCGCACCAGCGACGGCAAACCGACCCCCACGCTGACCGCGGCCGAAGACGAACTCTTGGGCATCGCGATGGGCCTCAAAGCCGCAAACCGCGGCGTGCTGCAGGTCGTCTCCGACTTTCTCGACCCAGCCCAGGAGCTCTCCATGCTCCGCCGCCTTGTCGCAGAATCGGGCCGCCCGCTCTCGTTCTCCCTCGCGCAAAGCGACCGCGGGCCGGACGCTTGGAAAATGCTGCTGCAATTCCTCGACCAATGCGCCGCCGACAAGCTGCCGGTAAAGGCGCAAGTCTGCGGACGTCCGGTGGGATTGCTGCTCGGCCTCTCGCTGACGCTGAACCCATTCTCGGCGCACGAAAGCTACAAGAAGATCGCGGACCTTCCGTTCGCCGAGCGCTTGGCCGTTATGCGCACGCCCGAGATGCGTATGCGCCTGCTCGCCGAAGAACCGGCCAGCGATAACCCGTTTGTCAGAGCGGTGCTACGCAACTTCGCAAAGATGTTTCCGCTTGCCGATCCGCCGAACTATGAGCCGACGCCAGACATGAGCTTGGGTGCGCAAGCGGCGCGCCAAAACAAACGCCCCGAAGAACTCGCCTACGATTGGTTGCTCGCCGACGACGGCAAAGCGCTGATCCTGTTCCCGTTCCTGAACTACGCAAACGACAGCTTGGAACCGTCGCTTGCAATGATGCGCCACGCGGGCACGATTTTAGGCCTCGGCGACGGGGGCGCGCATGTCGGTATGATCTGCGACGGCAGCTTCCCGACCTCGATGCTGACGCACTGGACGCGCGACCGCAGCCGCGGCGACAAGCTACCGCTCGAATGGGTGATCAAAGCCCAGTGCCGCGACACCGCGGAAGCCGTCGGGCTCCTCGACCGCGGGCTCCTGAAACCCGGCTACAAGGCTGACCTCAACGTCATCGATCACTCACGCCTGACGCTGCACCGCCCCACGGTCGTCTACGACCTGCCCGCCGGCGGCCGCCGCTTGGTGCAATACGCCGACGGCTACGACGCGACCGTCGTTTCTGGCCAAGTCACCTACCGGGGCGGGAAGCCGACCAAGGCGCTCCCCGGCAAGCTGATCCGGGGCGCACAGGCGCTCTAATCCTCACGAGAACGCGATGCCGCCTTGGCGCCGGGGCGGTTTTGTTTTGGCGCCGGGAGGTCTATCAATCCGCCCGCCACAACACGAGCATGCCCATGCGCCGCGCCCTGATCGCCGCCCTCTTCGCCACCTGCACGACCGCCGCGATGGCGGCCGGCGTCGAGCGCGCCGCAATGGACACCGCCGTCGCACCCGGCGACGACTTTTGGACCTACGCGAATGGCGCCTGGGTGAAAAGCCATCCCATTCCCGCCGATCGCAGCTCCTACGGCGGCGCCGCAATCTTAAGCGAAGAGACTTCCAAGCGCGCCGTCGATCTGATCCAAGACGCCGCAAAGAGCGCAAAGCCCGGCTCCGACGCGCAAAAGGTCGGCGATTTCTACGCAAGCTTCATGGACGAAGCCGGCATCGAGGCGAAAGGCGTCACGCCGCTCCAACCGATGTTCGCGAAGATCGCGGCGATCGGCGACCGCACTGCGCTTGCCCGCTATCTGGGCGAACACCTTCGCGCCGATATCGACATTTTGAACAACACCGACCTCTACACCGACAACCTGTTCGGCCTTTGGGTTTCGCCGTCGTTTCAAGATCCGTCGCGCTATACGCCGTTCCTGTTCCAGGGCGGCCTCGGCATGAGCGACCGCGAATATTATCTCGAAAACGCCGAGCCGATGAAAAAGGCGCGCGCCGCCTATGTCGCGCACATCGCCAAGATGCTGACGCTGGCCGGCGTTGCGAACGCTGACGCGAAAGCCGCGCGCATCATGGCTCTTGAGACCAAGATCGCACAAAGCCACGCAACTCGCAGCGACAGCGACGACATCCAAAAGGGCAACAACCCGTGGGCGCGCGCCGACTTCGCCGCGAAAGCACCGGGTCTCGACTGGAACACCTATTTCGCCGCCGCCGGCCTCGACAATCAGGCGACGTTCGTCGTCTGGCAACCCGGCGCCGTGAAGGGGGCTTCAGCTCTCGCCGCCCGCGAAGGCCTCGACGATTGGAAGGACTACCTAACGTTTCATGTGATCGATCACTACGCGGCCATCCTGCCCAAAGCCTTCGCAGATGAAGCGTTTGCGTTCTACGGCACCACGCTGCAGGGAACGCCGGAACAGCGCGCCCGTTGGAAGCGGGCCGTCGACGCCACGAACGGCGCGCTCGGCGAAGCCGTCGGTAAGATGTACGTGACGAAGTACTTCCCGCCCGCAGCCAAGGCGCAGCTGAACCAAATGGTCGCCAATATCACGGCGTCGTTCCGCAAGCGCATCGACGCGCTGGCCTGGATGTCGCCGAAGACGAAGGCGGAAGCCAAGCGCAAGCTGGCGACGCTGACCGTCGGCATCGCCTACCCCGACAAGTGGCAAGACTATACCGCGTTCAAGGTCGTGCGCGGCGACGCCGTCGGCAACGCAGAGCGCGCCGAAAGCTTCGAGTACGCACAGCAACACGCGCGCCTCGGCAAGCCGATCGACCGCCACGAATGGGTCATGATCCCGCACATTGTGAACGCGGTGAACCTGCCCATCTTAAACGCGCTGAACTTCCCCGCCGGCATCTTGCAGCCGCCGTTCTACGACCCGACCGCCTCAGCCGCCGTAAACTACGGCAGCATCGGCGCCACGATCGGTCACGAGATCAGCCACAGTTTCGACGACACCGGCGCGCAGTTCGACGCCGACGGTCACCTGCTCAACTGGTGGACCGACGCCGACCTGAGGCAATTCAAGACCGCAGGAGCCGCCTTAGCGAAGCAGTTCGACGGGTACAAACCCTTCCCCGATCTCGGCGTGAACGGCGCGCAAACGCTGGGCGAGAACATCGCCGATCTTGCCGGCCTCGGCGCGTCTTACGACGCCTATCGCGCCTCGCTCGGCGGCAAGGAAGCACCGGTGGTCGACGGATTCACAGGCGACCAGCAATTCTTCCTCGCCTACGCGCAAAGCTGGCGCACCTACATGCGTCCGGAAGCACTGCGCCAGCGCCTGATCAACGACGGCCACGCACCCGCGCGGTACCGGGCATTGACCGTACGAAATCTGGACGCTTGGTACGCGGCCTTCCCGGTGAAACAAACGGACAAGCTCTATCTGCCGCCGGAAAAGCGGGTTCGCGTTTGGTAGGGGCTTACCCGCGCCGCCGCTTCGGAAGCGCCTGCACGCCGCCAAGGAACAGCGCCGTCGCAAACTTCGCAGCATCATCGACGCCAAGGTCTTCGCGGGCGACCAGGTGATTGGCGATCTCGAACGCGACGCCGACGATCGAGGCCATGAGCAAATCGGGATCTGCGTCCGGAACGACACCGCTCTCGATCGCCCGCTCCAAGTCGGTGCGCAATTCGTCGAACCCGGCGACGACTTCAGGCGTGTCGATGCGCACCCGCTGCATCTCGGGATTGCGCCGCATCGTTGCGAACGTCGCGTGATCGTTCTTCACGAAATCGAAGAACGTACGAAAAGATCCCGAGATGAACTCCTCGAAATTGCGCGCGCGGATGCGCTCGGCGCGTAGTCGCGGACGCACGCGCAGCGCGGTCTCGTCCTGCAGCGCCTGGAACACCTCTTCCTTCGATTTGAAGTAGTTGTAGAACGTACCGGACGCGAGGTCCGTCGCACGGATGATATCGCGCACCGTCGTGGCGCCGTACCCCAACTCCGCAAACACCTGCCGCGCCGCATCGATGATCGCTTGGCGATTGCTCGCCTTCGTTTCTTCGCGCTTGCCGCGGGTCTTTGCGTCGAGGTCGATGCTCATGCCGCCACCGTCTGTCTGGGCGAAGGCCGGATCACCCGCGGTTCGATAGGAAGCATATACCCATAGGCAGCCGCACGCTTACGCCCTTTCGCCAGTTCCCGCCGCAAATCGGTCGTGTATTCCCCGCAATTGATCTGGATCGTGTGGCGCGGCGAGGACATGTAACCCCGCTTGACACGTTCGTGCATCTCCACGCGCTCCGCATTCATCATCTCAACCGGCGGAACTGCATAATGGCCGGTCAGATAGTGCGCAAGGAACTTCGCTTGCTCTTCCGCAATCGGCATCATCGCGCAGAGCGGTTGCACCAATCCCACGAAGAAGAGGCTTGCAAACCGCGGATCGATCATTCGTTTCCATAGCGCAACGTCGTTGCCCGGCGCCGCGATCAACCCCTCGTCGAAGAAGGGGAACGAAATCTTGTAACCCGTGCACCAGATGATGATGTCCACGTCTTCCGCACTGCCGTCCGTGAACACAACCTGCTTACCGCGAAGTTCGCGGACATCCCGCTTCGGCGCGATGTCGCCGGAACCGATCCGCACATAGAGCTCTTGGCTGACGGCCGGGTGCGTCGATAGGAACGCATGATCGGGCGCGGTCAATCCAAACTGTTCCGGCCGGCCGGCTGTGGACTCAAGCTGCTTCTCCGCAAGCCAGCGAAGCAAGGTCGCCGGCAGGTAACGTTGCGTCCAAGCCGGATCCTTGCTCGGATGTGCGATCTGCGCGTCGAGCACCTCGCCTGCCGTGTACTTCGGCACGACCCAATAGCCCCGCCGCTGCGACAGAAACACCTTCTTCGCCACACCCTTGTGACCAAGCTCGCACGCGATATCGAGTGCCGAATTCCCGAAGCCAACGACGAGCACGTTCCGGTCGCGGCAGATCAACGGCTCGCGCGGATCGATGTAGGCGTGACTATGAATCTGCTTGCCGTCGAATGCGCCCGGGTAACCCGGCTCCGGCAGGCGTGGATCCCAGTGGTGACCGTTCGCGACGACAAGCGCGTCGTAGAGGCGCTGCTCCCCGCTCTCCAGCGTGATCCACCACAAACCGTCGCTCGTCCGTTCCGCCCGCTTTACCCCGCAATCGAATGTGATGCGTTCGCGAAACCCGAAATGATCGACGTAGGAATCGAAATAGGCCGCGATCTGCTCATGATGCGGATAGTCAGGATAGCTCGACGGCATCGGAAAGTCCGAATACGCCATCTTCTCCCGCGACGTGTTGATGTGCAGCGACCGATAGGCCGACGACATCCCATTTGCGTTCTTGAAGACCCAGTTCCCGCCAACTCTGTCGGACTTCTCCAAACAGTCGAACGGAATCCCGAATTCGGAAAACACTTTGGCGACGGCAATACCGCTCGATCCGGCGCCGATGATGCACGTTTTAGGCAGGCGCGGATCGGGCGCGCGCGGCGTGACAGGCATAAGTCCCCAAAGCTTTGTTCAGCCCACGGAATATTATCCGCTGTCGATGACGCTGCGTCAACTTTCAGCCCGATGGGCACAGTGTTAACGACGCTAGAAGCGCCAAGAGACGCTGGTCGACCCGACAAAGGTGTCCTCGCCGCCGGCCTCGTTCGTCGCGACGCCTGCCGCTTGATAGATCGCGGTCGCCGACACGACCCAGTGCAGCGTCGGCTCCCACCGTAGCCGCGTGTAAATCTGCGTCATCACGCCATGCGCGTCGGTGCCGGGCAGCGCGATCGGCACCTGCGGCTGATAGTAGAACGCGTCCGAAGCCTGCAGCCGCGCCATGTACTGCGCGCCAAGATAGAATGTCAGATCGTCCCGCGGCGTCGCGGTCATCAGCGGAAACAAGGACCAGGCATTCCCCGGCCAATACGCGCTGCTTGCCGACAGATATGAGAAGTTGGGATAGGGCGCGTCGAATGTCTGCAGCCGGCCGTCGCCTGGCCGTGCGTCACCGCTCGCCAAATCGAACCGCACGCCCAAGCGCGGCTTCCACGGCAACGCGGCCGCCTTCCACCCGATGTCGACGCTGGCGCCGTAAGCACGCACGTCATCGGCCCCGAATGTCCCGAATTGCCACAACGCCTCTGCGTCGTAGTCCCAGGCGCCCGTAGCACCGAACAGGCGCACACCGACGCTCGAACGAGCGTCGTCCGTAACACCCGCCGCGAACACGGCATTGGGCTTCTCGCGCACCAACCAAAACACGTCGACCGAGCCGCCGGTCCAAATCAACGGCGCCGTCAGATAAAGGCCATAGAAAGCCTCGCCGATTGCAGCCTCGTCATCAAAGTCTTCTTGCCCGTTCACAACCGGCGAGGTGGCGAACATCGTCAGCTTCACGTCGTCGATCTTGGCGTCGATGCGCAATCCGTCAAAGCTGCGCCGGATATTGCCGCCCTCCCGAACGTCGGCGAGGCGCTGGTTCCCAAGCGGTAGCTCCTGGCGCCCTACACGCGCGAGCACATCGCCGGCTAGATCCAGATCGACGAACGCCTGTTGCAGGTCGATCGCGCCCTCGTCGAACGATCTCGCCCGAGGCCGCCGCCCGTTTTCATCGTGAAAGCCGAGCTGCACAAACGCGCGCAATGAATCGTCGAAGTGCCAATCCGCAAGAACCAGAACGCGGGTGGTTACGGTCGGATAGTCGCCGCCCGGGCGGAGCGAGAAGCCGCCGTTCTCAATCAAGTCCGCCCTGAGCCGCGTATCGGCGCCAAGCGTCAGCCAGGCCTCGCGCGCCTCGTCCAGCGCGATGAACTTCAACGCCTCAAGGTCGTCCGCGGGCGCGCGCGCGGCGAGGATGGAATAATCCTCATCCCACCGAAACGACTTGATCGTGTACTCGCCCGCCTGCGCCGCGCTCAACGATAGCGCCAACGCAGCGGCCCAACCCGCACGCCCCATCTGCCGCGCCCCCCGACGCGTCCCCAACGACCGATTTGGACACCTGCCCGGCGCACAGTCAAAGAATTCGCCGCCGTTGACCCTACCGCACGCGCCCGCGCGCCAAGTGCCACAGCCAAGGCTGCCATTGACAGCGCCAACCGCCCAAGCATCCATTCTTAGCGATGAGCGATTTGCCCTCAAACATTCCCGAACACAAAGCAGGCTTCGTCCTGGCCGGCGTACCGCACGCGGCCGCGCTCCAGCTCATGGTCGTCGACATCGCGGCCGGTGAGGCGGTGTGCAAGGTGCCCTACGCCGAGCACCTGGTCGGCAATCCCGACACGCGCGTGATCCATGGCGGCGTCATCACAGCGCTATTGGACAATGCATGCGGCATCGCCGTCGGATCGAAGACGAGGTTGATCGGACAGATCGCGACGCTCGACCTGCGCATCGACTACATGAAGGCCGCAAACCCGGGCGAGGACATTTTCGCTTTCGCCGAATGCTATAAGGTGACGAAAAATATCGCCTTCGCCCGCGGCGTTGCCTATCACACCGATCGCAGCGACCCGATCGCGACCTGCGCTGCAGCCTTCATGCTGGGGACGAAGAGCCAACGCGGCGCAAACGCGCCCGGCGCGGGTGGCAAGTGATGGAGCTCATTCGCCGGGCCGCCGCCGAAGGCAAGAAACCCGATCTGCAGGCGTTGGTCGATGCAATCCCGTATTGCAAGTTCCTCGGCATCGAAGTTGACCGCAAAGGGACGGAGCTGACCACGATCCTGCGCTTTAGCCAGAGGTTGATCGGCAATCCCGTGTTGCCCGCGCTTCACGGCGGCGTGGTCGGCGCGTTCCTGGAAGTCACGGCCGTCATTCAATTGATGATGGAAGCCGAGAGCGAAGATCTGCCGAAGCCCGTCGACATCGGGATCGACTACCTGCGGTCCGGCAAACCGGTCGATACTTACGCGCGCGCGATCGTAACCAAGCAAGGCCGACGCGTATGCAATGTCCGCGCCGAGGCCTGGCAAGACGAGCACACACGTCCGATTGCGGCACTCCACGGCCATTTCTTGATCCGCCCGCGCGAGAACGACCGCGCCTAGAACCAACACGCTCCCAGCATTGCAACTGCGAAGCGACTTCCGCGGCGCCGCTTGCGCCGCCACCGCAGGAGCGTAGGATTGCCCTCGACATCGTGTTTCTCAGTTTGCGTAACGATGAATTTGCACCGAGGAGAAACCACTATGCGTCGCACTTACTATCGTGACTGGATTGCGTGGTCGCTGCTGGCGGCGATCGCGGTCGTTGGAGGGACGGAATACTACGTGCAGCAGACGACCGGCATGTCGACACCGGAGTATGTGTACAAGATTGTCGTCACGCCGAACTCGTCGCGGTAGAAGCGCTTACGCCTCCGGCTCTTCCAGAACGACGTTGTAGCCCCACAAGCGGCGAATGTGCTTGAGGACGGCGTCCTTTGTGTTCTGCGCAAGCGGAATGCCGCGATGGCGGTTGTGCCGCAGGGTGAGTGTCCGGTCGCCCGCAAGATTGGCGCCCACGACTTGCACGTCCGGCTGGTGCGTCGAGAGATCGTAGAGCCGTGCGAGCGACGTGCGCAGTTTGCGATAGCCGGGTTCGTTGTGGATCGCCGCCACCGTGTAGACGGGGTCCTCCGTCTTGTCGCGCACCGCAAAGAGCTTCAGATCGCGCATCACCCTGGGGCTTAAGAACTGCTGGATGAAGCTCTCGTCGCGGTAGTTCGCCCACGCGTGCTTCAGCACCTCACGCCAGTTGCCTTTACCGGCGACGTCCGGAAACCACTCTCGATCCTCGGGCGTCGGGTCTTCCGACATACGCTTGATATCCGACATCATCGCAAAGCCGAGCGCGTAAGGATTGATCCCATAGTAACGCGAGTCGTCGAATCCCGGCTGCATGACGACGCTCGAATGCGAATGCAGAAACTCGAGGATCGACCCCTCGCTGATCTGTCCGCGGTCGTAGAGTGCGTTCATGATGTAGTGATGCACGAACGTGGCGCAGCCTTCGTTCATCACCTTCGTCTGCATCTGGGGATAAAAGTACTGCGCGACGTTGCGCACGATGCGCAACAGCTCCCGCTGCCAGTTCTTCAACACCGGCGAGTGCTTCTCCAGGAAGTAGATCAGGTTCTCTTCCGGAAGGTTCATCGGCGCCTGCGGACCGACGACCTCGTCCTCGTCCACCGCCGCCAAGTCAGCGCTCATGTCGCGCGCAGTGCCAGGCAGCGTCCGCCACAGGTCGTTGAAGCTCTCTTCCTCGTACTGCTGCCGCTTGCGCAAACGCTCCTCGCGCTGCGCCCGCGACGGACGCGGCGGCCGGCGATAGCGGAACACGCCCTGCTCCATCAGCGCGTGCGCCGAATCGAGCACCTGTTCCACCTGCTCGGCGCCGTACTTTTCCTCGCACGCCGCGACATACTTCTTGGAGAACGCGAGATAGTCGAGGATCGCTTCCGCATTCGTCCACTGCCGGAACAGATAGTTGTTCTTGAAGAAGTGGTTGTGCCCAAAGCACGCGTGCGCCATGACGAGCGCCTGCATCGTCATGGTGTTTTCTTCCATCAGATAGGCGATGCATGGGTTCGAGTTGATGACGATCTCGTAAGCGAGCCCCGACCAGCCCTTGCTGTACATCGTCTCTTCGCGCGCGAAGATCTTCCCGAACGACCAGTGATGGTACATCAGCGGCATGCCGTGCGCCGAATAGGCGTCGAGCATCTGTTCCGACGCGATGATCTCTATTTGGTTCGGGTAGACGTCGAGCTTCAGGTCGTTGAGGCCAACGTCCTCGATCGCCGCAAACACGCGCTTGAGAAGCGCAAAGTCCCATTCACCGCCGGTGAAGAGTAGCTCGCTCATGCTGCCACCCGTTGTGTTTGCCGCGCCAGCATGAGCCCGAACAGGATTTTCATCAAATCGATTTGCTCGAACTTGCGGCGCGAGAGCAAGCCGCCCGTCGCGACCTCCCCATGCCCCAGACCGTCCAGAAGCACGTAGTGC
>CXWL01124022.1_pt1 | contig 10975 bp, 9 predicted proteins | sample 590931 | NCBI WGS metagenome assembly CXWL01 (sample SAMEA3498368, study PRJEB10139) | groundwater metagenome | biome: water well; material: biofilm material | place: Germany | collected 2015-04-27 | reverse complement strand
TGCAACACCGCCACGTTATCGTCAACCAAAGCAATTCTCACTGCCCTGACCTCAGGCTCTGATGACGGCAGCCCCGATGACGCCACCGTACGCCCCGGTGGCAGTTCGATGGCGAACATGGAGCCACGGCCAAGCCGCGAATGCAGGCGGATTTCCAGTCCCAGCAACTTGGCGGTCTTGGCAACGATAGACAGCCCCAGACCGCTACCGCGCGTCCGCGCATCATCACCAAGCTGTCTGAATTCTTCAAAAATAATGTCGAATTTATCTTCCGAAATACCTGTCCCTGAGTCCCAGACCTCTATCCAGTTCTTGCCAGCATGCCGCCGGCAAGTCAGCAACAGGCCACCTTTCTGCGTGTGCTGAATGGCGTTCGCAAGCAGGTTGCCGGCTATCCTCTGCATCAATCCGCGATCTGTGCGGGCGTAGCAGCCGGAGTAGCGCACGCGCACACGGAGACCTTTCAATTCTGCTTCGGCGGCATGGACAGAAATCAGCGTAGAGAACAGTTCATCAATGGAAAAATCCGATGGCTCGGGTGTGATCACCTGCGCATCGAGCTTGCTGATATCCAAAAGATCCGTCAGTAACCCAGAGAGGCTATCGACACAATCCTGAATGTGACCAACCAATTTGTCATTTTCCTGATTGATATTTTTTTTCAAGACGCCGACATACAGGCTCAAGGCCGATAGCGGTTGCCGCAGGTCATGGCTGGTGGCGGCGAGAAAACGAGACTTGGCATTGTTGGCCACCTCCGCCTGCTTGCGGGCCGCGGTGAGTTCTGCCGTCCGTTGCAAGACGATTTCTTCCAGCCGGAAACGGTACTGATCCATTTCCGCTTCCAGCCGCAGTTGCTCGGTGATGTCCTGCTTGACCGCCACATAATGCGTGATCCTTCCGTCTGGCTGGCGCAAGGGCGTAATCACGGCGGATTCGATATAACCGCTGCCATCTTTGCGGCGATTACAGAAGCGCCCTTTCCACGCCTGGCCTTGAGTTAGCGCTTCCCAAAGGGCGACGTAGGTCTTGAACGGGGTTTCCCCCGACCCCAGCATGCGCGGGTTTTTGCCTATCACCTCCTCTCGCTGATAGCCGGTGGATTGAATGAATACCTTGTTCACGTATTCAATCACGGCGTCAGTGTTAGTGATGATGACCATTTCCGGGCTCTGTTCCAACGCCAGCGACAGTTGGCGAATCTTGTCTGAGGCATTCTTGCGCTCGGTGACATCGCGCGTGATGCCGATGAAATGGCTTAACTGGCCTTTTGCGTCGCTCACGGGCGAGATGGTCAGCTCGTTCCAGAAAGTGCTGCCGTCCTTGCGGTAGTTTAATATTTCACCGGAAAAATGTTGTTTACCTCTGATGCTTTGACCTATTTTCAACACGGTTTCCATCGAGGTCTGCCGCCCTTGAAGAAAGCGGCAGTTTCTCCCTTTGACCTCAGCAGGGCTATAGCCGGAAATCGCCCCAAAGGCGTCATTGGCAGAAAGGATGTTTGCCTCGGCATCGGTGATGAGCACACCTTGCGATACCGCCTTGAGGGCGAGATCGCTCAAACGTAGTTTGTCCTTGACGCGCTTGCGCTCGGTGATATCCGAGAATGAAACCACCACTCTGGCAGGCACCGCATCTGCATCACGAAAAATCGGCAAGGCATTGATTAATATCCAGATCAGGGAACCATCAGGCTTATGAACTCCCATGATGACGTTGGATTGCGCCTGTCCGGTCCGGAATACCTCAGTGCTGGGATGATTTTCAGCCGGAAATGGGCTGCCGTCTTCCCGTATCGCGCGCCAGCGTGGGTCAAGCGACGTGCGGCCCGCCAGCTGATCACCGCTGATGCCAAGGATACGTTCGGCCGAAGAATTCCAGGCATCAATAACACCGCCATCACACTGATATGAAATAACGCCCTCAGTCAAGCCTGACAAGACCGAACGGTACTGTTCCTCAGCGCCCAGCAAATCCGCTTCGACCTGCTTAATCACAGATTCCCGGGTCGCAATGGTTAGGCGCAAGGCATTATTTTCAGATTGAAGTTCAGCGTATGCGGACTTCAATTGTTGGTAGACGTGTTGCAAGGGCTCATCCCTGGTTTGCGGCCCAAGGTCAAGTGCGGCGACAGGTCCAGCTGCATCGCTGTCTAGCCGGTCGGCAACATGAGGGGTGGTCTCGGAGGGAATGGGATCAAGAGAATTGCGTTCATTTTCGGAATACATTCTGCCTCCAATGTCTAAATGACAACTGCGCCAGCTGATACTACACCAACATCCGGCTCGATTGCTCAATTAAATTCTGAACGTCGCACTTATTACACGCATTACACTTTATTGTTGCATGGCCTCATCAAACGCCCTGCAAGGCCCTGCAACATCCAAGTTTCTCGATGCCACCGTGCCGCGAGAACATTATCGCTGAGCTCAAGCAACAGTCATTCTAATCAAAATAGTAAGCGTCCACCGTAAGCCGCATTTTTTGAGCAAAATCAACTACTTCGTCAAGCAATGCTGATCTACTCAACCCTCTTAATCAGATTTTAAACAGATTCCCCCCCTCCAAGGAGATAAAGAATGAGACAGGTAAAATTGACAGTGGCCAGTGCGGCCTTGGCCCTGAGTATGCTGGCAATGAGCGTAGCCTTTAGTGCAACAATAGAAAATCTGCCTGCGGAGAAAACCCAGGGCAACATCGTGTATGTCACAGGCGGAGTGGGCAACGATGAAGCGACGGCAATGAAACTCGCCAAGTCTATGTATCCGTTATCGCTGGAATTTATCCAGCATGCCACCCCAAGGGACGAATTTCTCGCAAGTGTGGATGTCAGCATCACAAACCATGCGGGTGAGGCGGTGTTGCAAGTCGTGTCGGAAGGTCCTTATCTGCTCGCCAAACTTCCGCCCGGCAAATACACGGTCAACGCTAAACTGAAGGACGTTGCCAAGACCAGCAAGGTCACGCTGATAGAAAATAAACCCCAGCATCTTATTTTTGAATGGAAATAATATCGTCAGCGCCGCTTTGTAGCGTGGATTGCAGTGCGCTTCAATGCGCTTTCTCTTTGCTGCATTCACTTTGCGGAAACGGCATTCTGGCTTGCTCAGGATCAAGTGCGACCAGCGCAGCCTTGGCCAGATCGACATCTTTGCTGTATTCGGCCATATAGCGCGAGCGCTCTTCACTTTGCCATTCTGCATCCGAGAAGGTTTTCAGCGGATAGTTTCTGGTCACGTGCGCAACGCCTTCCAGGCGAGGCATCAAGGCACGGTCAGGATCCGTATCTTCCTTGAGCAAATAGGCGTCGACGTCACGTAAGCTTAGCGGAAAAACGGGCGCCTGATCGCGCAGCAACTTGCCCACCAGCGTCAGGCGGATTTCGCTGCTCCCTTGCGCCAGCATGTCGTTATAGCTGACGAGCGCCACCGGTTTGCCTCTGGCGTCATCCACCCGCCCGCTGACAACATATCTGCCCGGAATACGGACATTGGTTTTAAGGTAAAAGTGTAACGATCCCGCCTCCAGCGTTTCGCGTATGCTGCCGGTCCAGGTAGCGGGTGTTTCGGGCGAATAAATCACGTCAAATAACACGACGCCTGGGCGCCCATCCACGGTGTATTTAAGTTCGGTACGTATGGTGCCGGCAAAACTGGCAAAGCCGCTCTGTGCCGGCGCAAGCACACCTGAAAAGACGCCGTCGCCTGCAAGGGCATCGCCATTTTGCCCTTCGTCTGTCACGGCTAACGCCAGTTGCGGTGTCTGCCTGCTGCCCTGAAACGTAATCCCGCTCGCCAAGGCTCGATTGACGTACATGGGCAAGATCTTGCCCTCTTTATTGAGCGCCTTGATCGTGAACAGGACGGTTTCACCGGCCACCATGAACACGCGTGACTGTGAGGTCTGGATTTGCACCGCGGCATCCGTTCCGCCACCTTCCTTGCGCATGGCATGTTGCTCTTCCACCGGCCGGTTTGGGTAGACCTGATCGGGATGCTCGCTGATCGGCCTGGACGTGTTCGGATATTTGGTGGCTGCGCGGTATGCGCATAAAGTGTGATCGACCAGTTCAAGCTGCCTGGTCAGCGCCTGACGTCGCGCTTCAAAAGAGGCGGGGGAAGCGGAGGATTGTTCAGTGAAGTTCTGTGACACTGATGGACTTAACTGTGATCCGCCAGTTGCGCCGGGCGTGGCCGATGCCGGTTTCAGTTCTGAATTCGAAGCAGGCCACCAAATCAGGGTGAGCGCCAGTGCTGTGGCAATAACGGCGGCGATAACAGCGGCACTGCGCCAATACCTGCGCAGCCAGGTGCCATTGCCGGCAGCTGGCTGCGATTGAGCACCCCTGACGTCTTTTTTCTGACGCATATCTGGGTTGGGGCCTTTGGCTTTCCTAGATGGCATTCGTAACCATAGCCGCTCGCACTACCGAGATAATGCCTTGCCAATTGCTATTGGCATAGTGATTGTAGGCCTCGTTATCATCGCGGAAGGTCACTGAGTGAAAACTCCATTTGGCTGAGCCGCCTTCATTGTTTGCCGTTCCCATCGTCAAGTCATTGCAAAACCAGTCACTCGGATTGCAAAAGCTCGCGCCGGACGATCCTGAGACACCGCCAGAGCTATGGTAGGCCACTGCTTCATCATCCTGACCTGGCAAGATGCCGGAATACACAGTGCCCTTGGCACCGGCGTACATGTAGAACCAGACATTATGCGTGTCATTGTGGTTGTACATGGCGCGTGCAGTGGTGGTCTTGAGATCTTTGACCAGCGGCTCTGAAGTGGTCCATGATCCGGCATCTGACAGTTCAGAGCCGCCGCCGGCACCTGAGGCTGCGCGTACCCACTTGATATTCCAGCCGGTCTGCGCCGTGCCGTCTGAATTGCCGCATTGCCCTGATGAATTGGCGGTGGCGTTCTTCTTCATGCGGCTGGAGCCGCCATAATTGGCCAGGGTATACCCCATCATGAGATCGCCTGCACTGTGGGTGGCGACATAGCACCAGTTGGCGCCGGTACAGAAGCAATCTAAGGCATCGCGAATCTTGCTGTTTTGGGAAGAAATGCTATTGTAGCCATCCCAGTTGACGGCTTTTTTATTCACGCCTGCGGCAGTAGCCGCTGGTCCCCAGTAAGTAAAACTGGTGTAATCGCCGACCACACCGCCGCCAGTCCGGCCATTGATCCACAAAGTGTAGTTGGTAGCGCTAGCAACGCTAGACGCTGCGGACAACGCGATAAAAAGTAAAGATGCAAAAATACGGACAAGCTTCATTATTCAGACCTCCTCGAGTAAACCGTAGATAGGAAAACCAGCTAATACGATAGAAAGGAAACAGTGATCAGAAAATGCGTCTCCCTGCTTATTCAAATTCATATGCATTTTTACCTGATCGCATCGCAGTATCAAAAGCAAGCAGGTTTAGTGTCAATTTGCAACGCAACAAAAAGATAGGCGAAAAACTCAACATTTTTCCTGCGCATCCTTAAGCAGCTTCGCTGTCAACAGATTTAGTGCCTCGGCTCTAAACAAAAAAAGTGATGTTTTAATGAGATACGCCAGGCGCGGTGATGGCTCGGGTCAGGATATCCCCGAAATATCCGCCAGGCCTCCAATGCAAGCAGACTAGAGCATCGCTTGATAATCTCAGACATAAAAAAACGGGTAGTGCTTACGCACCACCCGTTTTTTATCTCGAGCGAATTGACGCTCTCAACGCCTCACTCTACTCGTAACTGGCCACCGGTGCGCAAGAGCAGAACAGATTGCGGTCACCGTAGACGTTATCCGCACGGCCGACGGGTGCCCAGTATTTTTGCTGACGCAAAGACGCTACCGGATACGCAGCTACCTGACGGCTGTACTTATGCGTCCACTCATCGGCTACCATTACCTGTGCAGTATGCGGAGCATGCTTGAGCGGATTGTCATCATGGTCAAATTCACCGGAGGCGACCTTGGCGATCTCTTCGCGGATTGCTATCATGGCGTCGATAAAGCGATCCAGTTCAGCTTGCGATTCGCTTTCTGTCGGCTCTATCATCAAAGTACCAGGAACCGGGAAGCTCATGGTCGGTGCATGGAAACCGAAATCGATCAGGCGCTTGGCGACGTCTTCATTGCTGATGCCAGTGGCATCAGTCAAGGGACGCAGATCCAGAATGCACTCGTGCGCCACCAGACCGTCGTGACCGGAATACAGCACTGGATAATGCGGCGCGAGGCGCTTGGCGATGTAGTTAGCCGCCAGGATCGCTGTCTCAGTCGCTGCCTTCAAGCCTTCAGAACCCATCATGGCGATATACATCCATGAGATAGGCAAGATGCTGGCAGAGCCGAATGGTGCAGCACTGACGGCAGAAATACCGTCAACACCGCGCTCATAACCAGTTGACTTCTGATTTGGCAAGAACTTGGCCAGATGTGCACCAACAGCAACAGGGCCAACGCCCGGGCCGCCACCACCGTGAGGGATGCAGAAAGTCTTGTGCAGGTTCAGGTGGCTGACGTCGCCGCCAAAACTGCCNNCCGTTGTCGTCACAGGCAACCACGACCACATCCAGACCAACCATGCTGGCAGATGCCGGGTTGGTGCCGTGCGCAGAAGATGGAATCAACACAATATTGCGATGCGCTTCACCGCGTGACGCATGGTAAGCCTGGATGACCAACAGGCCTGCATACTCGCCCTGCGAACCGGCGTTCGGCTGCAGAGACACGGCGGCGTAACCGGTAGCGGCGCACAACATGGCTTCCAGCTGATCAATCATTTCGCGATAGCCGACGGTCTGGTCATTCGGTGCAAAAGGATGGATGTTGGAAAACTCAGGCCAGGTGACCGGGATCATTTCGCTCGTTGCATTGAGCTTCATGGTGCATGAACCGAGCGGGATCATGGTGCGGTCAAGCGCCAGATCCTTGTCTGCCAGGCTACGCAGATAGCGTAACATTTCATGTTCAGCGTGATAACGGTTGAAGGTCGGGTGCGTCAGGTAAGTGCTGCTGCGGATCAATGTCGCTGGCAGGGCATCAACCACTGCCGCTTCCATCGCATTGAAATCCGGTGTTGCCTTGCCTAGTGCAAAAATCGACCACAAGGTGGCGATGTCTTCACGGATGATAGTTTCATCGAGAGAAACACCGACCTGAGTCGCGCTGATCTGACGCAGATTGATACCTGCGGCGACAGCTGCGGCGTGGATAGCGGCGGCATTGGCGACGTTGACCGTCAAGGTATCAAAATAGCTGGCGTTGGCGATCTGGTAGCCAAGCTGCTTCAGGCCCGCAGCCAGAATACCGGTAAAGCGATGCGTGCGCTGCGCGATTTGCAACAAGCCGGCAGGGCCGTGATAGATCGCATACATCGACGCGATGACCGCCAACAAGACCTGCGCGGTACAGATATTCGATGTGGCTTTTTCACGGCGGATATGCTGCTCGCGTGTCTGCAATGCCAGACGGTAAGCCTGATTGCCTTGCGCATCGATCGTAACGCCGACCAGTCGGCCTGGCATGTTGCGCTTGAAGGCATCGCGGGTAGACATATAACCTGCGTGCGGGCCACCAAAACCGAGCGGCACACCAAAACGCTGGCTGTTACCGACAACGACATCAGCGCCCCACTCGCCCGGTGGCGTGATCATGGTCAGCGCCAACAGATCAGCGGCAGCGATCACCATCGCGCCTTTGGCGTGCATGGCGGCAGAATATTCGCGGTAATCGCGGATGTCACCGTTCACGCCAGGATATTGCAACAAGGCGCCAAAGCAGTCGTTATTCAAGGCATCCTGACCGTGGCAGGTGCGCACTTCCACACCCAGCGGTTTGGCGCGGGTCTCGATGATTTCACGCGTTTGCGGCAAGACATCTGCAGCGACGTAAAACACTTTGGAGTTGGATTTACCAACGCGCATGATCAATGTCATGGCTTCAGCGGCAGCAGTACCTTCGTCCAGCATGGAGGCATTGGCGATGTCCATGCCTGTCATATCGGTAATCATCTGCTGGAAGTTCAAAATGGCTTCCAGGCGGCCTTGCGAAATCTCAGGCTGGTACGGTGTGTAGGCCGTATACCAGGCCGGGTTTTCAAATATGTTACGCAGGATCACACCTGGTGTCAGTGCGTTGTAATAACCCTGGCCGATCAGGGACTTCAATACGCGGTTTTTACCGGCCAGCGCTTTCAATTCTGTCAGTGCGGCTTGCTCCGATTTTGCCTCGGTAAACTGGCCTAGCGGCAGTACATCGTGGCGGCGGATATTGGCGGGAACCAGCGCGTCAATCAATGCCGTGCGGCTTGCATAGCCCAGCGTCGCCAGCATTGCTGCTTGTTCAGATTCAGAAGGGCCGATATGACGGGCGATAAAAGCATCTTGTGCTTCGAGTTGGGATAGGCTTGGCTGTGTCATGGTGTAGGGAGAGAATAGGGAGAATTCAGGCAAAGCTGCAACACCGGAAACCGAGTGGCTTCCGGCGCCATCAAAACAAAGTTAGCCGATGTTTTTAGCGTAGTCAGCTGCGCTCATCAGTGCATCAACATCTGCCGCATTAGCTGGCTTCAATTTGAACAACCAAGCGCTGAACGCATCGGCATTGACTGATTCAGGCGCGTCAACGACGGCATCATTGATCGCAACAACTTGGCCTGTCACTGGTGCATAAATGTCGCCAGCCGCTTTAACGGATTCGATCACGGCACAATCCTTGCCCGCTGTCAGAGCCTGGCCAACTTTTGGCAGATCAACGAAAACGATATCGCCCAAGGCATCTTGCGCAAACTCAGTAATACCGACAGCGATAGTGCCATCCGCTTCAACGCGAACCCATTCGTGGGAGGCTGTGTATTTCAGTTCTGCTGGTACGTTCATGGTGGACTCCAAAAATAAAAGTTAAATTAAATGGTGATGTTCAAATACAGATTCAGGCGACTAAGATTTTACCGTTACGCACGAACGGCAATTTAACCACGGTGGCAGCTAACTGTTTATCGCGGATCACGACCTGTACAGTGTCGCCAATGGCGACGCCCATGGGCAAGCGCGCCAGAGCGATGGCTTGTTGCATCGTCGGACTAAAGGTGCCGCTGGTGATTTCCCCCTCGCCCTGCGCTGCGATAATCTTTTGATGCGCGCGCAAGATGCCGCCCTTTTCACGCAAGACCAGGCCAAGAAACTGCGCCGTCTGCCCTTGAGCCAACAACGCGGCCTTGCCGACAAAATCGCGCTCACTGACCAGGTCGATGGTCCAAGCCAGACCGGCGTTGAGCGGATTGACGCTTTCGTCCATGTCCTGGCCATACAGGTTCATGCCGGCTTCAAGACGCAAGGTATCGCGTGCGCCGAGACCAGCCGGCTTAACGCCAACAGCCGCCAGAGCATCCCACAGCGCGTGGATTTTTTCGGCAGCGACGGCAATTTCAAAACCATCTTCACCAGTGTAACCGGTGCGTGCCACCATGACTTCGCCAAATGCCGTATCGGCAACGATCACCGCATTAAATGGCTTGATGTCGGCGCTGGCAACCTTAGTTTCCGGCAATACTTCCCAGGCTTTGGCACGTGCGTTTGGTCCTTGTACCGCGATCAGGCCGTAGGAATTGGCGCCGTCGCGACGCTGGGTAATTGAAATACCCGCATTGGTCGCCGTATTGTGCGCATTCATCCATGCAACATCTTTTTCGGCAGTACCTGCATTAACGACCAGGCGGAACCAGTTTTCGTTAAAGAAGTAAATAATCAGGTCGTCGATCACTGTGCCTTCTGGCTTGAGCATGCAGGAATACAGTGCCTTGCCCGAGACTTGCAACTTGTCGACATTGTTGGCAACCAAACCGCGCAGAAAACCGCGCACGTTGTCGCCACGTAAATCGACCACACACATGTGAGAGACATCAAACATGCCGCAGTCGCTGCGCACCGCATGGTGCTCTTCGATTTGTGAACCGTAATTGACAGGCATATCCCAGCCGCCAAAATCGACCATTTTGGCACCGGCAGCGCGGTGAGCGGCATTAAGGGGAGTTACTTTAAGAGTTGTCGCAGCTTGCGTCATGAGAGCCTCATTAACAGAATTAAAAGGGACGAAAAGACACACATGAACAACCACAAGCCTATGCCCGTGTTTGTCACATACGAAAAAATCGCAGACCCCTCTGTCCTGTTACCTGAGAGATTACGGAAAAACCCAAGTTCCGTCGCACCTTCGGTGGGTAGTTCGGCCTAGTGCAGACCGCTACCGCTCTCCAGAGTAAGGGGCATAAACTGCCCCGATGATCGGTCCTTTTGCCTGAGAGTTTTTGGGTATTAGCCCCTTCGGCGGCAGTATGGGAAGCTGCGCTCTCCCGATCAAGTAGCGCGATTATATATTGGATGACCGGGATTGTGAATTATGCCGTCAAAGATAGGCGAGATAACTCGATTAATTAATTGCACAAATTTTACGTTTTTGAGCAACGCGACAAAATAAACATGTCATTAACTTAGGATAAAAAGAAACCGCATTCACAGATCTCGCCCATTTCAACAAATGGATATCAATTTAGTCATTTAAAATGGTCAAATATATATTTATAAAAAAATTAACTATTATTGACTATTAAATTGCAAATTTAATCATTATTATCCAACATCAACATATCGAGAGATCGCCACAACAAGCTTTTGAATCAAAGCAATCTTGCGTGTTACCATCTTTCTCAATTTTTTAACGCTTATTTTTAATCAACATTTACTTTACTTAATGTTTTTCAGACGCAACAAACAGACAAGTTCGAATTCAGACTTTTTCCCATTGACTGACACGTTGATGGATTTTGATGAAACTGTGCCCACGCGGACTGTGTCTGGAGAGTCAAAACCGCGTCGCCAATCTGAATATTCAACAAAACCTGCGAAACAATCCATTTTTAAAAAATGGCTCATTGCAAGCGCGCTGATCGGTATCTATTTTCTTGCCAACCTCATGTTTTATGAC
>CXWL01121853.1_pt1 | contig 10975 bp, 9 predicted proteins | sample 590931 | NCBI WGS metagenome assembly CXWL01 (sample SAMEA3498368, study PRJEB10139) | groundwater metagenome | biome: water well; material: biofilm material | place: Germany | collected 2015-04-27 | reverse complement strand
CCCGCGCGCGCGAGGCACATCAGGCTCGCGGCATCGTTGGCCGACACGTTGCCGTTCACCGCCACGGACAACGGCTCCCCATCCGCCTTGCGGGTGAAATTCCAGAGGCTGTGGCCGAAGTACGAATGCGTGAGGCAGTTGCGCTGGGCCAGTTCGTCCACACGCAGCGGCTTGCCGTGTTCCTTCAGGTACGAGGGCGAGGCGCAGACGACCGAACGGCAGTCGGTAAGCCGGCGCGCAATGAGGTTGGGATCGATCTCCGCAGCCGTGCGGATCGCCAGGTCGATGCGCTCGTCCACCAGGTTGACGGTGCGGTCCAGCAGCACCAGGTCGACCGCCACGCCCGGGTAGAGCCGCACGTAGTCCGCNNTCGGCCGGATGCCGCACCGCGGCCTGCATGTCGCCCGCGAGTTCGAGCACCAGTCGGCAGCGCGGCAGCAGTTCCTCTCCTGCGGCGGTGAGGCTCAGGCGGCGCGTGGTGCGGTGCAAGAGGCGTGCGCCGGTCCATTGTTCGAGTTCGGCCACGTAGCGCGTGACCACCGGGCGGGACATGTCCAGCTTCTCGGCCGCAGCCGACAGGCTGCCCGAATCCACCACGTTCACGAACACCCGCATTGCATTCAATCGATCCATTCGAACGATTTTAGGAATAAAGAAGCGCGTATTTCGAGGTATTTCTTTCGAAACCAGAAACCTAAGATGAGCTTCATCCCATCCACCATCCCGGAGTCATTCATGAGCCACATCGCCATCATCGGCGCCACCGGACGCGCCGGCGGCCGCCTTCTCGAAGAAGCACTGCGCCGCGGCCACACCGTCACGGCCATCGCACGCAAGGCCAGCGAGAAGCTGTCGGGCCGCGCCAATGTGAAGGCCGTCGACATCGACGCGCTCGACGCCTCCGCGCTCGAAAAGGCCCTGGCCGGCCACGACGCCGTGTTCAGCGCCGCGCACTTTTCCACCGTGCCGCCCGCGGCCATCATCGAGCCGGTCAAGCGCGCGGGCGTGAAGCGCCTGCTGGTGGTCGGCGGCGCCGGCAGCCTGTTCGCGGCGCCCGGCCTGAAGGTCATCGAGACGCCGAACTTCCCCGATGCCTACCGTGCCGAAGCCACGGCCGGCGGCGTGTTCCTCGATGCGCTGCGCAGCGAAAAGGAACTCGACTGGACCTTCCTCTCGCCCTCCGCCGAGTTCGTCGAAGGCGAACGCACCGGCAAGTTCCGCCTCGGCAAGGACGACCTGCTGGTGAGCGCCGAAGGCCGCAGCTGGATCACTTTCGAGGACTACGCGATCGCGTTCATCGACGAGCTCGAGAAGCCCGCGCATTCCCGCCAGCGCTACACCATCGGCTACTGATCGATCGATCGGCCGGCAACGAAAAAGGACCCTCGCGGGTCCTTTTTTCGTGGTGCGGCGCGGCTCAACGCCCCGTCATGTTCTCCGGCACCACCCACTGGTCGAATTGCTCGGCCGTCAGGTGCCCCGAAGCAATCGCCGCCTCGCGCAGGCTCGTGCCTTCCTTGTGCGCCTTCTTCGCGATGTAGGCCGACTTGTCGTAGCCGATATGCGTGTTCAGTGCCGTCACCAGCATCAGCGAGCGCTGCACCAGTTCCGTGATGCGTTCGCGGTTCGGCTCGATGCCCACGGCGCAGTGGTCGTTGAAGCTCACCATGCCGTCGGCCAGGAGACGCACGCTCTGCAGGAAGTTGTGGGCCACCATCGGGCGGAACACGTTCAGCTCGAAGTTGCCCGAGGCGCCGCCGATGTTGATGGCCACGTCGTTGCCGAACACCTGCGCGGCCAGCATCGTGACGGCCTCGCTCTGGGTCGGGTTGACCTTGCCCGGCATGATCGACGAGCCGGGTTCGTTCTCGGGAATGCTCAGTTCGCCGATGCCGCTGCGCGGGCCGCTCGCGAGCCAGCGCACGTCGTTGGCGATCTTGTTCATGCTGGCCGCCAGCGTCTTGAGCGCGCCATGGGCATGCACCAGCGCGTCGACGCTGGCCATGGCTTCGAACTTGTTCGGCGCGGTGATGAACGGCAGGCCGGTGAGCTTCGCCAGTTCGGCGGCCACCTGCTCCGCGTAGCCCTTGGGCGCATTGAGTCCGGTGCCGACGGCCGTGCCGCCCAGCGCCAGTTCGCAGAGATGCGGCAGCGCGGCGCGCACATGCGCTTCGCCGTGCGCGAGTTGCGCGACGTAGCCCGAGAACTCCTGGCCCAGCGTGAGGGGCGTGGCGTCCTGCAAGTGGGTGCGGCCGATCTTCACGATGTCCGCGAAGTCCTTCGACTTTTTCTCCAGCGTGCCGCGCAGCTTGGCGATGGCCGGCAGCAGCTTGTGGGTGATGGCCTCGACGGCCGCCACGTGCATCGCGGTGGGGAACACGTCGTTGCTCGACTGGCTGCGGTTCACGTCGTCGTTCGGGTGCACGAGGCGCCCTTCCCCGCGCTCGCCGCCGAGGATTTCGCTCGCGCGGTTGGCCAGCACCTCGTTGACGTTCATGTTGGTCTGCGTGCCCGAGCCGGTCTGCCAGACCACCAACGGGAACTCGCCCGGGTGCTTGCCGGCGACGACTTCGTCGGCCGCGGCCACGATGGCGTTGGTTTTCTTCTCGTCCTGCAGACCCAGCGCGTGGTTCACCACGGCCGATGCGCGCTTGACTTGCGCCAGCGCCTTGATGATCTCGCGCGGCTGCTGTTCGCCGGAGATGTCGAAGTTCTGCAGCGAGCGCTGCGTTTGCGCGCCCCACAGCTTGTCGGCCGGCACGTCGATCGGACCGAAGGTATCGCGCTCGGCACGGGTCTTGGGGGAAGTCGTCATGAGAAAAAGCTCCGCAGTCTTGGATGGTTGCGCCGCCTGGTCGGGCGCGGCCCGAGTATCGNNTCCTGTTGGTCGGCCCTGCACTACTCGCGGATCTCGAATCCCGTCGCGGTGCAAGGTTCTCCCCGCCGGGCCCTGCCCGGCAAACCGGCCGGATCTTTCCGGCCCCACTGCCACGCCACCTTTCGGCGGGCACTGGTTTCGTCGCCACGTCGTCTTCAGTGCCTGTCGGCAGCCTCCAAGGCTCGCCGGGCCATTGCACGCGTCTTCTCGCGCTCTCTGTTCGGACGGTCCATCGGCTGCTGATGGCGTGACCGTTGCCGTCCTGTGCTTTGCCGGACGGCGCTGTGTCCAACCTTTCAACAAGGAGCCCCGGCATATGGCCAAAGGAATTCTCATCGACCATGTCTTCAAGGTGTTCGGCGACTCGCCCGACGAAGCCCTCGAACTCGTGCGCCAAGGTTTTTCGAAGAAGGAAATCCTTGCGCAGACGGGCCAGTCGATCGGCGTGTTCGATGCCACCTTCGAGATCCAGGCCGGCGAGATCTTCGTGATCATGGGCCTGTCGGGCTCGGGCAAGTCGACGCTGGTGCGCCTCTTGAACCGTCTGATCGAGCCGACCGCCGGCCGCATCGTGATCGACGGCGCCGACATCAACGAGCACTCCGACACCAAGCTGCGCGCGCTGCGCCGCAAGGACATCAGCATGGTGTTCCAGTCGTTCGCGCTGATGCCGCACATGACGGTGCGCGAGAACACCGCCTTCGGCCTGGAGCTTTCCGGCACAAGCAAGAAGGAGCGCCTTGCGCAAGCCGACAAGGCGCTCGCGCAGGTGGGCCTCGCGGGCTGGGGCGACAGCTATCCCGACGAGCTCTCCGGCGGCATGCAGCAGCGCGTGGGCCTGGCGCGCGCGCTGGCGTCCGATCCGTCGATCCTCTTGATGGACGAGGCCTTCTCGGCGCTCGACCCGATCATCCGCACCGAGATGCAGTCGGAGCTCCTGCGCCTGCAGCAGGAACAGCGCCGCACCATCGTCTTCATCTCGCACGACCTGGACGAAGCCATGCGCATCGGCGACCGCATCGCGATCATGAAAGACGGCCAGGTGATCCAGGTCGGCACGCCCGACGAGATCCTGCGCAGCCCCGCCGACGACTACGTGCGCAGCTTCGTGCGCGGCGTGGACGCGGCCGCCGTCTTCAAGGCAGCGGACATCGCGCGCAAGTCGCTCACCGTGGTGTGCGAGCACCCCGAGCGCGGTGCGCGCGCAGCGCTCAAGCTGCTGGAAGACCAGGACCGCGACTTCGCCTACGTGACGAGCCCGAACAAGCGGTTCCTGGGCGTGGTGTCGGCCGACACGCTGCGCGGCGCGCTCGACGGGCATTCGGGTCCGCTCGGGCTGCAGCACGCGTTCCTGGCCGACCTGCCGCGCATCGACGCCGAGGCGCCCGTGGCCGGCCTGATCGGCCAGCTCGCGCATGCGCCATGCGCACTGCCGGTAGTGGCGGGAGACGGGCGCTTTTGCGGCGCGATCAGCAAGACGACGCTGCTCAAGTTCCTGGACCGCGAGACGCCGCCGATCGAGCCCGCGTCCCCGCACGCTGCCCCCGCGCTCGCCGCCGAGCCGCACTGAATCCACGAAGGACCCTGAACGATGAACGACACCACATTGCCTTCCGACCCGAACATGCACGACCTGGGCGCCGCGTTGAACACGGCCCCGGAGCCCGCGGCCTTCGTCGATCCGTGGGAAGCGCTCTCGACCGCACCCGACACCTCGGCCACCAGCGCCTGGCTCGATGCGCCGGTGAACGCCGCGCACCAGCTTGCCGGACAGGCCGACAGCGCCACCGGCGGCTTTCAACTGCACCGCCTCTGGGACGGCTCGCTCCCGGTCGAGTCGTGGATCAACCAGGGCCTCGGCTGGGTGGTCGAGCATTTCCGCCCCTTCTTCCAGACGGTGCGCCTGCCCATCGACAGCACGCTGAACTGGGTGCAGGGCCTGCTGACCGGCCTGCCGACGCTCGCGATGATCGCGCTCATCGGCCTCTTGGCCTGGCAGTTCGCCGGCCGCGCGCTGGCCATCGGCACCACGGTGGCGCTGCTGCTCGTGGCGATGCTGGGCATCTGGCCCGAGGCGATGGTCACGCTGTCGCTGGTGCTGACCTCGCTGGTGTTCTGCATGGTCATCGGCCTGCCGATGGGCGTGCTGCTGGCCAGCAGCGACCGCGCCCAGCGGGTCATGCGGCCCGTGCTCGATGCGATGCAGACGACGCCCGCCTTCGTGTACCTCGTGCCGGTCGTGATGCTGTTCGGCATCGGCAACGTGCCGGGCGTGATCGTGACGATCATCTTCGCGCTGGCGCCACTCGTGCGCCTGACCAACCTGGGGCTGCGCCAGGTGCGGCCCGACCTGATCGAGGCCGCGCGCGCCTACGGCGCCTCGCCCTGGCAGATGCTGGTGAAGGTGCAGCTGCCGCTGGCCATGCCGTCGATCATGGCGGGCATCAATCAGGCGTTGATGCTGTCGCTGTCGATGGTGGTGATCGCCTCGATGATCGCCGTCGGCGGCTTGGGCCAGATGGTGCTGCGCGGCATCGGCCGGCTCGACATGGGCCTCGCGACCGTGGGCGGCCTCGGCATCGTGCTGCTGGCGATTTCGCTCGACCGGCTGACGCAGGCGATGGGCAAGTCGCGCCGCAGTGCAGGGCGGCGCTGGTGGCACACCGGGCCGGCCGGGCTGGTGCTGCGGGTGTTGCAGCGACTCGTGGGCACGCCGTCGCGCGATGCGGGCGCGCCCGTTCCCGCGCTCTCTACGCAATGACAGATCACGGAGGAAATCAACGCATGAAGAAAACCCGTCTTCTCATCGTCCGCGCCGTGCTCGCGCTCGGCTTCGTCGCCTTCGGCATGGCCGCACAGGCCGCCAACGACCTGCCCGGCAAGGGCGTGACCGTGCAACCGCTCAAGAGCTCGCTCGCCGAAGAAGCGTTCCAGACGCTGCTGGTGATGCGCGCGCTCGAAAAGCTTGGCTACACGGTCGAGCCCATGAAGGACCTGGAGCCAGCCACCGAGCACCTGGCGATTGCCAATGGCGATGCCACCTTCATGGCCAACCACTGGAGCCTGCTGCACGCCGACTTCTACAAGAACAGCGGCGGCGACGCGAAGCTCTCGCGCACCGGCGTGTACTCCGACGGCGCGGTGCAGGGCTACCTCATCGACCGCAAGACGGCCGAGCGATACAACATCACCAACCTCGCGCAGCTGAAAGACCCGGCGATTGCCAAGCTCTTCGACGCGGACGGCGACGGCAAGGCCGACCTCACCGGCTGCAACCCCGGCTGGGGCTGCGAGCTGGCCATCGAGAACCACCTGACGGCATACAAGCTGCGCGACACCGTTACCCACAAGCAAGGCAGCTACGCCGCGCTGATGGCCGACACCATCGCGCGCTTCAAGCAGGACAAGCCGGTGCTGTACTACACGTGGACGCCGTATTGGGTCAGCGCCGTGCTGCGCCCAGGCGCTGATGTGGTGTGGCTGCAGGTGCCCTCCTCTTCGTCGCAGGAAGGCAAGGCCGACACGCAACTGCCCAACGGCAAGAACTACGGCTTCCAGGCCAACCGGGAGCAGATCGTCGCCAACAAGGCCTTCGTCGAGAAGAACCCGGCTGCCGGCAAGCTGTTCGAGGTGATGAAACTGCCGATCGGCGACATCAACGCCCAGAACCTGCGCATGAGCCAGGGCGCCAACACGCAGCAGGACGTGGAGCGGCATGCGGATGGGTGGATCAGGGTGCACCAGCAACTCTTCGACGGCTGGATCGCCGAGGCGCGGGCTGCTGCGAGGTAGCACCGCCCCTTCGGCCAGCCACGGAATTCCGTGGAAATCGGCTCCATTCAAAAAACAAAAGACCGAACGCAACCCCTCCAAATTACACTTTCGTTTCAAAAAAGACCCTGGAGGGAAGCATGTCGGGTTCGGACATTGGCTTGATGAATGCCCTGATCGCGGCATCGCAGGCGCCATCGGACGCTTCGCGCTGGGCTGACGCGCTGGCAGCGCTCTCTGCAAGATTCGACGCAACGGCCGCCTGCATCCACACGCCGCTCAACACCACCGGCGATCGTTCGCTGTTCGTCGACCACGAATTGCCGACCCATACCGTTCCCGACTATGTCGACTACTGGTCGGCCAAGGACCCCTGGATGGCCGGTTCGATAAAAAATGAAATCTGCGTGCGCACCGGCGAATGCGGCATCGGCCGCGAGTTGTGCGACTGGGACGAGCTGGAAAAGCTCGACTACTTTCATGAATTCGCAGCCCCGACCGGCGTGAAAGGACTGCTCGCGATGATCGCGGACGACGGAACGCAGCCTTTTGCCGCACCGTTCACGGTGATCGCCCTCTACCGTCGCCCCGGGCTGGANNTGGCGCTCCACGCGCACTGGGCGCTCGGTCGCAGCACCGAGGCGGGCCGAACCTCACTGGGCCTGCTCGACGTCTTGCCCAAGCCGCTCATGGTCCTTTCGCAGGGCGGCGAGATTCTGTATGCGAACACCGCGGGGGCAGCCTTGCTGTCGCGAGACGATTGGGCAGGAACGCACAACGGCAAGCTGGTGCGACTCGGCAAGCTGGATGCAGAGGCTGTCGCGGCATCGTTGCGCCAGGTCCGGATGGGCCTGCTCCAGACACACATGCTCTGGAAGCGNNGTCGCGCTTCTGATGATCGACGAGCCGCAGGATGATCATCAAGCCGGGCGGCTGGCGCAGATCGCCAGGCAATACGGCCTCACCGATGCGGAGACGCGCGTGATCGCCGCGCTGGCCGAGGGTGCGCGCCTCTCCGAATTCGCGGAGCGCCATGGCATTTCCATCCACACTGTCCGCACGCACCTGCGCAACATCTTCGACAAGACCGGCCTGCGCCGGCAGAGCGAGCTGATCCGGCTTGCCGGCGCGCCTCGCAGTTGAAGGGGCCCTACTTCATTTGAGTGATGCCCGGGTGGGGCGCAGGGCGAACACTCGCGCAAGGAGCGCGGCGTGCTGTCGGATGTGCAAGACGCTGCGGACGTCCTGCACATCCACATCGGAGCACTCACTTCATGAAGCCATCACCGCATCGCGCACGCGAAATCCACTGGGTTTGCCCCGGCGTCGCCGCTCTTCTTCTCTCTGCCCTGCACCACGTCGCCGCCGCGCAGACGGCGCCTGTGTGCGAGCACGATGCCGCCGTCACCGAGCGCTTCATTCCCGTCGAGATGCTGACCGGCAACCCGATCCCCGAGGCCCGCGAATTGAAGTTCGCCGAGGTCGACCGGACCTATCCCTTCATCGACGTCCTTCCCGACGGCAAGCTCGGCTCTGGCGACGTCGCGCTGAAGGGCCCCATGAAGTACGCGGGCTACGGGGGCAAGGAATTCGAGGTGTATGAGCGCAAGGTGCCCCGGGCGCACGAGCGCTTCGCACTCACGCCCGACAACACGGCCATCGGACGGGTTTACGACCAGCGCTTCGGCAACGCCTACAACGAGGGGAAGTTCCCGGTGGGCCTGTGGCAGCAGGGACAAAAGCGCAGCTACGACACGCTGTACGGCCAGCGCAGCGCCGTGTCGTCCCTCGAGATCGAGAAGCTCTCGTGCACCTACGACGGCATCGCGGGAGCCCTGCAGTACCGCTGGAAGACGAACAACGGCGTGGACTACGGCTACATCTACGCGCCGGGCCGCGGCATCGTCCAGGTCTTCACCTACAAGGGCGGCCGGTGAACGATCGGCGCTGAAGTTCTTCGCGCCGCGTACTTCATTCGAACGATGCCGCGGCACCCGCCCATCGAAATACTTCGCACGGTCAGGCACCTGGAGAGGAGCCTCAACAACCGAGGAGAAAACGATGACGGATGCATTCTTGCGCTCAAAGATATTTGCGGCCTGCGTGGCCCTGATGGCAGTGACCGCGTGCGGCGGCGGAGGTGGTGGAGGCGGCGGCGGCGGCTCGTTCTTTCCGTTCGGAGCGGCGCCGCCCCCCGCACCCGCACCGGCGCCCCCGGCGGGCACGCCGGAAGAACCTGCGGCCGAGGGCCTGTCGGTCAAGGTCATGGACGGCGCGATCCGCAATGCCGAGGTGTTTCTCGACAAGAACAACAACGGCCTGCTCGACACAGGCGAGCCCAGCGCCCGCACCGATGCGTCCGGCAATGCCGTACTGCAGATTCCCGAGGCGGACCGCGGCACGGCGCCCATCGTCGCGCTGGTGGGCACCGACGCGGTGGACGCCCAATCGGGCCCCGTCACGACGGCCTATGTGTTGAAGGCGCCGGCGGACAAGGCGCAGCTGGTCACGCCGTTCACGACGCTGATCAACCAGATCGTCGAGAACACGGGGGCCACCTCCGAACAGGCCGAGGCCAATCTCCGGGAGCAACTGGGCCTGGCCAACGATCTCTTCGCGGACTACAGCGCGGACCACCTGAACGCTTCGGTGGCGGCCACGCTGGTCCGGATTTCGCAGAAGATCATTGGCCAACTGGCGGGCCAGATCGGCACGCCCGGCGGACTCGGCAGCGACATCACGGCGGGCGACCTTGCCAAGGAAACGCAGAACATGCTGCTGGACCGGCTGCTCTCGCTGCGTTACGGCTTCAGCACGCCGTTCGCGCGGACCTCGTGCGAAGGCGGTCCCGCGGCTCAAAGCTGCCAAAGCTACATCGACTCCCTCTCGACCTTTTATGTGACCGACGAGAGGGAGAACAAGCTCAAGATCCATACCCTCGTTTCCGCCGTGGCGGCCAGCAAAGCCATCGCCGCGGCGCCCGCCGTGACAGAGCCCGAGGCGCCCGCCCCCATCGGCACGCTCGACTTCCTGACCCTGACGAACACCACCAACTGGTCGCGGCGCCTCCTGCTGTCCACGACGGAAGAGGTCACGCCCGTCAACGGCATCGTGCGCTTCCGCGACTTTCGCAACAGCAGCACCAACGGCACGCTGGCCACCTGGTCGTACGGCGGCTCCCCTGCGCGGCAGAACGACCTTCATTGGAGCGGCAGCGCCTGGGTGACCTGCCCGGTGGGCTTCCAGAGCACCAGCACCGTGCGCAATGCCCAATCGGTGAACACCAGCGACTACTGCGCGGGCGCGAGCATCGGCGTCAGCAAGCGCACGTCCGTCGACATCGGCGGCCAGTCGATGCCGATGGTCATGATGATGGTCAAGGCGTATCCGTACACGAGCAGCGGCCCCTACGGCCAGTCGTATGCGAGCTGGGGACCCGACATGCCCCTGCCGGAGATGATCACCACGCTGGCGCCCTTCACATTTCCGCCGGGCTCGACGCTCTACTACCAGGGCGCCATGGACCTGTCGAACGCGCCGGGCTACGAGGCGATCGAGGCCAACAAGCTCAACGTCGCGGCGGCGGACGTCGCCGCGGGCGGTGACTCGCGGCTCGACCCCACCATCGCCTGCCTGGTGTCCACCGCGCCGGGCACCCCGGCCTCGACGCTGGACGAGGTGATTGCGCGCAGCCCCGGCCGCGCCTGCGTCCACGCGCCCGGCCCGCTCGCCGGCACCGCATTCCCGAGCGGCGATCGCAACGAGGGCTGGGGCGGGACCACGATGAACCTGGGCACGATCGGCAACGCACCGCTCGGCACCACGGCAACCGCGACCGACTACTACACGACCAACACGCTGATCCGCGTGAGCTTCGCGGGCGGTGACAGCAAGGCCGTGACCTTCTACGAGTGCAAGCAGCGCGCCGTCAACGGCTCGGCCCGCAACTGCGACGTGGTCGGCAACGGCAACTACACGATCACCCAGATGGGCGATGCACGCGTGATGCGCTTCGGATCGATCCCGGGTTTCCACACCTTCCTCGGCTCGGACCGTGTGCTGATCGAGCGCGACGGCGCCGTGTTCGTCGGCAGCCAGGGGAAGGCCGTGGCGAGAAAGCAGATCCGCATGAACCTCAAGGCAGCCAACGCCATCTTCGAAGCCTTCACCACGCTGGGCTACGTGGGCCTGACGCAGATCACGCCCTGACAAGACAACCATGGTGCGATCACAGAAGGGGCTCCGGCCCCTTTTTTCTTGGGGCTGGCGGTAGCCCGAGGCGCATTGCGCAGGGGAAAGTCGCCGGTATCGGCGGCTGAGATAATC
>CXWL01016812.1_pt1 | contig 10975 bp, 6 predicted proteins | sample 590931 | NCBI WGS metagenome assembly CXWL01 (sample SAMEA3498368, study PRJEB10139) | groundwater metagenome | biome: water well; material: biofilm material | place: Germany | collected 2015-04-27 | reverse complement strand
GCTTATGGCAGGGGTGGTCGTGAGGCTGTTCTAAGTTCTGTGATGCACGATGCAGCAGCCAGGAAGAATGTATTCCAAATCCATTTGTTGCAAGTTGGGGGTAAAACTTGAACGACAAGGATCAGAAACAGAATAGCGTACAAACTGAGCCTAGCGTCGACATCCACGATCGAGTGGCCGAAGCCTATTATGGCCTGATGGGGCAACAGTTTATGCGGGAAACACAGGCCCGCATTCACTGGATATGCCGTCATATTCAAGGGAAGAACGTTCTGGACGTGGGATGCAGTCAAGGCATCGTGCCGATTCTTCTCGCTCGTGAAGGCCTTAAAGTCATCGGCATCGATAGCAGCCTCAAGGCAATCGACGAGGCGACAAAGTATCTTGTCAACGAGCCGAAGCAAGTGCAAAAGCATGTGTCATTTGTCAACGCAGATTTCCTCTCATGGGATCATGATGGTGTGAAGGTCGATACAGTCGTGATGAGCGAAGTGCTTGAACACCTGACTCGACCGGAGTCCTTCCTAGAAACAGCCTCGCGCATTCTTCCAAAAAAAGGACGGCTTATTGTCACAGTGCCGTTCGGCATCAATGATTTTATCGATCATAAACACACCTTCTACCTATTGGAGCCTCTCCGGCTGATTTCACAGTACTTTGATGTCGCTGACATAGAAATTCTCGGTAAATGGCTTGGGATCGTGGCTGATCGTCGGACGGCGGCAAATTCTAGAACAGAACCTTACCAGCCGACTATTGCCGTGATGGAAAAGCTTGAAGGTGCTTTTGGTAAAACTGAACGAGTTCTGCGTGATGAGTTGACAGTGATCCGAAAAAAGCTGGATGAGGCCAATCAGAAATATCGGGGGGCGACGGAGCATGTCAGCACGCTCAAGCAGCGGGTGACGGAGGAAGAGACTGCCCGCAAAATGGCGGAGCAAGGCCAGCGCCAGGTCGCCGGGCAGCTGGAACAGACTCAGTGCTACCTCAAGAAGGAACAGGCGGCGCCTCAGCAGCCGGTGGCGCAGTTGAGCCAGCAAGAGCATGCTCACAGTACTGCGGTGGATGAAGCAGCGAAGAACCTCGTTCGTCTGAAAGCCGAACTCGATACGATGCGCGGCCGGTTGGAGGAGGCGAACCAGAAATATCGCGGGGCGACCGAGCAAGTTACCACGCTCAAGCAGCGAGTCACACAGGAAGAGGCCATGCAACAGGGCGCTGAGAAGGCGCGGGCCCAGGCGGCCGCTCAACTGGTAGAGGTCCAACGTAGCTTCCAGGAGGAACGCAAAGTCCTTCAGCAGCAGCTTGCACAAATGCGCGAAGAGGGGCAGGCGAAGACGGTTACGGTCCACGAGGGGGAGAAAAAACTTATCCGATTGGAAGTAGAGCTAGAGGCTCGTTCCCGGCTGGATGAGGCGAATCAAAAATATTTTGCTGCCACCGAACAGATCTCCAGGCTGTCACAACAGGCCACGCAGGAAGAGGCAGCTCGCCAGGCCGGTGAGCAGGCACAGGCACTGGCCACCAGCAAGCTGAAAGCCGAACTCGAGGCGATGCGTGGCCGGCTGGAGGAGGCCAATCAGAAATATCGCGGAGCGACGGAGCACGTCAGCACGCTGAAGCAGCGAGTGACGCAGGAAGAGGCGGCTCGCCAGGCCGGTGAGCAGGCGCAGACACAGGCCACCAGCAAGCTGAAAGCCGAACTCGAGGCGATGCGTGGCCGGTTGGAGGAGGCGAACCAGAAATATCGCGGTTCGACGGAGCAAGTCGCCAGGCACAAGCAGCGAGTGACGGAAGAAGAGTCGGCGCGCCAGACAGCCGAGCAGGCGCTGCAAGAGGCAGAGAAGGCTCGTCTTCGTATGCAAGGCGAGCTGTCGGCAGTGCGTACCAGGCTGGAGGAGGCGAACCAGAAATATCGCGGTTCGACGGAGCAAGTCGCCAGGCTCAAGCAGCGAGTGACGGAAGAAGAGTCGGCGCGCCAGACAGCCGAGCAGGCTTTGGTACAGGCTACTACTCAGCTGGAACAGGCCCATGTCCGCCAGCACGAAGAACGAGCGGCGCTGCAACAGCAGATTGCGCAGCTGGGAGAAGAGGGGCAGGCGAAGACGGTCGAGGCGCACGAGGCGGAGCAGCAGTTCATCCGGCTTGAAGCCGAGCTGGAGGAGGCGACTCAGAAATATCGCGGGGCAACGGAGCAAGTCGCCAGGCTCAAACAGCGAGTGACGGAAGAAGAGGCGGCACGGCAGGCGTCCGAGCAAAAGGTTCATCAGGCCACCAATCAGGTGGAACAAGTCTTGAGGCAGCTGGAGCAGAGCCAGGTTCGGCTGCAGGAGGAACGGACCGCCCTGCAACAGCAGATTACGCAGCTTGGGGAGCAGGGACAGGCCAAGGCGGTTGAGGCGCAGGAAGCGAAGCAGCAGATGATTCGGCTCGAGGGCGAACGGGAGGCGGCCCACGGGCGGCTGATGGAGGCGACTCAGAAATATCGCGGAGCGACGGAGCACGTCAGCACGCTGAAGCAGCGGGTGGCAGAGAATGAAATCAAACGCAGGACAGATGAAAGAACGTTAGAAGAGACCAAAAACAAACTGGATCAGGCGAGGGATAAATATCGGCAGGTGACAGGGACTCAGATCCCAGAGCTAAAAAATAAGCTTAAGCAACTTGAGCGGACACACCAGCAGAAAATCGCTGCAGAACGTCAATTGGTAAAGGCGCGCGCAGCTATTTCGTTTCAACTCGGCTATCTGCTTATTCATGGCTTCAAGTCCGTAGATGGCTTTCTTCGTTTGCCGGCAGGACTATGGGCGCTCCGTAAGGAAACGGTGCAGCGTCGTAAAAATAAATCTTTAGCCTTTAGTCCTCCTCAACTACTGCCACCATCATCAGAAGCTCCTCTCACCGTGCCTCAGTCTCGGTCGGTATCTCTTCCCTTGGTGCAGGAAACTCACGTAAATAGCCAGGTGTTTCCGATCGAAGCCCCAGCTCATCTCAACATTCAGCCTACGGTTGGGACTACTCCTAATCGCAAGCTCAACATCGCCTGCATCATGGACGACTTCACGTTCAGCTCGTATCAGCCAGAAGCTATCTTACATCAGTTGACCCCCGGCAACTGGAAAGCTGAACTCGAAGCCGCCACTCCCGACCTGCTGTTCATCGAGTCTGCCTGGCGAGGGAAAGATGAACTCTGGACCAACAAGGTCAGCCATACTCCTGTGGAACTGCAAGGGATTGTCGAGTGGTGCCGTTCAAAGAGGGTTCCGATTGTGTTCTGGTGCAAAGAAGACCCGATCCACTTCAAAACCTTTCTCAATACCGCCAAGCTGGCTGATTATGTGTTTACCACGGATATCGATTGTATCCATCGGTACAAAGCAGCGTTGGGGCATGACCGTGTGTACCTCCTACCGTTCGCCTGTCAGCCGGTCACCACCAATCCGGTCGAGAACTACCAACGCAAGGACGCATTCTGCTTTGCCGGTTCCTACTATGTGCGCTATCCGGAACGCACGCGCGATCTTGGGAACTTTGTCATGGAACTGCCGGCCTTCCGGCCGCTGGAGATCTACGACCGCAACTACGGTAAGGACAATCCCAATTATCAGTTCCCGGAGGAATACCAGCCCTATATTGTCGGCACTCTCCCGTTCGACCAGATCGACAAGGCCTACAAAGGCTATCGGTATGCCATCAATCTCAACTCGATCAAGCAATCGCAATCGATGTTTGCCCGACGGGTGTTCGAGTTGCTGGCGTCTAATACCATTACCATCAGTAATTTCTCACGGGGCGTCCGCCTCCTCTTCGGGGATCTGGTCATCACCAGTGATAGCGGTCATGAAATTGTCAGTCGGCTAAAGAAAATAGCGGACAATGATGAACACAGCCGCAAACTTAGGCTGGCTGCGCTGCGCAAGGTGATGAGCGAGCATACTTATGGTCAGCGCTTGGCCTATATTGTCTCCAAGATCAGAGGCAAGACAGTCGAGCAATCACTGCCGTGCATTGCAGTGCTGGCTCAGGCAGCGAACCACAAGGAGCTGGAGGCAATCCGATCACATTATCAGGGCCAGCGGTATGCCAATTCAACACTGTATGTTGTTGTAGGCGATGGCGTCACCTCAACGGTGAGTGAGGACCCCCGAATACACCTCTTAAATATTGAACAGGCCCAGAAGATGGTCGTGGGCGGGATTGACAGTAGGGCCGAGCTGATAGCGGGCATGGTCGCGGCGGACTATTACGGGCCCAACTACCTAGAGGATATAGCCCTGGCCACGCGGTATACGCAGGCGGAAATGATCGGCAAAGCGACCCGGTATACCTGGGAAGGTGGCAGATTCCAGCTGAAGCAGCCGGAGGCCGCCTATCACCATGTGCAGTCTCTGCCGGCTCGAGCGGCGGCCGTCCGGCGGCAGATGATCGCCAACGAAAATGTCCTGGCATGGGTGCAATCGCTGGGCACCCGCCGGCTGCAAGCTGACCAAGGCTTGGCTATCGACGAGTTCAACTACTGCGAGCAGGGAGCAGCTGCCGATTCAGCGCTGGTACGAGAACAAGTCGATGATCTGCCCGGTCTCAACACTGGATTGTCTATCGACAATTTGCTGGAGAGAGCAGAACGCATAGCACCGGAAAGCGTCCGGGACGACGACGATTGCCCAAGGCTGACGGGCAAACAATTTGCGGAGCATTTCGGCAAGAGTCCCAGTCGCGCGATAGCATTGACCCTTGACGGTGATGGCTGGCAAGTTAATTCGACGTTACCGGACGGGAAGCATGAATATCTCTATGCCACGGTAGACCAGAGTCCGGAAGAACTAGGTTTTACAGATCAGCTGAAGTTCTACCTCGATGTGACACCGGGCCTGAACATTCAGTTGGTCATCGTCTTTCTCGATGCCCAGAAGCAAAAAATCAGCCACGTTATCACGCAGGTGAATTGCAACCAGGAAGCGGCCATTCCGCCTGGAACTGATTGGATTCGCTTCGGGCTTCGTTTCTATGCCGGGGGCGATGCTGAGGTCAAGGCCCTGCTTCTGGGGCATCGCAATTTTCAGCCGGCTGAGATCATCAGCGAGGCAGACCATTTGCTTCTGACCAATCACTATCCGTCATATGATGACCTGTACCACAATGCCTTTGTCCATACCCGTGTGCGGGCCTATCACGCGCGTGGGGTGCGATGTGATGTTTTCAGGCTGCGCTCTGAGATGTCCGTCTCGTACCACGAGTTTGAAGATGTCAATGTCGTTAGCGGGTTCCACGAGGTGTTGCACCAGATGCTGTCTACTGGCCGGTACAAGACCATCCTGGTGCACGTTCTCGATGCAGGGATGTGGGAAGTGTTGCGACACTATATCGATCGCGTGAAAGTGATCGTCTGGATCCATGGTGCCGAAATCCAGCCGTGGCACAGGCGCGAATTCAACCATCAAACCGATGACGAACGCATGGTCGCCAAGAGGAAGAGCGATGAGAGGATGGCCTTCTGGCGCGGGCTGCTGCAGCAGATGCCGGTGAATGTGAAGCTGATCTTCGTATCCGATTTCCTGGCTGAAGCCGTGATGGAGGATTTGGGGTTCCGTCTGCCGAAGAAACACTATGAGGTGGTCCACAACCCGATCAACACGGACCTGTTTGCCTACCACTCCAAACCGACCGATCAACGCAAGAAGATTCTCTCAATCCGGCCTTATGCTTCGCGTACGTACGCCAACGACCTGAGCGTGAAAGCCATTCTGGCTCTTTCAGGCAAGCCTTACTTCAAGGATCTCGAATTCCGCATGATCGGCGCCGGGAAGTTGTTCGATGAGGTCTTGGAACCGTTGCGAGGCTTCAGCAACGTACATATAGAGAAACGCTACCTGACCCACGCCGAGATCGCCGCGCTTCATCGAGAATACGGTATTTTCCTCTGCCCGACACGCATGGATACACAGGGGGTCTCACGGGATGAAGCAATGTCGTCCGGCCTGGTGCCGATCACCAACGCGGTGGCAGCAATTCCTGAGTTTGTCGATGACAGTTGTGGGATTCTCGCGCCGGGAGAGGATGCCGAGGCCATGGCAAGGGGGATCGCTCTGTTGTATGAACTGCCACAGAAATTTGCCGCAATGTCGGAAGCGGCAGCCAAGCGTGTCCGGGCGCAGAGTGATGCTCTGCGAGTCATTAGTGCCGAACTTAGCGTTGTATTGGGCGATGCGGAGCAGGTTAAATATCGCGTCTTAGATGATGCTGCATGATCTCCGCAGTGCCGAGTCGGGCGGCACCTACATCCGGCAACCGGTGCCATGTTGTTAGAAGTGGCATTCGTCCACGCTTTAGAGTCCAGCGCCTCGGTGCCCGCCAGGCAGTGGAGTTTAAAATGCGGCGACCTCGACCTGGTCGGACTGGGCCAACGTTACGTGATTGCACGAACACGAGGTTGTCTTTGTTCATAGATGCCCTCCCAGAGTGAGTTATTCCCAGGATCGTAATTCAACGAGGCGCGACTCAAATCGAAACCAAGAAAAGTCTTGAGATACCCATTTAGAATCAACCCATTATCGTGGTTCGATCGATCAACGTTCGGACGTAGTGATCCGAGGGCTCTAATGAAATTCGAAAGTAAGGACTTACCGCGTGACACGATTAAGTCTGTTCTCTCAACAGCGACGAGTCCACTCCAGCCTCGTCTAGTATTCCGTTCAGACACCCGGTGGGGCCGTTCAGTTATTGAATGGCCGTCGCTTGACGCCCTGCTCGCAACCGAAGAGGTTCAAAGCGGTGTCCACTCCGTATCGATTGGCGAGTACGCTGGCAAGCCGATCAACTATGATTTCTTCCTCACCGCCCGACCTGGAACCGTATTGCTGTGCCATTTTCACGGCGCTGCGCCACTAGAGAGAATCGATCTTCCTTTGTTTTCAGGCTTTGGCGTGACAAGTTCGATCACCACGTCCATGTTCATACCCTCCGACCCGGCGCTCGCGCTTGATGCGAGTTTGAACCTCGCGTGGCATTTCGGGTGGGAGGGAGTCCGCCTCCAAGCCATCATGATCAAAATCTTGAAGAAGCTTCAGGCAATCTTGCAGGCGCCGCGCGTTGTGGCTTGGGGTGGTTCGGGTGGCGGGCTTGCCGCAATCAGGATCGCAAGAGATGTGCCGAATGCGGTCGCACTGGTCTGGAACCCGCAAACCAATATTGCAAAATACTCCCGAGTGTTCGTAGATCGTTATCGATGTATTGCATTTCCTGCTATCGCCGCTGCCGGCCCCATCCCTTCTGACGGAGAGCAGTTTCCATCGCTATGCACGGAGGTATTTCGTGATGGCTATCAAGGACGAATAGTCTATCTGCAAGAGAGCACTGACTGGCATGTTGATGCTCACCTGAAACCTTTTCTTGAAAGTTTCGGCGCTAAACCACTTACTAACATAATAAAATCTGCGAAGTTCTCTGGCTTCGTGACAGATCAGTTGTATCTCCATTTAGGCCACTGGGGGAAGGGGCACGTCCCGCCGAGCAAGGCTGTCCTCGCAAAGCTCTTGGGCCTACTCTCGGACGTCACAATATCTGCGGAACAACTCCACGATCTGGCATGCTTTCCAGGCGAGCTTCCTGCAAATACCGCAACGGAAAAAGATATCCCCTTTAGCTGGTTTGAAGGAGATTGTATGAAAAAAAGTCCTTCCGTTGAGGCCCAGGATCACAACCGTCAAGTAATTAAGTTAGGAGTCTACGAGGGCAATGATACACATCCGTCAAAAGAAACAGTGACTACCAATCGTGCCAATTATTCCATTGATAAAGTTATTCTCAAACACGAGCCGGACAATTTGCTTGTGGCAACTGTAAAATCCAACGCTCCAGCGACGGGGCAGTTCGCGTTTTACGTGTTTCGAAATGGAGAACGGATCCATACCCAGTGGTATTCTCCGGTCCCAATGTTACGGTTTTGCATAAAAGCAGAACCAGGTCTATATCGGGTGTTGGCGTTCTTACGTAATTCGGAAGGCGCAACCTTCAAGAAATCCTCTAATCCAGTGTTTCTATATCCCGTCATCTATACTCTAGGGCATGTATTCAAGAGGCCTAAGCCTGAGGAGCGTACGCTCATTTTGCATGGCCCAAACTGGAGGTTCCCTGCACTTTACTATGCAGGCAAAGAACAGCAACGGCTTTTCGTTATGCTGAGTGCAGCAATCGATAGGACCAAGCATAGCCTGCCGGTATTCAATCGTTTGACCTGGGCTGAGGCCGGGAAGTTTCCTGGGCATGTGCTATGCGTTGCAGACCCAACTCTTGAGCTTCATGATGCTATGAAATTGGGATGGTATCTCGGTACGGGCGAACATGATGCCACCGAAGAGCTTTCTTGGTTTATTCGGGACTTTGCCGCAGCGCTTGGCATACCGGATGGTAGGATTGTTATTTGGGGATCATCTGGGGGAGGCTTCGGCGCACTAGCATTGGCTAGTCGTATAGAGAAGGCAACCGCTGTCGCTGTCAATGCTCAGACTGATATCTTCGCGTATGAAATTACTCGAACGAGAGAGGCTGTTAGAGCAAATTGCTTTGGCAATCAAACGGTAGGACATATTCAGGAACGTTTCGCTCCACGCGTCAACATGGCTGAGGCGTGGAGAAATAATAGAAGCTCACGCGCGGTTTTAATACAAAATAAGCTCGATACACACCACTATGCATGCCATTTTAAACCTTTTTGGGAAGCGGTTGGCGGAACCACTGAGGGGGGAGCAGCCGTTAACGGTCGCCATTACGCGTGGCTTTACAGCGACCCCAATGGTCATGCACCTGAATCAGAACAGATGATTCCAGGTATCTTGGACTTGATCAATCAAGACTCATTCACAGCATCAATAGTGATGCCGACGATTCGTGCATCGAAAGCATGAATGTGTTTAGCCAAACCTTTGCACTGAGGCTTAGGAAATTACTCTGACATGGTTGTAGCCCAGCCACGAAGCATACAAACTCGCTCAGGTTGTGATGTCTGGGTTAACGAGCATGGCTCTGATCAATGTGAATATGCCTCTAATCTTGCCGCCAGCATACTGTCCACCGTTCCAAGGTCTTCCGGCCATTAGTGGTGAGATGGGTAGGATCCTAGCGTCCATGAATAGCGTGATCATGCTGAGTAATCGCGATGGATGTTACGATTCGGCTACTCCTGCCCGTCCTTTGTATTACTAAACACAACTTTCCTCATTCACCGGCTGAGGATGCTGCCCATGCAAAGAATCTTTCTCATGCTCGCGCTGGCTGTCAGCATTTCATTACCGGCAGGGGGGACCGCACAGGATGTACTTAGTCCCGATCGTGCCCTGTATTTTTCAGCCGGATGGAGAGTGAGCGAGCCCTTGCCTCTAAATATGCTTCAGCTGGGGATTGTGTTTCGATGCGGGGCTGCTTGGTGTATGGAATATGAGGAGTATTCAGGGAAAGACAATTTGCCTCGGAGTCCGTTGCCTTATAGCCATGAGATGATCGCGCCATACGGCAATCACCGCTGCACCGATGAACATCTCACAACGATAAACGGTGGCGCCCACAGCGATTTACCGGCCCGGATAATAGACAATGATCGTGGTTTTGTCTTGGTGATAGATCGTTACGAGTACACTTGGGAACGGGACACATCACCAGCTGGTGGGTTTGTTCTTGTTAATGTGCGCGGCAGCGATAACGAGGTGGCCTTTGAGCAGCCTGTCGGGTTCGCATATGAATCTGAGGACCAGATGGGGCGGCAGATTCGACCAAGTGACTTGAACGGCTACTTCGATGGTCAGATTGCCCACAAGAATACGCTCATGGGCGTCATGGATGAATGGTCGAAAAAACAATCTAGTCTAGATTTTCGCAAGTTTAGAATTTCTTCTAGTAGCCCGGTAATGGGATTTGACCAGCCTGGCCTTCCAGATGTTGTCCGAAAGTATAATAAGCCGATGATGTGGGTGCACCATAGTGTACTGCCTCCCCAGGCGAATGTGGGACGGTTAAATTATCTTCTTCATGAGTATGGCCATGATTTTAACGCCAATGGCTGCTTTGACGAATTCGGGCACAACAAGCTCCTGTTGCCAGTGCTTCAGGGTGGTGTCATATCCGCACTTGTCTATATCGAGTACAGCCCGGACAAACGTGACGGCGTGCCGATGATATCGGTTGGTAGGTATTTCAGAAAACAATAACGATATGGCTATGAGTAGTCCCACCAGACTTCTAATTTTCGGAAGTTGCGTGTCTCGAGACATCCTCAATTACTAACAGGGCGACACAGAGTTAGTTCTGGTTGACTATTATGCTCGTTGTTCTCTCGCGTCGTTGGGAGCACGACCCATCGAGATACCCTCCACTTGTCGAGGTCCAGAGCAAGCAATCAAGGAGTTCTAGCCCACCCGCCTTATTCACGAAGACTTCTACAATAACCATATGGCTGTGTGTGCCTGCCCGCAGCCCTGCAGGAGGGTCCGCATGCAGACAGGGCGATTCCCCGCTGCGATTAGTTTGACGGCTGATGTGGCGGGGTCGTCCCTCGCGACCTCAACATACTGTTGGGGACTGTCCCCGTTCCGGGAGCGGGACAAGGCGCCCTCCCCAGCCCAGAGGCAACGGAGGGAGCCAGTCCCCTGGAGTCTCTGAGCGTGGATCCTGGTCGAACCAGTCGTGCAGTTGGTTTTGTGAATCTGCTTTGTGGACTCTACCTCTTATCGTATTCTGCAAGACGAGCATCGTAACGGCCTTCGCCGGGCGGTCCGGCCAATGTTCAGAACAAAATTCTGTGCGGACACCGGCATCCATAACCTGGGTGGTCTGGAAAGCGTCCTTCTTACGAGAAGCGGTGGCGCGACTGTTTATTTGCCGTCGAGGATGGATTTGTGTTGGTGGGCGGGGAATTCCTGTTCCCGAATACCATCGCGTTTGAGCAGAGATTGCTCGTGCCGGGCTACATCGAGTGAGCCGGAGG